>Ga0207696_1000038_pt1 | contig 328221 bp, 311 predicted proteins | sample KBSS54metaG_FD_184403 | JGI IMG/M metagenome (GOLD analysis project Ga0207696, IMG submission 184403) | Switchgrass rhizosphere microbial communities from Kellogg Biological Station, Michigan, USA - KBS S5-4 metaG (SPAdes) (version 2) | ecosystem: Host-associated > Plants > Roots > Rhizosphere...
GGCGCCCTGCGCTGCCACGATGGCCAGAGGTGCCAAACTTCACCGCATGCTCCGCGTTGCCCGCTTCCGGCTTCAGTACGTAGTACTGCGCGGTCAGCTGAGCGACGTTAATCAAATCACTCTGTTGCGCAGGCTCCCCTGCGCGTTTACTGTCCGTCATTTTTCTCTCCTGTCATATCCGTCAGGCTTATTAATGTGTTTCTGCTGGGTCGCTCACCGATGGTGCCCCCCTTTCCCCCGGCGCTCCCGGAGGCGTGAATGTGGCCTAGAGCTGCGTTTTGTCGATATACCAGATCTTTTGCGCATACTCCCGCACCGTACGGTCCGATGAGAAATAGCCCATGTTGGTAATGTTGTGCATTGTTTTGGCGGTCCACTCTTCCGGGGTTCGGTAGAGCGCATCCACCCTGTCCTGACAGTCAACATAGCTGCGGTAATCGGCCAGAACCTGATAGTGGTCGCCAAAGTTAATCAGCGAATCCAGCAGACCGCGATAGCGGTCCGGCTCCTGTGAGCTGAACACCCCGGTCCCCATCTGGGTCAGCGCCTGGCGCAACTCTTCATCATGGTCGTAGTAATCATGCGGCTGGTAGCCGTTGCTGCGCAGCGCCTCAACCTGTTCGGCGGTATTACCGAAGATAAAGATATTCTCCTCCCCCACGTGCTCCAGCATTTCAACGTTGGCGCCGTCCAGCGTGCCAATGGTCAGCGCGCCGTTGAGGGCGAATTTCATGTTACTGGTCCCGGAGGCTTCGGTCCCTGCCAGCGAAATCTGCTCAGAAAGATCCGCGGCCGGAATGATGGTCTGCGCCAGACTGACGCTGTAGTTGGGAATGAACACCACTTTTAACTTGTCGCCGATCTGCGGATCGCTGTTGATGACTTTGGCTACATCGTTAATCAGATGGATTATCTGTTTTGCCGTGTGGTAAGCGGATGCGGCTTTGCCGGCGAAAATCACCACTCGCGGCACCCAGTCGGCCTGCGGGTCAGCCTTGATACGGTTATAGCGGGTGATCACGTGCAGCACATTCATCAGCTGGCGTTTGTATTCGTGAATGCGCTTAATTTGCACATCAAACAGCGCCTTCGGATTAACCACCACCCCCAGCTGGCGGGCAATATAATCGGCCAGCCGCTGTTTATTCGCCAGTTTGGCTTCGCTGACGGCCTGGTTAACCAGCGGATAATCCTGATATTCCCCCAGTTCACTCAGCTGGCTTAAATCTGTGCGCCAGGTCTGGCCAATATAACGGTCCAGAACCCCGGAAAGGGACGGATTAGCGGCCGCCAGCCAGCGGCGCGGCGTGACACCGTTGGTGACGTTGGTGAAGCGTCGCGGAAAGATTTTGGCGAAATCGGCAAATAGCGACTCCACCATCAGCCGGGAGTGCAGTTCCGACACGCCGTTCACCTTGTGACTGACCACTACCGCCAGCCAGGCCATCCGCACGCGGCGACCGTTGGACTCATCGATAATCGAGGTCCGGCTCAGCAACGCCATATCATCGGGATAGTGCTCCTGCATCGTTTTCAGAAAATAGTCATTAATCTCGAAGATAATCTGCAAATGGCGCGGCAGGATTTTCCCCAGCATATCGACAGGCCAGGTCTCCAGCGCTTCGCTCATCAGGGTATGGTTGGTGTAGGAGAAGACCCGACAGGTCACCTCAAACGCGTCATCCCAACTGAAGCGGTGTTCGTCAATCAGCAGACGCATCAGCTCCGGGATCGACAGCACCGGATGGGTGTCGTTGAGGTGGATAGCAATTTTATCCGCCAGGTTGTCATAGGTTTGATACAGCTGGTAATGGCGGGTGAGGATGTCCTGTACCGTCGCCGAAACAAGGAAATACTCCTGCCGCAGGCGCAGTTCACGCCCGGAATAGGTCGAGTCGTCCGGGTAAAGCACGCGGGAAACGTTCTCAGAGTGGTTCTTATCCTCCACGGCGGCGAAATAGTCCCCCTGGTTAAATTTACCGAGATTAATTTCACTGCTGGCCTGAGCACTCCACAAACGCAGGGTGTTGGTGGCATCGGTATCATAACCCGGGATAATCTGATCGTAGGCCACGGCAATAATTTCTTCGGTTTCCAGCCAGCGCGAGTTTTTGCCCTCATGTTGAACACGTCCGCCAAAGCGCACGGTATAGCGGGTTTTATGGCGCTCGAATTCCCACGGGTTACCGTACTCCAGCCAGTAGTCCGGTGACTCCATCTGCCGGCCGTCGATGATGTTTTGCTTGAACATGCCGTAGTCGTAGCGGATACCATAGCCGCGGCCTGGCAGCCCCAGTGTGGCCAGGGAATCGAGAAAACAGGCCGCCAGACGACCGAGACCGCCGTTGCCCAGCCCCGGATCGTTCTCCTCATCAATCAGCTCTTCCAGATCCAGCCCCATCCCTGCCAGAGCCGTTTTCACATCCTCATAGATGCCCAGCGACAGTAAGGCATTAGAGAGGGTACGGCCGATGAGAAACTCCATCGACAGATAATAAACCTGCCGGGCCTGCTGCGAGATCCGCGCCCGATGCGCCCGCAGCCAACGTTCTACCAGCCGATCGCGCACGGCGAACAGCGTGGCGTTGAGCCATTCATGCTTATTGGCAAGTGACGGATCTTTACCAAGAATAAACATGAGCTTATAAGCGATAGCATGCTGTAGCGCTTCTTCATTCAGACTGGGTGAAATATAACTTAAGCGTGGTTCCATTTTTCTTATCCGTAGCAATTAAATAATACGCTGATACAACTGGTGGAAAGACTTAGCGGCAATTTGCCAGCTAAAATCCATGCTCATTGCCTGACGTTGCACGTACCGCCACAACGATGGACGGGACCACAGGACAAAGGCCCGGTGGATGGCATGTAATAGTGATTCAGTCTCGCTGTCGGTAAACACAAATCCGCTCGCGATCCCGTCAGCAAGGTTTTCGAGCGAACAGTCGGCGACGGTATCCGCCAGTCCGCCGGTGCGACGAACCAGCGGCAATGTGCCGTAGCGAAGGCCATAGAGCTGGGTCAGACCGCAGGGTTCAAAACGGCTGGGCACCAGGATGACGTCGGCGCCGCCAATCATCTGATGCGACAGCGCCTCGTCGTAACCGATCCGGATACTCACCTGCCCGGGGTATTGCGACGCGGCGGCAAGAAAACGGGCCTGCAAATCCGGGTCGCCGGATCCCAGTAGCGCCAGCTGCCCTCCCTGCGCAATGATTCCCGGCAGTGCGCCAAGGAGCAGATCCAGCCCCTTCTGGCTGGTGAGCCGGCTCACGACGGTGAACAACAGCGCCCGGCCGTCCTCCTTCAGCCCCAGCGTCGTCTGCAGCTGCTGCTTGTTCTTCGCTTTCTCAGCCAGCGAGTTCCGGTCGTAAGGAGCAGCCAGCAGCGGATCGCGGCGCGGATCCCAGATGCTTTCGTCGACGCCGTTAAGGATCCCCGACAGTCGCCCTTCCCGCTGACGTTGCCGCAGCAACTCTTCCAGACCGAACGCGTACTGCGGTTCGGTAATTTCACGGGCATACGTCGGGCTGACGGTGGTGATATGGTCAGCGAAATAGAGGCCCGCCTTAAGGAAGGAGATCTGTCCTTTAAACTCCACCCCATGCATCTGGAAGAATGACCACGGTAAAGCGATCTCCGCCATATGCCGGGCGAGGAACAAGCCCTGATAGGCAATGTTGTGCACCGTAAACACTGACCTGGCGGGGTTGCCGCGGGCGGCCAGATAAGCCGGCGTGAGGCCCGCATGCCAGTCATGGGCGTGGACGATTTCAGGCCGCCAGAACGGATCCAGACCGCCAGCAAGCTCGGCCGCGACCCAACTCAGCAGCGCGAAACGCAGGACGTTATCGGGATAGTCCTGCATCTGCGGGTCATGATAAGGATTACCCGGTCGGTCATAGAGATGCGGGGCATCAATCAGATAGATGCCCACGCCGTTAAAGTCGCCAAACAACAGCGTCATCGGCCCGGCGAAGGTCTCCCTGCTGGCCACCACCTGCGGTTCCCCGACTCCGTCGCGGATCGCGGGAAACCCCGGCAGCAGCACGCGGGTATCCACGCCCTCGGCTATTTGCGCCGCCGGGAGAGCACCGGTCACATCAGCCAGCCCCCCCGTTTTCAACAGAGGGAACATCTCCGCTCCTACATGTAAAACTCGCATGGATGCTCCTTAATTATTCAGGCATGAAGGCGACGCGATGCCAATGACGGCAATCACAGCTGCGGCAGCTTTTATTTCCGCCAACGGCTTCATAGTTCAAGTCGGTTCAGCATTTCCTGGGTAACGAGGATGATCCCCTCTTCCGAACGATAAAAACGCTGCGCATCCTCAACGGCATTTTCGCCAATCACCATTCCCTCCGGAATAACACATCCCCTGTCGATCACGCAGCGTCTTATCCGGCAGGAGCGACCGACCCAGACGCCCGGTAATAAAACCGACGAATCAATATTACAAAACGAGTTAATGCGAACTTTGGAGAATAAAACCGACTGCACCACCACCGAGCCAGAAATAATACAGCCGCCGGAGACCAGAGAATTCATGGTCATGCCATGACTGCCGGAACGGTCCTGAACAAATTTAGCGCTGGGTAGCGACTCGACATAAGTCCGGATAGGCCAGTTACGATCATAAACATCCAGTTCAGGTACCACAGAGGCTAAATCCAGATTCGCTTTCCAGTACGCCTCCAGTGTTCCGACATCGCGCCAGTATGGCTCGGCATTATTATCGGACTGTACGCAGGAGCGCGGGAACGGATGCGCATACGCTTCACCTGCCGTCGTTATTTTGGGAATAATATCTTTGCCAAAATCATGGCTGGAGCCTTCATCCCGATCGTCTTCTGCCAGCAGCTGGTAGAGATATTCCGCATCAAACACATAAATGCCCATACTGGCAAGCGAGCGGGTTTCATCGCCAGGCATGGTGGGTGGATTAGCCGGTTTTTCAACAAATTCAATGATTTTGTCATTCTCATCCACGGCCATGACGCCAAACGCGTTTGCCTCTTCAACCGGGACCGGCATGCAGGCCACGGTGCAGCGCGCCCCTTTTTCAACGTGATCAAGCAGCATCCGCGAATAATCTTGTTTATAGATATGGTCCCCGGCCAGAATAACGACATATTCCGCATCATAGCGGCGGATAATATCCAGGTTCTGGGTCACAGCATCCGCCGTCCCCCGATACCAGTTCTCCCCATGCACCCGCTGCTGTGCCGGTAATAAATCCACGAACTCATTCATTTCTTCGTTAAAGAATGCCCAACCGCGTTGAATATGCTGCACCAGTGAATGCGACTGATATTGTGTAATAACCCCAATACGTCTTATTCCTGAGTTAATACAATTTGATAAGGCAAAATCAATAATTCTGAATTTACCGCCAAAATGCACCGCAGGTTTTGCGCGAATAGTGGTCAGGTCTTTTAATCGGGTTCCGCGCCCGCCGGCGAGGATCAGGGCCACGGATTTAAGCGGTAACTGGCGCGACAGCATTACGTTGTCAGTATATTCAATTTTACTCATAATTATGTCCTGCTATTTAATAAAAGCCATAAAAGAAAATAATGAAGAAAAAGCCTCACTCTTCTGCAAATAAATTCAGAAGTGATCACCTCCGGTAATAAGTAAACTGCAATAGATCGACTGCGTGTTTTATTGACCAGCAGACTCCCGCACCAGCCAGATTGTCGCCAGCGGCGGCAGCGTCACCGACAGCGAATGCTCCCGACCGTGGCTGGCGATCGCCTCGCTTGCCACGCCGCCGTCGTTGCCGGTATTGCTCCCGTGGTAGTGCATCGAGTCGGTGTTCAGCTCTTCACGCCAGCGCCCCGGCTGATTAACCCCGAAGCGATAGCCGTGACGCGGCACCGGCGTGAAGTTGCTGGCAACGATTATCTCGTTCCCGGCTTTATCGCGACGGACAAAGATAAATACCGACCGTTCGTGATCATCGACAACCAGCCACTCAAAGCCGTACGGGTCAAAATCCAGCTCGTGCAGCGCCTTATGATGACGATAGGTATGGTTCAGATCGCGCACCAGACGCTGCACCCCGTGATGCCAGTTGTCGTCCCCTTCCAGCAGATGCCAGTCGAGGCTAGCGTCGTGGTTCCACTCCCGTCCCTGGGCGAATTCATTGCCCATAAACAGCAGTTTTTTCCCCGGGAAGGCGAACATCCAGCCGTAGTAGGCGCGCAGGTTGGCGAACTTCTGCCAGGCATCGCCGGGCATGCGGTCGAGAAGCGATTTTTTACCGTGGACCACTTCATCATGCGACAGCGGCAGGACGAAGTTTTCGGTGTAGTTGTAGAGTATCCCGAAGGTCATCTTGTCGTGATGATGCCGACGATGGACCGGGTCGAGTTGCATATAGTCGAGGGTGTCATGCATCCAGCCGAGGTTCCATTTGAACCAGAAGCCGAGGCCGCCCGTCGACGCAGGGCGCGAGACACCGGCAAAATCGGTGGACTCCTCCGCCATCGTCACTGCCCCCGGCGTCTGCTCGCCCAGCACCCGGTTGGTATTGCGCAGGAACTCGATCGCTTCGAGATTTTCCCGGCCGCCGTACTCGTTGGGCACCCACTCACCCTGCTTGCGGCTGTAGTCGCGGTAGATCATCGACGCCACCGCATCCACCCGCAGCGCATCGATGCCGAAGCGCTCGATCCAGTACAGCGCGTTCCCTACCAGGAAGTTGCTGACTTCACGGCGGCCGTAGTTATAGATCAGCGTGTTCCAGTCCTGGTGATAGCCTTCGCGCGGGTCGCTGTGTTCATACAGCGCGGTGCCGTCAAACAACGCCAGGGCGAAGTCATCGGCCGGGAAGTGGCCCGGCACCCAGTCGAGGATCACGTTCAGGCCCGCGGCGTGCGCGGCATGGAGGAAGTAGCGGAAATCTTCCCGGGTGCCGAAGCGGCGGGTCGGCGCGTACAGCCCGGTGGGCTGATAGCCCCAGCTGCCGTCGAACGGATGTTCGTTAATCGGCAGCAGCTCGAGATGGGTGAAGCCCATCCACTTCGCGTAGGGCACCAGCCGATCGGCCAGTTCGCGGTAGCTCAGCCAGAAATGGTTATCGGTATGACGACGCCAGGAGCCGAGGTGGACTTCATAAATCGAAATCGGTGCATCAAACTGGTTGGCCTGCTTACGGGCCGGCGGTTGCTCCACTTTCTCCGGCAGGCCGCAGATAAGCGAGGCGGTTTCCGGGCGCATCTGCGCTTCAAAAGCATAAGGGTCGGATTTCACCCGCAGGTGCCCGTGGGCGTCAATCAGCTCGAACTTATACAGCTGGCCGTTGTGCGCGCCGGGAACAAACAGCTCCCAGATGCCAGACTCTTTGCGCAGGCGCATCGGGTGGCGACGGCCGTCCCAGTAGTTAAACTGACCGACCACCGACACCCGACGGGCGTTCGGCGCCCAGACGGAAAAGCGCGTCCCGGTCACCCCGTCCATGGTGTCGGCATGGGCGCCCAGGGTTTCGTAGGGCCGTAGATGGGTTCCTTCGGCGAGCAGCCAGGCATCAAGCTCCTGCAGCAGCGGGCCAAAGCGATAAGGGTCGTCAATCAGGTTTTGCTGGCCGTGCCAGGTGACCGCCAGCTGGTAACGAAAAGCATTTTTTCGCCGCGGCAGAACGCCGCTAAAGAATCCGCGTGAATCGAGGCATTCGAGCTTGCCAGCTTTACGCCCGGTTTTCGGCTCAATCACCCATACCTCGGTGGCATCGGGTAATAATGCGCGCACTTCCAGACCAGCAGCGGTTGAGTGCATGCCAAGCACAGAGAATGGATCGGAACAATGACCTGCGAGCAGTGCTGAAATCGCACTTTTTTCATTATAATCAGACATGTCAGTCACCCTACTATCATCCTGCGGAAAGAATTAAAACGCCTCTTTCTGCTTTATTGATCCGGTAATATTCCGCTGCAATGCTGCGCATCGAAATATCAACACGTTATTCCAGAGCCTTAAGACATGTCGGTCGTCCACAAATATAGAGCGATTAACCTCCTGAAAAGTGAATTAAATGCGCCATACGCTTTTTGTATTATCTGACTCCAGAATAATTACTCCTGATTTTCTTTCTGTGAGTAAGTACTCATTTCTTTATGAATTGAAAAACTTATTTTTAAGTTATTATCAGAGGGGCAGCACCCTTAATGGCAACACCACTCGAATCTCATACAAAAAAATGAAAACAGGCCGCCTGAGTAGAATAAAAAACCTTTTGACCGCGCATTCAATAGCATTTATAACTGGTTGATGGGGCGTGCGGATACTCTGGAAACGGAAAGAACTCTATGCTAGAATTTTTTCGGATTTTTTTGACGGTCTCTCAGTATACTCAGTACTCAGGCAGTTCGCGGAAAGCCCCTTCCTTTTAAGCACGGGATGCAAAGCGGAGCCTCCGACAGGACGCCAGTGAAGGCGATTTGGCTCTTCAATTTATTATTTGCTCATCATAAAGGGCACACTTCCAACGCAGTAAGGCGGTGGCCAGAGCGCGTCTGATTTCCACACGGGTTTATGCCATTCGGGTCGTGTCATTTGATCTTGCGACGGCTAACCCCCTTTCAAGCTGTTAGCTTGCTGATAGCCGCTTTTGGGGAGGAGTTAATCAGCAGATGCGCGTGATCTCGCTCGCCATCCATTTCAACCAGCTCAACATCAAAATCAGCGCCCACACTGGCAAAGTATTTGCGTAGCTTTTCGATGGCATCCAGATTAAATATATTCCGTCGATATTGGGTAACAAACCGCGCGGTCGGGAATGTAAAGAATCAGAGAGCAGTATGGCGTTTTTTTTGCACTGGGATTATGCGCTTTGTTTTTTTATGCATTTGGCCTGTTGGTTTTATTAATAGCTGAAACCGTCAACCGAAAGAAAGTAAAAAAGGAGCGGACATGGATATAGTCCGCGAATTGATCGCAATTTAAATCTTTATATTGAATGTCGCAGTGGTGATTTTAGTAAAAACGACGACATGTGAGTCAGGACTGCTGTGGCGGTGCAAATTTTGCAGCAATCATTTGAGATGTGGGTTGCATTCCCCCCAGACTCCACTGCTCAGGCTCATGCTCATCAATCCGGATCCATACCGAACGCCGAAACTCCGGATCACCTTTCCCCTCAATTTCAACAATGAGGTCAGTCATACGACGTAACAGCTCATTTTTTTGTTCCGAACTCATAATTCCTTTAATGGTTTGCACATTTACGAAAGGCATATTATTCTCCTTAAATATCTGGGTCTAAAAATCATACTTATGGTAGAAGGCAAAAGAACACATGTCAAAAGATAATTCATTACCCTACTTGTCACCTGAGCTTTGCGGGCTAGCAGCGGCGGCGGAACTACTTGGAGATCAATGGGTGTTGTTGATCCTAAGGGAGGTTTTTTACGGGGTTACTCGCTTTGAAACGATGCGTTCTCATACAAAAATGACGAAGCAGACATTGGCAAACCGATTAAAAAAAATGACTGAGCTCGATTTACTTTGCAAAATCCCCTATCAAGAAGAAGGCTCACGTGAGCGCTATGAGTATGTACTCACGCCAAAAAGCCGCAGTTTGGCGCCGATCCTTTTTTCCATAATGGAATGGGGGCATAAAAACCTATTGCACGATGAGCCGCATATTTCTTTAGTTGATAAGGAGAAAGGGGAATTAGTATACAGCGCTTTTATCTCAGCAACGGGGGCAGTTGTTGATGCTAAAAATATCCAGATAGTTCCTTTTAGACGTTAATTGCCACTAAGAACCTTTTTTAATGAGTTCTATCGCCAACACGGTAAACCCTCCTGATGTCCGCTCCTGGCACGGAGCCGACTATCAGATTCGGCCCCGTTCAGTTCATCAACTTTATCAGTCAGTCTGCCTGGCTCCCGGGCAGCATGGTCCTTCCTGAGCCGTCATTTTATAACACGCCCAGTTGTTTCATCAGAGTCAGGTTATCTTCAAGATGCCAGTTGGCGATGATTTTATTATTTCTGACTTGATAGATATCCGTCGCGATAAAATCAACCTGCTGGCCCTTACCTTTCAGTTTGCCGAAGGTTCCCGTGAAATGTCCGCGGAAATGCAGATGTGATACGACTCGATCGCCTGCAACAATCATCTGCTCAACCTCGCAACTCAGATCCGGGACAGCGGTACGGAAGGCGCGAGAGGCCAGAAGTGCGCCTTCCGGTCCCTGTTTGCGGCCCTCAGGCGGCGTCTTATCGACAAAATTATCGGCCAACGCCTCACGGGCCAGAGCTTCATCACCCGTATTCCAGAATGTCGCGTAACGTCTCGCGACGGTTTCAAGCGCAGCCTCGCGAGCTGATAACAGGTTGTTTTCCGCAATCAATTCATGGGGTTTCACCAGCTCAAGCGGTGCAGAAAACGCAGCGCTGGCCACGGATAGCAGCATAAGCGCCACCAGCCGGGAAGGATAAATCGTCAACTTTTTCATAAAAAAGTCCTGTGTGTTGCCTCAAAGAAACAGGTGACCCGGGCACATTCAACCGCTTGCGGGTAAAACGTGAGGATTAGTGAATCAGCGCGCCGCCTTCGATATCCAGCAGGGTTCCGGTGACAAAGGGATTGTCCATCACGAACAGATAGCCTTTTGCGATGTCCTCTGCCCGCCCGAAGGCTTTTGCCGGCAAATTTTCAGCGGCAGACGCAAGCAATTTTTCGCGGGCAGCAGGATCCATGCCTGCGTAAGCCTCGGTATCCGTCAGCCCCGGACTCACCGCGTTGACCCGCAGCGGAGAAAGCTCCTTCGCCAGCACCTTAACGGCTGACTCCAGGGCCGCGTTCATGGTGGTCTTGACGATAGCGCCCGCGACAGTGCGGCGGGAAACAAAGCCGCTGGTCAGCGTCAGGGTACCCCGGGCCTTAATATTTTTACTCAGATGCCTCGCGACATGGATACTGCCCCAGAATTTGGTATCGAAAGCCAGTCGGGCCTCGTTAAGATTCAGTGAAGCGAGCGCCCCGCCGGGTGCCTGCGATCCCGCCGTCACAATAACGTTATCTACCTCTCCGAGCGTCTGGCTAAGCTGAATCACCTCCTCCTCTTTGCTGATATCAAGGACGACAGTATCCACAGATGCGCTTTTCTGGCTCAGTAACTGTCTGGCCCGCGCCAGCTTTTCACTGTCCCGTCCGGCAAGGATCAGGCTTTCTCCCTGTTCAGCCAGAGCACTAGCCACAGCAAAGCCAATGCCGGAAGTCCCGCCAATGATTAATGTTTTTTTCACCATCACTTTATGCCTCGTCGGTTTTGTAGCACGGATAATCGGTATAGCCTGCGCTGCTTCCGCCAAAAAGCGTGGCGGGATTGCTTACCGTCGTTAATGGAAGGTTATTCCTGAGCCGGTACGGCAGGTCAGGGTTGGCAATGAACGGGCGGCCAAAGGCAAACAGGTCGGCCAGCCCCGCCTTCAGTAGTTTGTCCACTTTGTCCTGGGTATAATTTCCGGCGACAATGAGAGTGCCGCTAAAGGTGGCGCGTAATGCTTCACGAAAATCAGCAGGAACCTGAGGCGCATCGTCCCAGTCAGCCTCTGCCAGATGGATATAAGCGATACCTTTCTTTTCGCACCATGCAGCCAGCGCGAGGATCGCGTCAATCACCTGCGGGTCGTTCATTCCGCGCTGGGTGATGAACGGGGAAAGGCGTATGCCCGTGCGCGTCGCGCCGATGGCGTCGCTGATGGCTTCCAGCACCTCCTGCGCAAAACGGATCCGGTTAGCCAGGCTGCCGCCATACTCATCGGTACGTTGGTTCGATGTCCGGCGAAGAAACTGATCGATCAGATAACCGTTACCGCCGTGCACCTCAATACCATCAAAACCGGCGCTAATGGCGTTTAACGCGGCCTGCCGGTAATCAGCAATTATCTGCTGAATATCGCCATGCTCAAGTGCCCGCGGCTCCGGACAGTCGACCATATGTCCTTCCCCCTGCTCATCAACAACCCATACCTGGGCATCCGGCGCGAGCGCAGAGGGCGCGACAGGTTTGCCATCTGCATGGAAACCCGCATATGACATGCGCCCAACATGCCAGAGCTGGGAAAAGATAATGCCTCCTGCGTGGTGAACGGCTTCTGTGCTCAGCCGCCATCCTGCAACCTGTTCAGCGGAGTGCAGACCGGGTGTCCAGGAGTACCCCTGCCCCTGAGGTGAAATCTGCGTAGCTTCCGTAATGATCAAACCCGCGCTGGCGCGCTGCTGGTAGTACGCCGCCATAAGTGCTGAAGGCACGTTTCCCGGCTGTAACGCCCGCGCCCGGGTCATTGGCGCCATCACGATCCGGTTTTTCAGGCTGAGAGTCTTCAGCTGGTAGCTATCAAAAAGTGTACGATTTTCCATTTTCTATCCCCCGCAATGAATTGTTGAAAATACTTTACGTGGTGAGAGATATTTTGATAATGGCATTAAAATATGATTGTCTTTTCAGGATTATTGAATAATGGGAAAGCTTGAAGATATGGCTCTGCTGGTTGCAGTGGTGGAGGCTGGCGGGCTTTCAGCCGCTGGTCGCCATATGGGACTCTCGCCGGCCACCATGACCGCCAGGCTGAAGGCGATTGAGGAGCGCTATCAGACCCGTCTATTCCACCGCTCCACTCGCGCCATTACCATGACTCGTGCCGGTGAGGAGTTCTATCACGCTGCACTGCGCGTACTGGATGAAATGAACCATGCTGAGTCGCTACTTACGCAAAAAGAAGGGGTGCTCAGCGGTAATATCCGCATTTCGGCCCCCTCCGATTTTGGCCGACAGTATCTCAGCCCGGCCCTGCTCGATTTTTCCCGGCTGCATCCGGCAGTGAAAAGCTCGGTATACCTGGGCGAAAGCGTCAAAGATCTGGTAGCCAATCGTCTGGACATGAGCATTCGTTTCGGAAACCTGCCCGACAGCAGCCTGGTCGTCAGAAATATCCGCCCGAATCATAGGGTTCTGGTCGCCTCAGCCCACTATCTCCGGGCGGCAGGCACACCAGGTTCCATTGATGATTTACACAACCACCGATGCCTGGCGCTGGAACTGCGCGGAAGGGTCATGAACGAATGGCGTTTTGAGCACGACGGTCAACAGAGCACATTGCGCTTTACCCCAGCCATGGTATGCGACGATGGCGCGCTACTCCGCCAGTGGGTGCTGGCGGATGCGGGTATTGCCAGTAAGTCATGGTGGGATGTAAAGCGTGATGTGGAGCAAGGCAGACTGCAACTGTTGTTTGCTGAAAGTTTTATTGGGTTTAGCCGCCTTGATAAAAAAAATGTCGGGCTGCAATTTGTCTACCCGCAGCGACGGCTGCAGCCGCTGCCGGTTACCGCCTTCACCCAGTTCTTTATCGACTGGCTGGAAAATGAGTAGAAATCGACGGCCTGCTCCCCGTATTTTAATTCACCGTTACGTTACCTGGCTCGAAGCGCAGAGAAAGCAAGGCCATAAGATCCGCTATGAGCGAAGAGCGGAAGCTGAAGTTCACGTGCTAACTGAAGGACATCTTCCGAAGTCGCGGCTGTTCATTTAGGATTTTACGAACAGACTCATTATCCCCACTCCCAGGGCGCTATAGAAAAGCAACTGATACAGATTAGTCGGCACTTCTATCCATTTTCGAACGATGCCCAGCGCAACCACGACCAGCGCAGCAGGATAAATGGCGCACAGCACGGGAACCGCCATTTCGGTGAGAGAGTTCAGTCCCAGCACGGCAAGTGCTGCTGACACCATCAGGGATAGCGTCACCAGCAGCCCATAAGACGCGCCGGTCGTCTGGTTGAAATAGCGCGCCGTTCCGGTCGTCAGACCAATAGCCGTGACCAGACAGGCCAGGGTAATGATCGCCGCCAACAGCACCTGACCATAAACGCCAAAAACAGTTTCGACATAGGCGCTCATCACCTGCATACCGTTCATTGCGCCCTGCACCGGACTATGGGACCCCATCGACAGATAGCAGATATAAATCACAGCCAGACCTGCGGCAGCGATAAAGGCTGCGGCGGTGGAATGAGTGAAGATACCCCGCGGATGGTTGACCCCCCGCTCCTTGAGCGTATGAGTGATAATGGCGCCGAAGCATAGCGCACTGATCACATCCAGGGTCTGATAACCGTTGACGAATCCTGTACCGAACGCGCGAGTTTCATACGCGGCTGTTGCTGTTGTGAGTTCGCCAATAGGGTGTAACCAGGCACACACGCCGATAAAAATCAGGGCACTTATTTTAATCGGCGAAAGGAAGAAACCGACAATTTCCAGTAGTTTTCCCGGTTTTGCCAGCGTCGCGCCAGCAAGGCCAAAGAAAGCGGCGGAAAATATCATCTTCTGCATCAGGGAGCTACCCGTGCCGTCGGTGATGACTTCGTAGCTAATCGTCGCGGTGCGCGGCGTGCCAAAGAACACCCCCAGCGTTAAAAAGCAAATGCCAATAAAAATCAAGCCCGGCCATTTGCCTAAGGGTTTCGTTAATTCCGCAATATCACCGCCATTAATGGCAAGGGAAATAATCGCCAGCGCCGGGAATAAAACCGCTGTGATAATAAAGCCAAAGCCTGCATTAAAGGCGTTTGCGCCCGCCTGCATGCCGACCAGCGGCGGGAAAATAATATTGCCTGCGCCCAAAAAAAGCGCAAGTGTCATCCCGCCAAGAGCCATTGTCTCTGGCAATGAAAGTCTGGTGTTTGCTGTCATTATTAACTCTTATTATATAAATATCATACTCTGGAAGGCGTGGTCATTATCTGCCCGGTCACCGTTCCGGTCATACATCGTCATTACAACTGGAATATCCCTTCGATGGTCATGCGTGCGAAGCCATGCAGTTCCACGCGCCCGTCATCGCGAACCACACAGCGCAACGCCCCTTTACGCTTCCCGCCTTGTTGAGCGGTCAGAACATTTTTCCCCGTACGCGCCGCCCAGAACGGAGCGAGGAAGGTGTGTGCCGATCCCGTGACCGGATCTTCGTTCACGCCGACCTGCGGGCCGAACCAACGGGACACAAAATCAAACTGGTTATCAGCGGCGGTCACGATCACGCCGCGGGTGTCGAATACAGCCAGCTTGTTGAAGTCAGGATTAAGCCCGTCGATGATGGTTTTGTCATCGACCAGTACAATCAGATCGTCCGATTTCCACACCCCTGTAACGCCGCCGGTAATGCCAAGGGCTTCCAGAAGTCCGTCAGGCGTATCAATCTTCGTGACCGATTTAGCCGGGAAGTCCATGCACAGCTCATCCCCGTTCTTACTCACCGTCAACAGGCCGCTACGGGTGTGGAAGCCGATAGTCTCTTGTTGGTAGCCAAGCTTGTTGAACAGCACCCAGGATGCTGCGAGAGTGGCATGACCGCACAAATCCACTTCTACCGCAGGCGTACACCAGCGCAGTTGATACCCCTCCTCGACCGGCACAAAAAAAGCGGTTTCAGAAAGATTATTCTCCGTGGCGATGGCTTGCAGAACATCATCAGGCAGCCACTCAGTTAACGGGCAAACGCCCGCCGGGTTGCCGCCAAAAGGTTGAGTGGTGAAAGCATCAACCTGATAAAAAGGAATTACTGCGGTGTCAGGCTTTGTCATTTAATTTATCCAGATAGTTGTAAACGGTGTACCGGGTGACACCCAGCGCTTTAGCGACGTGATTAACGCTGCCTTTAATCTTGAAAAAGCCCTGAGCATGTATTTCAGAAATAACCCGCTTTCTGAAATCGATTTTACTTTCTGAACCCGTAGGTCTGAATTTCGAAATAACCTCATCCAGGGATTTATCCTGAATATCACCCAGCGGATTTTCTGGTGTTTCAGCCGCGGCGGCCGGATGGAGTAAATAGTCCAGATCGCGTTTGAGTTTTAACACCACGTCCATATCGACGTTAATGCAGAAAGCGACTAACGGCACGCCGTCATCGCTGTAATAAATCGTCGATGCGCTATTCAACGTGGTGCCAGAGAGTGTGGTGGTGGTATATCCACTGAATACCTGACTGGGCACACGCTTCGAGGCATCCAGTAAGCCTAAGAATCCCGTGTCATTTTCCGGGCCGGACAACAGCGCATCACCGGCTTTCCTGCCGCTGACGTGTCCATTAATGATGTTTATCACGGACGCTTCGGGACGGGTAAGGTCATGCAGCACCGCTTCTGTGTTTAAGGGAAGCGTGGTTCTCAATGCTTCAAGCGAAGCCGTCAGAATAGTGATTAAACGTTCACGTTCGTCTTTCATTTTGCTCTCCCCATCAGACTACGGCCTGGACTTCTATTTCGACGTCTAAATCAAAAGCAAGGCGGCTGGTGACAACGCTCCTTGCGGGGAAACCTTCCGGGAAGAACGCGCTGTAAGCGGCATTGAATTCGCTAAAGTGCTCCATGCTGCTTAGCCAAACCTGGACTTTCACAATGTTGTTCAGCGTGGTATGCGCTCGCGCCAGAGTTTCCCGGATGGCATGCATGATATGCCGGGTCTGCTGGGCGACAGAGCCATACAACGGCTCACCTTCGGGGCTCATGGCGACGTGCCCGGAAAGAAAAACAAACCCGTTCACCCTCACGGCGTCTGAAAAGGGAAACGGTTTGGTCGTGGGGTAGCGTACGATAGACATGTGTCAGATTTGCCCTAAAGAAAGTTGAGTAGCACGGTAGCATGACTTCATTTGCAATTAAACAAAATTATCATTTTAAACATTTGTTGATTTTATCACGGTCATTTATCTCCCCTCGCTGAGCATCGACAGATATTTTGTTGACGGGACTGGACATGCCCTGAACCCTGTTTGAGTACTCTAAGTCCGGGCATGCCCACCTCTGGCACGAAGCGGACGAGTTAACTGAGTGGAAGGTGCGCTCTGAGCGAGGGGCAGATCAGACGTTGCCGCAACGGGAGATTTCGCTCCCGGCTGTTAAGTCGCTGGAGTGGGACTGCAGCTTTTGCCGTCAAAATCCTTTATGCTGTGCCAAACTCCTGTACAGGGTATGACCATGATAATAGTAGAGAAAGCAGACCCGTTAGATGCAGAATCTCATCGGTTAATCGAAATGCTGTCATCAGAACTTGCCGCTATTACCGGTGATAATGGCAAAAGCCATTTTGCCATTGACGCAATAAATGGCGACAATTCATTATGGGTCCTGGCAAGGAATACTCGTGGCAATGCGATAGGATGTGGCGCTATCAGGCCAGTAACACAACATATAGCTGAGCTTAAGAGGATGTTTTCAGACCGAAGCGAGCCTGGTGTTGGCCGTGCTTTACTCCGTTTTCTGGAAACATCGGCAAGGGAGATGGGATACAGCGAACTCTGGCTAGAAACCCGGCTCATCAATCATAAGGCTGTCCGTTTTTACGAAAAAAATGGATATGTTCGTATTGAAAATTATGGTCCCTACATAGGCAGGAAAGAGGCCGTTTGTTTCTCAAAGGCATTGCATTAATGGCGTCCTATGTCCGCTTATGGTTGAAGGAGACAGATTGCCTTCAGGGTGCAAATATTCCTCGTGAATTTTTATGATGGTACTGTGGTTATGTTTTCTGTTCCCTTCCCTGTTATTACTTTGTTTGCACTATTGTTTTTAATAGTCGTTGCGCTATTTCCTGAAAAAAATCGCCACAGCGGTACCCTGCGTTTTCTTATCGCCTGCACAGTCCTTCTTTCTGTAAGCACGCTGCGCTGGGAATACGAGTCAGCCATGCTCAGGAATATTCAATCCGTCCTGGCAATACTTCTGCCCCCTCTCGCATGGCATAGTTTCATCTCAATGACTGAAACCAGTAAGCAACGTCGCTGGCTAGTGCTGCTTTTACCCCCGACCATTGCATTTTTGATCAGGATAGTTTGGCCGGTTGCGACTGATTTCATCCTGTTTATCCTGTTTATGGGATACGGATATGGTCTCTTTCGTATTGCATGGCAGGGGGAGCATCACTTCACGCTGAACCGACTGGCGGAGTCAGCACATACGGTAAAGATGGCTTTTTTCGCCGGCAGCTTTCTGTGTCTATCTGCGCTGACAGATCTTGCGATTATATTTGACTTCAACATCACCGGTGGAAAACAGGCCCCGGGTATGATTGTCATTTTCCAGATGGCGCTGCTTCCTCTCATCGCCGCGGCGATTGTCAGCGCGGGAAGGACAACGGTATCAGGAAATGATAACCGGGAAGAAACGCCCCCCGAAAGTGTTGTGAGATCCTCAGGAGAGTTTGAGGCGATTTATCGCAGACTCGAGAAACAAGTCCGTGAAACACAGATTTATCTTAATCCCGACCTGACGCTGAGTATTCTGGCCAGAAAAACAGGCATACCCGCGCGACATCTTTCAAGCGCAGTTAATTCTGTGAGTCAGTGCAATATATCGCAGTGGATCAATGGCTTCAGGATTGAACGGGCAAAGGAGCTGCTGTTAAACCCCCTGCTGCCCGTGACGGATATAATGTTGGAGTCGGGATTCACCACTAAATCAAATTTTAATCGTGAATTTCTGCGCGTTTGTGGTGTGTCACCTACTTTGTTCCGGCAGAAGATGCAGTGTAATCAAGCGAAGAATTCAGGAACTCACTGATCTTACGAACCAGATTTTGATGAATACTCGATCTCTTTGCATGGGGGCCATCCTGGCAAACAACTTCATCGCCAGGTGATTCTTCGTTCAGGAGATTTTCAGCACCGGGTTTACAAAGCTGCATGAAACTGAAATGTGTTGCGCCTTCGACGATCTCATATTGCCTCCAGCCTGGGTTCATTTTGGCAGCCAGATACCCAGACTCCTGTCCTGCAGGTAATTCTGCCAATCTGTCCGCCTGTGCGGCTAAAATCAGGACTGGAATGTTAATAGCATTCAGACTCTGAGGGGTAAACCCCGGCGCTAATCCTGAGTCAAGAGAGACGACAGCCCGGATCCTTGCATCCCTGTTATTTGCGGATATTTTTTCCACGGAAAGCGCGTCATTAATGCCCAGCTTTTCTGTTAACCGGCAGTCGCCGCGTTTGGGATGATTTTGACAATCGTTGATAAACAAGGAAGGGTTAAATCGCGCACCCGCTAGCGACATTACTGTCCATCCGCCCAGAGAATGCCCTAAAGCCGCAATACGTTCCTTGTCCGTTGCCCCGAAAAGTGCCGGGGAGTCGATGACGAAATCAATAACCCGGGAAATATCGTGTGGACGTCGCCACAGCTTTTTAGCCTCTGGAGGATTCTGATCAAACGTAGTCGTGCCTGGATGATCCGGGGCGGCAACAATATATCCCTCTGCGGCCATCGCCGCAGCAATCCAGGACAGATTCCGCCAGTTGCCATTGTATCCGTGCGAAATAACCAGGAGAGGATGTGCTCCAGGTAATGGTGGCGCATCGGGGTTCACCATAACGCCAACAAAAGCGGGATTACTTCCAGTATTCACTGCTCTTCCCTCAGAAGAGGCTGGATACCACACCGTCACATTTAGAGTTTCCGACTTTGGGTCTGATAACTTTATCTGACGAAAGCCTGGAGATGCCTGTACTTGTATGACGTAAAAGAAGACAGACAATAAACAAAAAACGCGTATGCACATCATAATATTCCTGTGGAGATGAATTTGTGCAACTTGTATATATCAGGTTCGGTATCCGGGCGTCCTGGAACACGATTGAGGTCGTGAATTTGGTTTTTTTCAGCATTTTACATGTACATCTCTTACATCAGAGTGTCTGAGTGTCACTCCCAATGCATTAAGCGTTGTTGCTATGTAGTCGCTAAATTGAGATATCCGTCTTGGGGATGCGGACGTTTTCCTGGACGGGTTATGTTGTCAGCAACAGGTGCTAACGTCTGGTGGGGCGAATCATGACTACTATTCTGTGATCTTTTCCCGGTTTCCCTTTTTCATAGCGCCATTCATTTTTCATGATACTGATGACTTTATGTTCAAACTCCGGAGTAGTTGTCGATTCAAGGATTTGTGTATTCTGAACTCTTCCGTTTGCATCAACATCAAACTGTACCCGCATGGCACCCGGCAGTAGCTTTCCGTTCTTATCGTGAGCGGTGATAGCTGTAGTTGCAGAGGAAGTGCTGCCAGAGGGTGTGCTGTCGCTGGCCTGTGTACCAAAGCAGACAGCCAGAAGAAATGGCAGGATGAGAGTGAGTAGTCTGATAGATTTCATAAAGCGTCCATGTCTTAAAATTAACCATATGATAGATATCCTTAATGGTTAAGTACACAGCCAAACAACCCAATGAAGATGGCACAAAGAGGCAGCGAGATAGTCAGCGCCTGCATAGCTGTATCGACGCAATTCGCCTTGCTTTTAAGGGCAGCCTGCAGGATTTGCTGCTGACTCATCAGTCATATTGTTCTTCACCCCATACCGCTATCCGTTTCGCTGCTAACATCAGGCTTAAAAAAATTGCGAAGAACTCTTTGCATGACTGATACCGCAGCAAATGAGATAGCGCCACACTTACCCTTACTCTTTGAAAATGAAGCCAATGGGATTCTTCAGGATCCGATCGGTGCGGGGATCGTGCTGTATGTTTGTCACATGGGTCTGGCTCTCACCGGCACTGGCTTTTACTCCTTTGCTGGCGCGCTTATCTTCTTTGGTCCAGGCTGGAACTTCCTGTACCTGCCCTTGTTACAACAACATTCAGTTCTGCTGAAAAAGGTCTGGCTCAGGCTGCGAAACCGATCTGCCAGCGATATCGGCTCTGGCAGATAGGTTTGGTCTGCTTCCAGGTCAAGCTGAATGCAAAAGCGATGATGGTGGGTTCAATCAGCGGTAAATCACCCACTGTAACGAGTATGATCGGGAGCAACACAACGCGCGTCAGTCCGCCTTCTCGCTCAGCTTCTCACGCATAAACTCAATAAAAACCTGCGTTTTCGCAGGGAGCAGTCGCGTTTCAGTCAGAGCATAAACCGTGACCGCTTCAGCCTTCCAGTCAGGCAATACCCGGGTCAGTTTATTATCCGCAACGTCTTCCCCGACAATTTTGTCAGGCAAAATCGCAATACCTGCTCCCATTGAGGCAAAACGACGCATCATACCAATGCTGTTCATCTGAAAGCGCCCGGAAGTTCTGATGCTAATCCGGCTTTCTTCGCGATATAAGTGCCAGTGACCGGGCTTATCCTGCCGCATACCAATACATTCATGATCCGTCAGCTCATCAGGGTTACCGGGATTGCCATTCTGAACTAAATAGTCGGGGGATGCGTAAAGGCTGCGTGAAAGCGACCCGAGCTTGCGTGCAATGAGGCCGGAATCGGGCAGACTCCCCATGCGAACTGCCAGATCATAGGGCTCCGACACCAAATCAACATTTCTCGGCGTTAAATCAAAATCGAAGCTGATACCCGGATAGCAGTCCGAGAACGCTTTAATCAGCGGCGCGAGAATCACCACCGCAAAATCGGCCGGCAAAGAGACTCGCAGCATACCCTGCGGCTGAGCCAGGAGAGAACCCAGCTGCTCATGCGCCAGACGTGCTTCATCAATGATGCGCCGGCTTCGTTCGTAATAAATCTGACCGGCTTCGGTCAGTTCAATCTTGCGCGTCGTCCGGTGTAACAGCCTGAGGCCGATAAACTTTTCAAGCTCATTTATTTTACGCGACAGCGTGGAATTTGGCATGCCCAGAGCCTGAGCTGCGCCACGAAAACTGCGCGCTTTGACAACTTCGACAAAGTAGGACATGTGGTTAAGAAGTTCCATGTTTATTGTGCCATGAATGGAATATTCAATTCTGATTTTAGCTATTTATCCCAAAAATTAACAGGATATACTTTAAATATTCGCAGGGGAAAACCTGCATAACCCCTGACAAATACTATATACGTCAGTCAGTTAACCAAAACCCACAGGATTAATTTTATGAGCTTTGAAAAATTCACCTCTGACAATGCCGCCATGCTGTTGATTGACCATCAGGTCGGCACCATGGGCTGGGCTAAATCCATGGCGTTTGACGAACTTAAACGCAATGCGCTGATGCTGGCTAAATCTGCCGCCATTCTGGATATGCCGGTGGTTCTTACCTCAAGCATGGAAGAATATGCGCAGGGGCCGCTGCTTGCAGAACTGAAAACTATTCTGCCAGAAGAATTTGAAGCACGAATCAAACGCATGGGCATTGTTAATGCCATGGACGATGAGAACTTTGCCGCCGCGGTTAACGCTACCGGCAGAAAGAAACTGATTATTGCAGGCGTAACTAACGATGTCTGTACGGTCTACCCGGCGCTGTCGCTGGTTGCAGCCGGGTTTGACGTACAGGTTGTTGCGGACGCCGGTGCCTCACCAACCAAAATGGCTGATGACATTGCGCTACGCCGTATGGACAAAAATGGCATTACCCTGACGACAACTAACCAGCTAATTGCTGAGCTGGCAGGAAGCTGGGCAACACCTCAGGGGGAGAAATTAGTCCAGGTATTAATGGAATCCTTTCAGTAATGAATAAGCCAGCAGCCTCGTGCGGCAGCGCTTTACGCCTTCCGTGCGGGTCTGACTTCCCGGATAAGAGAATCACAACAATGCTTAAAATTGAAAACAGCAGAAAACAATCGCATGGCTCTGGCGGGTTCGGTATCGATATCCTCTGGCCGGGAATGGTACAGAATTCAGATGACAGTGGTATTGGGGCAATTGGCCGTATTGACCAGGCAAACGTAAAAGCGGGAACGGTCATTCCCATGCATCCTCATAAGGATGATGAAATTCTCACTTACATGCGTAAAGGCAGAATGCTGCATCTGGACACGGTCGGTAATGAGGAAGAGATTACTGATACCCGACTGATGCTCATGAACGCCGGACATACCTTCCAGCATGAGGAACGCATTCTGGGTGAAAAAGGTGAATCAATGCAGTGTCTGCAGATTTTCATTCGCCCCTCAGAAACCAACCTGACACCTCAGGTTCAGTTTCATGATTTCGGCACGCCTTACAGTGACAATAACTGGCGGCTGATTGCCGGCCCTGAAAACGCACCGTTAACTTTTCGTTCTCAGACGTGGGTACAGGACGCGCGGCTTGCTGAAGGTAGCGAGCTGACGCTGCCGGCGGTTCCGGTCAGTAGCGCGGTGCGCCTGTTATATGTCTTTGAGGGCGCAGCCCGGGTTGGTGAAATCGCCCTAAATACTGGTGAGAGCATGATTATCGAAGACGGCGACGTTCACACCGTCATCGCGTTGGATACCACTGATCTGGTGCTCTTCACCACTGATCCCGCGGCAAAAGTATTCCGTGGCGGTATGTTCAGTGGCAATATGCGCCCGCACCGGTAAAGGTATTTATAAAATTTCACAGCAGCTCAGTCATTCTTTTCAATTGACAAGCAGAATACAGCACTTTGAATTTTTCACTCACCGACGTTGAGTGATGTTTATCACCCGGAATCCGGATATTACTTTTTAATTTTAATTCAATATTAAAAACATCATGTATTACTGAAATTTTTATGTATCCAGTCAGCATACTGAACACCTGCATTAATTTTTTGTTCTTTATTAATACCGCGCTGTTTTACCGACCTGACTTTTTATCAGGCTACAGGAAAAGAAAAATGGATAAAATATTTACCCCGTTCAAACTCGGGCAGTTAACGCTGAATAACCGTCTGGTGATGGCTCCCATGACCCGTAGCCGTGCTGAATATGACGGTACGCCGGCTGACATTGCGGTTGAATACTACGCACAGCGCGCCGGGGTGGGCCTTATCGTTGCAGAAGGGACGCAGCCCAGCGATGACGGACAGGGTTATTTAATGACGCCCGGTATTTACACCGACGCACACGTGGCGGGCTGGAAACAAATCACGTCAGCCGTTCACAATAAGGGCGGACATCTGTTCATCCAGCTTATGCATACCGGCCGCATGAACCATCCTGACAATACGCCGCACCATCGTCAGGGCGTGGCGCCTTCCGCTATTGCCCCCGGCGTACAGATGTTTACTGCAACCGGCATGCAGGATATTCCGGTGCCACGCGAACTGACAACGGAAGAAATCCGCAGCACGGTTGCTGATTTCCGTTATGCGGCACGGCGTGCTGTTGAGGCCGGTGCCGACGGCGTGGAAATCCACGGCGCTAATGCCTATCTGATACACCAGTTTTTAGCACCAAGCGCCAACCAGCGCATCGATGAATATGGCGGCTCCATTGAGAACCGTGCCCGTTTTGCGCTGGAGGTGGCGGCAGCCATTGCAGAAGAGATTGGTGCAGACAAAACCGCGATCCGTCTTTCCCCGGGCAGCCAGATTTGGGGTATTAATGAAGGTGAGGAAGGCCCGGCGCTTTATCGTTACCTGGTTGCTGAATTGAATAAGCTCGGACTGAGCTACCTGCACATTATGCACATGGGCAATGAGGAACTGCTGGGTGAACTGCGGGCGTTATGGACGCAACCGCTGATCCTGAATCGCCCCGGGAAAAGCAGAGAAAACATCGGTGATGATATCCAGTCCGGTCTTGCCGAACTGGAATCTTACGGCCAGATGATTCTGGCTAACCCGGACTTTCCAGAGCGGGTGAAAACAGAGGCGCCGTTGAACAGCGCAGATCCGACGACCTACTATGGCGGTGGTGTCAAAGGATATACTGATTATGCCAAAATGTAGTCATTTATTATGCCCGGGAAGGGCGTAGCAAGCCCCTTAAAAAGAAGTCTCTGCCAGTCGTGGGAGATTGAAAGCCAAACACAATAAGACAGAGCCAAAACCAGATGAAAACCCCGCCCACAGGGCGTGGTTTTCAGTTGGCAATAAAAAAGGATATGTCTTTAGGCATATTTTTTACTATCACCGTCCAACGATATCGCGCTTGTCTTGCGGGGTGATGGTATTACTGACCCTTCATTAGCCCCACTACGTAAACTGTTTCCAGTTACCCACACTTATACTCACTCAATGAGTCACTCGAATATTGACGAGTCCGGCCGTTGAACTCACGGCACAAAGCGGACAGCTGTAGGACTTACTGTCTGCTTTGTGCGAGGGGCCGACCTTAATGTTGCACATCCATGGCTAGTTTGTAATCGTATGAATTACTTTAACAGAAGCCGTATTCCCAGAAAGGCCATGACTCCCCCGCTTAATTTATCGATGAACTTACGGTATTTAATGTAAGTCTGACGCGGCCCGTCCGTTGATAATACGTATGCTACGACTGCATACCACAGTACATCAATAGCGAAAGCCATTAAGGGCAGGATAATATACATGGCAGGCTGAATGTTTTTACTAAGCGCGGCGGAAAAAATACTGGCAAATACCAGAGCGGTATGCGGATTACTAATTTGCGTGAATACGCCAGTGAGAAAAGCTTTTGAGGCGCTGACTTCCTCTGTCACGGCAGAATCGATAAACTTGTTTGCAGGACGCCGAAAGATTTTTAACGCAAGCCATAACAGATATAAACCACCGGCAATCTTCAGGCCTGTGTAAAGCGATGGAACCAATGTCAGCAGGGTGTGAAGGCCCGCTAACGCGATGGCGGCAAAAATAAGCGCACCAAAACCCATACCGGCCGCCACAGATAATGCCGTCCGTCTTGAACTGGACATGGCCGTGCGGGCAACAAGAAGAAAGCTGACTCCCGGGCTCATAGCGCCAAAAAGGATAGCAACGCCAATCGCAGAAAGCGCAATCAAATCATTTGTCATTCATCTTCTCCCTCATACTAAACGTCAGCCAGTGTCGAACCACACATCTCATGGATCGCTCCCAATTGTCACCATAGCACAACGTCAGCAACTTCCGCCTCTGGCAAAGAGCGGACTGGACATGGCGTTTAGTTCTGGCGTGTAGTCAATGTGGGTTTTCGTTTCATGGCAACGTCCCCTCTTCTTGAGAATAGCGTGGCATCGAGCCGTTGAGCTCACAGCGAAATACAGGCGCTGGAAATTCATTTTACCAACAGGACCCACTGTCGCGACTCAATGCCACCTTATGTTGCTAAGGAGATATTGCTCAATTTCTGATGCATGAAGTCAATGAGCGCTCTTGTTTTAGCGGGCAAGTAACGCCGATCGGAATAAAGGGCGAACAATTGCAATGGGGCTGGCGATTGTTCAAACTCAATCTCGATTAACCGTCCATCGCTAATGTAGGGTTGGCAGGCTTGTTTCGATAGGATTGCAAAACCCACGCCTGCTACCGCAGCGCGTCCTGCCATCTCTCCGCTGTTTACCCGATAATGCCCTTTAACCTTAATTGTCTCGAATCCCCCCTTCATATTGACAAACTGCCAGGGGGCACCTTTCAGCGCACTTACCGTTGTAATGCAGGGTAATTCTTCAAATTGCCGAATATGAGAAGGGGTGCCATAGCGCTGAATGACGGAAGGGGCTGCAACAATGGTGCAAGGGATAGTCACCAGATGCCGGGCTATGTAGTCACTGTCATCCATCTGACCACGAGTAATAATGATAGCTAAATCCAGATCATCTCTCAGGGATTCGAGGCCTGACAAATTTGTAACACAGCTGATCTCCAGGTCCGGGTACTGACAGGCGAAATCGGCAATAACAGAACCCAACAATGCGGGACCTATTTCATTGGGAATACAGATGCGTAGTGGCCCCTTGAGCTGCATTTGCCGCAACGTTAGCTCGGTCTCAGTTTGCTCAAGCGCCTCCAGTAATGGCTTCGCGCGGATATAGAGCAGGTGCCCCGCCTGGGTGAGTTTCATATGTCGGGTGCTACGCTCAATAAGCTGAAGATTCAGTTTTTCTTCTAACTGAGAAATACAGCGACTCACGTTTGATGTCGGCATTGCAAGGACTCTTGCGGCCCCAACGAAACTTTCTCTTTCAACCACCGCGATAAACACTTTCAGTGTATTAAAATCAAGCGCTGAACGCATCAACTATCCCATATTTGATAATAATAAGTGCCATTTTTACCATCTAATGAACATCATTGATAGTGGTTAAACTCGGATATCTTTCAGCCACAGGTTGCTTACTATGCCACTGGTCACACAGACGTTTAATCATAAAACCCTCATGCGGATAGCCATTGTAATGGCTTTTGTCCAGTTCACTAATGCATTGGAATATATGGCGTTAACGCCCGTTTTTGCTTTTATGGCCGAGGGATTTTCGGTTCCTGTATCATTTTCTGGCTATGTCTCTGGTATGTATACGCTGGGTGCGGTGCTTTCTGGGATCGTTGCTTTTTATTGCATCGATCTGTTTAATAAAAAACAATTCTTGCTCACGAATATGGTGCTATTGGGAGCACTAACATTTTTGTCCACCCTCACTACTCATTTTGACATTCTTCTGGCACTGCGATTTTGCGCAGGAGCGGTTGGTGGTACGACAATGGGTGTGGGTATGAGTATTTTAATAAATTATGCCCCGGCAAACTTACGTGGAAAAATGCTGGCAACGGTAATTGCGTCATTTTCGCTGGTCAGTATCGTCGGCATGCCAGCGATATTATTTTTATGCACGTACTATGGTTGGCATACTGCGCCAGGGTTAATCAGTTCGCTTTGTCTGTTATCTTTACCGTTGATAATATTTATTATCCCTAAGGATACGGCCCCATCAGGCGTGAAGAGGAATCTATCTATTGATGCTCAAACCTTACTTTTCGCCTCTTGTACTGCCCTTGTACAATTCAGTCCAATGCTGATCATTCCCATTTTGGCGCCCTTAATGACGCAGTATATGGGCGCACAACAAAACCTATTACCTTTATTGTTCTTAAGTGGCGGGATAGCCGGTTATCTGTCTACAAAAATAACAGGCATGCTGACATCGCGTTTATCTGCTCTGATGCTGGCAACAATTTCAACTCTGTTCCTGGTAGCAAGTTTGCTGATTCCGGCGATGGGTTATCATAATGTATTTCTATTTATAACCTTATTTCTTGGCGCTTCATACAGCCGGCTGGTTTGCGCGTCGTCGGTTGCTGTCCAGTATCCTGAGGATGAACAACGAGCCAGCTTTACTTCACTACAGACAGCCATGATGTACCTGATAACAACTCTCGCATTCTTTCTGTCTTCCTTATTACTACCGGACCAGGGAATAACAACGCAAAATCTGAACAGACTGCTGGTTGTCAGTGCATTAGCCGCCTCTGTATTTCCCGTAATGGTCATAATACTTCAAAAGAAACTGGCTAAACGCACTGTCCCGTCTGACCACTTCATCATTGATTAGCATAACGTCCGCTCCTGCCGCGGAGCGGACCGTCAGACTCTGCTCCGTTCGGTTTCAGGCTGTCTGCCCCCCTTCCCCATAGACGACATCCCGGCGTCCCCTGCCTTTTATGACACGAGTCATTAACTAACACACTAATAAATAATAAAAATACGACAGAATGAAGGGACCAGGCACAATGCGATTGTTTATTGGCATAACGTATGGCGCTCCGGCAATCAACCCCCTTAGCGCCCGCTCAATTCGCTTCCGTCACGCTCTTACCCACCCCGGCCCCTGCATCACCGTTTTGCGCTAAGCCGTGTCACCCCATATTGGTCTATCGCCTGTGTACCTTAACGCCTGCGCCATGAATCTGCTGAGAGATCGTTTTTTAAGTAACTTGCATTTTGATAGTTACTATGTCAATTTGCTCCCGAAAGCCACCTATCTATCCGGGCCAGTCCATGAAAAATGAACCGCTTTGCCACGCTCCCTGCCCCATCGCCCGTAGCCTTGGGCGCATCGGTGACAGCTGGAGCATAATGATCCTGCGCGACGCCTTCGCCGGCTTTACCCGCTTTGACGAGTTCCAGAAAAGCAGCAACGTCGCGCCGAATATTCTTTCACGCCGCCTGAAGGCGCTGGTAGACGACGGCCTGCTGGAGAAGGTTTGCTACAGCAGCACACCGCCGCGCTACGAATACCACCTCACGCAAAGCGGCCGCGACTTTCGCATGGTACTGCTGGCGCTGGCGGAATGGGGTAACCGCCACTTCTCACCCGAAGGCCGTCAGATGCAATTGGTGGAAAGTGAAACCCAGCGGCGCGTGGAACCGATCCTGGTCGATAAAGCGACCGGCGAAGAGATTATTCCGGGTAAATACACCATGGTGCCGGGACCCGCCGCTTCGCCGATGATGAAATACCGTCACGACTATCTGTTGCGCAAACGCGAAGGCGATAGCGGGCAAAAATTCCAACCCGAACCCTACCGGGATGCCAGCAATGAACCCGGCCAGTAAGAAAAGCGCCTTCGTCCTGGCGGCACTCGCCGTCGCCGCACTGGCGGCAGCGAGTTACGGCGCTTACTGGTGGCATACCGGGCGCTTTATCCAGACCACCGATGATGCCTATGTTGGCGGTGACATTAGCGCCATCTCCAGCAAAATCTCTGGCTATATCCAGCAGCTGGCGGTGCAGGACAATATGGCGGTGAAAAAAGGCGATCTGCTGATTCGCATCGACGACCGCGATTACCGCGCCGCACGGGCAAAAGCCGTCGGAGAAGTGGCGGCGCAGCAGGCCGCGCTGGCCGATATCATTGCCACCCGCCAGCTACAGCAGGCGACGATTGCCGGTTCTGCGGCCTCGTTACAGGCCGCCGCCGCGGCGGCCGAAAAATTGGCTAACGACAACCGGCGCTATAACGCCCTGGCCGCGTCGAGCGCGATTTCCGCACAAATCCGCGATAACGCCTCCGCCGATTACCGCCGGGCGCGCGCCGAGCAGGATAAAGCAAAAGCGGATAAAACCGCCGCCGAACGCCAGCTGGCGGTGCTGGATGCCCGCCAGCAACAAACCCTGGCCGCCCTGACCCAGGCCCAGGCTAACCTCGAGATGGCCACGCTGAACCTCAGCTATACCGAAATTCGCGCGCCGTTCGATGGTGTGATTGGCAACCGCCGCGCGTGGTCCGGTTCGTTCGTCAGCAGCGGCACGCAGCTGCTTTCGCTGGTTCCCGCGCACGGCCTGTGGATTGACGCCAACTTCAAGGAAAACCAGTTGGCGCATATGCGTGCCGGCCAACCGGTAACCATCGTGGCCGATGTGCTGCCGAACCGCACCTTTAAGGGCCATGTCACCAGCCTGGCACCGGCGACCGGCTCACGCTTCAGCATTCTTCCTGCGGAGAACGCGACGGGGAATTTTACTAAAATCGTTCAGCGCGTACCGGTTCGCATTGCGCTGGAAGGAGAAGGGGCAAAACTTGACGTACTGCGCCCAGGGCTATCGGTAGTCGTCACCGTGAACGAAAAGAGCCGCCGATGAGCACCGCTCAGGCGCTGTCCGTCCCGCAGGGTCTGTCGATGCCGATGACGCAGAAAATCTTCGCTTTCGCCAGCATGTGCGTGGGCATGTTTATCGCGCTGATCGATATCCAGATCGTGTCCGCCTCGCTGCGGGATATCGGCGGCGGCCTCTCGGCGGGCGACGATGAAACCGTCTGGGTACAAACCAGCTACCTGATCGCCGAGATCATTATTATCCCGCTTTCCGGCTGGCTGGCGCGGGTCATGTCGACGCGCTGGCTGTTTGCCGCTTCCGCGGCGGGCTTCACGCTGATGAGTCTGCTGTGCGGCTGGGCGTGGAACATTCAGAGTATGATCGCCTTCCGCGCTCTGCAGGGGCTGGCGGGCGGATCGATGATCCCGTTGGTTTTCACCACCGCCTTCGCCTTTTTCCAGGGTAAACAGCGGGTCATCGCCGCCGCGACGATCGGCGGCCTGGCCTCCCTGGCCCCCACGCTTGGCCCGACGGTGGGCGGCTGGATCACCGAAAACTTCAACTGGCACTGGCTGTTCTTTATCAACGTTATTCCGGGGATTTACATCGCGGTTGCCGTACCGCTGCTGGTGAAAGTCGATAGCGCTGACCCCTCGCTGCTGCGCGGTGCCGACTACCTCAGTATTCTGCTGCTGGCGTTATCGCTCGGCTGCCTGGAATATACCCTCGAAGAAGGTCCGCGCTGGGGCTGGTTTGACGACGCCACCCTGACGACGACCGCCTGGGTCGCCCTGCTGTGCGGCGTGGCGTTTATTATCCGCACCCTGCGCCATCCGCAGCCGGTCATGGATCTCCGGGCCCTGCAGGACCGAACCTTCAGCCTCGGCTGCTATTTCTCGTTTATGGCCGGCGTCGGCATCTTCGCCACCATCTATTTAACCCCACTGTACCTCGGTAGCGTGCGCGGTTTCAGCGCCCTGGAAATTGGCCTGGCGGTATTTTCCACCGGCCTGTTCCAGGTGATGTCGATCCCGTTTTATTCGTGGCTCGCCAACCGCGTCGACCTGCGCTGGCTGCTGATGGCCGGGCTGATCGGCTTTGCGGTGTCGATGTACAGCTTTGTGCCGATAACCCACGACTGGGGTGCCGACCAACTGCTGCTGCCACAGGCTTTTCGCGGACTGGCGCAGCAGTTTGCCGTCGCGCCTACCGTGACCCTGACGCTGGGCAGCTTACCTCCCGCACGCCTTAAGCTGGCCTCCGGGCTGTTTAATTTAATGCGCAATCTCGGCGGCGCCATCGGCATCGCCCTGTGCGGAACGGTGCTTAACGACAGGACCAATTTGCATTACAGCCGCCTGGCGGATCATCTGAATAACGCCAACCTGGCAATGAGCGATTTTGTTCAGCGCAGCGCGGCAAACCTTGTCGCTCAGGGGATCTCCCCGGATGCCGCTCATACGGCGGCGCTGAAAAATCTTTCCGCACTGACGCTGCGGGAGGCACGAACACAGGCATTTTCCGATGCTTTTTACCTCATCATGATCGGTTTTTTGATTGCCGCGCTGCTGGTTCCCTTAATGAAAAAGCCGCCGGCACACTGATATTACAGGAGAGTTGATTATGGGCGTTTCAGCTAAACGCATTGTCGTGACCGGGATGGGGATTGTCAGCCCTCTGGGCTGCGGCGTACAGCACGTCTGGCAGTCGCTGCTGGCAGGTAAGTCAGGTATTACCAGGCTTAGCGAGCAGATGGTCGAAGACATTCCCTGCAAAGTGGCCGGGCAGGTTCCGTCCATCGAACGCGATCCGCTGCACGGTTTCGATCCGCAGGCGACCATCCCGGCCAAGGAACGCAAAAAGATGGATCGCTTTATCGAATTTGCGCTGGTTGCCGCGCGTGAGGCGCTAACGCAGGCCGGGTGGTCGCCTGCATCAGCGGCAGAACAAGATCGCACCGCAACGGTAATCGCCACCGGGATCGGCGGGTTCAGCGAGATCGCCCATGCGGTACATACAACGGACCAACGCGGGCCGCGTCGCCTGTCTCCGTTCACCATCCCCTCTTTTCTTGCCAACCTGGCCGCCGGACATGTGTCTATCGCCCACGGTTTCCGTGGCCCCATCGGCGCGCCGGTCACCGCCTGCGCGGCAGGCGCGCAGGCCATTGGCGATGCTGCACGGATGATCCGCAGCGGCGAGGCGGATATCGCCCTCTGCGGCGGCGCAGAAGCGGCAATTCATCGCGTTAGCCTTGCCGGGTTTGCCGCAGCAAGAGCGCTCTCCAGCGCATCCAATGACCAGCCGGAAGCGGCTTCCCGCCCCTTTGACCGCGACCGCGATGGTTTTGTGATGGGAGAAGGCGCCGGGCTTATCGTGATTGAATCGCTGGAACACGCGCTGGCGCGCGGCGCCACCCCGCTGGCAGAGCTGGTCGGCTACGGCACCAGCGCCGATGCTTATCACCTGACCGCTGGCCCGGAAGACGGTAACGGCGCGCGTCGGGCCATGGAAATGGCCATTCGTCAGGCGGGGGTGGCAGCAGAAGAGATTGACCATATCAACGCCCACGCCACCTCGACTCAGGTCGGAGACAAAGGCGAACTGGCGGCGATAAAAAGCCTGTTCGCCACGCATCCCGTCGCCATTACGTCAACGAAATCAGCAACCGGCCATCTGTTAGGCGCGGCCGGCGGGATTGAGGCCATCTTCACCATTCAGGCGCTGCGTGACCAGGTGGTACCGCCGACGCTGAACCTGCATCACCCCGATGAAGACGCGGAAGGCCTGAACCTGGTGGCGCGGGTGGCCCGCCCGCAGAAGATGCGTTATGCGCTGTCGAACGGTTTTGGCTTTGGCGGCGTCAACGCCAGCCTGCTGCTGAAACGCTGGGAATAATGGTTCCGCTCCCCTTCTGGCAATGGCCGGCGGGGGAGTTCCATCAAGGCAAAACGCGCATTGATACTCACGGTCTATTTCGGCTTGTTGATGCTTAAGTTTTCCCCGCGTCTTTCTCGAGGGCGTTACCGCCGCATAGCATCAGCATCGACTGGCGGCGGGCCGTCGCCGGTTTTGGCGGGTAGCGGCGGGTACGGGTATGGCAGGAAGCACGTCGCCATAGCCGCCGTGGCACCCTCTTCCACGCCGATGTCGGCGGGCGCCACCACACTTCATGCCCTGCTGCAGATGATGACCGTCGCCCCCGGATCCCCAGATGGGCCAGCGCGGTTTTAACCTTTAGTGTGAATCTCAACGCAGGGAACACAGTCCGTTTGCGCAGCCTGTTGGTAAATAATATCGTGGGTGCCGACGCGACCAATCGTTCATCTGCCTTGCTGCCGATTAAAGCATCCATCACTCAGTTGAGGAGCCAGACCATGCCTGATAATCATCCGGACTCACAGCATATACGCTGGCAACAGGAAATGGCGTCACGACGTGGTGAGATCAGGGAGAAAATCAGAGCCTATACCGGACGGCGTGAACAGATTCTTTGCCCCTTTCCCGGCGTGAGCGTTGTGGAATTACACCGCCCGATGCCCCCCTACGCTTGTCTCTACCAGCCCAGCGTGTCGCTGATTCTTCAGGGGGAGAAGCGCGTCAGTCTGGGCGAAAAAACCTATGCCTATAATGAATCCCACTTTCTTCTGACCGCCGTCAATTTGCCGACCGTCGCCGAAGTGATGCAAGCCAGCGCTGAACAACCGTTTATCTCGCTGCTGCTCCAGCTGGACTTATCTCTCGCCCGGGAAGTGATGATCGACATGAAACAGTACGGCAATGACGCGGAATACAGAGATGAGGGAATGTCGCTCGGGCCGGCAGACGGCCCGCTGCTTGATGCGCTGCTACGTTATCTGAACGTCAACGAACATCCTCAGGATAAAGGCTACATGGGTAACCTCATTCAGCGCGAAATACTGTATCGCATTCTCACCAGCCCGGCGGGCAGGACCTTAAGAGAAACCGTATTGACCGGCTCCAGCGGGCAACGGATATCCGTGGCCATGGACTGGCTACGCGATAACTATGCGCAGCCGTTAAAGGTCGAAGCGCTGGCGCGGATTGCCGGTATGGGCGTCTCCACGCTGCACCACCATTTTCGCCGCATGACGAACATGAGCCCACTGCAGTACCAGAAGCAGCTACGGCTTCTTGCAGCCAGACGGTTGTTATTGTCGCAAGATGCGGATGCCTCGACGGCGGCGATAAGCGTAGGGTATGAAAGCGTCAGCCAGTTCCACCGTGAGTACAAGCGTCAGTTTGGTATCACGCCGATCGGCGATAAAGCCCTGTCGCTGGCGGCCGGGACAGGGCGCCCCTACTGAAGATCAGCGTACAGGCTGACACCGGTTCGCCGATGTCAGCCGTCCTCATCAGGCCGACAGCGAGGCCATATCAATCACGAAACGGTACTTCACCTCTCCCCGCTCCATGCGTTCAAATGCCTGGTTAATCTGCTGTATCGGGATGATCTCGCACTCCGGGTAAACCCCTTTCTGCGCGCAGAAATTCAGCATTTCCTGGGTTTGCGCAATGCCGCCGGAAGGTGAGCCGGTAATGCGGCGGCGCCCCAGGATTAGCGGTAAGGTGCTGAAACCCTCCATATTCCCCAGATTGCCAACAATCACCAGCGCCCCTTCGATATCCAGCAATTGCACGTACGCAGAGAGATCGTGCCGGGTGGGGATCGTGTCAATAATCACGTCGAACGAGGAGCCTGCCCGCTGCATATCCTCTGCTGATGTCGACAGTAAAACATGTTTCGCCCCCAGCTCATGCGCCTCCTGAGCTTTTGCCGCGCTACGGGTAATCACGGTGACCGTAGCGCCCAGCGCCTCTGCCAGACGTACGGCAAGATGTCCCAGGCCACCGATGCCAATCACCCCGACGCGTGAGCCCGGCCCCACATTCCAGGTGCGCAGCGGGGAGTAAACGGTAATACCGGCGCACAGGAGCGGCGCGGCGCGGGAAGGATCGAGCGCTTCCGGCAGATTTAAGACAAACTCTTCTCGTACCACGATATGTTTCGCATAGCCGCCATAGGTTATCTCACCTGAAATGCGATCGCGGCCGTTGTAGGTCACCGTCGGAAATTCGCGGCACATCTGCTCTTCGTGTCGACGGCACTGATCGCACTCCTGGCAGCTGTCGACTATCGTCCCGACGGCCACCATTTGCCCGACCTGATAGCGGTTCACTTCACTGCCAACCTCAGTCACCCGGCCAATAATTTCGTGCCCGGGAACGCAGGGGTAAACGGTCGCCCCCCACTCTTTCCAGTCATCCCGGGTTTGATGCAGATCGCTGTGGCACACCCCGGACCACAGGATCTCAATCGCCACATCATTCCTGCGCAAGGCGCGTCGTTCAAAGCTGAAGGGAACCAGCGGAGTGGTGGCATTAAGTGCGGCATAACCCATCGTTTTCATAGCTGCTCCTGTTGTGCATTAACCTTGCTGAACTGTAGCGGCCAGATGCACAACCCGGTGAGCCCGATCCTGCCTGATGACTGCCTATTACTCTTGAGCCGTGAATATCCGTTCGCGGGAAGATATCGCCGGGCTTATCTCCTGCGACGATATGCAGGGACCTGGCTGAGTAGCGCCGATGGCGGGCGCGTATGGCGCTTCACGCGCAATGTAGCCGGGAACATCGCAGGAAATAAGAGCGGGAAGAAAGGCGCTGGCCGAGTGGCTTTTTTTCAACCCCACTCAATGGGGACGGGCGTTGTGAACTGATTTGATCCTCCGCCTGAAAGCCATCCGAAGTGAATGATTCACTCGCTCGAGAACCAGCCTGTCACCTCAGGTTCATCGTTTTCATTCCCTGCTCCGGATCAGGTCTATGAATTCCATTCATAGCGCCTATTTAATCAGCGTAATTATCTTTAACCGCATCTTCGTTAATCTGGGGATATCGGCTGAAGACACAATATGAAATACAGCAGGAAAGTAGCTACCGCTGATGAGAGTATCCCAGCCTGCGCGGCTGGGGCGTCATCGGAGGCTAACTAAATATGCTTATCGAAGAAGACGTCTAATTTTTGCATTGCCTGGTCAACGTATTTAGGCACCCAATACGTTTCAATATGGGTAGCGCCATCGATCAGGAACAGTTCTTTATCCTTCGTACCGCTGGCTTTCGCAAACGCATCTTCAGTCATATAGAGCGTATCGGCTTTTGTACCGGCAATCATCAGCAGCGGTTTATTGATGAGATTGATATGGTCCGTTACGTCAAAGCTCATCAAATCCAGAAGGCTGCTGGTGGTGTATTTAAACGTGGAGTTCGGGTGCGCGTGGGTTTTCCAGTAGTACTCGTAGCCCTGGCGATACAAAGCAAAAGGTAATTTAGCAATCTGTTCATCAGTCAGGTTGGCATCGCCGGAGTAAAGCACTTCGCCTCCGGCTGCTTCCTGAGCGCGAGCGTCAGAAGCCTGCTGAAGCCGCTGCTGGATAGTCTCCAGCTGTGAATCCTGCATACCGTTGCGGCGCACAAGACCTGAATTAAACATGCTGATAGTTGCAATCGATTTGAACCGTTTGTCCGTCTCGGCGGCAACCAGTGAATACCCGCCGCCACCGCAAATGCCAAGCAGGCCAAGGCGGGAAGTATCAACCCCGGGATACTGGCTGATGTAATCCGCCATACCGTGGATATCCTCGATACGATTTGCCGGTTTATCCACGCTGCGAGGCATCCCACCGCTGGCGCCCTGATACGCGGCGTCGGCGGTAATCGTGATGTAGCCCTGCTCAGCGAGACGCTGGGCATACAACCCGGCGACCTGTTCTTTTACACCGCCATTAGGATGCGCGACTACCACGGCAGGGTATTTTTTGGCGGGATCGTAGTTAGCTGGCGTATAGACGTTGGCAGCAATCTGGATGCCGTGCAGATCGTATTTCACCGGATGAATATTGACCTTGCCTTTGACGTTCTCAGTAATGGCACCGTCATAGGCCAGTGTGAATGGATTTTTCTTGTAATCAGCCGCATTGACTGAGGTCACTCCGGCCATTGCCGTGAGTAGCATGGCACTGATAAGCGTGAATTTCATGGTCTCTCCCGATGAGTGTCGGCCTGGTTATACAGGCTCGCGAAATTAAATATGCAGCCTCAGGTTAGGGAGAACAGGCTGTCAGCTGCGTGACCGAGAAATAACATTTTTGTCAGGAAGCGGCCGGGATGGGGAAGTGTTCCTGACAGCGCTGTCAGGTAAGCGTCAGCTTTATGTTGGCTAGCAAGAAGCAGAATGATCTCGCTTAAAGGAGATTCATGTTCAATTTTCTGAGAAACGGAGCGATCAATGAAAAGCCAGAATGCCCCAACAATGCCAGAGCGGCGCAAGCTATTAGTCGCCGGGGCGGGTATTGCCGCCGCCTCGCTGATTCCCCACGTATCGGCGGCGAGCCAATCCTCTCAGGTCGATTCATCCAGACAATCCAGCCAACGCAATGCTGCTCCGGGCAAGCGTAAACTCGGGAAGCTGGAAGTTTCTGCCGTCGGTCTGGGCGTGCAGAACATGAGTCGCAAATACGACACGTCCGTTCCCTGGCGTCCCGAGATGATCAATGTTATCCACCGGGCATTTGATGAAGGTGTGACGTTCTTCGATGCCGCCGAAGCCTACGGCCCGTTTGAAGTCGAAAAAATTCTCGGAGAAGGCGTCGCCCCGTTCAGGGACAAAATCGTTATCGCCACCAAGTTTGGCTGGAACATTGACCAGCAGACGGGTAAGCGTCTGCCGGGCCTTAACAGCAGGCCGGAGCATATCAGGCAGGTCGTCGACAATATGCTCAAACGCCTGCGTACCGATCGCATCGACTTACTGTATCAACACCGTGTTGATCCGCAGATCCCGATCGAAGATGTCGCCGGTGTGGTGAAAGATTTAATGGATCAAGGAAAAGTCCTGCACTGGGGTCTGTCTGAAATGGGTATCAACACGTTGAGACGCGCCCACGCAGCATTACCCGTGACCGCCGTACAAAGTGAATACTCCATGCTCTGGCGCGGCCCTGAGAAACAGGTGCTTCCGGTGTGTGAAGAGCTGGGCATTGGGTTCGTGCCATGGAGTCCACTCGGCGTGCAATTTTTAACCGGCTGGATTGATGAGAATACCCGGTTCGCTACCGGTGATTTCCGCGCGACAGAAACGCGCTTCTCGCCTGATAACCTGCCACACAACTTACAACTGGTTGAACTACTGAAATCCTGGGCAATAAGAAAAAATGCCGCGCCGGGACAGATTGCGCTGGCATGGCTCCTGGCCCGTAAACCCTGGATAGTTCCCATCCCTGGCACCACCAATAAAGACCATATGCGGCAAAACACAGCGGCTAGCGGCGTGTCGCTGACCGCCACGGAGATGACCGAGCTCACTCGCTCACTGGATACCATCACTATCCAGGGTCAACGTCTGCCGGATGCCGTGCAGGTTTATTCCGATGTTGAAGCACCGTTGCAAAGTTAAGAGGAAATCCCGTTATGCGCCTGTTGTTAGTCGAAGATGAAGAAAAAACGTCAACCTATCTCAACCGTGCGCTGGGTGAGTCCGGATTTACGGTCGATATCTCCGCCGATGGCGCGGAAGGCCTTCATTACGCGCTGGAGTTCGATTATGACGCCATCATTCTTGATGTGATGCTGCCGGGGATGGATGGCTACCGGGTACTCGAGGGGGTGCGAGCCGTCAAACAGACGCCGGTGCTGATGCTCTCGGCACGGGGATCGGTCGACGAACGGGTCAAAGGGCTTCGCCTTGGCGCTGATGATTATCTCCCGAAACCCTTTTCGCTTATTGAACTGGTGGCGCGTATTCAGGCCCTGGTGCGGCGCCGGGCTGTGGATGGCGCAGACATCACCCAGTTGCACATTCACGATCTACATCTCGACTTACTGGCTCGCCGGGTATTTCGCGCCGGAACGCGACTGGAACTGACCGCGAAAGAGTTTTCCCTGTTGAGCCTTCTCTCCCGCCATCAGGGAGAAATTCTGTCAAAGATGATGATTGCTGAGCAGATATGGGACATGAATTTTGACAGCGATGCCAACGTGGTTGAAGTCGCCATTAAACGTCTGCGCGCCAAAGTGGATGCCCCGTTCGACATTAAGCTGCTTCATACCGTCCGTGGCATGGGGTACGTCCTTGAAGTCCGCGCTGAATAAATGAAGGGGATAAGCATGCTTAAGCGCTCCATCTCAGTCCACCTGGCGCTGATGTTTGCCCTGTCCGCGCTGCTGATTGTTTCCGTTATCGGTATCCTGCTAAGAAGCTCCCTGCATGACTCTCTGCAAAAGCAGATGCACAATGAGCTGTTGTTCCGGGAATCATTGATGAGTCCATGGATCACCGCCCGCACCTCGGCTGACGGCTGGTCGACGCTGGCCAGTAAATTTACTCTGTTAACCAATTCTGAAGGTGAGCGCGTTCGCTACTGGATAGTGAGCGATGACCCGCGCTTTAGTATAGGGGGAACGCCGCCGCTGGGAGTGCAGTGGCCCGTTTTACAAGAGGGGTTTAATCGCGTGCCCGGCGCATCGGAAGGCGCATGCTCGCTGTTCCTGTTAGTCAAAACCATCCCCGCCAACGGTGAAAGGCCGGAGCTGCGCTACGTGGTTGCCATCGACTCCACGCCGTATATGGGCACTCTGAATGCCTTCACGCGTACGCTGCTGATTATTGCCGCCCTGGGCGTAGCGATCGTCGCCCTGCTGGGATATGTCGTTTCAAGGATTGGTCTGCGCCCGGTGGGGATGCTCAGTAAACAGGCACAACATCTCGCGCCGGTGGACCATGGCCAACGCCTGAATACCCGCGCATTGCCCGAAGAGCTACAGCAGTTAGCCTCATCTTTTAACGGCGTATTAGCGCGTCAGGAAGTCGCCTGGCGACAGCTTGAAAGCTTTAACGCCGATGTCGCCCATGAACTCCGCACACCGCTGACGAACCTGATTGGTCAGACGCAACTGGGTCTCTCACGCCGACGCTCGCCTGATGAGCTGGAAGAGTTACTGGGTTCAAATCTCGAGGAGCTGGAGCGAATGACGTCGATCGTGAACGACATGCTGTTCCTGTCCCATGCCCATGCGGGTGAACATGCTTCCCAGCTTACGCAGGTGTCCCTGCGAGAAGAAACCCTGAAAACCGCGGAGTATGTTGAGCCCTCTTTTGCAGAAAAACAGCTTTCTCTGGATGTTGAGGGCGATGTCACCGCGCACATCGACCGGCGGCTGTTCCACCGCTCGCTGGCCAATTTACTGGAAAACAGCGCAAGACACTCCCCCTCCACTAGCACGGTTACGGTGCGCCTAAGCGAAAAAAACAATCAAGCCTGTGTGGCAGTTTCTAACCCTGGCGATGCGATAGCACCAGAGCACTTACATCGGCTTTTTGAACGGTTTTATCGTGTCGACACCTCCCGGGCCAGGAGTGATACCCATCATGGGCTGGGCCTGTCGATCGTGCGTGCCGTTGCCATTATGCACCGGGGAGATGTCTTTGCCCGCAGTGAAGGTGGCATCAATACCTTTGGGCTGACGTTTGCTAAACAGCCTGACGCTATCCGAACAGAGGGACTGATTTCAGAGACAAAATCGGGACGCCAACGCGCTAAACCTGCTGACGAAATTGTCAGAGAGCCGTCAGTCTGATGTCAGGCTACTTGCGCCAGAATCACCGCTCAGACTCACCACTGCTGATTGAAGGAAGGAAACAGTGAGAATAAACAAGTTATTTAGCGGGTTTCTGGCGATAATTGTCACGGGGCTTCTGGGACAGCCCGCGTTCGCAGCAGAGAATTCATCCGCTCAGTCCCGCACGCTGATTATCTACTTTTCACAACCCGAGGAAATGAAACCTGATGCGGCGGATGGTTTTTCCGGGGCCAGCGTATTACAAAAAAATACCCCAGAGACCGGCAGCACGCAGTTTATTGCGCAGTTGGTTCAGAAACAGACTCACGGCGACCTGTTTCGCCTTGAAACAACCAGCGCCTACCCTCGCCAACATGATGCGCTTTTACGCGTTGCCGAAAAGGAGCAGCAAACTCAAGCCAGGCCCGCGCTAAAAACGCCGCTCCCCGCTCTCAGCGATTACGACACCATTTACGTCGGCTATCCCATCTGGTGGTATACCATGCCAATGGTGATATATAGCCTTTTTGAGCAAAATGATTTTGCCGGTAAAACGGTCATCCCCTTTACCACCCATGGTGGCAGCCGGTTAGCCGACTCCCTACGAGAAATTGCCCGCATGCAGCCGCAGGCCAAATTAGTCACTCGCGCGCTCTCGATCTCGCGCAACGATATTTCAGATCCTGACGTACCCGCGCAAGTTGAGCAATGGGTAAAACAAGTCCAGCCGCAGCGTTAAGCCATCGACATGAAGAAAATTTATATTTTTCAGGTGATGCAGGATACGCTAATGACGTTACTTCTGCTGGTGCTGATGGGGTTTCATCTTCAGGATGAAATCGTGCATGAATGGGCGGGGATTATTTTTTCACTGCTCATCATGTTGCATTTATATCTTAACAGACATCGCTTGTGGTCATTGTCGGCGAAAATGCCTTTAACCATGCGGATAATTAACAGAGTCATTAATGCTGTGACATTCGCTGTTATCCTGACCGCTATTGTCTCTGGCATGATGCTGTCACGACATATCCTTCTGGACCTGCCGTTCCACAACCCGGCAAGCTGGGTCAGAAAAGTACACATGACGTCGGTCCACTGGGGAATGCTTATTCTGGCGCTGCATATCGGGTTGCACTGGAAAATGCTGGCAACCTTTTTCTGTCGGATCCTGAACATCGCCAACGACTCACGCTTTGCAAATGTCATTATGCCGGGGATTTTTTCGCTCATCGCACTACTGGGTTTATACTGGCTTCTGAATCTGAACTATCTCGACTATTTGTTGATGAAGGTTGATTTCTCCTTTTTCGATTACGACGAATCCCCCCTTCTGTTTTATTTACGCTATCTGGCTATTATTATTTTATTTTCATTAATGACACGCTTTTTGCTTTGGTGCCTTATTTTTAGACAGTACAAAGCGCTGTCACCATAATTGGGGTTAAACTGACAGAATTGTCAGGGGGTCGTCAGCCTGACGACATGTCACCCTTATTACAATCATTGCAGGCCATCCCCCTCATTGTAGATAAGGACGCTTTGCATGATCGGACATTTACGTTACCTCGGGCTGTTACTGCCCCTCTTCACCTTTTCATCCTCGGCAGCGGAGCAAAATCCCGCTGTCCAAATCGCCCCCGCCGGAAGCCAGAATGCGGTGTATGGGCCAGCGGAGAATTTTACCGGTCGCGTCAGGGTTGATCCTCTTTTCAAACCTGATAACGAAATTAGCGTTTCCGGGGCTTATGTCACCTTTGAACCGGGAGCCCGCTCCGCCTGGCATACGCATCCGGCAGGTCAGCGGCTGATCGTGACCTCGGGTGTTGGGCTCACCCAACAAGCAGGTCAGCCGGTGCAGGTCATCCGCACGGGTGACGTTGTCTCTTGCCCGGCGGGCGTTAAACACTGGCACGGGGCTGCCCCTGGCAGTGCAATGACGCATCTGGCGATTACCGGGATTGTGGATGGCAAAAGCGTTAACTGGATGGAGAAAGTGACAGATGAACAATACCACGCCCATTAAGACATTAACGGCAGCGCTACTGCTGACCTTTGGTTTTGGTCTCACGGCACATGCTGCGCCCGTCAATAAAGGAGCCTCAGAAATGAACCAGCCATCAACCGTTTCAGATACGCTGTCAGCTCGCCAGCAGGCCATCCCGTTGATCGCGGCATCGATGGCCAGCAGTCAGATGGACAAGCTGAATGCGGCACTGAATCAGGGGCTTGACGCCGGGCTCACGATAAACGAAGCCAAAGAGATTCTCGTCCAGCTCTATGCCTACACCGGCTTCCCTCGTAGCCTGAATGCACTTAGCGAACTGATGAAGGTCATCGAAGCACGCAAACAACGTGGCATCGAAGACGTTGAGGGTAAAGAGCCTGTCGCCCCCGTCCCCACCGGGGAGGAACTTCGCCGGGTCGGGACCGCGAACCAGACCAAAATCTCAGGCGCGCCCGTCCAGGGGCCGCTGTTTGATTTTGCGCCGGTCATTAATCAGTTTCTGCAAACGCATCTGTTCGGCGACATTTTCGCCCGCGATAACCTCGACTGGCAGAGCCGCGAGCTGGCAACGGTTGGCGCATTAGCGGCCACGCCGGGCGTTGAAGCCCAGCTGCTATCGCATACGCGAGCCAGCATGCGGGTCGGCCTGACCGCCGCGCAGCTACGCCAGCTGGCACAGGTTCTGCGTGAGCATGGCGAAAGTGATGCGGCTACGCGAGCGGAAAAGGCGCTGCAACAGGCGCTCGCAAACCATTAGGAGTTGGCTATGGAGCATGATCCCCACCGCAGAATGTTAATCACCGCACTTGCCGGGCTGACGCTGGCGAACGTCTCCCTGGCATCGGCAGCCACCGGAAACGCGAACGTGCAGGGTAAAAGCCGTGTTCTGGTGGCGTACTTTTCCCGCAGCGGAAATACACGGGTGATTGCCGGCGTCATTCACCGCAACCTGAATACCGATCTGTTTGAAATTGAACCGGCTACGCCTTATCCGGAAGACTATTTCCAGACCGTGGAACAGGCGAAAAATGAGCGTGAGCGAGGCGTAAAACCCGCCTTAAAAAATCGCGTCGCAGATATCTCACGCTACGAGACCGTGTATTTAGGTTTTCCCATCTGGGGGACCAGCGTGCCGCCTGTAGTGCAGGCATTTCTCAGCAGCCATAACCTTGCGGGCAAATTACTGATCCCCTTCATTACTCACGGCGGCTACGGTAAAGGAGACAGCGACGACATCCTTACCAGCCTGGCCCCAACAGCCCGTCGGGAAAAACCGCTGGTCATTGAATGCGACCAGGAGCGAAGAACCACAGAAACGGTCAACAGCTGGTTAGAAACCCTACGCGGCTAATCGTCCGCATTTATGAGTCGGACAAATAGGGGCAATCAAGGCTGCTAAATAATTCACTCCGGCCATTCAGATATGATTGAACGGCAAACATAACAGAGGATGTCATTTTGAAGACAATAGTAAAAACGCTGGCCATCTGCGTGATGGCGAGTGGCCTGGTGGCTCAGTCGGTATACGCCGGGCCGCTGGTCATTCAGGAACAGGGAAGCTTTTCTGCTGGTGGCACTATCATCACCGCTCCAGGAACATTTGACGCGAAAAAGCCGCTGGATTCAGCTGGCCAAACCTATCATGGCGATCATGCCTCCGTGTTCTACCAAATTCCGGAGAATCCGCATAAATACCCTATTGTCATGCTGCACGGCGCAGGTCAGTTCTCCCGCACCTGGGAAAGCACCCCGGATGGTCGTGAAGGGTTCCAGAACATATTCCTGCGTCGTGGATTCTCAACTTATCTTGTCGATCAGCCGCGTCGGGGCAGCGCCGGGCGCACGACTGTAGAAGGTACGGTTACGCCAAAACCGGATGAACAGATGTGGTTTAATCAGTTCCGCGTTGGCGTGTGGCCAGAGTATTTTAAAGGCGTTCAGTTCTCTCACGACAAAGAAGCCCTGAATCAGTATTTCCGTCAGATGACCCCGAATACCGGGCCGTTTGATATCAACGTTATCTCTGATGCAATGTCCGCCGTCGTGGATAAATCCGGCCCGGCTATCCTCTTCACCCACTCTCAGGGTGGCGGGCCGGGCTGGTACACGGCGATGAAAAACGACAAGGTCAAAGCTATTGTCGCCTTCGAGCCTGGCAGCAGCTTTGTCTTCCCGGAAAAAGAACTCCCTGTCCCTATGCCAAGTGCGTTCGACACGCTGAAGGGTGAGCCTGTGCCGATGCAACAGTTTATGGCGCTGACTAAAATCCCGATTCTGATTATTTACGGCGATAACATCCCGGATAAACCTGTCGCCATGCCCGCGCAGGACAGCTGGCGCGTACGCCTGGCGATGGCTCGTGAGTGGCGTGACGTGGTGAACAAGCATGGCGGGGATGTCACTGTGACGCATCTGCCTGAGACAGGTATCAAAGGTAATACCCACTTCCCGTTCTCTGACCTCAACAATGTGCAGATTGCTGATTTAGTGAGTCAGTTCCTGAAGGAAAAAGATCTGCAATAACAAGAGGGGGTATTGAGCCTTTATTATTGAGGGCTCAATACACACATCAGAATTAAAAAATGGACAACTTTTGGTGGAAAGGTGTTGAACGTGACGGCCGACCTTGAGCAAAGAGCGGGCTTTCAGATTGTCATTGAACAGCAAATGAGAAGTGGGATGGTGACTCAGCTGCCCGGCGTTGCCAGCATCTCATACGCTCAGTTCAGCAATAGCCAACTCAGCAATTTCAACCTGGACTGAAATACAATCATTGCATTCGAGCGACCATGCCGCTGAGAGCCCGCACCATGCAATTATCCACTGCAGAAGTCGCTCTCTATTGATTCCCGACATCTCTGTGACGATCTCAAGTCGCTGTTTAAAAATACCCGGTACTCTTGCAACATAATGCTCAGGATTACCAAGATCCGGATTGGTGAAAATATTAGCAAAGTCGAATCCTCGTTCGCCTTGTAGCCCTTTGGGATCAATGGCCAGCCAACCAGATGATGCGAAATCAAGCACGTTATCGTGATGCAAGTCACCATGTAATACAACGACGTCTTGCGCAGAGGAGAGCAGTTCCTGGGAGAGCTCTGCGCACTGCGCCAGAATACCTCCATGCGCAAGGGCTGCGGGTTTTAGCGAAGAAAACCAGCGATGGAGAGGTGTAAGGTTTGGCAAGGGTTTATCTGACTTGCGGTGAAGCCTGTTCGCAGTTGCACACAAAATATGACAGGCTTCATTGTCTTGACCATTTCTGGACATCATTGACAGTGCTGCCGTTCCCGTAGCGCGAGCGAGTAGAATAGCTTCTTTTTCATAAGCAAGAACCTGCGCTGCACCGTTACCTTCCCACCATGCCATCAGTGAGTTCCCGGTTTGCTCATCCGCATCATCAGTCACTTTCAGCATAGCCTTAATACCCTGCGTTGCTGTTTTTACCGGGAGCAAGGTTGATGTATGCGTTAGAAATTTCTCGCCATCCGGAATGAGTAACCAACGATTTAACCAAAAACTTAACGTGTCTGTATCCATCGATATTCCTTTAAAATCCTTATTGCCGCCGGGCGTACTGAGGCATACATCCGAACTATTTTAACCTATGGATCCCGATATTCCCTGAAATTGTACTGTGGATTGAGAACGTCCATTTCTGGCACAAAGCATGGACCTGGCAAGCTGCTGTATCAGAGCGGTTGCTCACGCTCTATTTATCGCGGCTGGAGTCACGCAAACCGCTCTTCCGCAATGCCCGCCGTCAGGACGGTTAAAAACTTTTAAGGCATAATGGAAACGCTGGCGGATAATCCTGCCACCAGTTCAATTCCCTCCGGTATCTTATCTAACTGGATACGTACAGGTACTCGCTGCGCGAGTCGCACCCAGCTGAAGGTGGGATTGACATCCGGCAGCCCAAGCCCGCCCGTCTCGTCATTGCTATCATCGATCCCCCGGCCGATACTCTCCACATGCCCCGTGATGGGCGGCTCGAACCCCATCAGCGAAATTTGTGCGGCGTTCCCGATACGAATATGACGCAGTTTGGTCTCTTCAAAATAACCCACCACCCAGAAACTGTGCGCATCGACAACGGCGACCTTTGTCTCTCCCACCGTGGCGTAGTCGCCTGGGCGAAGTCGAAGATGCGTGACATAGCCGGCAACCGGTGCGCGCACGGTAGCATGAGATAAATTAAGCTGCGCCAGTTCCAGCGCAGCCAGCGCCCCCTGATAATTGGCCGCCGCGACGCGTGCTGCACTGCCTGTTTGCTGGATGTCCTCGCCGGAGATGACCCCTTTAATGAGCGCACGTCGCCTGGCCGCATCCTGGCGCATCAGCATCTCATGGCGTTTTGCTTCAACGTCGGCCTGCGCGCTGAGCACGGCCAGCTTCAGCCAGCGCGGGTCGATAGCATAAAGCACGTCGCCCTGGTTAACCCACTGATTATCCCGGACAGCCACGCGGCTCACCGGCCCGGAAACATCCGGCGCAATCTGCACCACATCTGCCCTAACCCGTCCATCGCGAGTCCAGGGCGTCTGCGCATACTGTTTCCAGAAAATAAACGCCACGCAAGTCGCCACCGCCACTGCGATTAACGTCAGCGCGTAACGACCGAGCAAAGAGAGTAAAGGTTTCATGCGAATAACCCCAGTGTGGTCAGGCCCTGCAAAAGCAGGAAAAAGGTCACGATATAGGTTGAGACATCAAGCAACGGGCGTAAGGGCAAACGCCGGTAAAGTCTGCTGAACGAAAAAAGCGGCACGAGTAACAGCGTACAGACCAGAGCGATGAGCGCGGTCAGCAGCAGCCCGGGGATAAAAACACCGCCGATATTGATGTCATTTATCATGGGTAGGTTCCTTGTTCTGCGTCCGTAGCGCGCAGTGCAGATCAACCAGCCGGTCGACAAACTGGCATGACTGTTCATTTGTCGCGGGCAAGCAGAGAGCTGCCATAACGGCAAGACGCTCGCGTAAGACGGCGGTTTCCGTTGTACCGGTCAGATGATAAAGCACCTCGTTGATCTCGCTGCCTGCGGGCGTATCGCAACGGCGCAAGCGCATCACACAGAGGCCAATGCGCAGAAAGTGTACCAGGCTCTCAAGCGCCCGTGCGGATGACGGCCCGCTGCGCGGCAAGCGTGGCAGCAACAGCGCGGCCCGGTCGATCATCAGATTGGTCCAGTGCGTTTCATCGCCTTTAAACACGCCGTTCACGCTGCGGCGAATATCGCGTTGGCAAAGTTTTAGCAGACGGTTTATCGCCGCGTCCGCCTGCACGGTTTGCAGCAGACTCATGCCGATAACCGCAAAGCCGGTCGCGAAAAACAGAGCGATAGCGGTGTTGGCCGCGTCGGCGAAGTCGCCGCTGTAGCGTGCGCCCAGTTCGCATAGCACAGGCAGCGTCAGGGTAATCCCCATCGCCATAAAAGTCGTGGGCGGCCGCGCCTGCAGTGACCCGGCAAGCAGATAGACCGGGGCAAGCGCCGCCACCAGCACCGGGAAATCGCTGAGCGGGGGAAGCAGCGCGAAGCTGTAGATAAGGCTTATCAATACGCCCCAGATGGAGCCGATAATGTATTTGACAATATGCGGGGCCGGCGTATCGAAACTGCCAAACAGCGTGCAGCAAACCCCAAGAATCGAGACCGCCGTGCCGCCGTCGGGCCAGGCGGAGTAAATCCATAGCAGACAGCCGCCCAGAATGATGACAAAAGCGCCCAGCGCCGTTCGGGCGGCACTGAGGGCATCGCGATGGAAAACATACCCTTTCGCCGCATGATCTTCTGCCTGAATGGGGGCGGATTTGGCGTGATGGATGGCATCCGAAAGACGCTCACACTGTTGCAGGAGGGTCATCAACTCAACGATATAGCGTAAGAAATTCACCCGCAGCGCCTCCTCAAACGTCAGCGCCTGCGCAGCGTGCCGCTGTGCTAACTGCGCGCTGCGTTGTTGAAGCGCATCCGCTGTTTTTTTGCGTTTCCCGGTATCGTCACAGGTCAACCAGGCCTGAACATCATCCAGCAGCATATGCATATCGGCGGGCATCTCCGCGATCGCCTGTAAACGATCGCATAATTCGCCGTTGACAATAACTAACCGCGCCAGCCTGTCATGGAGCGCTTTCCTGGCCTGGCGGACCGGAACCGAAAGCGCAAAATCATACGGGATGTGGTGGCTGACGCCCTGCAGGAACTGTAGCGCCAGCGCCAGATGCAGCGGTTCTGACTGCGCGTTGGACTTGCCCGCCAGAGTGTCGGCAATCCGCTGACGCGTGGCCTGCAGCGTCTGCGCTAATTTGCTGTTGAACAGCCCTGATATCCGGGTAGGCAAAATATACCGGTGAATCAGCGCGGCGCAGACGATGCCGATGGTTATCTCCTGTAGCCGAATGATGGCGATGTTAAACACCGTGCCAGGGTCAGAGACGGCAGGAAAACCAATCAGGCTTGCGGTATAACCGGCCAGTACAAAGGCATAGGCGCGGGGCGTGCGTTCAAGCAGGGATAAATAGAGGCAGAAGCTGATCCAGCCTGCCAGAATCACGCTGCATAAAATCGGCGTATTCACAAACGTGGGCACAATCAACACCGTGGCCCCCGCGCCGGCCACGGTCCCTGCCAGGCGATATAGACTCCTGCTCAAAGACGCGCCCACCGAGGTTTGCGAAACGATATAGACGGTGATGATGGCCCATGAGGGCCGTTCAAGGCCAATCGCCAGGGCAATGTAATACGCGAGCATCGCGGCGACAAAACTCCTGACGGAATAGAGCAGCGCATGGGCGTCGCTCAGCAGCGCGGGTGAGGCTATGCGGCCTGACCAACGGCTTATCGCGTGCAAAGCACGACTATGATGGGGAGTGAATTTTCTCATGCCGGGAATTATTCCCGCTTTGCGCTTGTCCTTAAATACTCTATTCTGTCAAAAAATACCTAAATGTTGCCAATGAGATGCCATCCAGACTTGCCCATACCCTGTTTGATCCCGATAGCACGCCGAGCCCGGCCGTCGCGCGGCATATTGATTTCGTTGATTATGCAGCAGAAGTGCCGGTTCATACGCACCGCAAGGGGCAACTGATTGTTGCCCTGTATGGGGCAGTGATTTGTCGCGCGGAAAACGATATCTGGATAGTGCCGCCAGATTGCGCGGTGTGGATCCCCGGCGGGATCCCCCATAGCGCCAAAGCGACCTGGAATGCGCATCTCAACTATTTGTTTATTGAACCCGGCGCCGCCGCGCTGCCGGAAAAATGTTGCACGCTGGCAATTTCTCCGCTGATTAAACAGTTAGTTGACCGCTTAACGAATGAGGGGGTTGATTACGTAGCGGAGAGCCATGCTGGCAGGCTGATCAGAGTGACGCTCGATGAACTGGCCACCATGCCGCAGCAGCAATTGAGTCTGCCGGTTTCGGCACACCCTAAGATCCGCGCCATGGCTGATGCGCTGGTCAGCCACCCGGAGGATCGCAGCACGTTTAAAGCCTGGGCGAAACGGCTGGCGCTCAGCGAGCGTTCATTAGCACGCCTGATGCTGCGCGAAACCGGGCTGACCTTCGGGCGCTGGCGTCAGCAACTGCATTTGATTATTGCCCTTCGGGAGCTGGCAAGTGGGGTATCGGTGCAAAACGTCGCGGCTAATCTGGGGTATGAGTCGGTAAATGCGTTTATCACCATGTTCAGAAAAACGATGGGTAGCACGCCCGCGCACTATTTTGCCGGTCGAAGAACGGCAGCTCCCTGAGTGACGCGCAGGCTGGATACGGCGGTGCCATGTCCGCGTCTGGCACGGAGCGGACGAGCAGGCTGGGCTGGAGGTCCGCTATGAGCGAGGAGCGGATATGCCGCCCCTCTTCCATGAGGCAGCGGATTTAGTTCCTGAGGCAACAGACTTCAGCAATTGTCTATTTATCGTGGGCAGACGCAAACAGCAGTTGTTGTTATTCTTGTATCTTAACGACAACTTTGCCCTTCGCATGTCCCCCAGCAAGATAGTCAAGAGCATCCTTTGTCGCTGCAAAGGGAAAAACCTTGTCGATCACAGGGATGATGTGTTCCGCTTCTGTGAGTTTGCTTATTTGAGTTAATTGAGCGCCATCAGGTCGAACGAAGAGAAATGAATAGGTCAGGCCCCGTTTTTTCGTAAGACGTATAATCTTACGGCTCATCAGCCCGAACACAAAACGCAGTAAGAAGTTCAATCCCCGGGCCTGTGCGAACGCGGCATCTAACGGCCCGATGAGAGAAATAATCTTTCCGCCAGGTTTAAGAATTTGAGTGGACTTTTCAATCACATCCCCCCTGAGGGTACCCAGAACAATATCGTAGCCACTCAGCACGTTATCGAACGCCTGCTTTTTATAATCAATCACCTCATCGGCCCCAAGACGGCTTACCCAGTCAACATTCTCTGTACTCGTTGTCGTTCCCACGTTTGCGCCCAGGTGCTTCGCCAGCTGGATGGCAAAGCTGCCAATGCCTCCGGAACCAGCGGGTATAAAAACGTTCTGACCAGGCCTGAGCCCGGCACGTTCTGTCAGCGCCTGCCAGGACGTGAGGCTCACCATCGGTAACGAAGCCGCTTCTACGAAACTCAGATTTGCGGGTTTCAGGGCCGCAGCGTTTTCAGGGACTCGTGCAAATTCGGCAAGGGAGCCTGTTCCCGTATCGAAAATACTGGCAAAAATTTCGTCACCCGGGATAAAACGGGTTACACGAGCCCCCACTGCAACGACGACCCCGGCCAAATCACTGCCCAGCGTCGCAGGGAGTTTAAAATGCAATACCGGCTTAAACATTCCGGTTGGGATCATGTTGTCAATCGGATTAAGGCCAACCGCGTGTACCTTCACCAGGATTTCATCAGCGCCGGGGGAAGGAAAATCCACGACATCGAATCCCAGCTCAGGGGATTTACCATAACGTTTAAACGTAAAGGCTTCCATCGTTCTGCTTTTCATTTGTTCTTTATCCTTTGGTATTTGCCAGTAACATTTTTCGCAGGGGCCCTGTTGCTGAGTAAAAAGGCGGCGCCCAGCAACAGCTCGATTAACACGGCAAAAAGGATCTGCCCGCTGACATGCCCTTCGCGCCATTCAGCGATGCCCAGCACGGCTGAAATAATCGCTATCGTGCTGATACCCGCGGCCAGAGCATAACGGGTCGGGGAAGGCCCGGCATTTCTGGCCAGGAAACACATAACGCTTATTCCTGCAAAGAATGCGGCCGCGCGGCGACAAATAACGTCGGTACCCGGTGTTGGCTCAATGCCCCATTGCGTTAAAAGCTGCTCCGGGAAAAACATCCATACCGTGGCCAGGATGAAAAACAACACTGCAGTCAGAACAGCCAGTTGAGAAAATTTCATTTTTACTCCTTTGCATCCAGCTGAAGACTTTTACGCACGACCTTATCCAGGAATGAAGCAGGCGCGAACCTGAGGAGAAAATTCAATTTACCGGCCAGCGTTCCCGCCGTGTAGCGCACTTTTGGATGTAAAGCCTGAGCGGCTTTAACCACCACGTCACCTACTATCTCAGGGCTTTCCGCTTCGGCCATTGCCTTGCTAAGCACTTTCGCCAGCTTAGCCCGGATCAGGTCATACTCTTCAAGCCTGGCGTCCGGCTCTATAGTATTGGCTTCAAACTGTGTTTTCATGTAAGCAGGTTCGATGACAGAAACCCGGATACCCTGCGTGCGTAATTCATGATCCAGTGCCCCCGTATACCCCTCAACCGCATACTTACTGGCAGCATAAAGTGCCACATACGGAAACGGAACGACCCCAAGTATCGAGCCGATGTTAATAATGCGCCCACTGCCCTGGCGGCGCATGTGAGGGATCACCGCCCGGGTCAACCTGACGATGCCCAAAAAGTTGGTGTCGAACATATGCCTGGCCTGTTCGACAGAACTTTCTTCCGCCGCCGCCGGAGCGATCCCAAAGCCTGCATTATTCACCAGAAGATCTATCCGCCCCTCCAGACGCAGCAACTCCTCAATGGCGGCCCCGACAGAAGCGTCGTCCGTCACATCAAGCGCCAGTAACGGAAACGGATGCTTTCCCGCCAGGGCGCCACGCCGGCTTGTGCCATATACCGTATACCCCGCCGCTAAAAGTTTAATTGCCGACGCTTCGCCAATACCTGAGGACGCGCCGGTAACCAACGCTACTCGTTTTTTTGTCATGCTGAATAAGGCCTTCATGATTTGTTTGAGGTTTCTCATCGCTGCTGAGAGGAAACGCTATAAGGGATTTATATCGGGTTTACTTCTCTGCAGAACAGCCGGAAGACCGTTCTGCAGAGTGCACCTCATCGACTAAAGTGCTTTATATCGTGCGGCAGCTTCATCTTGCTTGATGTCAGAAAGCAGAGCCTGACGCGAAGCATCGAGGGTGTCCCAGCGTGAAGCATTATGTAACGGCGGGATGGTGACGAGCTCACGGCGATCAAAGCCAACCAGTGCGGCATCCACCAACTCGCCCACTTCCATGAATTTTGCCGAGTTACTGATATCGATACCCGCACGGTCCCAAATTTCTGTGTAAGTGCCGGCAGGGAGCACCGCCTGGATATAAATGCCCTTAGACGACAGCTCTACATTCATTCCCTGGGACAGGAAAAGCACAAAGGCTTTGGTTGCGCCGTAAACCGTCATGGCAAATTCCGGGGCCAGGCCTACGACGGAACTGATATTAACGATCGAGCCTTCACCCGCCTGCACAAACCGTGGCGCCACGGCACTGGCCAGTCTGGTCAGGGCAGTGACGTTAAGCGCGATAAGGCTTTCTATCGATTCAGGCGTCTGCTCTGTAAAACTGCCAGACTGCGCGATACCCGCGTTATTGATAAGAATGCCAATCTGCGTGTCTTCACGCAGGCGGGCTTCGACCTGGGCTAAATCACTCGCTTGCGTGAGGTCGGCAGGCAAAACATCGACAGAAATGCCATTTTCCTGTCGCAGACGATCGGCCAGTATTTCTAACTTCGCTTTGTCACGTGCAACCAGAACAAGGTCGTGACCCCGGCGGGCAAACCGTTCAGCGTAGACAGCACCAATACCCGTGGAGGCACCTGTAATGAGAACTGAAACTTTAGTCATGTTGATCTTCTTTAATAATGTGTAAACAGAATTCGCACTGCGCGATGTATGTAGAACCGTGACACCACAGATCTACTTGCTGGTCTCGGCAAGCGACGGATAATCGGTGTAGCCTTGCGCGCCACCGCCATAAAGTGTTTCAGGATTGAGTGGGGCCAGAGGCGCGCCCGTCTTCAGTCTTTCGACCAGATCCGGATTGGAGATGAACGGGCGACCAAACGCGAACAGATCGGCTTTGCCTTGCGCAAGTTGAGTGGACGCCAGTGCCAGGTCATAGCCATTGTTGCCGATCCAGGTGTTTTTAAAGCGCCGGCGTAGTGCGTCGTAATCGAACGGTGATACATCTCGCGGGCCGCCCGTAGCACCTTCAACCACATGGAGGTACACAATACCTAATGCATCGAGTTGTTCAGCGAGGTAGTCATATTGTGGCTGCGGATCACTGCACGAAATCGCATTAGCAGGTGAAACCGGTGAAATGCGTACGCCAGTGCGTTCTGCGCCGATCTCATCCTTTACGGCCGCCGTGACTTCCAGCAGCAGGCGCGCACGATTTTCGACAGAGCCGCCGTATTCATCATTACGCTGGTTTGCGCCATCTTTCAGGAATTGTTCCAGCAGATAACCATTTGCACCGTGGATCTCAACGCCGTCAAACCCGGCGGCAATGGCATTGGCGGCAGCTTTTCTGAAATCGTCGATAATCCCCGGTATTTCCTGCAGCTCGAGCGCACGTGGTTCAGAGACGTCCGTAAAACCGTTGTTCACAAAGGTCTTGCTCCCGGCACGGATGGCGGACGGGGCGACCGGCGCCGCGCCACCCGGCTGTAAATCGACATGCGAAATTCGTCCTACATGCCATAACTGTACAAATATGCGTCCACCTTTGGCATGCACCGCATCAGTCACTTTGCGCCAGCCATCGATTTGAGCCTGTGTATAGATACCCGGCGTATCCTGATAGCCCTGCGCCTGTGCGGAGATCTGCGTGGCTTCAGTAATCAACAAGCCTGCTGTTGCGCGCTGGGCATAGTAGGTCGCCGCCAGTTCGTTGGGAACCAAACCGGCTCCGGCCCGGTTACGCGTCAACGGTGCCATCACGATATGATTGGCAAGTGTTATTGGCCCGAGATCATAAGGTTGAAATAATGTCGTCATGTTTATTCTCTTGCTAAGTGGTGAGTCAAAGGTCAATTTAATGATGATGATCATAATCTATAAAGTCAACTGGTTTGATTATGATCATCATCAATGTATACTTAGACCCTATTTTTGAGTGAGGTAGCAAAGCATGAAAGTGTCAAAAGAGCAGGTTCGGGAAAACCGGACACGCATTGTTGAAACGGCTTCAAAACTTTTTCGTGAACGCGGTTTTGACGGCGTGGGCGTTGCGGAACTGATGTCAGCGGCAGGGTTAACCCACGGCGGTTTCTATAAGCACTTTGGCTCTAAGGCTGATCTGATGGCGGAGGCAATGCACTGCGGTTTTACGCGTTCTGCAGAAAGCACGGCAGGTGTGGACCGGGAAAAATTTATTGAATACTACCTCTCCCGACCCCATCGCGATGATATGGGAAAGGGCTGCGTGATGTCGGCACTTGGTGCTGATACAGCCCGGCAGTCTGAATCAATCAGGGAGACGTTTGCGGCCGGAATTGAACGTCAGTTGGCGGTTTTAGAAAATGAACATGAAACGCGCGCAGACCTGATAGATACCATCGCGCATCTTGTCGGCGCTCTGGTACTGTCTCGTGCATGCCCGGATAATTCCGCTCTGGCTGATGAAATTCTGGATGTGTGCCGCACACGTCTTATCAGCCATGACGCCCGTAAGGATTGAACTTGCTGTTACGGAAAATTTTCCTGTGGTGTGAATTTAAATAAATCGCCAACGTCTACTCCTGGCACAGAGCAGCCGTTCTGACCGAACGTGGTCATAAGAACGAAGTTATGCGCAAATTTTGTTGGCGATGGTGAAGTGATTTGCGAACGGTCGCTATGCTTTGCGAAATAATAAAACCCATCAAGAATGGCTGGTGCCGTATTGTGCGCTGTCACACTGTGACGTTAAAACTGCGTGACGCCAGCCGTCCATTGAAAACCCGCCGCCTCGGGGGATTTGACGGTGTGATATCAGCTTTAAATCTGCGCCATACCGCCGTCAACAAACAGTTCTATAGCATTGATAAAACTGGCGGCATCAGACGCCAGAAACGCAACGACTTTGCCGACTTCCGCTGGCTCACCAATCCGGCCTAACGGAACCTGCGCCGCCAGTGCATCAAACAGGCCCTGACGCTGTTCCTCGGCAACCAGCCCCCCTAATCCAGGCGTTTTGACCGGACCCGGACTCACGACATTCACCCGAATACCACGCCCCTGCAAGTCCAGCGCCCATGAGCGAGCAAAGTTTCGCACTGCGGCTTTGCTGGCGCTATACACGCTAAAGTTAGCCGTCCCTTTTACCGAAACGGTGGAAGCGGTGAGGATAATGGATGAACCGGCACCAAGCAGTGGCAGTGCTTTCTGGACGGTGAATAATACTCCGCGAACATTCGTCCCGAAAATCCGGTCAAAATGTTCTTCGGTTATGGCGCCCAGTGCCAGCATATCTCCGCCACCGGCGTTAGCAAACAAAATGTCCAGACGCCCCGACTCTTCTGCTATCTGTGCGTAAACCTTATCCAGGTCCTCAAGACGGGAGACATCGGCCCGAATCCCCTTAGCCGACGTGCCGATCAACGCGATGGCCGCATCAAGTTCCTGCTGACGACGTCCGGTGATGTAGACTTTTGCCCCCTGCGCCGCCAGTTCCTGAGCACTGGCAAGACCGATTCCTGTGCTGCCGCCCGTGACCAGGGCAATTTTGTCTGAAAGTGGTTTACTCATTATTCATATCCTCGGCGTTGTTTCGAATTGGCCGTCATTCAGCCTGTGAACACACTCTAGCCGCAGAGAAATTATTGATAAATTAGCAAAGATGGAAAACACTCTTTCTACAGGTGAATAATCACATGCCTCATGGAGAAACAGAATGTGGATCAGTTAATGGCTATGCGTGCGTTTACTCGGGTGGTGGAAACCGGCAACTTTACGCGGGCAGCGGATTCACTGAACCTGCCGAATGCCACATTAAGTAAGCTGGTTAAATCACTGGAGGCCCACCTCGGCGTGCGTCTTTTACATCGTACGACCCGGCGCGTCGTCGCAACGCCAGAGGGTCAGGACTATTATGAAAAAGCCTCGCGGGTACTCATTGATATTGAGGAGATAGACACTTCGTTTAGCACCTCGCAGATCAAACCTAAAGGGTATCTGCGTATTGATGTCGGCGGTTCTACCGCACGTGAAGTCCTGATCCCGGCGTTACCGGATTTTTTGCAGCGCTATCCGGAAATCAAAATCGATTTAGGCGTGTCCGACAGGCCGGTGGATCTTATTAGCGGAAATGTGGACTGTGTAATCCGTGGTGGCTCTCTCGATGACTCATCGTTGATCGCCCGTCATATTGGTGATGCCGCGATGGTGACCTGCGCTACGTCGGGATACCTGAAAGCCGCTGGCGTACCTGCGCATCCGGATGAATTAAGAAATGGACATAAGCTGGTGAGCTATTTGTCTCCGCTGACGGGCAGAGCCTTTCCTTTTCGCTTTATTGTAGAAGGTGAAATGCGGGAGATGGAGACGCAGCATTACATCGGGGTTAACGAAAGTAATGCGCATTTGGCTGCAGCCGTGGCCGGGATGGGAATTATCCAGACCTTTTGCTATGCGGCGAAAGATGAACTGAACAACGGCACACTTGTTGAGATCCTACAGGCATGGCGTCCCGCGAGTTATCCTTTTTATGTCGTCTATCCGCAGAACAGGTACATGACGCACCGGTTACGAGTGTTTATTGACTGGCTAACCGAGGTATTCCCAGCGGCACTGCGCGGTTACCGATAAACATACCTCTGACGATCCAGAGGGGGCGCAAAAGATACACCAATTGCTCTTCTATTGATACAGCGGCTTGTACACTTTCCCTTTTCGCAAGTGCAGCTTTCCACGCTGAAGCCCCTCAAAAATCGCCTCAGAGACTGATGCATCGATGATGGAGAAGTAACGGAAAACAGGAGTCTGGACCGCATCAACCATACTGAATTCTGCACCAGAGAAATAAGGTCCGAGGCTCAATTCAGATTCAATACGTTCAAGCTGCTCACGTAACACCGCGCGTTTGCTGTCTGCAATGGCCTGATCCGTCGCATTTAAAAATTGCCACGCATTTCCAGGCATTGATGTAGAGAACTCGATCCATGCGCGCTGTCTGGCTCTTACTAATGCATCGTCAGCATACATCGAATCACCGTCCTGTGTTTCATTAAGGTACTCGCAGATCACCATGCTCTCGAAAATAAGAGCACCGTCACCATTTTCCTGACGCACTTTAAGTAGCGGCACCTTGCCAGTGGGTAACAGAGCAAGAAACCAGTCAGGTTTTGCCGATAAGCCTATTGACGCGTTCAAATAGCACATTTTTCTCGAGAAGAACGATCGCTGAACGCTGCACAAAGGGACACAGTGGGTGGCTAATAAGTGTCAGGTCACAGGTAGACATCTCAGACTCCAGATAAAAAGATAGCCCGCCGCTGTAAAAGGTGACGGGCTTGATGAATTGGAAATTTCATTCTGGTGGCTTAGATTGAAACGCCGCCGTCGATGATGATTTCTGAACCCACAGTCCAGGCAGACGCATCAGATGCAAAATAAAGAACCGCTTGTGCGACTTCCTGAGGCTTTCCAAAACGGCCGGCAGGGATGGTTGCAACGATATTTTTCATCACTTGATCATGATATTCCTCTGGGATCCCCGCCTTATCGTAAAGCGGAGTATCAACAGGGCCAGGGCTCACTGCGTTGATACGGATCCCACGAGAAAGTAACTCGTTGGAAAGCGTTTTCGACATGTTCAGTAATGCTGCTTTGGTGGAGCCATAAACTGATGAGTTCACTGGTCCCGTGTGAGCATTAATAGAGGTATTAAATACCACTGATGCAGAGCTCGTGAACACTGGCAGCAGCGCCTGCATCAGGAAGTAAGGACCTTTAACATTGATAGCATAAATGAGGTCGAACTGCTCTTCTGTCCATACCTCAATTGGCATATACAGTGATATACCCGCATTCAGGAAAGCAATATCCAGTTGTCCAAAGTGTTCCTGAACTGTCTGAGCCAGAGCTTTCTGTGCGTTAACATCAGCGGAATCAGCGCTCACGACTAACACATCATTACCCAGTTCTACTTTAGCCTTTGCGATAGAATCAGGGTTAACACCAGTAACAATTACGCGTGCACCTTCTGCAACAAACAGCTTCGCTGTTTCAAGACCAATACCACTTGTTCCACCCGTAATCAGTGCGCGTTTACCTTGTAATCTGGACATCTGAAAATCTCCTGTTGGCTTTAACAACCGATCGGCGAATGACCGATTTGATAGCCACTATATGCTCATGCTTTTAGAGTGATAAGATTGTATTTTTAAATATGTTTCATGCATTAAATGCATAAGTGGGCCATAGAATGGATAGATTACTTTTGATGACATGCTTTGTCCGTACAGCTGAAACAGGCAGCTTTTCCGCAGCCGGCAGGGATTTAGGCTTAGGGCAACCGAACGTGAGTCGTCATGTTGCAACCCTCGAAGAGCATTTGCAGACCAGATTACTTCACAGATCAACCCGCAAGCTTTCCCTGACTCCTGAAGGAGAACGTTATTATCTGGAAGCAAGGCGTATTCTGGAAGCCGTCGAAGAGTCAGAGTCTTCTTTCAGAGGAAATGTTACACCCACAGGGCTATTACGTGTTGCCTGCCCCACAGCACTGGCTCATACATTCTTAGTCCCGCACATCTCAGATTTTTTAGAACGCTACCCTGAGCTAACACTCGATCTACAGATTAATGACCGCTATATCAATCTTGTTGATGAAGGAGCTGAGCTGGCAATCCGCATTGGACACCTGGAGGACAGTGCTATGCGTGTCCGCAGACTTGGCATGTTTGAGCGAGTCTGTGTTGCCAGTAACAAGTACTTAGCAAAACATGGAACTCCTCATACCCCCGAAGATTTAAAAAAACATGATTGTTTGATCTATACCTTGCTAACAACAGGAGCTACCTGGAGATTTCAGGATATCAATGTTCCTGTTTCTGGTCGGCTCAGGGTCAATTCACCGCAAGCAGTACAGAAATTTGTCAATGCAGGGATTGGGATCGCACAGGGCCCGGAATGGCTGTTCAAGGAGGGACTGGAAAATGGCAACTTACAATTATTACTGACTGATTACACTGCATCGCCCGTTCCCATTCAGGCCGTTTATGTTGCTAGTCGACTTTTACCAAAACGGGCGATTGTGTTCATGGATTTTGTTGCTGAGATTTTTGAAAAAAATCCCGACTTCAAAGTTCAGAATTCAATGAAATGAACCTGAGATAACGAACTGACATGTTCCCCAATAATTAATGCAGTGTAGCGCTAGCAATGTCTGCTTTTGGCACACAGCGGACGAGCTAACTGAGATAAAGGTCCGCTTCGAGCAAGAAACGGACCTTTGTCATTCTGGCGTAAAATTCGCCACGTGGTCAGATGATAGCAATACCTCTTTCTGAGGGTTGTCATGAAAAGTTTTGCACGTTCGGTTTTCTACAGGCCCGGCAGACTGCCGGTCCAATAGAGGGATTATTTCAGTTCCAGTGCTCTTATCACCCCGGCAATATCCGCAATATCCCCCGCCGACAGTGGCTGAAGAGGTCGAGGCAAACAATCCGTGTCAGTCAGCCCAAGCACGCCTGCGGCGGCGGCAATAACCCGGATACTTCCTCTATGTTTACGGAAAAGCGCCCACAAAGGCTCAAGGCGGGTTGTCAGGGCCGTGACGCGCTCATGCTCGTTCGCCGCCGCGGCTTCAGTGATTTGTTTCGCCGTCTCCGGGAACAAACCGCCGCTCACGGAGTACCAGACTTCGCAGCCAGCGTTTAATCCCAGCCCGGCATAAGCATCTCCACTGATACCGATGGTTACGCCAGGGCGCAAATGTTGACGCAACGCCCCTACCCGCTCAGCCGCTGCTGCCGGGCTATCAGGGACGCCCGGGATCTTAAGCGAACGCACACCCTCCAGTGATGAGAGAAGGCCATGCAGTTCATCCGTAAAGATAAAATGCGTGGTGCCCGGATTATCATAGATGCATACCGGTACAGACACATGCCGGGTAACGGTCTCAAAGAGTGCGAAGACTTCTTCGTCACGGAGCGACTGGTAGCTAACCGCCGGGAGCAGCAAGGCATCTGCGCCTGCCGCTTGCGCATCGTCTGACAGATGCAGGATGGCATCCGTGCTGACAGCCCCCACACAGACCATGACAGGGATGTCCCCGGCATGCTGTTTTGCCAGAGTCGCTACGCGCTGGCGTTGCTCTCGGGTCAGATACGCATAGCTACCGGTTGACCCCAGGATCCCCATAGAATCAACCCGAGCTTCTGTAAGGCGGGAAAGAATATGACTGAAGCCCTTTTCGTCCACGCCGCTGGCGGTGATTGGGGTTAACGGGAACGCAGACAAGCCGGTAAACATAGTGTTTCTCCTGAATGATATTACTGGCGTTGCTCTTCGATGAGAGCAACAGCAAACCACAGACCTGGCATCATTTTTTCAAGACCGTCAGTCAGCATTTTCCCGGCGTCGTAAAGCTTCTCCAGCGGCATCTGCGGCAGATTTTCCAGAATAAACCACATGTGTTGAGCCTCCACGCTTAAGCGGGTTCTTACCCCCTGTCGCCAGTTCCAGCGGCGGCAGGTTACGCCTGAATCATCGCGCCAGATAACTTCATGTTGTGAAGGATATTCAACGGCGGTGTCCCCCTCTTTTACCGTATCAAAAGGCTCAGTGCCTTCTGCCACAACCAGACGTGGCGACCCCTGATAGGCAGCAATGTTTTCGCCACCAACCGGAATGGCGTAGCGGAGACTAACGGCGTTATAAAGATCAACGATGGGATCGAGCGCTGGCATCGTACCGTCACGTAATACGCGCTTACGTAACGCGTCAGCTGAACAAGGGGTGCGTTTGGGTTTAGCACCAAACTTCTGGAAAACCTCGGCCCATGCGGCCAGATGAGATTCCGCCCATTCAGGCTCACCGGCCAGAACCGCTTCACATGCCTCCCGCAGCGCCGTTTCTCCAATATCAGGGTTCAGCACCGGCGCCGCTTTTACGTAGATACTGAGTGCCCGAAAGCCGGGAGCAATACGATAAATTTCAGGGGCAATTGACGGAGAGACTGTTAACACGTGATAATCCTGTAATGACCAATTTAATCCATAATAATGACCGATGACCAAAAAAGTCAATTTAATGACCGACGCAAATGCTATCGTCAGCACCGTGAATGAAGCCGTATCTCAACGGATTAAGCTGTATCGTAAACAAAAGAAAATATCACTCGATGAACTGTCCCGTCGGGCGGGCGTCAGTAAGGGGGCGCTGGTTGAGATTGAGGGATGCCGGGCGAATCCCAGCATTGCCCTGTTATGCCGGCTGGCTGCCGCGATGGGAGTTTCGGTGGCTGACTTTGTGGATGTCAGTGCAAAACCGACGGTTCATCTCATTGCTGAAGATGAGATCCCAGAATTGTGGGAAGGTGAAAAAGGTGGCAGAGCAAGGTTGCTGGCAGGATCTGGTGGCCCTGAGATGACAGAACTCTGGATGTGGGAAATGCAGGCGGGAGAAAAGTTTGCTTCACCCGGCCACCCGGCAGGGACGCTTGAATTGTTTTATGTCCAGACGGGTACGCTCACCCTTGGCGTACAGGACCACCTGTATCTGGTGAAGACCGGTTGTTCGGCAACGGCCAGAACGGACGTTCCTCATTTCTATGAAAACCGGGGAGAGAGCCCATTGGTTTTCATCATGACAGTACATGAAAAAGCATCCTGAGTGTTGCCCGGTACAGAAGCCAACCCTCGCCAGTAAGGCTTGTCTCATCACAAATAAGTGCAGAAGGATACGTTCAGTGAATAATCAGCATCTGAGTTTTACCAAAGATAAATTTACTGTCACAACCGATCCCGCTTTTTTTCAGCTGGACGCCATTCACGATTACCTCTCACAATCGTCCTGGGCTCCTGGTATTGATGGCGAAACGGTCAGGTTATCCGTCCAGAACAGCCTTTGTTTTGCGCTTCTGGATGGAACAAGACAAATCGGCTTCGCCCGTCTGGTCACCGACTATGCCACTTTTGGTTATTTGTGCGACGTCTACGTGCTGAACGATTATCAGAAAAGTGGTCTTGGTCGTTGGCTGATTGAATGCTGTCACGCCCATCCGGTGATGTCACGTCTGCGGCGGATAATGCTGGTAACCGACAGTGCGCCCTGGCTATATCAGAAGTTGGGGTATAGCCCGTTGAACCGGCAAGATTTTGTCTGGCAGATCAATCGACCAGACATTTATCGTAAACCCGGGCAAAAATAAGCGGCGGTACCCACTCTATTTACCCGATACAGCGGCAGCCATGCATATTATCGTCACATGTTAGCCCTGTTAAAAAATGCTTTTCCGAGAGTAATGACCACTGTTAATCCGTAGGGCAAGTCCCTCTGCCGCAGAAGAACTTGCCATAATCCCTCCCCTGGTAAAGGAGTTGCACAGCAACTTATGCGGAAGTGCTTTGCTGAATTTGCGTTAGCTGAACACACATTGCGCCGTCCACTTTTGGTAAAAAACCGATTGCCCCCCTCTAAATTAATGAACAAATCTAATAAACCCTAGCTAATTACCCCATCTAATCGAATAAATCGCATTGCGTTATGCTTTTCCTACACAACAGCTGAAGGATAACGTCATGCAAACTGTAAAACTGAACAACGGGATTGAAATGCCCCTGCTGGGCTTTGGTGTGTTTCAGATGTCTGATGCCGCTGAGTGCGAAAGAGCCGTTATTGACGCCATTGATACGGGATACCGTCTGATCGATACCGCCGCGTCTTACCAGAATGAAACCCAGGTCGGGAACGCACTGAAACAGACCGGTATTGCACGTAACGAACTCTTTGTCACAACCAAACTGTGGTTGCAGGACACCCATTACGAAGGCGCTAAAGCACAGTTCGAACGCTCGCTGAATCGACTGCAACTTGATTACGTTGACCTGTACCTGATTCACCAGCCTTACGGTGATGTTCATGGGGCCTGGCGTGCCATGGAAGAACTGCAGCAGGCAGGCAAAATTCGCGCCATTGGCGTCAGCAATTTCCACCCTGACAGGCTGGCCGATCTTATCGCCTTCAACAACATTGTCCCAGCGGTAAACCAGATTGAAGTTAACCCCTTCAACCAGCAGCTGCATGCGGTTCCATGGAATCAAAGCCGTGGTATCCAGCCGGAAGCCTGGGCACCGTTTGCAGAAGGTAAAAATGGTCTGTTCCAGCATCCGGTGTTAACAGCGATGGGTCAGAAGTACGACAAGAGCGTAGGCCAGGTTGTGCTGCGGTGGATCTTCCAGCGAGGCGTCGTTTCGCTGGCGAAATCAGTACGCAAAGAGCGCATGGAAGAGAACATCAACATTCTCGATTTTGAACTCAGTTCTGAAGATATGCTGCAAATTGCCGCCCTTGATACCGCAACCAGCGCCTTCTTCTCTCACCGCGATCCGGCGATGGTGGAATGGCTGACCGGTCGCAAGCTGGATGTTTAAGCCGCAATAAAAAGAGGTATTTATTCAATGCAAAAACGTTATCTGGGTAAATCCGGACTCGAAGTCTCCGCCCTTGGACTCGGTTGCATGGGCTTAAGCCACGGCTACGGCCCGGCGACAGATACGCGTCAGGCGATCGAGCTTATTCGCGCAGCGGTTGAACGTGGCGTCACGTTCTTTGATACCGCCGAAGTGTATGGCCCATATCTTAATGAAGAGGTTGTCGGTGAAGCCTTAAAACCGTTTCGTGATCGTCTGGTCATCGCCACCAAATTTGGTTTTACCTTCGGTGCGGACAACAAGCAGCAGATTTTAAACAGCCGCCCGGAGCATATCCGTGAAGCTGTTGAAGGATCATTACGCCGTCTTAAGACTGATGTCATTGATCTGCTGTATCAACACCGTGTCGACCCGGATGTCCCCATTGAAGATGTTGCGGGAACGGTGAAAGACCTGATAGCTGAAGGTAAAGTCAAACATTTCGGTCTCTCCGAAGCGGGGGCGCAGACCATTCGTCGTGCGCATGCTGTACAACCTGTCACTGCCCTGCAAAGTGAGTACTCCATGTGGTGGCGCGAGCCTGAGCAGGAGATCCTGCCGTTGCTGGAGGAGCTGGGCATTGGTTTCGTGCCCTTCAGTCCATTAGGCAAAGGCTTCCTGACGGGATCGATTAAGCCAGGAACCACTTTCGGGAAGGATGATTACCGCAGTACCGTGCCGCGTTTCGCCGAACAAGCGATGGCAGCCAATGAAAAGCTGGTTTCGTTGTTGGGTGAACTGGCAGCCGGGAAAGGCGTAACGTCTGCGCAAATTGCACTGGCATGGTTGCTGGCACAAAAGCCGTGGATTGTCCCCATCCCGGGCACCACTAAACTGCACCGGCTGGAGGAAAACCTCGGCGCTGCCAACATCGTTCTTTCGCAGGATGACTCACGGCAGATAACCCAGGCGCTGGAAACGATTAAAATCGTCGGCGAACGTTACTCCCCTGAGCATCAGGCTCGCGTGGGCCGTTAATACCCGGACGGGTCTACGGACCCGTTATTCCTGGTAGCGAAGGGCATCGATCATCAGCGCAAAAGCGGGCGGATGCTGCTTACGACTGGGGTAGTAAAGATAATATCCGGGGAAAGACGGACACCAGTCCTGCAGAACCTGAATAAGCTCTCCTGACTTTATATAATCCTGCACCCTGTCTTCAGGTATACAGGCGATGCCAAAACCGGATAAAGCCGCATCAATCCTTTCCGCCTGCAGATTAAAGGTTACCTGCCCTTCTACTCTGACCCGCAACGGTTTCCCTTCCTTCTCAAACTCCCAATGATAAAGTCCCCCGGCCGTCGGCAGGCGCATATTGATACAGCGATGATTTTGTAGCTCGTGAGGCGTGTCAGGCACGGGATTAGCGGCAAAATATGACGGCGCGCCCACCACAGCCATGCGCATATCTGGCCCAATCCTCACGGCGATCATGTCTTTATCCACGCTTTCGCCCAGACGGATCCCGGCATCAAAACGCCCTTCAACAATATCGACAAAGCCGTTATCAACCACCAGTTCGAGATTAATTTCCGGATATTCCCTGAGGAAGGGTTTTAACTTCGGCCATACCAGACTTCGCGCGGCATGCTCCCCGGCGGATAAACGGATATTACCGGAGGCGGTGCCATTAAGTTGCACAAGCGATTCCAGCTCCTGCTCAAGATCGGCAATACGGGGTTCAAGGCAGGCAATAATTCTCTCACCGGCTTCTGTAGGGGCAACGCTTCGGGTCGTACGGGTCAGAAGACGGATATTTAGCCTTTCCTCCAGCGCTTTCATCGCATGGCTGAGTGCCGACTGAGAAACACCCAGTTTACCCGCTGCTTTGGTAAAACTCCGCTCTCTTGCGACGACAAGAAAGATTTGCAGTTCATTGAAGTTTTCTTTGAGCATTGGCGATTTCCTTATGGATGCATTCCCTTCGCAGCGCACTCATGAAGGGTGTTCATAGACGCAATTATTTTAGCCCCATTACTGACAATAATGATAATTGATATTCTGGCCGTATCGAAAATAAATCTGAATTATCAGAAGGTTTATCATGAAAATACTCGTTGCCGGAGCGACAGGAAGTATAGGTCTGCATGTCGTAAATACCGCTATTGATATGGGCCATCACCCCGTGGCTCTGGTCAGAAATCGACGCAAAGTAAAACGGCTTCCTCGTGGCACGGATATTTTCTATGGCGACGTTTCCATGCCCGAAACCCTCAGCGATTTGCCGAAAGATATTGATGCCGTCATCTTCACTCTCGGTTCCGATGGCCAGGGGCGTATTGGGGCCAGAGCGATAGATTACGGCGGTGTACGTAACCTTTTGCGAATGTTCAGGGATACCCCTGTTCGCATCAGCTTAATGACCACGATTGGCGTGACTGAACGACTCAGCACCTGGAATCAACGTACTGAGGTTCACGACTGGAAAAGACGCGCCGAACGTCTGGTCAGGGCGAGTGGCCATCCCTACACCATCGTCAGGCCCGGCTGGTTTGACTACAACAATGATGATGAGCACAAAATCGTTATGCTGCAGGGCGATCGACGCCATGCGGGAACGCCGGAAGATGGCGTGATATCCCGAGAGCAAATCGCCCGGGTTCTGGTCAGCGCCCTGAGTAACGATGCGGCAAAAAATAAAACGTTCGAACTGGTGGCTGAACGAGGGGAAGCACAGCAGGATCTCACCCCTCTGTTTGCCGAGCTGCAAACGGATAATCGCCAAAAAAATGATGGGATTTTAGATATGGACAATATGCCCCTCAGTGAAGAACCTGAGTGCATTATTAACGAGCTGAACCAGTATGCACACAAGCTTAACTAAGCTAAAACCCTGACAATTTTGTCATATAGCGGTCAGCCTGATGACAGCTTAGATCTGTATATTTAAATATCAAGACGGAGGACGTTCCTTCTGACAGAAGTCCCGTTTTAACCATATCGTTTAAAAGAGGTGTTAAATATGAAAGCACGACTGATCACGACATTGTTCATGGTATTTATTTCAGTGAATGCCGCCTCTGCAGCTCAGGAAATTAGTCATGCAGATGGGAAAGAAAAAATAGGTGTAGTCTCGGCCAGCAATGCCTATACGCTTGATGAGTTATCGAGTGCGCTTTCTCGTAAGGCTGACGAGCAAGGTGCAACATCATTCAAAATCCTGTCCGCGACGGGAAATAACAGGCTACACGGAGTTGCCGAAATCTATAAATGAATCATTAGCATCCTGTAAAGGATGTGTCATAAACCTTTTATTATGAGCATCGATTTATGTTCAAAACAGAAGACATCATCGATGAGATAACCCAATGGATTGATTCAAACTTACACAAACCGCTGAGGATTGAGGATGTTGCTGCCCGGGCAGGATATTCCAAATGGCATCTTCAGCGGATTTTTGTACAGGTAAAAGAAGTGAGTCTGGGGAAATATATCAGAGATAAGAAACTTAGACTGGCGGCAAAAGATCTTATCGAGACTAATGAGCCCGTTATCAGCATCGCCTGTAAATATGGATTTGACTCACAGCAGACCTTTACGCGAATTTTTTCTAAAAATTATAAGCTGCCACCATTAAGGTATCGACACGCCAACAGGACAAAATAATAGCACGACGTGAACCATTCCAATTTTCTTCATATCACGCGAATAGAAATTTATTCCAGCTTCTGCGCCTTCAGCCATTGCACATCAGCAGAAAACAGACCAGAAGCCGATCGCTACCGATCCGCACATAACGCCCCGGGGCTGCCAACGTCGCCAGATAATCCCCCTTTTCAGCAGTCGCCTTCAGGCTGCGGATATTGAAATGCAGAATCTGAGTGGGCTCCCCGGCATGTGAGCCCCCTCCTCCCCGGCCTTGTGCTGCTGATTGCAGAATGCGGTTCTGTCGGTAACTCTGCGAAAATAAAAGAGTGCGCTTCTGTGGCCCGGGAGGTATGGGGGATATCACGCTTTCGCCTTAGCGATATAAGCCCGTAACCCCTCGGCAAGAATATCGAATACCGTTTTACAGGCCTTGCTGTGGCGAAGATCCTCATGCATTACCAGCCAGGTATCGAGATGAAAGGCAAAGAAATCAGGCAGCAATCTCTGTAACTGCACAGGAAAATCGGCCAGTTGAACCTGACATATACCGATGCCAGCACCTGCGCGAATCAGGTTCAACTGCGCCACATCGCTGTCAGTGCGCACGGTAAATAGTTCACGATGCAGCTGAGGATAGTGTTTCAGGGCCTGTAAAATAAATGGCGTTGTTTTATCAAAACCCACCAGCGTATGCGTGAACAACGCCTCCATACTTTCCGGTGCGGCATGCCGTGCCAGATAGGAAGGTGCGGCATGCAGACCAATTTCGATACTGCCCATCCGCCGTGCAATCAGTTGCTCCTGCACCGGCGTGGTCATGCGTACTGCAATATCCGCTTCCCGGTTCAATAAATCCTGAATCCGGTTAGATAAAACCAGTTCAATTGTAACCTGCGGGTAAGCCTCTTTAATTTGCGCAATGAGGGGAGGCAGAACTTCTGTGCCGATAATTTCGCTCGCCGCAACACGCACCACGCCACGCAATCCGGCGGTGCGGGTGCTGAAGCTGGCGGCCGATCGCTCAATCATACTGGCCGTGTTTTCCATTGCTTGCGCATGGCCTTGCAGCGCGACGGCTGCATCCGTGGGCTGCAGGCCCGTCTGAGAGCGTGTAAACAATACCAGACCCAGTGCTGATTCCAGCGCCGCCACGTGGCGTCCCGCGGTGGGCTGGGTAATGGCAAGCATACGGGCGGCCCCCGACAGGGAGCCTTCTTTCATCACTGCCAGGAAGGTTCGATACCATTCCCATGGAATGTTTAGCTTCATACAAAAATGCATACCTGCTCTCTGATGTCATGCAATTACATTTAGCTCGCGCAAGCACTACGCTGTCAAGCAGACATCCGGCAGAGGTAAAACGATGAAAAGCAAAAACAAGGTACTCATACTCGGCGCCACAGGCGGGATCGGTGGAGAAATCGCCCGTCAGCTCGTCCGCGATCAATGGGATGTTCATGCATTGCGCCGCCACGCCCCGCAGAATGAAGAGCACGGAAGTATAACGTGCATAAGCGGTGATGCGCTGAATGCAGAGCAGGTCGCGTCTGCCGCGTCAGCGTGTAGTGTGATTGTCCACGCCGTTAATCCGCCGGGTTATCAAAACTGGGAACAACTGGTTTTGCCAATGTTACATAACACCATCCATGCAGCGGAGCGAAATGGTGCATTAATCGTTCTCCCGGGCACCGTTTACAACTACGGTCCGGACGCCTTTCCTCTCTTGCGGGAAGACGCTCCCCAAAATCCCGTCACCCGAAAAGGGGCTATACGGGTGCAAATGGAGAAGGCGCTGTTAGCCTACGCGCAGCGTGGCGGGAAGGTGCTGATTTTGCGGGCAGGTGACTTCTTTGGCCCTGACGCAGGCAATAACTGGTTTTCACAGGGATGGATCAAACCGGGACAACGCCCGCAGATAATTAAAAACCCGGGCAAAGCCGGGACAGGCCATCAGTGGGCCTGGCTGCCGGACGTTGCCAGGACCCTGGCAGCGCTGTTAGCGCGTCGGGATCAACTCGAACCGTTTGCCTGTTTTCATATGCGTGGACACTGGGATCCCGATGGCACGGCGATGGCCGCAGCCATACAGCATGTCGCGCAACTTGCCGGGGTTAAAGCGAAGGTAACCTCGTTTCCCTGGTGGCTCATCTTTGCGATGTCCCCTTTCAATACCACGCTGCATGAAATGCTGGAGATGCGATATTTGTGGCAACAGCCAATACGGCTGGACAATACAAAACTGATCGATTTTCTGGGCCACGAACCGCATACCCCACTTATTGAGGCCGTACACCAGACCTTAATTGGTCTGGACTGCCTTAATCATGCGCCAGAAACGCCTTCGTGAACGGGTCAGCGCAGTATTTTAAGTTCTCTCCTGGCCCGAGACAGACAGCGCCAGAGAACATGCCGTTTTCCTGGTTCGAGGCGCGGACCGGCAGGAGAGACGCACGGCTTAATCCGGATAAATATTGTGCGGATTGCGCGAACATGCGCCGCAAATTGCCCATCCAGCTCTCTTTAGGTGGTATGGTGATATTCTGTGGTTAAATGAGGGAAAGCTTATGATTGTAAGGACCTGGCACGGTTGTGTTCCGCTTAAACACGCAGAAGGTTTTGCGAATCATCTTCAGAGGACGGGCGTGGAGCACTCAAGGAGTATCGAGGGGAACAGAGGTGCATTTGTGCGCAGGGAAACCCAGGGCGATCGGGAGCACTTCTTTCTGGCAACTTACTGGCAGGATTTACCGTCGGTGAAAGCCTTTGCTGGAGAAAACTATCAAGTCGCGGTTACTTATCCAGATGATGAAGAATTTGAGCTACTTTCCGACCCCTACGTCTTTCAGCATGTTGTAGACGCCATTTCACCGCTTTAGCTCCATTTCCGGGGCAACCTTATCGGTAACCCGGAATGGTCATCATCTTGCAAAAATTCGACTTCTCAGCGTTCACTTTTGGCACAAGCGACAGGTACTGCCCTGAGGATTATCACTTAACCGTGAGCAGATCGGCATATCGCGTGGTGTATCTCGGCGAAAGCATTTCCCGTTTCATCCGCCACTGCGGCTGAATACCCTGCCCGGCGAAATAAAGCGTTTCGCGCCCCTCTTTCGCATTAAGACGATCCAACACCGCCATCAGCTTCTGGCTGTTGTGTCGCGGCGCATTTTCATCGAACAGGTTAAGCTGCGCCACCCCCTGGCTATAAAAGTCACCCAGCATAACCCCCCCTTTCTGATAGCGCAGGCCATCTTTCCAGATGGCATCCAGACAGCGTATCGCCGCACCGATAATATCCCGGCTGTCCTGGGTCGGCGTCAGCAGTTTAAAGGATGCGCTGTTGCTGTAATACGGCTCGTTGCGCGCAAATGGCGAGGTTTTAACAAACGCGGAGATAAAGCGGCAATATTGATGCTCGCTACGCAGTTTCTCCGCAGCCCGAGCGGCATAGCTGCAAATAGCCTGCCGCATCTCATCATATTCCATGATGTAGTGGCTGAAGGAACGGGAGCAGATAATTTCCTGTTTGATCGGGGCGAACTCTTCCAGTTCAAGACATGGCTCGCCGCGTAGTTCGCGCACGGTTCTCTCCAGCACAACGTTGAAATGCTTTCTGATAAACCGAATATCGGTGTCTGCCAGCTGCAGGACGGTCTTGATGCCCAGCCCTTCCAGTTTTTTCGCAATCCGCCGGCCTACGCCCCAGACGTCACCGACACATAATGCCGCCATGAGCCTCCTCTGACGCTCAATATTTGACAGATCGACCACCCCTCCGGTCTGCCGTTGCCATTTTTTTGCCGCATGGTTCGCCAGTTTGGCCAGGGTTTTGGTCTGGGCGATACCCACCCCAACCGTCAGATGCGTGCGTTGCTGAACCGTGGCTCTGATTTCGCGGCCAAACTCTGTCAGATCGCGACAGTGGCGCACGCCGGTAAGGTCACAAAAAATCTCATCAATAGAGTATATTTCGCAGCGGGGAGACATCTCCTCGATCGTGGTCATCACCCGATTGGACATGTCCGCGTAGAGTTCATAGTTGCTACTGAAGCAAACCACCCGGTGACGCCTGAAAAGATCCTTCAGTTTGAAGTACGGTTCGCCGGTTTTCACCAGCGATTGCGCTTCGGCAGAACGCGCAATAACGCATCCGTCGTTATTGGATAACACCACCACGGGCCGCCCCTTCAGATCCGGGCGAAAAACGGTTTCACAAGAGGCATAAAACGAATTCACATCGCACAGCGCAAACATGATCAGCTCACCGACTTCACGATGTAGGTCACCACCCCGAAAATGTCCAGCCGATCTTCGCGACCAATCACGATCGGGGAATAGGCGCTGTTTTCAGGCTTAAGCATCGCCACGGGATGCAGCTGCAGGCGCTTAACGGTAAATTCGCCATCGACCGCGGCAATAACGATATGGCCATGCTCAGCCTTACGGGAGCTATCCACCACCAGCAAATCCCCTTCGCCAATTCCGGCGTCGATCATTGAATCGCCGGTGGATTTCACAAAATAGGTCGCGCTAGGGTGCTGAATCATCAGTTCATTCAGGTCAATGCGCCGCTCGACATAATCCTGTGCCGGGCTCGGAAAGCCGCATGGCACAAGATCGCTGAACAAAGGCAACGCCACTATCTGGCGTAGGTCGGCAGGTGTGAAAAACGGCATGATAACCACCATTAAAAATACTGTATACATATACAGTATTATCAATCGATGAGAGAAATCAAGGGCTGCTGGCGTGATAACGGAGTACTGGCCGCGTATCCCTCTGATTTAATAACGACTCTTTCTGCTTAAGGGAAAGCTCTGGTTTACAGGGCAACCGTGAGAAAAACCGGACGATAAAGCAAAACGACGGTCACCGGCCAGCGCGCGAAGATATATCACTCGTCAGATGGCCTCTGCCTGCCCACCACAAACAAGAGCACCGGCAGACGAAGTGACCAGAAAATTGGCAAAGAGTAAGTCGCATCTCTGGAAATTTCCGCCGATTGGGAGGAGGATAGTCTTTGTGCAACCGACCGTTATGGGCCATCGCTATCCCCATCATACCGGCGATGTACCCGAGATACTGAACTGGAGATTCTTATGTATTACACGTTAGGAGATACCACCCTCCACTTTTATCGCTATCAGTGCCGCTTCTACGTCGCCCATTGGGACGGCGGCAATGTCATGAGCGATAAGTTCAAGCAGTTCATTGAGTTGATTACCGAAAAAACCGGTATTGATTCTAAGCGCGTCGAAGCCGTTGCGCGGGACTACTTCAATAACGTGGATTGACGCCGGTCGGCATCCGCATACGTCATACGTCTTTATTTCTCATTCGGGCACAGCCCCCCGGTGAGCGTTTATCAATCAACAGCCCGCCATTACCCGCTCGCGGAGGGCTGTCGCGCGCGATCCACGCGCGTATTGTGCTAAACAGTCCACTTCAGCAGGTCTCCCACGAGGCCTGCAGCCGCATTTTTGACTAAAGCTTCCGCCACGCCGCACGATTGCCATTTCCAGTGAGTTATTAATCAGATATCACCTGCTAGCGGCCTCTTTTTCTGCTTATCTGCCTCACAGACCAACCACGGTGTATCCGATGTTTTTGAGCGAAAAATCCATTATCAATGACCATATAATGCTACGCCATCGGGGCGTAATTGGCATAAAATCTCGCACCAACAGAGCAAACAGAATTAAAAAAACTTTTTTCACATTCCATTAAAATATTTAGTTAGGATTTTTCTTAATCCTGGAGTAGATTCGCTTTCATAAAAGCAAGAATATCCATGAACTTCTCGGGGACTAAACCACATGGCAAACTTATTCTTTTTAGTATTAGCTATAGTACTGCTTCTGGTTGCTGTTTTTTCTCTCGTTTCCTATATCAAAGACAGAAAAAAGCAGCAGTTTACGTTCAAAAAAAGGCGTTAATAACAAAGCCACAACAGGAGAGGCACGCATCTGTGAACTTTCTAAAGTGAATTTAACTTAATGATCGAGAGTCTGACATGGCCAGTTTAACGCGATATCGCGTCAAAGATTGACGTCGCTTTAAACGCACAGGTCATGAGTTTTAGCAAAATTACACATAAGCAAATCCAATTAATAATATTGCATTAATAAGATTTTAATTTCTCTTGGGTTAATCAAGATAGTTATTTAGCGACCTTATCAACACCGACGGTATGATTGGCGCAGACAGGCCGTGCCGCGAAATTAAAATGCTGTTTGTCCTCACGGTGGTCTGCTGCTGGCCACCTGAGTTCACCCGCCGGTGTCATCCCTCCGCCCCCTTCCCGAGACATTAGCAAGACAGAGCCGGCCAAATCCAGTCAGGTCGGTCTGACCTTACCGCAGAGTGGTCAACGCCGTATCGCCGGTCTTATATGATGTCATTAACGTGCCCATTTCTATCTCCTTTCGTCATGAGAAAGAGCATGGTACTCGCGACACCATTCGCGATGTCATAAGAGAATCCCGGTGTATTCCAGGCACAGGCGCAATCAATTCTCCCCTGTCGCATCGACCAGAGTGAGTTCAGGCATATTTATCACCCATGCTATTTCACACTCCGACACAATTGTTACCCACAGCAATGCCCTTGCACATTATCTTTACCGGTATTGACTAAGCCTGACCGTCGATTCATAAAACAAATCATAAAATCAAGATAACGCTCACTCCCCATTTTTTTATCAACCCCAGAAATATTGTTTTCCTCAACACTGCTCTCTGACTAGCGGCAGACATTTTGTTTAAAATAAACCAAAACAAACTATTACAACGTATTAATTCATTGTTTAATAGGATTTTTCTTATCAAAGCAAGCCTGTATCTCATTTTTGCCACACCTCTTGCAAAGATAATCTTAGTGAAATATCTTAGCTGCAATGCATTAACAAAAGAAAAGTTATAAAAAACACAACATTATCATATCCTGCCCTGACTATTGACTGTGAATACTAATGACTAAAATTTTACTTAATATAAAAAACATTTATTTCAGACTTGCTATGATAAAATTAATTGAAGATATCATGGCCGAGAATGAAAACATCACTTATGATTTCACCTACAATATAAAAAATATCAGCGCCGCCGATATCATCATTACAGAAATGGTCGCGGGCGAGTTTTCCTTATGTCATGACACGCTAAATAACAGAGGCGATGCCGCGAGAATTTTCATCATTCATCCACAAAAGGGACCCATTATAAAAAATCCGCTCCCCAACTGTATTAAAGGTTCTGTTTTTATTTACGAAAAAGATTTGCTTATCAATATCAAAAAGATCATTGCAAAAGCACTGGATGTTAACAGCATAAAAACCACAGATGAATCAGCATCATGTAGCCTCAGAAGGTGTCTTGACTGCCAGTGTAAATCAGTCACCGCGATACAACTAAAAATTCTCTATGCCACCAGTATCGGATTAAATACTTCCGATATTGCCAAAAAATTAAGCATGAACTATAAAACAGTATTTTCACACAAAAGAAATGTAATGAATAAATTTAACCTCGCCAACAAGCAGGAACTGCAAAAATTTGCCAATCTGTTTGCCAGAAAAAGAAGTGAGTCATAATATGGCCTGCGTCCGTGCTAATAAACGATGAATCAGAGACGCATCTGGCTTTTACATCATATTAATAAATATATCGGTTATACTCTAAAAAAGTCATAGTCTTCCGCTCCTGTCCCCTGCGCGACGCTAACATAGCGGTAATGAGCCCCCTATACGTTGATATTTATACTGTTGCTGCGACAAGATCAGCATGGGCCTGCGCAAAAGGGAGATGTCTCCCCCCTCTGACACAACGTCAGCACGTGCCGTCAGTCCATCAATATTGCCAAAAAACAGGGCGCGGATAACCGCGCCCTGTTAAACGGTGCTGAGGTAACAATTACGGGTGCTTTTCGATATACATCGTACGGCTATAGGCAACATCTTCCGGGTTATTAATCGGATACCCTTTCAGCCACGGCTTAATCAACCGCCCGTTGGTATACTGGTAAATCGGGGCGATAGGCGCTTTACTCATGATGATTTTTTCCGCCGCATTGTAATCATCATTGCGCGCTTTCTCCGAGGTTTCCAGCGCCGCCTGGCTCAGAATCTTGTCATAAGCCGGGTCGTTAAAACGGGAGATATTCCCGCTGTGGGTCGAGGTCAGCAGCGACAGGAAAGTGGAAGGCTCATTATAATCCCCTACCCATGAAGCGCGAATCACATCAAAATTGCCGGTATTGCGGCTATCGATATAAGTTTTCCACTCTTGATTCTGCAGCTTCACATCCACGCCGAGATTCTTCTTCCACATCGAAGCAACCGCAATCGCGATTTTCTGGTGGTTTTCCGAAGTGTTATACAGCAGCGTCAGCTGCAGCGGACGACCGGGACCGTAGCCTGCCGCCTGCAATAACGCTTTGGCCTGAGCATTCAGCTCGGCCTGGCTCATGCTTTCCATCTGCGACGGCTGCGGTGTAAACCCGGCGGTCACGTCCGGCGTAAAGTGCCAGGCCGGTTTTTCGCCGGTTCCCAGTACCTTCTCCGCCATCAGACGACGGTCGATAGTCATGCTCAGCGCCAGACGCACGCGCTCATCGGCGGTAGGACCTTTCTGGGTATTAAAGGCGTAGTAATAGGTTCCCAGCTGCGGCGGCGTATACACCTGACCCGGAATATCCTTCAGCAATTTCTGATACAGATTCTTCGGGAAAGACTCGGTGATATCAATATCGCCGGCCAGATAGCGTTTCGTTGCCGAGGATTCCTGATTAATCGGGACAAACGTCACCTGCTGAATGACCGTTTTCGCATTATCCCAATAGTGGCTGTTTGGGACGACCACCAGTTTTTCGTTAACCACGCGATCTTTTAAAACGTAAGCGCCGTTGCCGATAAGATTGCCCGGACGCGTCCAGTTGGCACCGCTCTCCACGTTGGCTTTCTGTACCGGATAAAACGCGAAGCTGGCCGTCAGGTTACTGAACCACGGCAGCGGTTTATCCAGCTGCACGCGCAGGGTACGCGCATCAACGGCGGTGACGCCCAGCGTCTGCGGCGCAGCTTTACCGTCGATAATATTTTGCGCGTTGCTGATCCCCGCCAGCGCGGCGAACCAGGCGAAAGGCGAGGTGGTTTTCGGGTCGACCAGACGCTGCCAGCTATAAACAAAATCCTCTGCCGTCACCGGTGAGCCATCGGACCAGCGCGCGTTATCGCGCAGCGTAAACGTCCAGACGCGGTTATCATTACTCTGCCAGCGGGTCGCCACGCCTGGGATAATATTGCCTTTCGCATCCTGGTTGACTAAACCTTCAAAAAGATCGCGAATCACCTGAATTTCCGGCAGACCAACGGCTTTGGCGGGATCTAAGGATGCGGGTTCATCTTTAATATGCCGTACCAGCATCTGCTTTTCGGCTAATACGGTTCCCTGGGGGACATCCGCCGCCCAGGCAAGAGAAGAAACGCTGGCTAACCACAGCGCGCCGCATGTCAATGTGACAGGATACTTCATGAGATCCCCTTTAAAATAAAAAAACCAGAGCTGGCAGAGCGATAATTATTTGTTTCATCACCTGAAATTGCAAACGGCTTGTGATAGAAAATTGACCTGTCTACTGATTTAGCCGCCTCAGGAAACTATTTGATTCCGGGAGGCTTTTACACAACACTGCAGAAAATAACCTGCTAACAGGATGCCCTATGCCCGTTTCCCGTCCTCGCCCCCTACGCGGCGCCTTTCCGCCCGGTACGCAGCGCTATGGTCAGTCACATCTTGGCGCGCCGCTGCTCTGGTTTCCCGCCCCGCTGGCGGACAGCCGCAGCGGCCTGATTCTTGCCGGTACCCACGGCGATGAAAACTCATCGATCGTGACGCTCTCCTGTGCGCTGCGTACCCTGAAGCCGGAATTACGCCGCCATCACGTCGTGCTGGCGGTGAATCCCGATGGCTGTCAACTGGGGCTACGGGCCAACGCCCGCGGCGTCGATCTGAACCGCAACTTCCCCGCAGCAAACTGGAAAGAAGGGGAAACGGTGTATCGCTGGAATAGCGCGGCAGAACAGCGCGACGTGGTACTGCTGACCGGCGAAAAGCCCGGTTCAGAACCGGAAACGCAGGCACTGTGCCAGCTGATCCATCAGATCCACCCGGCATGGGTTGTCTCCTTCCACGATCCGCTGGCCTGCATTGAAGATCCCGGCCACAGCGAGCTGGGACAGTGGCTGGCCGAGGCTTTTGCCCTGCCGCTGGTCGGCAGCGTCGGTTACGAAACCCCCGGCTCTTTTGGCAGCTGGTGCGCCGATATCGGCCTGCCCTGCATCACCGCCGAGTTTCCGCCCGTCTCGGCCGACGAAGCGACGGAAAAGCATCTGTCGGCGATGATGGATCTGCTGCGCTGGCACGCTCAGAGATGAAGCACTCCGGTGCTGAAATGCAGCGCCGGCTCAACATCCACCGCCAGCCAGGTCGGGCCATCCAGATCGGCGAAACGCGCCAGCGGCGCGAGCGGGAGCGCCGCGGAAATGGCCCGCGACGTGCAAAGCATGCAGCCCAGCATACGTTCAAACCCCAGCTCCCCGGCCTCCTGCGCCAGAAACAGCGCTTCGGTCAAGCCGCCGGTTTTATCCAGCTTAATATTCACCATCTCATAGCGCCCGCGCAGCTGCGGCAGGCTATCACGGGTGTGGCAGCTCTCGTCGGCACAGACAGGCAGCGGGTGAATAAAGTTTTCCAGCGCGTCATCGGCGTCCGCCGGAAGCGGCTGTTCGAGCATGGCCACGCCGATATCCGCCAGCAGCTGACAGCGCGCCGCCAGGCCATCGCCGGACCAGGATTCATTGGCATCCACTATCAGCGTCGCCTCTGGCACCACGTTGCGAATGGCAATCAGCCGTTCGCTGATCAGATGATTATCCAGTTTCACCTTCAGTAGCCTGGCCCCCTTCTCCCACAGCGCGGCGGCGCTGGCCGCCATCTGTTCAGGGGTACCGATCACCACCGTCTGCGCCGTCACCACCCGATTGGGGAGTCCGATCCCCAGCAGTTGCGGAATCGTCTTCCCGACGCGACGGGCCTGCAGATCCCACAGTGCGCAATCTACGGCGTTGCGCGCTGCCCCTGCCGGCAGCAGATGCTGGAGCTGTTCGCGGGTTATGCCGCTTTCCAGCTGCTCGCCAATGGTGAGGATCTGCGCCATGACTGACGCAATGCTCTCCCCATAGCGCGGGTACGGCGTGCACTCTCCAACGCCTTTTACGCCGTCCTCTTCAATTTCCACCACCACCACCTTCGCCTCGCTGCGACTGCCGCGGGCAATCACAAAAGGCGTATGTAACGGCCAGGCTTCTTCGTACACTCGCAGGTTTCGCATTCCCAGGTTCCTCCAGGGGAAACATTAAATAGGATTTGCCGTGCCGATAACGGATGTCATACACTATCCGTGACGTTAACTATATGTAAACAGGAAGATAAACATGTCACAAACCGTGCATTTCCAGGGCAACCCCGTTTCTGTTCAGGGCACCATTCCGCAGGCTGGCGCTACCGCGCAGCCGTTTACGCTGGTCGCCAAAGATCTCTCTGACGTCGCGCTGAGCCAGTTCGCCGGCAAACGTAAAGTACTGAATATTTTCCCGAGCATCGATACCGGCGTTTGCGCGGCATCGGTTCGTAAATTTAACCAACTGGCCTCCGAGCTGGATAACACCGTTGTACTGTGCATCTCTGCCGACCTGCCGTTCGCTCAGTCTCGCTTCTGCGGCGCGGAAGGTCTGAACAATGTCGTCACGCTGTCCACGCTGCGCGCACCGCAGTTCCTGGCCGATTACGGTGTCGCCATTGCAGCCGGCCCGCTGGCCGGTCTGGCCGCGCGTGCGGTGGTCGTTGTTGATGAAAATGACCAGGTTGTTTACAGCCAGCTGGTGAACGAAATCACCGAAGAGCCGGACTACGATGCGGCCCTGGCTTCGCTGAAAGGCTAAGACCATAAGCTATCCCGGAAAATGGCGTCACCGCCAGCCTTCCGGCTACGTTAAGCCTCCGCTATGCGGAGGCTTATTTATTTCTGCGGCGCATAACGTGAAATAAAACGCGCCATCATCGGGCCGGTCAGCAAAATGGTAAACAGACGCAGCGTCTGCATCGCCATGATAAACGACATATCCGCCCGCGTACCTGCGGCAATAATCGCCACCGTATCCAGCCCGCCGGGGCTTGTCGCCAGATAAGCGGTCATAAAATCGAGCGGCAGCACCTGGGTCACGCCCAGCGCCAACAGCGCACAAACCACAATCAGGCCGATAATGGAGGCGATAATCTGCGGCAGCGTCTTCAGGGCCAGCAGGAAGATCTCTTTATTAAACTTTAGCCCAACGCTCCAGCCAATGGCAGCATACGCCAGCGCCAGCAGCCATTCAGGCAGTTCCAGCATCCACCAGCCCTCCCCCTGCACCACCGCGCCCGCCAGCATCGGGAATAACATCGCGCCGGACGGGAAACGCATCCTCAGCCCCAGCCATCCCGCAACCATCGTCAGCAGCAGCGTCCACGGCAGCTGCCACGTCAATGGCGGAAACCAGACGATCTGCTGGGTCAGCGCCTGCGCATCGCCGCCCAGGGCAAAACGTACCACCAGCGCCGCCGCACCCGCGACAAACAGTACCCGCAGATACTGCATCAGAGCCACCAGCCGCACGTCGGCGCCGTACTCCTGCGCCATCACCACCATGGCCGACGCTCCGCCAGGCGAACTGCCCCACGCGCCGGTCGCGCCCGGTAGCGCGCTATAACGCACCAGCAGCCATCCCGTCAGCGCGCTGACGGCAAGCGTGGAGAAGAGGATAAGCAGCACCAGCGGCCAGTGCCCGATCAGGACACTAAAAATAGAGGGGGTCAGCGTGCGGGCGATCATGCAGCCGATAATGGCCTGAGCGGCAATAAAAAACGGGCGCGGAACGCGAATGTTCGCCCCGCGCAGACTCAACGTTATCCCGGCGATCATCGGCCCCAGCAGCAATGCCGCAGGCAGGTGCAGACCAAACAGGACCCCAGAGAGTCCGGCAGAGAGTCCCAGCAGTTTCATCCACTGAAGCAGATGACCCGGTGAAGTTGACATCCGTATTCCTGGAAAAAGATGAAGAAAACTGAGTATATACAGAAGCCGGCGACAGGCAGAAGCCTCTATGGCACCCGGTTGTCACCGGCCGCCTGAGCCGCCGGTGATTGCGCCTACTCTTCGCCTTTCTTCTGGCTCAGACCGTATTCACGCAGCTTGTTGGCGATCGCGGTATGCGATACGCCGAGGCGCTTCGCCAGCTTACGCGTGCTCGGGAAGCTGCGATAAAGCTGGGTAAGTACCGAGCGTTCAAAGCGACGCGTTATATCATCCAGCGACCCTTCCATCGCCTCTTCGCCAACCGGTAGCGAAGCCACATCGTGATCCGGCAACAAAATATCCTGCGGGCGCATCTCATAGCCTTCGAGCTGGGTCAGCGCGCGATAAACCGCATTCTTCAGCTGGCGAACGTTGCCGGGCCAGCTATAGCGGGTCAACACCGTGCTGAGGTCGGCGGAAAGCTTCGGTCGCGGGATCCCCTGCTCGTCGGCAAACCGTGAAACAAACAGCTCCGTCAGCGGAATGATATCCTGCGGACAGTCGCGCAGCGGCGGCAGGTAGAGGGTGAGCACGTTGAGGCGGTAGTAGAGATCCTCGCGGAATAATCCCTTCTGCACCAGCTCCAGCAGATTTTTCTGCGTCGCGCAGATGACCCGCACGTCGACGTGAACTTCATGATCCTCCCCGACGCGCCGGAAGGTGCCGTCATTGAGAAAACGCAGTAGCTTGGTCTGCATCCGCGGCGACATTTCGCCGATTTCATCCAGCAGGACCGAACCGCCGTTCGCCTGCTCAAAGAAGCCTTTTTTACCCTGAATGGCGTCGCCAAACAGCTCGCTTTCCACCGCATCTTCCGGGATGGAGCCACAGTTCAGCGCCAGATAGGGTTTGTTCGCCCGCGGACTGGCCAGATGGCAGGCGTGGGCGAATAAATCTTTGCCGGTTCCGGTATCGCCGACGATCAGCAGCGGCGCGCTGAGCATCGCCAGCTTACGGGCCTGCTCGACGACATGGCGCATTTTCGGGCCGACGGCGAGGATTTGACTGAAGGCACTGGTGTCCTGCGTCGTCATAGTTTGCAGCTGACGCCCCATACGGACGGTGGAACGCAGCATCGCCACCGCGCCGGTCAGGACCCGTTCGCCGTGTTCGCCTTCAAGGTAGACCGGGGTGATTTCCAGCACGAAATTCTGACCGTTAACCACCACATGCTCGCTATGCGACTCCTGCGGGCTGCTCTCCAGCCAGCGCTGGACGTTAAAATCGGTAATTAACTGAGCGACCGGATGATTGCGCAGCCGCTCCTGGCTCTGCGCAAACAGCTGGCAGCTGGCGGGGTTCGCCAGTTCAACCTTACCTTTGGTGTCCAGCGACAGCACCGGTTCCGGCATCGCCACCAGCAGCGCGCTAAGCGCCAGGTGTTCACGTTCCGACGGCATCCACGGCACGGTACGCACGTCGGTCACGCCGGCGATCCGACGGATTTCCGCCATCAGGCTGCTGAAGCTGGCGAACTCCAGCTCGGCAAAATTAAGATAAATTCGGCCAATGGGATCAATGTCGATGCCGCGCAGATCGATACCGCGGAGCACCAGCAAATCAAGCAATTCACGAGTCAGACCAAGACGGTCTTCACAAAAGACTTCAAGACGCATGGGAGTATTCACCCTAAAAAGGCCAATGACGGATGAATAATAGGACAGTTATTTGCTGGCGTGAAGATAGCTGTCAACAATTATTGACAGCATGGCGGAAAAACGGCCGTTATGGCGTAAAGATATCCGTTCAAAGCCCCGGCAGTCGGGGGAGCGACGTTAAAACCGCCGGTCGCCCGGCGGTTATCAGAAGGCGATCAGGGCTGCGGGCCGCTTTTACTTTTTTGCAGCGTCTCTTTCAGCTGACCAATCAGTTCACGACGGAAATCGCCCAGCCGCGGTTTGTCGTCAGCGATCCACGGTAGCGGGCGGCACAGCTCCATTGCCTTAATCCCCAGACGCGCCGTGAGCAGTCCGGCGCCAATCCCCTGCGCCGCACGTGCCGAAAGTCTGGCCGCCAGGTCCTGCGACATCCAGTCCATGCCCACTTCCCGCACCAGTTCGCTGGCGCCGGCAAAGGCAATATTCAGCAGCACCAGGCGGAACAGACGCAGGCGGCTGTAATAACCCAGCTCAATGCCATACAGCGTGGCGATGCGGTTGATCAGGCGTAAATTACGCCAGGCGATAAAGGCCATATCCACCAGCGCCAGCGGGCTGACGGCAATCATCAGCGTGGACTCCGCCGCCGAACGGCTGATTTCCCGCCGCGCCTGGGCATCCAGCACTGGCTGCACCAGCTGCGCATACAGGCTGACCACTTCCCGGTCGTTTTGCGTTTCATGAATCGCCGCATACCAGCGCTGCAGCGCGGGATGCGCCTGATCCAGCCCGGCCTGCTGCGCCAGTTTCTCGCAAAACGCACGCCCTTTTCCGACCGCGTGACTGTGCATCAAATCCCGCGCCTCATCGCGCTCGTGGGCCCGCTGGCGCAGACGCCACAGCCGCCGCCATTCGGTGGCGACCGACCCGACACCGGCGCCGACAATCAGCGCTCCCGCCGCACAGCCGCCCAGCGCAATCCAGTCCTGGGTTTGCCAGGCGGTCATTGTCCACTGTACGCCCTGCGCCACGACGCTGACGCCAAAAATAGCCAGACCGGCGCTGACCATGCGTCGCCATAAACTCCGTTTCGGCCGCAGAACCGATTCGACTACCGCTTCTGCCGCCCCCTCGTCTTCCTCCAGCGCGTCGACTCGCGCCGGGGCAAATTTCGCCGCCTCTGCGCCGTCAAAGGCGCGGGCCGATTTCAGCGCTTCCATTTTCTCCGCTTCCAGCGGACCGTCGAAATCGATACGCGGTTTTAAGGGTTCGCTCATCGCAATTTATCTCCGATCAAAAATTCAAGCGCGGCATCCAGGCGAATATGCGGCAGCGGCTTATCGACGTCCATCACCTGCGGACGGAAATTCTCAAACTGAAACCCCTGCTGTTGCCAGAACGCCTGACCCGGCAGCCGCGCCGGAACCTCTCCGGGGTAGACGGTCAGCGGCTGACCGTCGCTCAGGCGATTTCCGCGCAGCGCGGGAATCTTCTCGCCGTTAACCTCAATCAACCCGCTCTGCGTCGCCTGGATCGATGCCAGCCCCAGACAATCCATACTGATGCCTTCGAACGCGGCGTTCTGCCAGGCGTCCTGAATCAGCTGCTGCAGCAGAGAAACCATATTGCCGTGCTGATCGACGGTGACGTGATCGGCTTTGGTGGCGGCAAACAGCAGCTTGTCGATCACCGGGGAAAACAGACGGCGGAACAGGGTTCGCTGGCCATAATGGAAGCTCTGCATCAGCTGAGTCAGCGCCAGGCGCATATCGTTGAAAGCCTGCGGGCCGCTGTTCAGCGGCTGCAGGCAATCCACCAGCACGATCTGGCGGTCAAAGCGCAGGAAGTGGTCTTTGTAAAAGCCCTTCACCACTTTTTCGCAGTAATATTTAAAGCGTTCGCGCAGCATTCCGGCGTTGCTGTGTTTATCCGCCTGGGCCAGCTTCGCTTCGCCGATGGCGTCGACATCCGGCCAGGGGAAAAACTGCAGGGCCGGCGCCCCGGCCATATCTCCCGGCAGCACAAAGCGCCCCGGCTGAATAAAGTGCAGTCCTTCTCGTTTGCAGGCATGCAGATACTCCGTCCACGCGGCGGCAATCTCCGCCAGACGGTTTTCATCCGCCGGCGCCAGCGGATCCAGCCCGTCGCAGAGCTGACGCCAGCGAGCGGACCACGCCTCACGCTGCCCTTGCAGCAGGCCGGTCATCTGCCGCGACCAGCTGAGGTAATCCTGCGCCAGCATCGGTAAATCAAGCAGCCACTCGCCCGGATAATCGACGATCTCCAGGTACAGCGTGGAGGTCTCTTTAAAATGGCGGAGCAGCGATTCGCTGGAGCGGTAGCGTAGCGCCAGGCGAATTTCGCTTACCCCGCGGGTCGGCGTCGGCCAGACCGGCGGCGAACCGTACAGCTGCGCCAGCCCTTCGTCATAGGTAAAACGCGGAATGCCGAAATCACGCTGCGGAACCCGTTTGACGCCAAGCAGGCGCTCTTCTCTCACCGCGCTAAGCAGCGGCAGGCGTGCCCCGGAGTGAATATTCAGCAGTTGATTGACCAGCGCGGTGATAAAGGCGGTTTTACCGCTGCGGCTCAGGCCGGTGACCGCCAGACGCAAATGGCGGTCAACGCCACGGTTCACCAGCGCATTGAATTCAGTTTTGAATCGCTTCATTGCCATCCTGTTATGCTCTGAAGGAAAGTGCTTTGATTATAAGCTATTAGGTGAGGATAAGTAGAAAGATTCCCGCCAGTGCTGCGGGAGATTGACGGCTGATGGCATTCACCTCAGTCGCTGCGCGCCAGGCGCGCGCAGGAGTGCCTGCGCGACCTCACCCGTCCACCCCGTGGACGTCGCAACGATACGCCTGGCGCATCGCCTCGATAAATCATTTCATCCCGCGGGCAAAACGGTTGGCCAGACGGCTGAGCAACGGCTCCAGCGCCACCGCCAGCAACATTTTTAACGGCCGACGCGCCACCGATTTCACCGCCCAGCCGGCAACGCCCGCCGGGCCATAACGTAACGCGGTCAGCAGAACCAGCTTACCCGCGATTTTCAGGCCGGGTTTCACTTTTTGCCCTGCCTGCTGCCATTTTATGTTCATGCGTGACCTCAGATTTCAGTTAGAGCTGGCGAAAACGGCTGCGTAACGTAAAGGTATCCGACGTGACATAGCGTTCCATTTCGCGCAGGCGGCGTTCGCTGGCCGCCAGTTCTTGATCCGCCGCGGCCAGCAGCTCACCGCTGGTCGGCATTTTCTCGCCGTACAATTCACTTTCCGGCATCGGGTCAAGAGCGAACGTCAGGATGATGTACGCCACCACCACAAAGAAAAACAGGCCAAAGATCATCGCCAGTACGGTAATCAGTCGTACCAGCTTGACCGGCACATCCAGATACTGCGCGATACCGGCGCAGACGCCTTTTACCATGCCGTGCTGCGGCACGCGCCACAGTTTTTTATTCAGATCCAGTCCGCCCATTATTTGTCTCTCCAGTTCGGATGTTCGGCATCAAGAATGTCTTCCAGCGTCTGAATACGTTCGCGCATGCGCTTTGCATCGTCGGTCAGCTGCAGCAAACGCTGCTGTTCATTCTGCGATAAGCTGCCGCTCGCGGTGCGGTTGTTGTAGTGCAGCCAAAGCCAGACCGGTAAAACGAACAGCACAAACAGCGTCAGAGGTATGGCAATAAAAAGCGTACTCATGTGTACTCCTTACGGTGAGTGAACGGCGGCGCATAGCAGCGCCGCAACGCATTATCCTTCAGAACGTCGGGGCATCGGCTCACGACCGGCTTTAGCTGCGCCCGCCCTATCCGGCCCGCCAGTTCTGAAGGCGCTGGCCTCTGCCATTAGTTGTTTTGGTTCATTTTGCTTTTCAACGCCGCCAGCTGGGCGCTGATTTCATCATCCGCTTTCAGGTCGGCAAACTGCTGATCCAGCGTTTTCTGTTTACCAAAGCCATGGCTTTCCGCTTCGGCTTCCATATGATCGATGCGGCGTTCAAAGGATTCAAAACGCGCCATCGCTTCATCAATTTTACCGCTATCCAGCTGACGACGTACATCGCGGGAAGAGCTGGCCGCCTGATGACGCAGTGTCAGCGCCTGCTGGCGAGCGCGGGTTTCGCTCAGTTTATTCTCCAGCTCACCAATCTCTTTTTTCATCCGCGTCAGCGTTTCGTCAACCATCTGCGCTTCATTTTCCAGACTGCCGATAAGGTCGGTCAGCTTTTGTTTTTCGATAAGCGCGGCACGCGCCAGATCTTCTTTATCTTTACGCAGCGCCAGTTCAGCTTTTTCCTGCCACTCGGCCTGCTGGGCAAGCGCTTGTTCAATTCGGCGGCTCAGCTGTTTCTTTTCCGCCAGCGCACGCGCCGAAGTTGAACGGACTTCGACCAGCGTATCCTCCATCTCCTGGATCATCAGACGCACCAGCTTCTGCGGATCTTCCGCTTTCTCCAGCAGGGAGTTGATGTTGGCGTTCACGATGTCGGCAAAACGAGAAAAAATACCCATAACGTTGATCCTCATAGTTCTGATTTCAGGCCGTGGCCTGCGATGATACTTACGCTGATTAATACAAATCCTGTGCCAACTTTTTATCTTATTGATTTTAAAAGGGGTGGTTGTTATCTGCACAACGGGTTGCTACAGTAGCCTGGTGAATCACACGAATAAATGGCGAATTTCATCATGGCGGAATACAAGGACAACCTGCTCGGCGAAGCGAACAGCTTTCTCGAGGTGCTGGAACAAGTGTCGCGGCTGGCGCCACTGGACAAACCGGTGCTGGTTATTGGTGAACGCGGTACTGGTAAAGAGCTTATCGCCAACCGCCTGCACTTTCTCTCTTCGCGCTGGCAGGGACCGTTCATCTCCCTCAACTGCGCGGCGCTGAATGAAAATCTGCTGGATAGCGAACTGTTTGGCCATGAAGCCGGCGCCTTTACCGGCGCCAGCAAGCGTCATCCGGGGCGCTTTGAGCGCGCCGACGGTGGAACCCTGTTTCTGGATGAACTGGCGACAGCGCCGATGCTGGTCCAGGAAAAGCTGCTGCGGGTGATTGAATATGGCGAACTGGAGCGCGTGGGCGGCAGTCAGCCGCTGCAGGTTAACGTGCGTCTGGTTTGCGCGACCAACGCCGATCTGCCGCAGAGGGTTGAGGACGGCCATTTCCGCGCCGACCTCCTCGACCGCCTCGCCTTCGATGTGGTGCAACTGCCGCCGCTACGCGACAGACAGAGCGACATTATGCTGCTGGCGAATCAGTTCGCTATCCAGATGTGTCGCGAACTGGGGCTGCCGCTGTTTCCCGGCTTCAGCGACCGCGCCCGCGAAACGCTGCTCGGCTACCGCTGGCCGGGGAATATTCGCGAGCTGAAAAACGTGGTGGAGCGCTCGGTGTATCGCCACGGGACCAGCGACAGCGAACTGGATAACATCATCATTAATCCTTTCCATCAACATCAGCCGCTTCAGTCGCCCGCCGCAGACGTTGCCGCCCATCCCACCGGGCCAACGCTGCCTGTGGATCTGCGGGCCTTTCAGCAGGAACAAGAAAAAAACCTGCTGCAGACGAGCCTGCAGCAGGCGAAGTACAATCAGAAACAGGCGGCGGCGCTGCTCGGGTTAACCTACCACCAGCTGCGGGCGCTGCTCAAAAAACATCAGCTGTGAGAGCTATGCGGCAGCATCAGGGCGCTGACCACCGTTGCTCCCAGGCACATCGCCGCGTTAAACCACAGCGCATACTGCGCGGCGCTGGCCATACCGAGCGGTAAAAACAGCGCAAAAAGTGACGCCGTCACCGCAATGCCCATCGCCCCGCCCAGCGAGCTGCCCATTTTGTAAATCCCCGAGGCGACGCCCACTTTGTTTTCCGGCGCGTTCACTACCGCCGTATCGGTAGACGGTGTCGCATAGCACCCCAGCCCGAGGCCAAACAGCACGTTGCTGAGAAAGACGGTGACGATATAGAGCGACTTATCGAGAAAGGTGCAGGAGATAAGTACAATCGCCACCGCGGTTAACAGCGGCCCGGTCATCATAGGCAGCCTGGCGCCGTAGCGCTGCAGCAGCTTTTCCCCCACGCGGATCATCGCCAGAACGGTCACCAGATAGCCCAGGGTCATGCCGCCGGTCTCCAGCGGGGTCATATTGTGCCCTTTTTGCAGCCAGATACTGGTGATCATCATCGTGCCAATCGCGCCGTTAAGCAGAAAGTTTGACAGCACGGCGGCGCTGTAGGCCCGGTTGCGAAACAGCGCAAAATCAATCAGCGCGGCATCCCCTTTGCGCAGGCCGCTGCGGATGAAAAACCCTGCCGCCAGCAGCGAACCGGCAAACATCGTCAGCGACAGGCCGCTGCTCCAGCCCCAGCCGTGCCCTTTGCTGATAAACAGATTCAACAGTACCAGCGAGGCGATCAGGCTCAACAGACCGCTGATATCCAGCTTTTGCTGCTGCGCGCCGGCGCTACGGCTTTCCGGCGTGCCGCGCAGCAGCATCAGCGCCACCAGCGCGACGGCAATGGAAAAGACGAAGATCCAGCGCCAGCCGAGACCGGTAGCGATGGCGCCGCCGACGAATGAACACAGCCCGCTACCGCCCCATGAACCGATAACCCAGAAGCTTACTGCGCGCTGGCGGGCCTTGCCTTCATACCAGGTTTTGATCAATGCCAGGGTCGCGGGCATGATGCAGGCCGCCGACAGCCCCTGTAAAACCCGCCCGGCGAGAAACAGCCATGGTCCCTGGGCCACGATCAGCAGCGCACTACCGGCAATACTCAATCCTAAGCCGATATGGGTCATGCGCATCCGGCCAAATTTATCCGCCAGCCCGCCGCTGGCGACAACAAAGCAACCGCTGAAAAGTGCGCTGAGGCTGACGGCGAGCGTCAGCGTCTCAAGGGAAATATCCAGACTGCTTTTCATGGCCGGCACGACGTTGATGACCGACTGGGCAAACAGCCAGAAGGTCAGCACGCTCAGCACGATGCCCGCCAGCAGACGATCGGTGCCGACAAACGGGGTGCCGGTCAGAGATACGGAGCTCATAATAGGGTCCTCCCGGTCGCGGGTCGTTAGCGCAGATAATGTTCCGTCAGGCCGCACCACAGCGCCGCGCCCTTGAGCAGGATCTCGTCGTTAAAATCATATCCGGGATTATGCACCATGCAGCGATCGGCTTCGTCTCCGGCGCCGATAGTGAAATAACACCCGTTCGGATTATGTTCGAGCATAAAGGCAAAATCTTCGCTGCCCATAAACGGTTTCACCTCCCCGACCTGCGCTGCGCCAAACAGCGATGTCGCCACCTCGCGCACCATCTGATTCGCGGCAGGATCGTTTTTCAGCACCGGGCTGCCGTTGACATGGGTTAAGGTGGCCGTGGCGTTAAAGCTTTCCGCCTGGGCAACGGCAATATCGTGGATGCGCTGCAGGACCGTTTCACGTACCTGCTCGTTCAGAGTACGGACCGTCAGCTTCATCAGTACCTTATCGTTGATAATGTTTGGCGCATGTCCCGCCTGAATACTGCCGACGGTCACCACCGCCGGTTCAAATGGCGTGATATTACGCGAAACGATGGATTGCAGCGCCAGCGTGATGTGACAGGCAACCAGCGTGGCGTCAACGGTATGCTCCGGTACCGCCCCGTGCCCGCCCACCCCCTTGACCTCAATATGCAGGGTATCGGAGGAGGCCATCATCGCGCCGTCGCGCAGACCAATTTTACCGACCGCCTGCCCCGGCATATTGTGCAGACCAAAGATCCGGTCGCAGGGGAATTTGTCGAACAGGCCGTCTTCCACCATGACCCGCCCACCGTACAGCAGCTCTTCGGCGGGCTGAAAAATCAGCTGTAGCGTGCCATTAAACTGCCGGGTGCGCGCCAGATACTCGGCGGCGTAGAGAAGCGTGGTGGTGTGCCCGTCATGGCCGCAGCCGTGAAAACGGCCATCGACCTGACTGGCCCAGGCTTTACCGCTCGCCTCCTGCATCGGCAGCGCGTCCATGTCGGCGCGCAGACCAAGGCGACGCTGGCCGCTGCCGACGGTTAACGTCCCGACCACGCCGGTTCCCGCCAGACCACGATGCACCTCATAGCCCCATTCGGCCAGCAGGCGTGCGACTTCATCGCTGGTTTGATGTTCTTCGAAGCCGATCTCCGGCTGCTGATGGAAACGGCGACGCAGGGCGATAAACTGCGCTTCATTAACCTGTAATGCCTCAATAAGTGGATGTGTCATTTTTGTTATTCCTTCATTGGGTTTGCGCGACACTTCCGAGTTTATGCGGTTAAAAAGCCCACGATGCGCTGTTTTTTGTTTTATATTGACGGATTATTCATGAGTACTTTTCATACAAATCGGTTATGACAAAAAATAACCTGTTATTTTTTGTCTTTGCGGGGGCGTTACGGTGGAACACCATTCAGGCGATTTTAGCGTCGTGGTTCGCGATGTTCGTCAGTACAGTCAACAGGATAGCGATGCCTTAACGTTGCTGTGGGTGCTGGAAGGCCGCGTCGGGCTGCATGACGGCGAACTCCGCCAGCAGTTGGATACTGACGACCTGGCGATAGTGAACCGTCATCAGCGCTGGAGCCTGACCGCATCCGCCGCCAATGCGGTGATGCTGCTGACCCTGCCTTACGGCTGGCTGACGCGTCTTGACGGTGATTTTTTCGCCGTCGACTACCAGGTCGCGGACGCAACCCGCGATGCCGATGATAACCTGCGCCATCTGATGCGCCAGCTGTTGGTCATTGAACTGGTAAATCACCAGTCCCGCTACCGCCTGGAAGCCAATCGCTGGCTCAGTGAAATTGCCCTGCTGCTGGCCACTCGCTATACCCGGCCCGTCATCGCCAGGACACAGCGCGGGGCGGAGAAGTGGAGCCGCCGCATTGCCCGGGTGGTGGCGCGGATCGAGGCCAACTATCAGCAGCGGCTTTCGCTACACGATGTCGCCGCAGCGGAATTTGTCTCCGAAGCCTGGCTATCAAGGCTGTTTCGCAAGGAGGTCGGCGTAAGCTTTGTGCAGTACATTACCGCACTGCGTCTCAGCAAGGCGGCCGAACAGCTCCTCACCACCCGCAAGTCGGTGCAGCAGATTGCCCAGGAGCAAGGGTTCGCCAGCACCCGCATCATGAGCGACCTGTTTAAACGACTGCATGAACTGACGCCGCGTCAGTTTCGCCAGCAGCATCCGCAGAGCCACCCGGAATCCACCCGCTCACGCATCGGTCAGGCCGATATCTGGCAGCCGGTCGCCGTGGAGCGCCTCTATGCCCGGCTGAGTGAGCCGGAGAAAAACGGCTGGGATAATCCTCCGCCGCGGCTGAATCCGCAGCAGACCCGCCAGATTGATCTGCGTCAGCTGCCGGGCCGGGCCGCGCCATTACGCCATACCCGAATCGTGGTCACCGTACGCGAGCTGGATGATTTATTACGTGAAGATGTCCGCCGCGAGCTGGAGCGGCTGCACGATACCCTGCCAGTCTATGCGATTGATATTAATGACCCGTTTCTCAGCAGCAGACTGTTCGCCACCGGTTGGGATGACCCGCAGATGGCAGGCTATGCCTGCTGGTACCAGCTGCAGCAAATTTTCAGCTGGCTGGCCAATATGGGCTGGGGGTTGATTTTGCATACCGGGCTGACCACCCGCTGCGATCTGCTACAGCGTTTTTTACGCCTCGCGGCGAATCATTTCCCCCCGGCGACGCTCGCCAGCTGGCGATTTGTCTGGCACTGGTCACCCCAGGCCAGCGAAGAGGCGCGCCAGCACGCCTGGCAGCAGCAGCGCGATACGCTGCGGGCGATACTGCCGCAGCCGCAGCTGGGGATCTGGCATCGCTTCCCGGAGAGCGCCATTGGCGAAGACGCACTGCTCCGTTCGCCGCTGTTGAGCGAAGCCAGCTTTCTCGCCTGTCAGGCTGATGCAAACGAACTGCTGGATCTGGCCCAGCTCGATAGCAGCAGACTGGCCGCCAGCGAAAACTACCCGGTACATAAACTGCGCCAGATCCACAGCGCCCTGCGCCAGCGCCAGCTGTCGCTTCCCGTCTGGCTACTCTCCTGGAATACATTGACCGGCAACACCCGCGACACCAACGGCCGTTTCTTTCGCGGCGCGCTGTTGATGGATAATCTGCTGGGGCTGGCGGATCAAGTATGGCTGGCCGGGTTCTGGCTCAACTCAGGCCTGCAGGGCGAAGCGCGGGCGAACGGTAAGCTGGATACCTCGAGCCTGGCGCTGCACTATCTGCACGGCCTCCCGCGCCCGGTTTACTGGGTGCTGTGGCTCTGGCGACGGCTGCGTGGTGAGGTGCTGGTGAATGACAAAAACCTGCTGCTGTTACGCCACGGGGAGCACTATCAGCTGCTGTTACGTAATACGGTGGTGTTCAACCCCTGGCTCTCCAGCGAAGAGGCTTTTATCCAACGCTTCTGTCAGCCCTATAGCGTGCAGCTATCGGGGCTGGAGGGCCGCTGGCGGGTTAAACAACATCTTTTCGATCGCCATCACGGGGCGTTATTCCCGCTTTTTGACGCCTTTCGTAGCCAGAGCGGGCCGGACGAAGAGGATTATCACTGGATAATGCACAAAGCCCGCCCGGCGCTGAGCGTCTCAGAGGAGCGGCCGGAAAACGGCTGGCATGTCGTCGACTCGCTGGAGAGCAACGCCCTGGTTCTCTACGAATTTACCCCGATAAGTGACTAACCTCGCCACCATCAGATGACGGCTTGCCCTGTTTGACCCAGGCATCGATTTTCACCCGGCTCGCCTCGCTAGCCGGGTTAAACACCATCATGTTGAGGTCCGGGCGACCGTCAACGGTAAAGGTGGAAAACTCCAGCTCAATCATACCAAGCTGCGGATGATGCATGCGCTTAAAGCCTTCGCCCTGCCCGGCCACATCATTGCTACGCCAGAAGGCGTCAAATTCCGGGCTCTGACGACTGAGCTCGGCAATGAGTCGTTCGTTTTCCGTCGATGCTCCTGCCCGGGCAACATCAGCACGAAAGGCGCTGACGATAAGGCGGGCTACGGATGACCAGTCTTCCAGCGCGCTGCGCGCAGTGTGATTGGTAAACAGACGCCGGAGAATATTGCGTTCGGCGGGCGGTAGCCGACCGTAGTCGGTCAGGACGCGGGCGGCGGCATCATTCCACGCAATCACGTCCCAGGCGACGGTTTTAACGATTGCCGGAACGGGGAGCGCATCCAGCACCCGCTGTAAACGCGGGGTAATGTCGTCGGAGACAATCAGCCGGGTTTCCGGCGGATGACCAAATGCCAGAATAAACAGGTGTTCACGCTCCGGCGTAGTCAGTCTCAGGCCACCGGCAATACGGCCCAGCACTTCGCGGGATGGCGCTCCGCCGCGCCCCTGCTCCAGCCAGGTGTACCAGGTGGGGCTGATATTGGCCAACTGAGCAACCTCTTCGCGCCGGAGCCCAGGCGTGCGCCGACGGCCTGGCGTAAAGCCAAATGTTGCCGGATCGAGCCGTAAACGCCGCGCCCGCAGAAATTCACCCAATGCATACGTTGAAGAGTCGCTCATGCTCAGCCTGTTAGTCTTTATACCCTGATAATGTCTCTACTTTTATCGTATCGCGTTAAGACTACCATAGCCTGGATACTCATTCTGGAGGCAGGTTATGCGAATTTTTCTCACCGGCGCGACCGGATTTATCGGCTCGCGTATTCTCAACGAACTGTTGGCCGCCGGACACCAGGTCACCGGCCTGGCGCGTTCAGAGGCCAGCGCCCTCGCGCTGCAGACGGCAGGCGCAGACGTGCAGTACGGAACACTGGAAGAGCCGCGCTCGCTGCTGGAAGCGGTCACCCGCTGCGATGCGGTGATCCACACCGCTTTCGATCATGATTTCAGCCGCTTTGTGGAAAACTGCGAAAAAGACCAGCGCATTATTCTCGCCATCGGCGCGGCATTGCAGGGGAGCCGGCGGCCGCTCATCATCACTTCCGGTACCGCCATGGGTGACATCGGTAACGGACTACCCGCCAGTGAAATGCACTTCAATCCCGCGCACCCGAACCCTCGCGCCGCCTCAGAGCGTGCGGGAAACCAGCTGCTGGATGCCGGGGTGGATGTCCGGGTGGTGCGACTGCCGCAGGTGCATGACACCACCCGCCAGGGCTTATTGACCTATTACATCGCGCATGCGGCAGAAAAAGGGGTCGTGGCCGTAGTCGGCGACGGGAATAACTGCTGGTCGGCCGCACACATCAGCGATGTTACCGCGCTGTACCTGCGGGTGCTGGAGCAAGGTCTGGCCGGCAGGCGCTATCATGCCGTTGCTGAAGAGGCCATCCCCTCTCTGCGCATCGCCGAGGTGGTGGCGGAGAAATTGCACCTGCCGCTGCAGTCCCTGAGCGCCGATCGCGCGGCGGCCCACTTTGGCTGGTTTGCCGCCTTTGCCGGAATGGATTTACGCGCCACGTCCGTCTGGACCCGCCAGCAGCTGAACTGGCAGCCCACCGGTCCGGGCCTGCTGGACGATCTGCGTCACCTGAATCACGACAAGTGACAACGTCACTAAAACGATGACCGTATGCTCAGCGCGCCTGGCCCGGCCGCCCTTTTATCTCGCGCCCGGATATATTTGTCAGACAAAATTGATGGGCCACGCATTTTCTCCGCCGGGAGCGGAATAAGGTAGTTGCGGTACTCCATCGAGGATAAAACCGTGAAAAAATTACTGATATGTTGCCTGTCTGGCGAGACAGCGAACATCTTAGCGAAGAAAATGCAAAAAATAGCGGATGCGCAGGGTCTGAATCTGTTAATTAGCGCCGTAGGCCTGGAGAATGTATTTAGCGTTGCCCCGGCCTATGACGCCATTTTAGTAGCGCCGCATGTTCAATATAAACGGGATGAAATCGCTAACGTGCTGCAAGACAAGCAGGAGATTGCGGTTATTGAAAGCCTGCCCTACGCCGCATTCAACGGCGACAGCGTGCTTAAATTTGCGCTGGTCAATCTGTCCCAATCGCTCACCTGACTGAGCATGAAACTATGCGGGCAGGTCGCAGACGCCGGCCCGCATTATCCCGCCTCGCCGGCATTGCATGACAACCGGCGCGCCCGCCCCGAGTTAATTATTTGTAACTGGTAAGATGTGCCAATGTGAATTATAGTCTGCGCATCATCGTTCAATGGACTGAAAACGCACATGATTCCGGTTAATATTCATACTCTTAGTCGCTATGCGGCCCATGTCAGCTTGACCCACACGATGAAAAACCATCGGTCGCCCGCCCTCTCCGTAATGATGATCTTCTCCGATTTATGTATCCGTTCAACCCTGGACTCCTACAGTGAACAGGGCTGGGAAATTAGCGAGAAGCGCAGCGGGCTGGTTCTGCGCAGCTTTGTCGCCACCCATCGCGGTGGGACGGCGATCGAAATCACGCCGAAGGATTATATCGGTCGATATAACCGCTTGCTTCCGCTGTAAGCGCCGGTGAATTAACAGCTAACTGGAGAAAGTGGCAATAAAAAGATACCATGTTTCATTATCCGCCATACACCGCATGAATATGCTGAGAAGCGCCTAAAAGAGCACCATACCCTCAGGTTTTTGATGAATATCAATCCATAGTCCCCTTTGCAGCATCACGATCGGCGCGACCCGTGCTCTCGTACGCTTTGTCCGTTTATTCAGGGAGATGGAGGATAAAAACGCCTGGTGGTTTTACGAGGTATACTCGAAGTAGCGGTGTGGTATGCATTCGAACCTGCGGAACAGCACAACGGCGCAGCCGTCGTGATATTGTCCCTGTGAGCGTTGAAGGTGATGGAATATGTCATTCAATATTAATAAGATAGAGCACCGCTCTATCATCATAAAAACATTATGCGCCTGAAAATATCTTCTCTCCTGGCGGTAGCGTCGCTGCTGTGCGGGCAGGCTCTTGCCGCGCCCACGTTGCCCGCGAATGCCGATATTCGCGATAGCGGCTTTGTTTACTGCGTCAGCGGGCAGGTTAATACCTTTAACCCGCAAAAAGTCAGCAGCGGTCTGATTGTCGACACCTTAGCCGCCCAGCTGTACGATCGCCTGCTGGATGTCGATCCTTATACCTACCGTCTGGTCCCTGAGCTGGCCGAAAGCTGGGAAGTATTGGATAACGGCGCGACGTACCGCTTCCATCTGCGTAGCCACGTCCCTTTCCAGTCGACATCGTGGTTTAAACCCACCCGCGCCTTTAACGCTGACGATGTAATTTTCACCTTCAGTCGTATTTTTAACCGCGACGATCCGTGGCACAGCGTCAACGGCAGCAGCTTCCCTTATTTCGACAGCTTACAGTTTGCCGACAGCGTTGAAAGCGTGCGCAAGCTGGACAACCAAACCGTCGAATTTCGCCTGAAGCGCCCGGATGCCTCATTCCTCTGGCACCTGGCGACCCACTATGCGTCGGTCATGTCTGCAGAATACGGCGCGCAGTTGATCAAAGCCGATCGTCCGGAACAGCTTGACCGTCAACCGGTTGGTACCGGTCCGTTCCAGCTTGAAGAGTACCGCGCCGGGCAGTACGTGCGCCTGCAGCGCCATCCGGACTACTGGCGTGGCAAACCGCTGATGCCGCAGGTGGTCGTCGACCTCGGTTCCGGCGGCACCGGCCGCTTGTCGAAACTGCTCACCGGGGAGTGCGACGTTCTGGCCTGGCCTGCCGCCAGCCAGTTGACCATTTTACGCGACGATCCCCGTCTGCGTCTGACCCTACGTCCGGGAATGAATATCGCCTGGCTGGCGTTCAATACCGCCCGACCGCCGCTGGATAAACCGGAAGTTCGCCATGCGCTGGCGCTGGCTATCAACAACCAACGCCTGATGCAGTCTATTTATTACGGTACGGCGGAAACCGCCGCGTCAATGTTGCCGCGCGCCTCGTGGGCCTACGATAACGACGCTAAAATTACCGAATACAACCCGAAAGAAGCTCGCGAGCGGCTCAAAGCACTGGGGCTGGAAAAGCTGACGCTCAAGCTCTGGGTGCCCACCAGCTCGCAGGCCTGGAACCCCAGCCCGCTCAAAACCGCCGAGCTGATTCAGGCGGACATGGCGCAAATTGGCGTGAAGGTCATTATTGTGCCGGTCGAAGGCCGTTTCCAGGAGGCCAGACTGATGGACATGAACCACGATCTGACGCTCTCCGGCTGGGCCACGGACAGCAACGACCCGGATAGTTTTTTCCGACCGCTGCTGAGCTGTGCGGCCATTGCCTCACAGACTAACTTCGCCCACTGGTGCAATCGCGAATTTGACGAGGTGTTGCAAAAGGCCCTGCGCTCGCAGCAGCTGGCGTCGCGCATTGAAGCCTATAAAGAGGCACAGCATATCCTGGCCCGCGACCTGCCGGTGCTGCCGCTGGCTTCATCGCTGCGTCTGCAGGCCTACCGCTATGATATGAAAGGTCTGATACTGAGTCCGTTTGGCAACGCCTCCTTTGCGGGCGTCTCGCGGGAGAAAAAAGAGGAGGTGAAAAAACCATGATTATTTTTACCCTGCGCCGCCTGCTGCTGCTGCTGGTCACCCTCTTTTTCCTGACCTTCGTCGGCTTCAGCCTGAGCTATTTTACGCCCCACGCCCCGCTGCAGGGCGCCTCGCTGTGGAACGCCTGGCAGTTCTGGTTCAGCGGACTGTTGCACTGGGACTTCGGTGTCTCCAGCATTAACGGCCAGCTGATTTCTGAACAGCTGAAAGAGGTTTTTCCGGCCACCATGGAGCTGTGTATCCTCGCGTTTGGCTTCGCGCTGCTGGTGGGTATCCCCGTCGGTATGCTGGCGGGGATAATGCGCAACAAGTGGCCCGATACGCTGATCAGCGCCCTCGCGCTGCTCGGCTTCTCGATTCCCGTGTTCTGGCTGGCGCTGCTGCTGACGCTCTTTTTCTCTCTGACCCTCGGCTGGTTCCCGGTCTCCGGGCGCTTCGACCTGCTGTACGAGGTGAAAACGGTGACCGGTTTTGCGCTGATTGACGCCTGGCTGTCTGACTCGCCGTGGCGCCATGAGATGATCGTCAGCGCCGTACGCCATATGGTGCTGCCGGTGCTGACGCTGGCGGTCGCCCCCACCACCGAAGTGATCCGCCTGATGCGCATCAGCACCAGCGAAGTGTATGACACCAACTACGTGAAGGCGGCGGCCACCCGCGGCGTGTCGCGGCGGACGATTTTACACCGCCACGTTCTGCACAACGCTCTGCCGCCGGTGATCCCACGTCTTGGGCTTCAGTTTTCCACCATGCTGACCCTGGCGATGATCACTGAAATGGTCTTCAGTTGGCCGGGGCTCGGTCGCTGGTTGATAAATGCGATTCGCCAGCAGGATTACGCCGCCATTTCGGCCGGCGTCATGGTCATTGGCGCCCTGGTGATTACCGTCAACGTGATATCAGATATTCTGGGTGCGATGGCTAACCCGCTGAAACATAAGGAATGGTATGCCCTACGATAGCGTGTATCTGGAAAAGCGTCCGCCTGGGGCGCTGCGTACCGTCTGGCGAAAATTCTACGGCGACACGACTGCGATGATCGGCCTGTACGGCTGCGCCGGTCTGGTGCTGCTGTGCGTCTTCGGCGGCTGGTTTGCCCCTTATGGTATCGATCAGCAGTTTCTTGGCTACCAGCTGTTGCCGCCGTCATGGTCGCGCTATGGCGAAGTCTCGTTCTTCCTCGGGACCGACGATCTCGGTCGCGATGTGTTGAGCCGTCTGCTGAGCGGTGCGGCGCCGACCGTCGGCGGCGCTTTTGTCGTCACCTTCGCGGCGACGCTGTTCGGCCTGGTGCTCGGCGTCGTTGCCGGCTCAACCCATGGCCTGCTGTCGGCGATGTTGAACCATATCCTCGATACCCTGCTGTCGATTCCGTCGCTGCTGCTGGCCATTATTGTCGTGGCTTTCGCCGGGCCGCATCTGAGCCACGCGATGTTCGCCGTCTGGCTGGCGCTGCTGCCGCGCATCGTACGCTCGGTCTACAGCATGGTGCATGATGAGCTGGAAAAAGAGTACGTCATCGCCGCCCGTCTCGACGGCGCATCGACCTTAAATATTCTCTGGTTTGCGGTGCTGCCGAATATCGCCTCCGGGCTGGTCACGGAGATCACCCGCGCATTATCGATGGCGATTCTCGATATCGCTGCCCTGGGCTTTCTCGACCTCGGCGCTCAGCTTCCTTCCCCGGAATGGGGCGCGATGCTGGGCGACGCGCTGGAGCTGATTTACGTCGCGCCATGGACGGTGATGCTGCCCGGCGCGGCGATTATGATTAGCGTCCTGTTGGTCAACCTGCTGGGCGACGGGATCCGCCGCGCCATTATCGCCGGGGTGGAATAATGCCGTTACTTGATATTCGCAACCTGACCATTGAGTTCAAAACCAACGAGGGCTGGGTCAAAGCCGTCGACCGTGTCAGCCTGACCCTTGCGGAAGGTGAGATTCGCGGCCTGGTGGGCGAATCCGGATCCGGTAAAAGCTTGATTGCCAAAGCGATCTGCGGCGTCACCAAAGACAACTGGCGGGTGACCGCCGACCGTATGCGTTTCGATGATATCGATCTCTTACGCCTTTCCAGCCGCGAACGCCGCAAGCTGATTGGCCACAACGTGTCGATGATTTTTCAGGAGCCGCAGTCCTGTCTCGATCCGTCGGAGCGTATCGGCCTGCAGTTAATGCAGAATATCCCCGGCTGGACCTTTAAAGGCCGCTGGTGGCAGCGCATCGGCTGGCGAAAACGCCGGGCCATCGAACTGCTGCACCGCGTCGGGATTAAAGATCACAAAGACGCCATGCGCAGTTTCCCCTACGAATTAACCGACGGGGAGTGTCAGAAGGTGATGATTGCCATCGCCCTCGCCAACCAGCCGCGTCTGCTGATCGCCGATGAGCCGACCAACGCCATGGAGCCGACGACCCAGGCGCAAATTATCCGCCTGCTTACGCGTCTGAACCAGAACAATAACACCACCATTTTGCTGATCAGCCACGATATGCAGATGCTCAGCAAGTGGGCGGATAAAATCAATGTGATGTACTGCGGACAAACGGTAGAAACGGCGCCCAGCGAAGAGCTGGTGACAACGCCTCATCATCCGTATACCCAGGCATTGATCCGCGCGATCCCGGATTTTGGCAGCGCGCTTCCGCATAAAAGCCGCCTGAATACGCTGCCGGGAGCCATCCCCCTGCTCGAGCAGCTGCCGATCGGCTGTCGTCTCGGGCCGCGCTGCCCCTACGCGCAGCGTGAATGCATTGAAACGCCGCGCCTGACCGGAGCCAGAACGCATCTGTATGCCTGTCATTTCCCGCTAAACATGGAGAAAGAGTGAAATGGTCGAAACATTGCTCGAAGTCCGTAATCTGAGTAAGACCTTTCGCTACCGTACCGGCTGGTTTCGTCGTCAGATGGTGGAAGCGGTGAAACCGCTCAGTTTTACGCTGCGCGAGCGCCAGACGCTAGCGATTATCGGCGAGAACGGCTCAGGAAAATCGACGCTGGCGAAAATGCTGGCGGGCATGATCGAGCCAACATCCGGCGAGCTGTTGATTGACGATCATCCGCTGACGTTTGGCGACTACTCTTTCCGCAGTCAGCGTATCCGCATGATCTTTCAGGACCCTTCGACCTCGCTGAACCCGCGGCAGCGTATTTCGCAAATCCTCGACTTCCCGCTGCGCCTGAATACCGACCTCGAACCGGAGGCGCGGGAGAAGCAGATTATTGAGACGCTGCGAATGGTCGGCCTGCTGCCGGACCACGTGAGCTACTATCCGCATATGCTGGCTCCCGGCCAGAAGCAGCGTCTGGGCCTCGCGCGCGCGCTGATTCTGCGTCCGAAAGTGATCGTCTGTGATGAAGCACTGGCGTCGCTGGACATGTCGATGCGTTCGCAGCTGATCAACCTGATGCTGGAGCTACAGGAGAAACAGGGGATTTCGTATATCTACGTGACCCAGCATCTGGGGATGATGAAGCATATCAGCGATCAGGTCCTGGTGATGCATCAGGGCGAGGTCGTCGAGCGCGGCAGCACCGCCGATGTGCTGGCGTCACCGCTGCACGACCTCACCCGACGCCTGATTGCCGGCCACTTTGGCGAGGCGCTGACCGCCGATGCCTGGCGCAAAGACGGTAAATAATCATCGGCGCCGGCAGCGGCTCAGTCGGCTCTAGTCCGGGAACACGCTCTGCGTCGGCAGCACGCGACGATCAAAACGACGCAGCGCGTAGTAAAGAACCCCGGTCCCGAACCAGCCGATAATCCAGGAGACATCGTTGCCGGCAAACAGCCACGTCAGCGAGCCGTGATACAGCGGGTTCTCAATAAACGGCAGTTGGATAAGCACGCCGACGATATAGACCGCGATCGCGTAGAGATTCCAGTATCCGTAACGCTGTTGCGGATCGGACAGTGCGGGAATATCCACGGCGCCCGCGGAGATCAGATAGTAGTCGGTCAGACCGATCGCGCTCCACGGGACAAAAAACGCCAGCAGGAAGAGCAGGAAATGGGTGAAGTTCTTTAAGAACGCGGGCTCGCTCAACAACGCAATCACGCATGAGATGGCCACCATCAGCACCACGAAGAGAATGCGCGCCCTCTTCGACAGCGCAGCCTGACGACGAAATCCGGAAACGATGGTGCTCAGCGACATAAAGCTGCCGTAGGCATTCAGGGTGGTGAAGGTGATTTTGCCAAAGCAGATCGCAAAGTAGATCACCATCGCCATCAGTTGGCTTTTGCCTAACCCGACGATAAAGCTCACTTCATGACCGGAAAACGCGCTGCCGGCGATGGCCGCTGTCAGAACGCCTAGCGTCATCGATGCCTGCGTGCCCAGCACCGTCCCGCTAAAGACGCACAAAAACGTTTTCGCGCCCGAGACATTACGCGGCAGATAGCGAGAGTAATCCGAAACGTAGGGGCAGAATGCAATCTGCCACGACGACGATAACGACACGGCCAGTAAAAACATCGGCAGTGAGAAATGGTTATTCTGCGCGATCGCCGGCAGATTGGCGGACAGCAGCAGCGTCACAAACAGATAGACAAACGCCAGCACACCGACCACGCTCGCCACTTTGCCCAACTTATGAATGACGCGATAGCCCAGCACGGCGATCACAATAATGATCGTGCTGAACAGCAGCATACCGGCCACGTCAGAGATCGACAGCAACCTTGCCATCGCCTGACCGGCCAGCACGGTACCGCTGGCCGAAAAGCCGACATACATCACGCACACCAGTACCAGCGGCACCACGGCGCCAAACACGCCAAACTGCGCCCGGCTGATGATCATCTGCGGCAACCCCAGGCGCGGCCCCTGCAGCGCATGCAGCGACATCACCGCCGCGCCGAGCACCTGCCCCACCAACAGCCCAATCAGCGACCAGACAACATCGCCTCCCAGCACCACCGCCAGCGCACCGGTGACGATGGCGGTAATCTGCAGATTACCGCCAAACCACAGCGTAAACTGGCTAAAGGGATGTCCATGGCGTTCATGATCGGGAATATAATCGATCGACCGCGATTCCGTTATCCCCTGCTCGCGATGGGCTGACTGGCGGTCGGCTGGTGAAAAAGAAGACATCGTTCCCCCGCTATAGCTTATTGTTATTGATGTATTTTATTTTTATATTCTGCTGTTATTGACCGTTCAGCCGCTATGCCAGCCTGTCTGCCCGATGGCGCTTGATGGTCGCGACCGCTTTGCCTATTTCTGGCGCCAGCCAGCGATCGTCTTCCCATGTCGCCACGCTCTGTCGCAGCAGCGCCAACGCGTGACGCGTGCCGGCTGCCAGCATGTCCTGAGCATGAAACTCCAGCCCTTGAGCGGCCAGCAGATACTCGATCGCCATAATTTGATACAGGTTGGCCAGCAGGCGCTGTAGCTTTAGCGAAGCGCCGGTTCCCAGGCTCAGGTGATCTTCCTGCAGCGCCGAGGTCACAAAATTATCGAGCACCGCCGGCTGCGCCAGCTGCTTGTTCTCCGCACAAAGCGAGGCCGCTACGTACTGGGCGATCATCATGCCGGAGTTCACCCCGGGTTTGGCCACCAGGAATGCCGGCAGGCCGCTGATTAGCGGGTTAACCAGACGATCCAGACGCCGCTCGGCGATAGCGCCCAGTTCAGCCATCGCAATCGCCAGCACATCACAGGCCATGGCGACTGATTCCCCATGCGGATGCGCCTGCGACACCACTCGCCAGTTCTCGAGGGTGCCGAGAATCAAGGGATTATCCGTGCAGGCGTTCAGCTCGGTGTTAATTTGCCGCTCGGCATGAGCGAACTGATCGCGGCAGGCGCCGTGCACCTGCGGCATAGAACGCAGACTGAGCGCATCCTGGGTGCGTATCCCCTGGCTGGCGCTCAACAGCGGGCTGTCGGCCAGCAGTTGACGTAATCGGGCTCCGCTCTGCTGCATTCCAGGACTGGCCTTCAATGCCAGGATCTCGGCGTCAAACGCCACGATTTGTCCACGCAGAGCTTCAAAACTCATTGCGCCGGTGACATCGGCCCAGTCCAGCAGTTGGCTGGCATCGTCGAGGGCCAGACAGGCCATCCCGGTCATACACGGCGTCCCGTTGACCAGGCTTAATCCCTCTTTCGCCCCTGGCGAAATGGGGGCAAGTCCCGCCTGTGCTAACGCGTCGGCAGCCGGTACCACCCGCCCCTGCCAGCTCACCTCGCCGATCCCCATCAGCGCCAGACCGATATGCGCCATATGCGTCAGATAGCCCACCGAACCTTGCGAGGGCACCTGCGGCGTGATTTGCTGATTCAGAAAGGCGAGCAGCTGGTGCACGATGGCGCAGGAAATCCCGGATTTGCCATGGCTGTAGTTGGCGACGGCGGCGCACATAATGGCCCGCGTCTGCGCGTCGTCCAGCAGAGGACCGACGCCGCAGGCGTGGCTCAGCAGCGTATTGCGCGATAGCTGGCTCAGCTGCTCTTCGGGCAGAGTGATATTGCACAAGGCCCCGAGGCCGGTATTAATCCCGTAGGCTATCTGCCCCGCGTCGATAATATGCTGAACAATCGCCCGCCCCTGTGCGATGCGCTCCCAGGCGCCGGCGCTGAGCGCCAGTTGCGCCTGGCCTCTGGCGACCTGCACGACATCCTGCCAGCATAACGGGGCGTCGCCCCACAGCACCTGTTGATTCATACGGATTGTCCTGGTTGATGATGGCTGGAGATAAACTGTTGAAAACGCGGCGACCCATGCGCGCCGAAAAGCGCCTCCGGCGGACCGTCGCAGTCAATGGTGCCTTGATGCATAAACACCACGCGGTTGGAGACATGGCGGGCAAACCCCAGCTCATGCGTGACCACCAGCATCGTGCGCCCCTCTTCCGCCAGGCTACGCATCACTTTCAATACTTCCCCCACCAGTTCCGGATCTAACGCCGAAGTCGGCTCATCAAAGAGCATGACCTCCGGATCCATCGCCAGCGCCCGGGCTATCGCTACGCGCTGTTGCTGACCGCCAGAAAGCTGGGCCGGGTAAAAATCCTTGCGGTTCAGCATGCCGACGCGGTCAAGCAGCTGTTCAGCCTGTTCAATACACTCCTGCTTGCTGCGCTTCAGGACATAATGCGGCCCTTCAATCACGTTTTGCAGCACCGTCATATGCGACCACAGGTTAAAGCTTTGAAACACCATCCCCAGCCGCGAACGCAGACGTTCTATCTGCTTAGGGTTGGCCGCTAACCGGTGGCCGCGCGCATGGTGCTTCATCTCAATGGTTTCACCCCCCACGCTGACCACGCCCGCATCGGGTGTTTCCAGCAGGTTGATGCAGCGCAAAAGCGTACTCTTACCTGAACCGCTGGCGCCCAGAATCGAGATCACATCGCCTTTTTGCGCCTGGATAGAAATCCCCTTCAGCACATCAAGTGAGCCAAAGGATTTATGGATATCGCTGACGGACAGCGTCACGGGACGAGGATCGTGCATACTATTCTCCTTTGGTGGCCGGTTTGAGTGCTACGGTGGCAGGGGTTTGCCGGGTATGCGGCGTCAGACGACGCTCAAGCAACGCATAAAGCTGCACGATGATAAAGTTGAGCAGCAAATAGATAACCGCGGCGCAAAGAAAGACCTCCATCGTCCGGTAGGTTCTCTGGATAATTTGCTGCGCCACGCCGGTCACATCCCACACCGTCACCAGACTGGCCAGCGCGGTGGATTTCACCAGCAGAATCGCCTCGGTCGAATAGGCTGGCAGCGCATAGCGCAGCATCACCGGGGCGATGATGCGTCGCAGCAGCAGAAAACGGGACATCCCGCAGGCCTGTCCGGCTTCAATCTGACCAGAGGGCACCGCCAGCAGCGCGCCGCGCAGGATTTCAGCGGTGTAGGCGGCGGTGCACAGCGCCAGCGCCAGCACCGCGCAGATAAACGGCTCGCGCAGCAGCGGCCACAGAAAACTGTGGCGAATCACGCCAAACTGTCCCAGTCCGTAATAGATAAGAAACAGCTGGATCAGCAGCGGCGAACCGCGAAACAGCAGAATATAGCCTTTAGCAAAACTGCTGAGTAGCGGCCAGCGGCTCATGCGCAGCGCCAGAACCCCCACCGCCAGTACACCGCCGCAGAGAAAAGAACAGATAAACAGCCCCAGCGTAACCGGCAGCGCGGCGCAGAGCTTCAGGAACGTATCGCTGAGAAAGGCAACGTCGATAAACATAAGCTCTCCTTAAGCCTGAGCCGCGGCGCGACGCAGCCAGGCGCGATTCAGGCGAAGTTCCGCCCGAATAAACGCCCGGTTGGACACCAGGGTGAGTATCAGGTAGCAGCCGCCGCCAATCACATAGAACAGGAAGTATTCGCGGGTGGAGCCGGCGGCAATCTGGCTGGCGCGCATTAACTCCGCAATCCCCGTCACCGAGACCAGCGCCGAATCTTTGAGGCTCATCTGCCAGACATTTGACAGCCCAGGCAGCGAATAGCGGGCAATCTGCGGTAGCATGATGCGCTGAAAAATCCGCCAGCGCGGCATGCCGATTGCCGACGCCGCCTCGACTTCACCGGGCATCAGCGCCAGGCGCGCCGCGCGGTAAACTTCAGCCTGATAAGAGGCGGAAATTAAGCCGATAGCCAGCGAGCCAATCAGAAACGGCGGCACCTCAATAAAGCCATCGGCGCCAAACAGCTGACCAATCGCCGAAACCAGTCCAGAACCGCCAAAATAGAACAGGTAAATGACCAGCAGTTCAGGAATGCCGCGGAAGACAACCGAATAGGCGGAGCCGAACCAACGCACGGGGGCGTGTGGCGACAGCTTTGCTGCGGCAATCATGCCGCCGACCACCGCGCCGACCGCTAACGCGGCGAGAGACAGCAGCAGCGTGGTCAGCGTCGCGCTCAGAATGAGCGTGCCCCAACCGTTCTCACCAAAACTCAGCAGACTAAGCATCTTCAACCTCACTTATGGCGTGACATCGCTTTTAAACCATTTTTCGCTCAGCTTTTTCACCGTTCCGTCCGCCAGCGCGGCCTGAATCGCGGTATCCAGCTTCGCTTTTAAATCGGCATCGGCGTGACGAACGCCCATCGCTTCGCCCTCGCCCCAGATGGGGCCACTCAGCTGCGGGCCGCTGAAGTTAAGGTTGCTGTTTTCCGGACGCGCAAGCGTGGTGTTGGCGAAGGTAATATCGTCGAAGACGGCATCAATACGTTCGGCCTGGAGATCCAAAATAGCGTCCGCTGAATTGCTGTATTCCCGAATATCGGCCACATCTTTGAAGTATTTGTCGATGAACGGGGTATACACGGTGCCGGAAGCGATACCGATCGTTTTTCCTTTCAGGGCCGCTTTTAATGGCGCAATCGCCGCCTGAATCTCTTTTTCATCATCGTTAAGCTTGATGGTGTGGTTGGCCCCGCTCGCCGGCGGCAGCAACGTGCCTTTTACCGCGATAAATGACGCCGGTGTTGCGGCGTAGGGGATCGTGAAGGAGACCACCTGTTTTCTTTCCGGCGTAATGACGATGGCATCCATAATCACATCGTATTTTCCGGCGTTGAGTCCGGCGATCATTCCGTCCCAGTTTTGCACGACCAGCTTGCACTCCATGCCCATGCGCTGGCAGAGATTGGCCATCAGTTCTGGTTCGAAGCCGCTGAGCTTGCCGCCCGGCAGCGTCAGGTTCCAGGGTTCATAACCCCCTTCCGTTGCGATGGTGATGGACTTCCACTCTTTGGCATTGGCCGAACTGCCGCAGAGCAAGAGTCCTGAAAACAGGGTTGTCAGACAGACCTGGCGAAAAGTGATGCTCTGCTTCATGATAATTCTCCTGATTTCATTTAAGTCATGCCGCTCTGGCGGTGCCAGCCGGACGTAAAATTCAGATGACAGAGCATGTATATACAAGCATTGACAAATCAGCACACCCTCCTGATGATGGATTTGTGAGCTGCACTGTAAATAATTTGTGATCGAATTGAAAATCATGTGTAGCTAAAACTTTACACAAAGCGACAAGGCGATGGTGAAACTGCGATGATAACTCCCTTTAACTTCTCTTCCCTGCCGAGGACTCCGTGGAAAAACGGCGGCGGCGAAACGCGTGAAATTGTCAGCGTGCCCTCGCCTGACTCCGATGCCCCGTTTCTTTGGCGAGCCAGCGTGGCCACGCTGGAGAACGACGGACCGTTTTCCCGGTTCAGCGGTATTGACCGGGTCATTACCTTAATTGAGGGGCAGCCGCTCTGGCTGCGCGGTGACGGGATTCATCATCATCTGAGACGCTGGGAGCCGTGGGCATTTTCCGGCGAATGGGCGCTGGGCAGCGAAGGCATTGCCGCGCCGGGGCTGGATTTTAACATTATGACGCAACGTACCCGCGCGGCGGCGCAGGTCAGCGTAGTCTCCGGCGAACAGCATCCCGGCAGCGAAGGCATTGCCTGGGTACTTCAGGGATGCTGGCAACTTGCCGGCGAACGCTATGACGCGCGCTCAGGGCTCTGGTGGCAGAGTCAGTCGCCCGGCGCCCTGATTCCGCTCTCGCCTGATGCCCGGCTTCTGCTGGCCGGCATAACCCGTCGTTAGCCGACTCAACGCCGGGCAAGAGGCGTAAAACGAGCCTGATATCCGGTGATATACTGGAGTGTGTCCAGCCGTCATTACGCGTTAAGGCACGAAAATATCGTGACACAAGGGGTCGTCAGTGGGATATAATTCTCGGCTAAATTTGAGTTATTTTGAAATAACAACCTTAACCCCATGATTGTTAAAGTAAAAATAAGCAATAACGATAAGGATTAAAGCTATGGGTTTTCTTTCCGGTAAGCGCATTCTGGTCACTGGCGTTGCCAGCAAACTGTCCATCGCCTACGGTATTGCGCAAGCAATGCACCGTGAAGGGGCTGAACTGGCGTTCACCTATCAGAACGAAAAACTGAAAGGTCGTGTGGAAGAATTTGCTGCGGCACTGGGTTCTGACATCGTACTGCCGTGCGACGTGGCTGAAGATGAGAGCATCGACTCTCTGTTCGCTGAACTGACTAAAGTCTGGCCGAAATTTGACGGCTTTGTTCACTCAATCGGCTTCGCGCCGGCTGATCAGCTGGACGGCGACTACGTCAACGCGGTCACCCGCGAAGGTTTCAAAATCGCTCACGATATCAGCGCCTACAGCTTTGTGGCGATGGCGAAAGCCTGCCGCGGTATGCTGAACCCGGGTTCCGCCCTGCTGACGCTCTCCTACCTGGGCGCAGAGCGTGCGATTCCTAACTACAACGTTATGGGTCTGGCAAAAGCCTCTCTGGAAGCGAACGTGCGCTACATGGCGAACGCGATGGGTCCGGAAGGCGTGCGCGTCAACGCCATCTCTGCGGGTCCAATCCGTACGCTGGCAGCTTCCGGCATTAAAGATTTCCGTAAAATGCTGGCGCATTGCGAAGCGGTTACCCCGATTCGCCGTACCGTGACTATCGAAGACGTGGGTAACAGCGCAGCCTTCCTGTGCTCCGACCTGTCTGCCGGTATCTCCGGTGAAGTCGTTCACGTCGATGGCGGTTTCAGCATCGCGGCAATGAACGAGCTGGAACTGAAATAAGTTCCGTTCCCTCCTCACCCCGTGAGGAGGGATTGCCATCGCGGCATCCCGCTCTTCCCTGCATTCCCTGCATTCCCTGCATTCCCTGCATTCCCTGCATTCCCTGCATTCCCTGCATTCCAGAGACCTACATTCACCCCTGTTATTCCAAACAGCTATTTGTTAGCACGTATCAATATTTTCTCCCGCTTCAGGGTTACGCCAGGATAGTTAGGCATATATGGCCCACGGAAGTGCGGCTCGCCACATACCGATCAAGGAACGCCCATGGAGCAACGCCGCGTTTATGGCAAAAACCACTGGTATCATGAAACCCAGTCAACAATCTGCCCGGTGGATGTGCTGCCGCTCGTCCCTGAAGCCGCCCATGTCGAAGATCGCTTTTTACTCGATCTGACGTTACCGGAAGAGTGGCTGCGCGCGCATGCGGGCTGGCTGGCCCCAGCGCGATGTCTGGCCGATGCGCTCTTCCCTGCCTCCGTCGTCGTCAATCGCCTACAAACCGTTAGCGCTTATGACCGTCTGAGCACGGCGCTGACCGTCGCTCAGGTGTATGGCGTGCAGCGGCTGTGTAATCACTATGCCGCCCGACTGGCGCCGCTGCCGGGACCGGACTCTTCACGTGAGAGCAACCGCCGGCTGGCGCAAATGACCCAATATGCCCGCCAGTTGGCCGGTTCGCCTTCGGTCATTAACACCCTTTCCCGCAGCCAGCTGGATGAGGTCGGATTAACCAGCCGCGATATGATTCTCATTAATCAAATTGTGGGCTTTGTCGGTTTCCAGGCGCGCGCAATTGCCGCGTTTCACGCCAGCCTCGGCTTTCCGGTGCGCTGGATGCCCGGCATGCCGCAGCAGGAAGATGCGCCGGCAGACGATTTTACGATCGGTCAGTTGACCTGGACACCTGACATCAACGATACCGATCTCCGCTATGCCAATGACGAACGCCAGGCGCTGCTGGCCGACTGGCTACCGCATCCAGGCCTGTCTGAGCTGGCGCCGCTGCTTGCGGCCCACGAAACCATACTCAAAGCCCAGCACCAATTACTCGCCCAGTTGAGCGTGAATCAGCCTTTTGCTTCGCTGGTGGCGCTGATGACCGCGCGCATCAACGGTAGCGCCAGCTGTTTTAACGCCTGGGCTGAAACCGGGTCAGTTTCCCCGCAGCTTACTGAGGCGTTGCGCAACGATGAGCGCGCGCCAGAAGCCTGGGAACAAAGCCATCCCGCCGAGCGCATCATCTTGCAGGCGGTACAGCTTTTAACCCGGGCGCCCGACCGTTTCAGCGCGGCGCAATTAACGCCCCTCGCTGAACATGGGCTTTCCCATGCGCAGATTATCGATATTCTGGCGTGGAGCGGCGTGTGTGGCTGGATGAATCGTCTGAAAATCGCCCTAGGGATGGTTCGTCAACAGACGTAAAATGCCAAACATCGCTTGCTGCAACAGGCATTATCGCGTAAAAATGTCAGCCGCTCTTTTAGCCACGAAAATACCTAATTATGTTTCAGGACAACCCGCTGCTAGCGCAGCTTAAACAGCAACTGCATTCCCAGACTCCTCGTGTTGAAGGGGTCGTTAAGGGGACGGAAAAAGGTTTTGGCTTCCTCGAAGTTGATGCGCAGAAAAGCTACTTTATTCCGCCGCCGCAAATGAAAAAAGTGATGCATGGCGACCGCATCAGCGCCGTGATCCACACTGAAAAAGAACGTGAAAGCGCCGAGCCGGAAGAGTTGATTGAACCTTTCCTGACCCGTTTCGTCGGTAAAGTGCATAAGAAAGATGACCGACTGTCGATCGTTCCCGATCATCCGCTGCTGAAAGACGCCATACCCTGCCGCGCCGATCGTAGCGTGAGCCATGATTTTAAAGAGGGTGACTGGGCCGTTGCTGAAATGCGCCGTCATCCGCTGAAAGGCGACCGCGGCTTTTATGCCGAATTAACCCAGTTTATTACCTTCAGCGACGATCATTTCGTTCCGTGGTGGGTTACCCTGGCTCGCCACAATCTGGAAAAAGAAGCCCCGGACGGCGTTGCGACCGAGATGCTGGATGAGGGTCTGGAACGTCGTGACTTAACGGCGCTGGACTTCGTTACCATCGACAGCGCCAGCACCGAAGATATGGACGATGCGCTGTATGTCGAAGCCGCCGCCGACGGCACGCTGCATTTGACCGTAGCGATTGCCGATCCGACCGCCTGGATTGCCGAAGGTAGCAAACTGGACAAAGCGGCAAAAATTCGCGCCTTCACCAACTATCTGCCGGGCTTTAACATCCCGATGTTGCCGCGCGAGCTGTCTGACGACCTGTGCTCTCTGCGCGCCAACGAAGTGCGTCCGGTCCTCGCCTGCCGCATGATCCTGACGGCTGACGGCACGATTGAAGACGATATCGAATTCTTCGCCGCGACCATTGAGTCAAAAGCCAGACTGGCCTACGACAACGTCTCTGACTGGCTGGAAAACACCGGCAGCTGGCAGCCTGAGAGCGAGTCTATCGCTCAGCAGATCACACTGCTGCAGGATGTCTGTCTGCGCCGCAGCGAATGGCGTAAAACCCATGCGCTGGTGTTCAAGGACCGTCCGGACTACCGTTTCGTGCTGGGTGAGAAAGGCGAGGTGCTGGATATCGTTGCCGAACCGCGCCGCATCGCCAACCGCATCGTCGAAGAGTCAATGATTGCGGCAAACATCTGCGCGGCCCGCGTTCTGCGCGACAAGCTGGGCTTTGGTGTCTATAACGTGCATACCGGCTTTGATCCGGCCAACACCGAACAACTGGCCACGTTGCTGAAGACCCACGACGTCCACGTTGATCCGGTTGAAGTGCTGACGCTCGACGGTTTCTGCAAACTGCGTCGCGAGCTTGATGCCCAGCCGTCGGGTTTCCTCGACAGCCGCATTCGTCGCTTCCAGTCCTACGCGGAAATCAGCACCGAACCGGGTCCGCACTTCGGCCTTGGCCTTGAAGCCTATGCCACCTGGACCTCACCGATTCGTAAATATGGCGACATGATTAACCATCGTCTGCTGAAAGCGATCATCAAAGGTGAAACGGCAACGCGTCCGCAAGATGAGATTGCCGTACAGATGGCCGAGCGCCGTCGCCTGAACCGCATGGCCGAACGCGATGTTGGTGACTGGCTGTACGCCCGTTATCTGAGCCCGCAGGCAGGTACCGATACGCGCTATGCCGCGGAAATTATCGATATCAGCCGGGGCGGAATGCGCGTTCGCCTGGTGGATAACGGCGCCGTAGCCTTTATCCCGGCACCGTTCCTGCACGCCGTTCGTGATGAGCTGGTCTGTAGCCAGGAAAACGGTACCGTGCAGATCAAAGGCGAGACCGTCTACAAAGTTACCGACGTCATCGACGTCAAGATTGCCGAAGTCCGGATGGAAACCCGCAGCGTCATCGCGCGTCCGTTCGCCTGATAGCCGTCTTCAGCGGCTCCCGTTATCGGGGGCCGCTTATTTTTCTCCCGCGTGGTCTGATATTGTCCCGTTTTTCCTCGTTTTCCTGACTATCTATCGCAGATGATTTACGTTGTGCGTTTTTTTCTCTTCTCTTTTTCATCTGTTTTTTGCATCATTGATTTCATTCGTTTTTGTAACCAGGATAATGCTATGTCTGATCTGAATGCCCGCCTGCTCGCCCAACGTATCGATACCGTGCTGGATATTCTGGTTGCCGGCGATTATCACTCTGCGATTCATAATCTGGAGATCCTCAAAGCGGAACTTCAGGCGCTTTCTGCCGATGAGCCGGAAGCGAAACCCGGCCAACCCAAAGCGCCCTGGGAAATCTGATCGCCCATATCGCCACAATCGATCAATGATGTCGATTGTCAGCCAAAATAGCCCCCTAACTGTGATGTTGCTATGAACGCCCGACAACAAAGTATTTTACAAATGGTCATCGATAAAGGCCGCATGAGCGTGGCCGATCTCGCGAAAATGACCGGTGTCTCTGAAGTGACGATTCGTCAGGATTTGAATTTACTGGAAAAGCAGAGCTATCTGCGCCGGACGCATGGTTTCGCCGTACCGCTGGATAGCGAAGATGTCGAAACCCGTATGATGACCCATTTCTCGATCAAACGTGAACTGGCTACGCGCGCCGCTGAGCTGGTCAACGCCGGTGAGACGGTATTTATCGAAAACGGCAGCTGTAACGCCCTCCTCGCCCGTACGCTTGCCGAGCGCGGCGACATTACCATCATCACCGTCAGCAGCTATATTGCGCATCTGCTTAAAGAGACGCCTGGGGAGGTCATTCTGCTCGGCGGAATCTACCAGAAGCGCAGCGAAAGTATGGTCGGCCCGCTCACGCGGCAGTTTATTCAGCAGGTCCACTTCAGCAAAGCATTTATTGGCATCGATGGCTGGCAGCCGGAAACCGGGTTTACCGGCAGGGATATGATGCGCGCGGATGTGGTCAATGCGGTCCTTGAAAAGGGCTGTGAGGCGATTGTCCTGAGCGACAGTTCGAAGTTCAGCGTCGTGCACCCTTATCCGCTCGGTCCGGTGGCGCGTTTTAGCCGCATTATTACCGACAGCAGTCTGCGCGATGATGCCCGCCAACAGCTGACAGAAAGCGGGCTCACCGTCGATATTGTCAGTTTTTCCTGAATTCATCCCGACTTTCTTTTTCACCCGGCGTTTTTTCTACCCCGCCGCCCACTCACGTGGGCGCAGGCCGCATGAGGCCCTGTCTGAGAGTTTTCCGAGCCCGCAATTAAGAGTTTTTACCTGCCGGTAAAATTAAAAAAAAGTAGAATTAATGTTAGCGATATAACAGGAAGTGACTATCACCCGCGTGATTAAAGTAACACCTGCGCAACTTAAGTTTCATGGAATAGCCCTTAAAATCTGGCATCACGCTATGCTTTAAGGAAGTTGTATCCATGAATAGATTATTCAGGAGAAAATTATGATGACTTCAATGAGCAAAAAAATGGCTGCAGCTGTTCTGGCCGTTACCGTAGTAATGTCTCTGAGCGCATGTTCCAACTGGTCCAAACGCGATCGTAATACCGCAATCGGTGCCGGCGCAGGCGCACTCGGCGGCGCAGTATTAACCGATGGCAGCACCCTGGGCACCCTGGGTGGCGCAGCGGTTGGTGGGATTATCGGTCACCAGGTTGGTAAATAAGGCCTGAACCGGATCAACGATAAAAATAATCCGCATCGGTAGACTTACAGACTTACGCACCGGCTAAAAATCAAGGCCACGGTATTTACCGTGGCCTTGTTGTTCATTAACCGCCGGCCAGCTTAACTTTCATGCCTTTGGCTTCCAGCAGTGATTTAAGCAAATCACGCTTATCGCCCTGAATTTCAATTACGCCATCTTTCACCGACCCGCCGCAGCCGCACTTCTTTTTCAGCTCAGCGGCCAGTTTTGCCAGCGCATCATCATCCAGGTCGATACCGACGATCAGGCATACGCCCTTCCCCTTACGGCCGCTGGTCTGACGCTGAATGCGCACCACGCCATCGCCTTTAGGGCGCTCAACCACCGCCCTGGGTTCGTCAATACGGCCGCTTTCCGTCGAATACACCAGGCGACTATTGGAATCGGTCATTATGCCCCCTTAGTCAGTGACGCATTGATACTGCGTAAGGTCGCCGCCGGATCCACAGACTGAGTCACCGGACGACCAATCACCATATAGTCTACGCCGGCTGCCTGCGCCTGTTCCGGCGTCATGATGCGGCGCTGGTCTCCGGCATCGCTGCCCTGCGGGCGAATTCCGGGCGTCACCAGCTTAAAGGCCTGCCCCAGCTCCTGCTTGAAGCGCACCGCTTCCTGCGCAGAACAGACCACGCCGTCCAGCCCGCAGCGCTGCGTTAACGCCGCCAGTTTTGCCGCATGATCGGCGGGAGAAAGCGTGATACCAAGATCCTGGAGATCGCTGGCTTCCATGCTGGTCAGGACGGTCACGGCAATCAACAGCGGCGCATCCTGGCCAAACGGGAGCAGCGCTTCGCGGGCTGCGGTCATCATTCGCGCACCGCCAGAGGCATGAACATTGACCATCCAGACGCCCAGCTCTGCCGCAGCGGCTACCGCGCGCGCAGTGGTGTTCGGGATATCATGAAATTTCAGGTCGAGGAAGACCTCAAAACCACGCTGATGCAAGTCGCGAACAAACTGTGGCCCCAGCAGCGTAAACATCTCCTTGCCCACCTTCAGGCGGCAGTCGCGTGGATCAATGCGGTCAACAAAGGCCAGCGCTTTGTCGCGGTTATCATAATCGAGCGCAACAACAACGGGAGAGGATGTGACAACGCGAGGCGAAGATGAAGCAGTAGACGTCATGACCAGACCTTAATTGTTGATGGGCGCCGTTTTGGCGCAAAAAAGGTAAACGGGCAGCATTCTACCTGCGATGAAGGGAAATTGACAGGCTGCTTTTTGCCGCCTGCCGGGCGATGGCAGCGCTGGCGTTACAGGGAGCAAGCGTTAAAAACCGATAAGTATGTTGTAACTAAAGTGCGGTTTTTTAAAAAACTATTGTCCGTCGAGACCGCGAATCGGTTTAATCGTTGACCACGAACGGCAGGACGGGCAGTGCCAGTACAGGGTATGAGCGGTGAAGCCGCACTTTTGACAGCGGTAGCGCGGTTTACTGCGGACTTGCTCCCCCACCATATTGCGCAGCACGCCAAGGCTCTCCTTCGCGCGCCCCTCTTCGGCTTCATTGAGGTGGTAGTCCATCAGCTTATGGAAGACCCGCATCGTCGGATGTCGCTCCAGCTGACGAGTAACATAGCTCTGCGCAGCCTCCACGCCTTCGCGCTGTTCGAGAATTTGCGCCAGCATCAGCTCCGCGGTTGCCCCGGTGTTTTCATCAACGCAGCGGCGCAGGAAGAGCTCCCATTCATCGGGTTTACCCAGCTGCTGATAGCAGGTCTGCAGCATGTCGAGCGTTTCGCCCACCAGCTCTTTATCCTGATTGATGACCCGCTCCAGGCTCTCTACCGCTTTTGCGTAATCGCCCTTCTCCATCCATACCCGGCCCATCATAATCGACACGCGGGCGCTGTTGCGGTCAGCCGCGGCCCCTTTTTTCAGCAGCGACATCGCTTTATCCATATCGCTGTTCGCCATCTGCTGCAGCGCGAGCTCGCACCAGAAGTTGGCAATATCACCCCGGTGTTTTTCTTTACCCAGCTTCACTAACCGCTCGGCAACATCAATAGCCGACTGCCAGTCGCTGGTGGCCTGATAGATTTGCAGCAGCTGCTGCAGCGCGCTGAGGCGAAAATCGGTCTCATCCACCAGCTGCTTGAACATATCTTCCGCGCGATCGTAAAGACCGGCGGCCATGTAGTCGCGCCCCAGCTGCTGAACGGCCAGCAGCCGCTGATCGTAGGTCAGCGAGGCGCTTTCCATCAGGCTCTGGTGAATACGGATAGCCCGGTCAACCTCACCGCGGGAGCGGAACAGGTTACCCAGCGTCAGGTGGGCCTCAACGGTACCGGTATCCTCTTTCAGCATGTCGAGGAACAGATCCACCGCTTTATCCTGCTGGTTGCTCAGCAGGAAGTTTACCCCGGTCACGTAGTCACGCGACAGGCGGTTAGCGTCGTCCTGTTTGGACTGTTGTGCACTTCTGCGCCCCATATACCATCCGTAAGCAGCGGCAACGGGCAAAAGCAGAAACAACAACTCCAGCATAAATGATTATTCCTTCACCGCAGGAACACCTGCGTCGGCCGGCGCGGCGTTGGTGGGCGCAATCTGATGTTCAAGACGCTTGATTTTACGTTCAGCGCGAACCAGAGAAACGCGAACCCGCAGCCAGAAAAGGCCGCAAATCAGCCAGCCAATAGCAAACCCTGCGGCAAAGAGTACTGCCAGCAACGTCGAAATACGGAATTCACCCTGCGCGAGCAAATAGTTGAACGTGACCAGTTGATCATTCTGTGCACCTAACGTCACGGAGATGACGAAGATGGCTAATACCAGTAAGAAAATCAGTAAATATTTCACACTACTTCCCGTTTTGTGGGTTGAGCGAAAAAATCCCGCGTTCAGCCCTATAAAGTATCATTTTCGCTGCAGCGGTGAAATGGAAAAGCATGACACCCTGTCAGGATATGCGTCCGTCTGGCGCGAAAATCAACGTTATCCCTGATTTATCGTCCGTGTCTTAATCTCCTGCGCCTCTTCTCCCGGCGGCGTAAGCGGACCGCACAGCCGCTGGGTGAGCCAGGTGGCCAGCGTCACCAGCAGCCCGGAAATAAGCGTGGCGACCAGCAAATCTTGCGGCCAGTGCATGCCAAGCGCCAGGCGGCTGCCCATTACGGCCGTCGCCCACGTCAGCAGCGCGGCGATGGTCACCCAGCGTCGCCGCGGCCACAGCAGTCCGACACCCAACAATGCCCAGCTGGCTGCAAACATCGTATGCCCGGACGGAAAAGCAAAACCGGTCTCTTTCTGCCAGTGCTTGCGCAGGAATCGAGGAATATCCTGCTCTTGCGCCAGCTGCTCATGCACCAGTTTAGCGCGTTCTTTGCGTTTTAACGCGTAGAATTGATCGACCGGCACCTGACGGGTCTTTTCCAGCCAAACCACAAAAGGACGCGGCTCCTGTACCTGCTCTTTGATCCAGGATTTTATGCCCTGCCCCAGCAGAATCGCCGCCCCCAGAATCACAAACAGCATCACCGCGGCGCGCAGACGAAAACGCAGACACCACAGAAACCAGCCGCATAAAACCGTATGGGTGATGATGCCCCACGGCTGGGTCACGCTTTCGGTCACCCAATAGAGCAGTTTTAACCACGCTTGCGGAAGGTCTGGCTGCCACTTCCAGCCGGATACCCACACCATGCCGGGCATAATCATAAGCAATGCCGCACCGATGGCGGTTCGTCTGGCGATCGACAGCATCTTATCTCCTTATCTCTTCTTCCGACTATCATAACGGAAAGTGGTGCGTTTGTGCGCTTTACGCGCAGGCAGCCGTGCGTAATTAGGAGAACGTCGCGCCACTGTGGCAAAATAGCGCCAAACAGAAAGCACATTCAGGTGCTGACAGAATCTGGAGAATCACATGCAGCTTAAACGTGTGGCAGAAGCCAAACTGCCAACCCCCTGGGGCGATTTCCTGATGGTGGGATTTGAAGAACTGGCAACCGGGCAGGATCATGTCGCGCTGGTCTTCGGCGATATTTCGGGCCAGTCCCCCGTCCTTGCTCGCGTACATTCTGAGTGCTTAACGGGCGACGCCCTTTTTAGTCTGCGTTGTGATTGCGGTTTTCAGCTCGAAGCGGCGCTGTCGCATATTGCCGAAGAGGGGCGCGGTATCCTGCTGTACCATCGTCAGGAAGGCCGCAACATTGGCCTGCTGAATAAAATTCGCGCCTATGCGTTGCAGGATCAGGGCTATGACACCGTGGAAGCCAACCATCAGCTGGGCTTTGCGGCAGACGAGCGCGACTTTACGCTGTGCGCAGATATGTTCAAACTGCTCCACGTCGACCAGGTGCGTCTGCTGACCAACAACCCGAAAAAAGTGGAAATTCTCAGCGAAGCCGGGATTAATATCGTTGAACGCGTGCCGCTGATTGTCGGGCGCAACCCGAAAAACGCCCACTATCTGGACACCAAGGCCGCCAAAATGGGGCATCTGTTGAATAAATAAATCGGCAGAAAATGAAGGGCCAGCGCTTGCTGGCCCTTTTTTTTACAGCATGTTGCGAATCACATAATGCAGAATACCGTCATTCTGATAGTAGGTCAGTTCGGTGGCGGTATCGATGCGGCAACGGCAGTGGATCACCTCTTGTGTACCGTCCGTCCGCGTCAGGGTCACCGGAACCGTCGCGCCAGGCTGCAAGGCCTGCAGATTGCTGATATCTATCCGCTCCTCGCCGTTCAGCCCCAGCGTTTTACGCGTGACGCCCTGCGGGAACTCCAGCGGCAGGATCCCCATCCCGATCAGGTTGGAACGGTGAATACGCTCGAATGATTCGGCGATCACCACCCGCACGCCCAGCAACCGCGGGCCTTTCGCCGCCCAGTCGCGGCTGGATCCTGAGCCGTACTCTTTCCCGGCCGCCACCGCCAGCGGGATCCCCTCATTTTTATAGCGCATTGCCGCGTCATAAATCGCCATCGGCTCGCTGCCCGGCAGATGTCGGGTCATCCCCCCTTCCACGCCCGGCACCATTTCGTTGCGAATACGGATGTTGGCAAAGGTGCCGCGCATCATCACTTCATGGTTGCCGCGGCGGGAACCGTAGGAGTTAAAGTCAGCGCGCGCGACGCCGTGTTCCTGCAAATAGCGTCCGGCCGGGCTGTCCTGCTTGATACTCCCGGCAGGAGAAATGTGGTCCGTGGTGACCGAATCGCCGAGCATCGCCAGAATACGCGCGCCGTGAATATCTTCCACCGGCTCAGGCTGAATCCCCATCTCGTCAAAGAATGGCGACAGGCGAATATAGGTCGAATCCTCCTGCCAGTCGTAAGTATCCGAGCGATCGACGTGAATGGCTTTCCATTCTGGCGTTCCTTCAAACACCTCCGCGTACTCTTTGTGGAACATGTCGGTTGTGACCTGCTCAACCGCCTGGGCGATCTCAAGGCCGCTCGGCCAAATATCCTTCAGATAGACCGGCTGACCATTTTTGCCGGTGCCAAGCGGATCGCGGGTCAGATTGACGTTCATATTCCCGGCCAGGGCGTAGGCCACCACCAGCGGCGGTGATGCCAGCCAGTTGGTTTTCACCAGCGGATGAATACGCCCTTCGAAGTTACGGTTACCAGACAGCACCGCGCCGACGGTTAAATCCCCTTTTTTGATCGCCTCTTCGATCGGTTCCGGCAGCGGGCCGGAGTTACCGATACACGTGGTACACCCGTACCCGACCAGGTTGAAACCCAGCGCATCGAGATACGGCGTCAGCCCGGCGTGGGCCAGATAATCGGACACCACTTTAGATCCTGGCGCCAGAGAGGCTTTGACCCACGGTTGCGGCTTCAGACCCAGCTCAACGGCTTTTTTGGCTAGCAGGCCGGCGGCCATTAGCACGCTGGGGTTGGAGGTGTTGGTGCAGGAAGTGATGGCGGCAATCGCCACCGCGCCGTCGGGCAGCGAATATTGCTGTCCGCTCAGCGTATAGTCGACCGGCTGGCGCTGTTTTTGCGTCAGGTTAACCTCCAGCTCGCTGCTGGCGGCGAAGGCTTTCGGCACGTCGCCAAGCGCCACGCGGTCCTGCGGCCGTTTTGGCCCGGCGAGACTCGCTTCGACAGTTCCCATATCCAACGCCAGGGTACTGGTGAAGACCGGCTCATCGCCCGTCTGACGCCACATTCCCTGCGCTTTGGCATAGGCTTCCACCAGCGCCACCTGTTCATCGCTGCGCCCGCTCAGACGCATGTAGCTGAGCGTTACCGCATCAATCGGGAAGAAGCCGCAGGTGGCACCGTACTCAGGCGACATATTGGCGATGGTCGCGCGGTCGGCCAGCGGGAGCGAATCCAGGCCATCGCCGTAAAACTCAACAAACTTACCCACGACGCCGTGCTGACGCAGCATCTGGGTGACGGTGAGCACGAGATCGGTGGCGGTAATGCCTTCACGGAGCTTACCGCTCAGTTTAAAGCCCACCACATCCGGGATCAGCATCGAGACCGGCTGACCCAGCATTGCGGCTTCCGCTTCAATACCGCCGACGCCCCAGCCCAGCACGCCCAGGCCGTTGATCATCGTGGTATGCGAATCGGTACCGACCAGCGTGTCGGGCCAGGCAACCCATTCGCCGTTTTGCTCTTCACTCCAGACCGCTTTGCCAAGGTATTCGAGGTTAACCTGGTGGCAAATGCCGGTACCCGGCGGCACGACGCTGAAGCGGCTGAACGCCTGCTGTCCCCAGCGCAGGAAAACATAACGCTCGTGGTTGCGTTCCATCTCAAGACGGACGTTTTCTTCAAACGCATCGTCATTGCCGAAGCGATCGACGGTGACCGAGTGGTCGATAACCAGGTCCACCGGCGACAGCGGGTTGACCTTCGCCGTATCGCCTCCCAGGCGTTTGACCGCCTCACGCATTGCCGCAAGATCCACCACCGCGGGTACGCCGGTAAAATCCTGCATCAGCACGCGCGCCGGACGATAGGCAATTTCCCGGTCAGCATGAGCGTGTTCAAGCCAGCCAGCCAGCGCATGAATATCTTCGGCGGTGACCGAGTCACCGTCCTGCCAGCGCAGCAGATTCTCCAGCAGAACTTTAAGCGATTTGGGCAAACGGGTCAGATCGCCCAGTTCTTTAGCGGCCAGCGGCAAGCTGTAGTAATGGTAGGTTTTATCTTTGACCTGTAGCGTATCCTTACTGGCTGCTCGTAGGGTTGACGACATAGCTCCTCCTTTATCACAGGGATGGCATGCCCTGATCCTCCTCAGGGTTAATATTAAAGATAACACATACCAGGCATAACACTTTGATAACAACCCAAATTGCTAAAATCGGTAAAATCACCAGGGACAGAAAAGCTGAATAACAACAGGGGAGAATGTTGAAAGAGATTGATGGATCGGATAGAGAGCGGATGAAATTTATACGAGAGAGCAAAAGAAAAAGAACTAATCGCCGGTGGATTGACGATTAGTTCAACAGAATGGATTATTGATGAAAAAAAACCGTGGCGAAATAACTCCTCCTTGTTGCCGTTAGTATATTAAAGTGAATAATTCGTTGCGATTTCTCCGTCATAAAAATGACATATATTCATATTCAGAAAATGCAGGCTCAGCTGATGATCCAAACGTTACAGACGACGAGCGCGATGATACTCCAGAACATCGCCAGCCCAAGAATGACGGCACTCCAGGCCCTACTCCTTAACACAGGATCAATCTCCGTTTTGTCACTTTCCTGTGACATCGCAAACTTCATATAATCGATATCACTAATCATTTTATCACCACCAATCGCTAAAATTATCAGGTACGATTAAATCTTAATTATGGCTGTTCGATTAATCCAGTTAATTCTCTTAGAAATGGATATCTTTGACCATTATTTTGATCGCGATAGGTATATTTGAAATTGTGGTACGAGGAGTTAACGAAAATTGTGATTTATACGAGGTTTAGCGCTTCGATTATCGGCCATAATAGGCTTTGGCATCCCCGCAAGGATGCCATTATTATTTATAAGTCTACTTTTCTGGCAGTTTAATATCTTTGAACATCGCCTCGATATCTTCATTCGAGCGCAGAGCCACCGCGGTATCCACCACATCTCGCGTCAAATGCGGCGCAAAACGCTGAATAAAATCATACATATAGCTGCGAAGGAAGGTGCTGCGGCGGAAACCTATCTTCGTGGTGCTGTGGCTGAAAATACCGTTAGCATCAAGCTTCACCAGGTCGGGATCGGAGACCGGATCCACCGCCATGCTGGCGATCACCCCGACGCCAAGGCCAAGACGGACGTAGGTTTTGATAACGTCAGCATCGGTGGCGGTGAAGACGATACGCGGCGTCAGCCCGGCGCGGTTAAAGGCGGTATCCAGCTCGGAGCGGCCGGTAAACCCAAAGGTATAGGTGACCAGCGGGTACTGGGCCAGCTCTTCAATCGTCACCGAACCCCGGGAAGCTAGCGGATGTTCAGGCGTCACGACAATCGAACGGTTCCAGTGATAGCACGGCAGCATGACCAGATCATCATAGAGATGCAGCGCTTCGGTGGCGATCGCGAAATCAGCATTCCCCTTTGACACCGCTTCCGCAATTTGCGTCGGCGATCCCTGATGCATATGCAAAGAGACGCGCGGGTAGCGCTCAATAAAGCCTTTTATCACCCCGGGTAACGCATAGCGGGCCTGAGTATGGGTGGTGGCCACATACAGCGAGCCTTTGTCGGGCCAGGTATGTTCGCCGGCGACCGACTTAATCGCATCGACCTTCGACAGAACTTCGCGGGCGATGCGGATGATCTCCTGACCTGCCGGCGTCACCTGAGTTAAATGTTTGCCGCTACGGGCGAAAATCTGAATACCGAGCTCATCTTCCAGCATGCGTACCTGCTTGCTGATACCGGGCTGTGAGGTATACAGGCCTTCGGCAGTCGAGGAGACATTCAGATTATGGTTAACAACCTCAACGATGTAGCGGAGCTGCTGTAGTTTCATGGCTGATATCCGTTAACGCGTAAAATGAATTCGTTCATACACTTTACGTTCAGGCCGCCTGCCGGCAAGCTGCACGTTTGCCGTCCCTGCGACTCGCCGTTATGGCGCCACAAAGCATCCTGAACACGATAATGTATAAGACGATTTAATAATAAAAAAGAGATTAGCTATAACCACTATATCATTTATATCTACAGTGTATAGATACTAACGAAAAATAATAAGCTGGTTATAAGGCCGCCGTCCGGCGTCAGAGGATGGCGAATAAGGCAGGAAAATCAGTGAGAAAAAGGGCCGCATCGCGGCCCTTCACGGAGAGAACTACGCTTACTTCTTCGCTTCAGTCCATTTACCGTCGATATAGAAGGCGGACCAACCGGTCGCTTTGCCCTCTTTCTCTGACGCTACGTACTGCTGCTTAGTTTTACGGCTAAAACGCACCAGCGTTTTGTTACCGTCGGGATCCTGCTGCGGCGCGTCGGCCAGATAACGCAGTTTCTCCGGCAGACGATCGCGGAAGCGATACAGCTCTTCCACCAACGGCGCACGCGTTTCACGCGATTTCGGGAAGGTGTTTGCCGCAAGGAAAACACCTGCCGCACCATCACGCAGAACAAACCAGGCGTCCGACTTCTCACACGGCAGCTCCGGTAACGGAACCGGATCTTCCTTCGGCGGAGCGACTTCGCCGTTACGCAGAATTTTGCGCGTATTCTTACATTCGTCGTTGGTGCAGGCCATGTACTTACCAAAACGCCCCATTTTCAGGTGCATTTCAGAACCACATTTTTCACACTCAACCACCGGGCCGTCATAACCCTTGATGCGGAACTCGCCCTCTTCGATCTCATAGCCATCGCAGGTTGGGTTGTTACCACATACGTGCAGCTTGCGCTTAGGATCGATAAGGTAGCTGTCCATCGCCGTACCGCACTTCTGGCAACGACGCTTGGCACGCAGCGCGTTGGTTTCGGCATCGTCGCCTTCCAGCACGTTGAGCACTTCGTTTTCCGGCACCAGGTTAATGGTGGTCTTGCAACGTTCTTTCGGCGGCAGCGCATAGCCTGAACAGCCCAGGAACACCCCGGTGCTGGCCGTGCGAATCCCCATCTGACGACCGCAGGTCGGACAGTCGATGCTGGTCAGCACCATCGGGTTCGGCTGCATGCCACCCTCTTCCGGATCCTTCTCCGCCGTTTCCAGCTGAGTCGTGAAGTCACCGAAGAAGTGGTCCAGTACCTGACGCCACTCGGCCTGGTGATTCGCCACCTGATCGAGGCGGTCTTCCATTTGCGCGGTAAAATCGTAGTTCATCAGATCGCGGAAGTTCTCTTCCAGACGATCGGTGACAATCTCACCCATTTTCTCGGCGTAGAAGCGGCGGTTTTCCACCCGCACATAGCCGCGATCCTGAATGGTCGAAATGATCGACGCATAGGTAGACGGCCGGCCGATACCGCGTTTTTCCAGCTCTTTGACCAGCGATGCTTCGCTAAAGCGCGCAGGCGGTTTGGTAAAGTGCTGTGCCGGGGTCAGTTCGACCAGGCTCAGGCTCTCGCCCTGGTTGACGACCGGTAAGGTCCGATCTTCATCGCCTTTACGCAGCGCCGGCATCACTTTGGTCCAGCCGTCAAAACGCAGGGTACGACCGCGCGCTTTGAGTTTAAAGTCGCCGGCTTTCACGGTCAGCGTGGTGGAATCGTACTGCGCCGGCGTCATCTGACAGGCAACAAACTGGCGCCAGATCAGCTGATACAGTTTCAGCGCGTCGGCTTCCATCCCTTTAAGGTCTTCGGCCATCACGTTCACGTCAGAAGGACGAATCGCTTCGTGCGCTTCCTGTGAGTTTTCTTTGCTGGCGTACTGGTTGGCGTTCTCTGGCAGATATTTTTTGCCGAAGTTATCGCCGATATAGCCGCGAACCATACTCAGCGCATCCTGGCTCAGGTTCGTTGAATCGGTACGCATATAGGTGATGTAGCCGGCCTCATAGAGGCGTTGCGCCATCATCATGGTTTTCTTCACCCCGAAGCCCAGGCGGGTGCTGGCTGCCTGCTGCAAGGTCGAGGTAATAAACGGCGCGCCAGGCTTGCTGCTGGTCGGTTTGTCTTCACGCTCCAGCACGCTGTAGCTGGCTTTCTCCAGCAGCGCAACGGCAGCCATGGTTTCATCGCGGTTAACCGGACGGAACGGCTTGTCGTGCTGATGCGTCACCTGCAGCGGCAGAGCATCGCCACCCGGCGTGGTGGTGCTGGCGTCGATTTCCCAGAACTCTTCCGGCACGAACGCTTTAATTTCGCGTTCACGCTCCACGACCAGGCGTACAGCAACCGACTGGACGCGACCTGCGGACAGACCGCGGGCAATTTTTTTCCACAGCAGCGGGGAAACCATATAGCCCACGACGCGGTCCATAAAGCGACGCGCCTGCTGAGCGTTAACGCGATCAATATTCAGCTCGCCCGGCTTCTCAAAAGCCTGACGAATCGCATTTTTGGTGATTTCGTTGAACACCACGCGGCTATAGCGTTTTTCATCTCCACCGATCACTTCCCGCAGGTGCCATGCAATGGCTTCCCCTTCGCGGTCAAGGTCGGTTGCGAGATAGATGTGGTCGGCTTTTTCCGCCAACTGCTTGAGTTCTGAAACTACCTTTTCTTTACCCGGAAGTACTTCATACTGAGCATCCCAGTCATGCCATGGGTCTACACCCATACGATTGACCAGAGCGCTACGTTCATCCTTTTTAGGCTTTTTAGCCCCTTTGGTGGAGGTAGAGTCGGCGCTCTTTTTGGAAGCTGAGCCACTGGTCGGCAAATCGCGGATATGACCCACGCTGGATTTCACCACGTAGTCATTACCCAGATACTTATTGATCGTTTTGGCTTTTGCCGGGGACTCAACGATAACGAGAGCTTTACCCATATTCACCTTTACCTAATTTGATTCATCCAGGAATACATCGCACATTTTGATTCACCATCCACTGACGACGTACGTCAAATGTTGCGACGCCGTCGATGGATATCAACCCTCTGCACGTCCAGTTTCACATCCATAAAACCAGATAGCTGAGTTTACTGACTTTTGCTCGTCAGGTGACATAGCACGAAGAATTTTTGGCCGAATGTCAAGCAAATCTGTTGCCAGATCGCCGAAAGCGTCACACTGTACCTGATAAAATTCGTTACGCAACTTTATTAGCATGCAAAAGCAAATCCTGCCAGTAAAGTCCTGTTTCTTAGAGCTTTGCCATTAACCCTGTACTCTGAATGGAAAATTTGCCCCATCTCGCCGCGCGGCGTAAACTACCGGACGAAGAATTACAGGAGTCACTTATGCAAGGTACAACCCAACCTATCGATCGCCAGTCGCTGCTTGAAATAGCCAACAAACTCATTCGTGAACATGAAGATACGCTAGCCGGGATCGAAGCTACTGACGTCGCTCAGCGTAACGGCGTTCTGGTATTCAGCGGCGAGTTTTATCTTGATGAGCAAGGCCTGCCGACGGCGAAGAGCACGGCGGTATTCAATATGTTCAAATACCTCGCGCACGCGCTGTCAGAAAAATACCATCTGACCGATTAAGCCCTCTTATATTTAGCGGGCATAAAACGCCAACGCGAGGCAGTTGCCTCGCGTTGTTTTGTTCACCTGCGCTGATTACATCAGCGGCTTTTCCCCTCGCTGCCACCAGCGTAGCAGCAGACGGTCGGCGCTTTCGGCGGCGCTACCGGTAAAACGGTCGAGCATTTTTTTACGTTGCTGGTAACGAACGCCGATGACATCATGATTGTCGATCAGCCCCAGAAGCAGTTCGTCACTGGTTTCGACCAGGTCCACCAGCCCTTTCTCCAGCGCCTGAACGCCGTACCAGTGTTCACCGGTAGCAACGGCCTCAATATCCAGCGAAGGCCGCATTTGGTGGACAAAATCTTTGAACAACTGATGAGTCTCATTCAGGTCTTCACGGAACTTACGCCGACCTTCGTCAGTATTCTCACCCAACATCGTTAAGGTCCGTTTGTACTGCCCGGCGGTATGCAGTTCAATATCGATATCTTTGTTCTTCAGGAAGCGATGCAGGTTAGGGATCTGCGCAACCACGCCGATAGAGCCCAGAATGGCGAACGGCGCAGCCACGATTTTGTTCGCCACACAGGCCATCATGTAACCACCGCTGGCCGCGACTTTATCCACCGCTACGGTTAAGGGTATTTGCTTATCGCGCAGACGCTGCAGCTGTGATGCGGCGAGGCCATAACCGTGGACCACTCCACCGGGGCTTTCCAGACGGAGGATCACCTGATCGCGCGGTTTCACCGCCGCCAGGACTGCGGTGATCTCTTCGCGCAGGCTGGCGACTTCGTGGGCGTCCATACTGCCTTTGAAATCCAGCACCCAGGCACGCGGCTTGCTGTTTGGCTCCATAGACCCGAGCTTAGCCCGCGCCCTGGCCGCTTTCGCCTCCTGCTTGTGCTTTTTCTTTTGCGCTTTGTGCCACACTTTTTGCTGCGGACCATCAAGCAGCGCGACCGCCAGCTCTTCCCGCATTTCTTTGTATTGCTCGCTGAGATTGGTTACCCGCAGTTCCCCGCGCTGTTTCTTCCGCTGGGTCAGGTTAACGATGAGGGCGGTAATAACCGCAATGGCGACGACAACGGTCGCGATTTTGGCCAAAAACAGGCCATATTGAGCAAGTAATTCCACGTATTCACCTTGTGCAAACCACTGACGTTGAAGCACAGTGTACATCAGCCCGCGTGACGAAGTCTCTGCGCTTTGTGTGGTGCGCGAGCCCCCTTCCCGTTTTTTTCAGCGACGATGAAATCGTTGCAAGATGTTCATTCCGCAAAGAGTTTCCCTTTCGCTGATTGCAATGCCCGGCTGTTTCAGGCATAAAACGCAAAAGTATGAGACCGAATACAACGCGCGATCGTCAGCAGATTGCCTAAGGAGTCGCCGTGCACTATCAACCGCAGCATCATTTATTAAAAGATCGCATTATCCTGGTAACCGGCGCCAGCGACGGTATCGGCCGCGAAGCCGCATTGACCTATTCCCGCTACAGCGCAAGCGTTGTGCTGGTCGGACGTAACGAAGAGAAACTGCGCAGCGTGGCGCAGGAAATAGACCAGGCCGGCGGGCTTCCGGCACGTTGGTTCACGTTGGATCTGTTAACCTGCACGCCGCAGGAGTGCCAGCAGCTGGCACAGCAGATCGCCGTCCACTACCCGCGCCTCGATGGCGTACTGCACAATGCCGGTTTGCTGGGCGATGTCTGCCCGATGGATCAGCAAAAACCGGAAGTCTGGCAGCAGGTGATGCAGGTCAACGTCAACGGCACCTTTATGCTGACCCAGGCACTGCTTCCTTTATTACTCAAGTCGGAGTCGGGTTCACTGGTCTTCACCTCTTCCAGCGTCGGCCGCCAGGGACGCGCCAACTGGGGCGCCTATGCGGCCTCCAAGTTTGCCACAGAAGGGATGATGCAGGTGCTGGCCGAAGAGTACCAGAGCCGTCATCTGCGGGTTAACTGTATCAATCCCGGCGGAACGCGCACCAAAATGCGCGCCAACGCTTTCCCGACGGAAGATCCGCAAAAGCTCAAAACCCCCGCCGATATTATGCCGGTTTATTTATGGCTAATGGGCGATGACAGCCGTCGCAAGACGGGAATGACCTTCGATGCCCAGCCAGGGCGTAAACCAGGAATTGCACAATGAGTGATGAACGCTACCGTGAACGCCAGCAGCGGGTAAAAGACAAAGTTGATGCCCGCGTGGCGGCAGCGCAGGAAGAACGCGGCATTGTTATCGTGTTCACCGGTAACGGAAAAGGCAAAACGACGGCCGGTTTTGGTACCGTCACCCGCGCTATCGGGCATGGAAAAAAAGCGGGCGTCATCCAGTTTATCAAAGGCACCTGGCCCAACGGCGAGCGTAACCTGCTGGAACCGCACGGCGTCGAGTTTCAGGTGATGGCCACCGGGTTTACCTGGAATACCCAGGATCGTGAAAGCGATACGGCGGCCTGCCTTGCCGTCTGGGAACACGCGCAGCGGATGCTGGCCGACGAATCCCTGGATATGGTGCTGCTGGATGAGCTGACTTACATGGTGGCGTACGACTATTTGCCGCTTGAGACGGTACTCACCGCGCTGCGCAATCGCCCGGTACAGCAGACGGTGATTATCACCGGACGCGGCTGCCATCGGGAGATTATCGAGCTGGCCGATACCGTCAGCGAACTGCGGCCGGTTAAACACGCATTCGATGCCGGTATCAAAGCCCAGATGGGGATTGATTACTAAGCGTCAGCCGCTCCAGCAGCGCATGATTCAGCGGCAGACACAGGCAATCCTCCCCCAACGCCAGCGCGCTTTCAATCATGTTCTGCCGCGAAACAAAGCGCTTACGGTATTCCGTAGGCGTCAGACCACAGTATTTATTGAAGGCGGCAATCAGGTACTTATGCTCCTGAAAGCCGCAGCTGTGGCTGATTTCGGTAATTGGCGTACGGGTATCGCGCAGCAGCGTTCTCGCCTTATTCAGCCGGACCAGGGTGAGATACTCTTTGAAATTATGCCGGCTGACCTTTTTGAACAGGCGCGAAAACCATGAATAGCTCATACCGCTATGGTTCGCCACCTCGCTCAGGGTCAGCGGCTGGTCGAAGTGCTGATTAATAAAATCGATCCCTTTCTTGATCATCGCCTCTTCGCGCAGTGAACTCTCCACCTGGGTGGCCGGTTCTCCGGCCTGTACCAGCGCATCGAGCAGCAGATAGGTCATCGCGATACGCTGGAACGGCGCGCGATTATCAATCAGTTGAGCGAGCAGGTCGCAAAGGCACTGCTGTACCTGTCGGTCTGCCGCGCTCTGGCGGCGCCCTCGAGTACACCAGGTCAGAACCGGCGCCGGGTGCAGCTCATCGAACAGACCGGGGGAAAACTGGACGGTCACCAGCGAACTCCCCGCCGCTTCCGCACGCAGCGAGTGCACCGCCTCGGCGTTGATATAGAGCATGTCCCCCTCAACCATCTCAACGCTTTGCTGGCCGACGACAATAGAAAACCGCCCGCTCAGAACGGTGATAAGCTCTGGCGCCGGGTGCCAGTGAGGTTCGCAGTAGCGCACCTCGGCCGCAAAGACATTTAGCTTTTCAGCATCAAAGGCAATCAGCTCATAGCCACTGTTCGCCGTATGGCGCCCGGTCTCTGTCGCCGAACGTGGATGTGTCACGGAAAATGGAAACACGCATCATCTCCTGTCACGGGACGATTATTCCGTCCCTTTAAGCGCGGCATTCAGCTCATCGCGGTCAATATCAAGCGCTAAAAACTCCGTCAGCGCGATCAGCAGCCCGCAGAACAGGTCCGGTGCCAGTTGGATCAGTCGTTCGCGGATTTGCGCCGGCGGCCGCTGACTCTTACGGGCAATCAGCGCCACCACCCGCGCGAACGCCTCCGGCTGCTGGATTAACTGCTGCAACGAGTTATCATCACGTAGCGGGACATAGCGCGGCGGACAATCTACCTCGACTTCCGCACTCAGCGCCTGATCGCGAGAGGAGCTCCCCAGCCGAATCTGCCAGCGCCCCGGCGTCACCACCCAATCCGCCAGCCCTGGATGATAGCAGGCAAGCTCAGCGACCGGCAGCTGCAGCGTGACGCGGCGAGTTTCTCCGGCAGCGAGCGACACCTTACAGAACCCTTTCAGCGCCTGCTCTTCACGAATCAACTCCCCGACCGGCGCGCTGACGTACAGCTGCACGATCTCTTTGCCTTCGCACTCGCCGCAGTTGGTCAGATCGAAAGAGACGGTGAGGGTCTCATCAGCCCCGACGCGCGACGCCGAAAGCCGGATATCGCGATAGGCAAAGCGGGTGTAGCTCAGGCCGAAGCCAAACGGAAACCGCGGCGTCATGCGGCGTTTATCATAATAGCGATAGCCGACAAACAGCCCTTCGCCATAATGATGACGCAGGTTTTCCCCGGGATAATGCAGCCAGGCGGGCGTCTCTTCAAGGGTGTCAGGTACTGTGACCGTGAGTTTGCCGCAGGGATTACGTTTACCGAACAGAATCTCGGCCACCGCCCGGCCCATCCCCTGCCCGGCGAAGAAGGTTTCCAACAGCGCTTTGCACTCAGAGATCCACGGCATCACCACCGCATCGCTGTTCGCTAGCACCACCACGATATTGGGCTGAACCGTTGCCACTTCCCGAATCAGCTGCTCATGTACCGCCAGAATGTTCAGATCCTGACGATCGCCGTTTTCACCGTCTTCGCCGACGGCGGTACTGACAAAGATAATCGCCACGTCCGCCGCCTGAGCTACCGCTCGCGCTTCTGCCAGCGCCTGCGGGTCGCTACGCAGGTCGTCCGGGGCGCCAATGGCCCAGGAGACGCTAAAATCATCCCCGGCGAGGTCAAAAATTTCATCGAGCGGGCGATCCAGCATCCAGGGCACCGTGGTCGCGCAACCCGATCCCTGAATCACCGGTTCCTGCGCCGGTTTGCCGAGAACGGCAATCCGGCGGGTGCATTCCGCCCGCAGCGGCAGCAGGTTATCGTCATTCTTCAGCAGGACGATAGATTCTGCCGCCAGCTGCTGCGCCAGCGCATGATGCGCCGGGAAATCGGCCTGCGTTTGCGGGCGACGATGGCGCTGAACCTTATCCAACAGCGTCAACATCCGCAGACAGGCGCGATCGACAACCGCCATCGGCACTTCACCGGCATGAATGGCCGCCAGCAGCGTCTGCTTGTCGCGGCGGGTTTCCGGCATCGCCAGATCGTTCCCCGCCAGCAGAGATGCCGGCCGGTCTTTAATGCCATACCAGTCGGACATCACCAGCCCATCGTAGCCCCACTCATCGCGTAATACCTGGGTGAGTAAAAAAGGATCCTGCGATGTCTGCACGCCATTAAGCCGGTTATAGGAGGACATCACCGTCCACGGGCGGGATTTGGCGATGGCCCGCTGAAAACCGGCCAGATAGATTTCGCGTAGCGCCCGTTCGTCGATGATCGAATCCATTTCGGTACGCCGGTATTCAGAATTATTCGCCGCAAAGTGTTTCAGACTGGCGCCAACCCCTTCCTGCTGCAGACCGTTGATTAACGCTGCGGCGATATCCCCGCTGACTACCGGGTCCTCGGCATAGTATTCGTAGCCTCGTCCGGCCAGCGGCGTACGGCGAATATTGATCCCCGGTCCCAGCAAAATCCCTACGCCCATTTGCTGACATTCGCGTCCCAGCGCCTGCCCCATCTGATACACCAGGTCTACGTCCCAGCAGCAGGCCAGGCTGGATCCGTTGGGGAAACAGGTCGCCGGCAACGAAGGACTGAACAGCGCTTCGCTACCGCCCTTTGCCGCAGGCTCTTCCCCGTTGACCCGGTCAGCGGTCTGCGTGATCACCGAGATAAAGTCGTCCATACTCCATTTTTCGTCGCCGTCGATCTGCGCGCTGCTGTAGCGCACGCCGTAGGTGCCGTCGGTCATCACGATATCATCGATGCCATGCTGTGGCAGGGATGCCGTCCGCCACAGCCCGCTCCCGGTCAACAGCGCAACTTTCTCTTCTGCGGTCATCGCCGCGATAAGGGTATTCAATTCGGTATTCATCTCTGGCTCCCTGAGGTTAAAGCGCATTCTGTTTACGCAAGCTAATTTTGTGAACAATCTCGCGATACGTTTTTTCATCCAGCGAGTAACATGCGACAAATATCGCGCTGATGGCAAACATTGCCCCGGGGAATAACGTCATCAAAATATTAATCCCGTTAATTGCGCTGGCACTAATATTGCCGGCATCATATTGATAGTAGTCCAGCATCCAGCCCGCGCAGCCGCCGCCGATTGCCATCGCAATTTTGGTAATAAAGTTAAAGAAACCATAAATTGCGCCTTCGGTACGTACACCATGATGCCACTCGGCATATTCCACGGTATCCGCAATCATTGACCACATGGCTACAAAACCCATCCCCAGCGTAATACTGTAGAGACACACCCCGGTCATAATCAGCCACAGGTTATGCCCGGCAACAAAATACTGCATCAGCACCCCAAAAATACCGATTAGCAGCGCCACCAACGCCATTTTCTTTTTACCCATCAGCGCTATCGCTTTTTCTGAAATAACGGTGCCGACAATATAGGCGCCAGACTGAATCAGGAAAAAGGTGGCGGTATAGCCTTCACTGCCGATAATGTACTTAATAAAATAGATCGCAATCGCCATCCACACGGTATAGGCAATATAGAAGAATACCGTAAACAGCGATAAATTAAGCAGCGGCGCATTCCCCATCACCGCCCGCAGCATTTCCCGCAGCGATGGCGCCGGAGTCTCTTCCTCTTCACCCACCCGTTCACGGGTCATGCCGAAACAGGCGAGGAACAAAAAGGTTGCCAGCAGCGCAAAGCAAGAGACCGCGAAGACATACCCTGATTGCTTATCGGTGAAGGGCGAGATCAGCATATCAGCGGTGGTTGAAACAATGAGATAACCGACAATCGCCAGCACAAACCGATATACCGACAGCGATGAACGAGATGCTTCATGTTGCGTCAGACGATTGGTTAGCGCCGAATAGGGGGTGTTGACCGAAGTATATGCCAGGCAATACAGCGTATAAGAGATCAGCGCAAAATAAAATTTCGCCTCACCACCGAAGGGGACAAAGCACAACACCGTTAAAAACCCTAACGGTATCGCCCCATATAATAACCAGGGACGCAGTTTGCCATATCGGCTGTGCGTTTTATCAATCGCAAAACCGATCAAAATATTAAAGATGGCATCAATGACCCGGGCTATAACAAATATCAGACTGGCCTGCACCGCGCTGATGCCGTAAATATTAGTATAAAAAAACAGTAAGAACAGAGAGACAAAGCCGAAAGATAAATTGGAAGCAAAGTCACCAAAGCCGTAACCTATTTTCTCTTTCACGCCGATAACCACATAGCTTGCCGATAACTTTCCTGCTGTATCCATTTTTTGGCTACCTGTTTTTGTAATCAGTGTCGACAGTATATGGTGATAGCAGAAACCGTACTTTGCGTTATTTGTCCGGGCGTTTCCTGTTTTTTGTCTTTATGCAGAAGTGTGAAAGGAATCACATGCAAGGAGGGTAGCGCAGAGAAATCCGGCGGGTGCCCGCCGGATTTATTCAGATTAGCCGTTGCTACGGCTGCCGCCCGAACGGCGGTTGTTGCTGTTCCCCACCTGGGAATGGCGTTTCACCGCGCGACGAATTTGATTCGCCTTCATGCGGCGGCGATCTTTCTCTACCGCGACTTTCGAGGTGGTTTCCGCAGGCAGTTCAACCAGCTCACGCAGGTAGTTGGTTTGCGCCAGATCCAGCTCGGTATAACCGCCGCGTGGCAGGCCTTTCGGCAACGGAATATCGCCGTAGCGAACGCGAATCAGGCGGCTGACCTGCACGCCAACCGCTTCCCACAGGCGGCGCACTTCACGGTTGCGCCCTTCGGTCAGCGTGACGTTGTACCACTGGTTAATCCCTTCGCCACCGGCAAACTTAATCGTTTTAAACGCCGCCGGGCCGTCTTCCAGCTGCACGCCGCGAGACAGCTGACGCAGTTTGTCGTCATCAACCTGACCGAACACACGCACGGCATACTCACGTTCCACTTCGCGGCTCGGGTGCATCAGACGGTTTGCCAGTTCGCCATCGGTCGTGAACAGCAGCAGACCGCAGGTGTTGACGTCCAGACGCCCCACCGCAATCCAGCGCGCGCCGCGCAGTTTCGGCAAACGGTCAAACACCGTCGGGCGGCCTTCCGGATCGTTACGCGTACAGAGTTCGCCTTCCGGTTTGTAATAGGCCAGGACGCGGCAAATCTGCTCAGCGGACTCTTTCACCGAAATCAGATGACCATCGATACGAATTTTTAAACCAGGAACCACTTCTACACGATCGCCGAGGGTGGCGACTTTACCATCGACGCTGACGCGGCCAGCTTCGATTTTAGATTCAATTTCACGGCGGGAGCCGTGGCCAGCGCGGGCCAGCACTTTCTGTAATTTCTCGCTCATTGAGCTTCCTTAAGGTGTCGCCTTCCCAGGCGTCTGGTATACTTTATAAAACAACAGGTTAATAAATTCCATCACCTGTTGTTGGGTCAATACTTTTGTCCCGAAGGGGCACCACAGCCGACGCCTGATAACCGTCACGACTGAGACACGCCTGCAAACGTGGTCGCACATATTACACTAACTTCGAAATGAATGCTTCTTCAGGTTATATTCGCCCCGACTGCGGGTATTAGCGGTCACAGATGGGCTGCATTTATTATGCACCACACGCAGCCATTTATCCCTGTCCCACATCGAAATCCTGCGCAATGCAGAAATAAAATGGCGCAAGTTCGTCGCCCGTCAATTCTGTCCGCCGGACCACTCGACCAGCAGCATGGCAATCTCCCCTCTGAGACTGCGGCGCCCGGTCACCGCCTCAACGCTCCCGCTGCCGGTAATAATGCTGCGCGAGCGTTTGCCTGATCCTTTCCGGCGCGTCTCCCTGACGCATCAATGTCAACAGCGTCTGCATGATCGGTAAAACGTGGCGCAGATGCAGCATGTAGCCGTCGCAGAAATAATTCTTATTGGGTCGTCCATCGTCGGAAAGTGTGAAACGGTGTTTCGGACAGCCGCCGTTGCAAAGCGGACGGAACGAACAGCTAAGGCATTCGCGGCCGAGGTGGGTCCGCTTACGTTGGGCAAAGGCGATATTCTGCGCCGAGTTAACCAGCGCGGAGAGACTATTGTGGTTGATGTTGCCCAGCTTATGCTCGGGATAAACGAAATGGTCGCAGGAATAGATATCGCCATTGGACTCCACAATCAGATTGTCGCCACAGGTTTCGTTCATCACGCAGGAGCCGGATCTGCCAGCCATTTTTGCCAACGTCTGCTCGAAGTTCATCACGAAAACGCTTCCCATATCGTCTTGTACCCAGCTATCGAAGATAGCGTTGAGGAAGCGCCCGTACGCGTTGGCCGCGACCGACCATTCTGTCACCCGGCACTGCGCGGAAAAATCAGGGGAAATCAGCGTCAAACCGTTGGCATCGGGCTGTGCGGCTCGCCGTTCCACCAGCGGAATAAACTGCATATAGCGACTGCCGATCTGCTTAAGAAAGCGGTAGATTGCCAACGGCCGTTTGACGTTTTCCGCATTCACCACCGTCAAAGTATTGAACTCCACATGGTGCCGCTTCAGCGCCTCCAGGCCGCGGATAACGGCGTCAAAGGTGCTTTTCCCGGCGCGCGTCCGGCGATACGCATCGTTGCTGAGACGATCGCCGTCGAGGGAGAGACCAACGAGAAAACCGTGCTGTTTCAGGAACCGGGCCCAGTCATCATCAAGGTTAATTCCGTTGGTCTGAAAAACATTGCTGATGCGCTTCCCGCCGCGGTAGCGCTCCTGTAATCGCAGCGCCTCGCGGAAAAAGTCAATCCCGAGCAGGGTCGGCTCGCCGCCCTGCCAGTGAAAATCAACCGTTGGCGCAGGTTGGCTGGCGATATTTTTCCGCACGTAGTTTTCGAGCGTCGCGCCGTCCATTTTCCAGTGGGCCTGCCGCTGCGGATAGAGCCGCTGCTTTTCCAGATAGTAGCAGTAGGTGCAGTCGATATTGCACACCGCTCCTGACGGTTTCGCCATCAGCTGGAAGCGATTGATATGATGACTCATAGCCCGAGATAACTGATAACCGCGGGTTTCGCCGGTTCGCCGCTGCGCGTCGTCACCCCATCCAGCCAGCTATCCAGCAGCTGCGGACGGCGTTTTAACTCTTCGCGCGCCGCCTCCTGCGCCGTTTGCTGCTGGTCCAGCATACGGGCAATCACCGCGTTTTCCAGCCCGACGTCAAAGGTCAGCTGACTATAAAAGCGATTCAGATTCGGACATTCAGCAGCAAAATTCTTGCGCGTCACCGTATTCACCGTAGCGCTGCCATAGTGGGCGCCAAAGTACTTGTCGCCGCCGCTCAGGTAGACCAGTCTGAAGCGTGTATTCATAGCGTGCGGCTCCCAGCCCAGGAACGCGATCCACTGTTGACGTTCCACCGCGCGCGCCACCTGCGCCAGCATGCCGCTTTCGCTGGACTCCACCAACGTCCAGTTTTGCAGGGCGAAATCATGCGCGTCGATCATCTTCTTCAGACTGAGGTTAGCCGGCGCCCCGGGGGCAATGCCGTAAATTTTATGGCCGAACTTATCAGCAAATTTTTGCAGGTCGGAGAAGTCTTTTACCCCTGCGGCGGCGACGTAATCCGGTACGGCGAGCGTGAAGCGCGCGGCCGGGAGATTGCTGCCGAGCACCTTAATCGCGCCATCGGCGGTGAACTTACCGATCACCGGCGCCTGCGCGGGCATCCAGTTGCCGAGGAATACGTCAACCTGGCCGGTTTTCAGCCCCTGAAATGCCAGCGCCACCGACAGGTTTTGTACTTTTTGCCGATAGCCCAGCGCATTCAGTATCGTCCCGGAAAGGGCATTGGTCGCCGCAATATCGGTCCAGCCCGGATCGGACTGTGTGACGGTGGCGCAACGCGCGTCATCGGCGGCGAAGCCACTCAGCGGCAACCAGCCGGCGGCCGCCAACAGCATCAGTCGGGTCATGCGTTTCATTTTCATTATCATTCCTGGTGTTTCGCGGGAGAAGGATAGCGAGCGAACGCCTCTTGTTCATCCAGCGTTTGATGGTTACGGATATAGCGTGTCGATGCGCGCTGAAACGGCTGATAGTCCCAGTCTGGAATGGCATCCCGTCCGGCGACCTGGGTTAAAAACAGGCGTTTTTGCTGACTGGCGAGCACCTGGTGATAGAGGGCATCAAGATCCCAGCGCGCCGCGATTTCATCGACGAACGCCTGCGCGACCGCTTGATAATTGTTATTCGTCGCCAGATTCACCCGCTCGTGGGGATCGTCGCGTAAATTGAACAGCTGCGGCGTCTCACTGACTGAATGAATATATTTCCACTCCCCCCGGCGAAACATCAGCATCGGCCCAAGCGCGCCTTCGGCCAGGTATTCGCTCACCGCCCCGTCCGGCCCGGGTAGCCCCTGTAAATGCGGCACCAGACTGTTGCCATCCAGCGGAGCGATAGCCTGCGCTTTGCGATCTTCGCCGCTGGCAAGCTCGACAAGCGTAGGCAACAGATCCACCAGCGAGACGCTTTCGCTGACCCGACGGGGCGCGAAGCGCGTGGGGTTATGCACGATAAACGGCACGCGTACGGCGTTCTCGAAGAAGTTCATCTTGTACCACAGGTCACGTTCGCCGAGCATTTCGCCATGGTCGGCAATCACCATAACCACGGTATTTTCGGCCAGCCCCGTTTCTTCGAGGGTGCGCACCATTTCACCAAAGCAATCATCAACGTAGGCCAGAGCGCCGTAGTAGGCATGACGGGCGCGCCGAATATGCTCATCGTGGATTAAGCCCGGTTCCAGCTGATACATGGCGCGCATCCGCGCCGAATGCGCATCGTCTGCAATATCGTTGCCGCGCGTAACCGGCATATCGATGTCATCTGGCGAAAAACGATCGAGGTAGCGTTTGGGGATCGCGAAAGGATCGTGGGGATGCGTGAGCGACAGGAGCAGCATAAACGGCTGTTCATCGGGGCGACGGGCGGCGTCATACAAGCGCTGGCGGGCGAGGAATAAGGCCTCATCATCAAAATCAAGCTGGTTGGTACGCACGCACTCGCCTGCTTCCAGCACCGAACTCATGTTGTGATACCAGTCGAGTCGGCGTTCAGGATGTTTCCAGTCCGGCGTCCAGCCAAAATCGGCGGGGTAAATGTCCGTCGTCAGCCGTTCGTCAAAACCGTGCAGCTGATCGGGGCCGCAAAAGTGCATTTTCCCCGACAGCCAGGTGCGGTAGCCCTGTTCGCGCAGATAATGGCAAAAGGTTGGCGAGTCGGCATGGAACTCGGCGGCGTTGTCATACACCTGATTACGGGAAATATACTGCCCGGTCATCAACGATGCACGCGATGGCGCGCACAGCGGACTGTTGCAATAGGCGGAATCAAATACCACCCCTTCGCGAGCTAATTTATCTATATTTGGCGTCAGACTAACGTTATTGCCATACGCTCTTAAGGCGCTGGCCGTTAACTGATCGGCCATCAGAATAACGATATTCGGTTTATTTATAAGCATGACCTTTCCGCACAGTAAAATAATTAATAAAACGTGTTAGCCTTATCTCATGTATCAACAGGCCCTGTGAAGGGGCTATTTTTTTATCATGACATAAGGTGAATTTATGGCAGGAAAATTACAGCTTCCGCCTTTACAGGCGCTAGTGGTATTTGAAGCGGCGGCGCGTTTAGGTAATTTTACCGCCGCCGGAAATGAACTCGGACTATCGCAGCCGGCGGTCAGTCAGCGTATTCAGATGCTGGAGAATCTGATTAATTCACCGCTATTTGAACGCCGTCATCGCGGCGTCCAGCTCACCGAATCCGGCAATAGTCTGTATCTGATCGTCCGCAGTAGCCTGCTGGAAATCAGCGAGCAGTTTGAACGCACGCGTCTGCAGCGCAATGTCCTGCGTATCGATACCGATATGGGGTTTGCCAGCTACTGGCTCTTACCCCGCATGGAGAGGCTGCAAGCGTTAATTCCGGGGGTGGAGGTACAGATAACCACTTCGCCCAACGACTATAACTTTCGCGATAGTAACGCGGATCTGGCGATCTATTTTGGCCACGGAAACTGGGCCGGAACGCAGAGCCAGCGGCTGTTCCCTGAGATTGTCATTCCTGTTTGCAATCAAAAGATTAAGCAAGAAATGGCGTCGGTCTCCACCCCCGAATCTCTGCTGGATTATCCCCTGCTGAAGCTGCCGGAATCCCGGCCCCAGCGCTGGATGACGTGGGACGACTGGTTCCGCCAGCATCAGGTATCCGGGCAAAATCATGCCGCCTCCCGGACGTTCAACGCCTATTCCCTGGTGATCCAGGCGGCGCTGGAAGGCCAGGGGATCGCCCTCGGCTGGCAGCCGCTGATCGCGCCGTTTCTTGCCAGTAAACAGCTGGTGCAATGCGGGCCGATGCACCGTACCGAACGGGGCTATTATCTGATTTCCGCCAATGCTAAACCGGTCTCGGCGCAGCAGGAAAAAGTCAAAGCATGGTTATTGGATGAAGCCTGGAGTTTTCACGCTTCCGGTCATCTAATACCAGAAAATAAATAAGCTAAGACAGAAAACGCATATTGATTTGACGAAATAGATTAGCGCGCTCGACGGTTTTATATGTTAGTTTTTTAACGCCACCCTAAAATAAACACGATGCCATGTTACAACCTATATTTGAGTTACAATCCGTTAATAAAAATTATTATTCCAGCGATAATACACGTTTTTTCTTAACAGCGCCAAAAAGCGCGGCGATTAATGCCTTGAGCGATATCAATTTAGAAATATATCGCGGAGAGATTTTTGTCATTGTCGGTCTTTCCGGCTCCGGTAAGTCGACATTGCTGCGCACGCTTAACCACCTGCTCCCGGCCAGTTCCGGCTCGGTGATTTTCCAGGGTAAAACGCTTTCCGCGCTGCGGGAATCCGAGCTGATCGCCCTGCGCCGCCGCCATATCGCCATGGTTTTCCAGTCGTTCGCGCTGTTTGATGAACGCAGCGTACTGGATAACGTCGCGTTCGGCCTTGAAGTAGCCGGCGAATCCCGGGATCTGCGCTACCGAAAAGCGAACGAGATGCTGGCAAAAGTCGGGCTTGCCGACGTTGCCGAACAGTACCCGCCTCAGCTCTCCGGTGGCATGCAACAGCGGGTCGGGCTTGCGCGCGCGCTGGTCATGGACCCCACCGTGCTGTTAATGGATGAAGCATTTTCCGCGCTCGATCCGATTATTCGCCGTGAAATGCAGACGCTGCTGCTGTCGCTACAGGCACATTCCCGGCGCACCATCGTCTTTGTCACCCACGATATGGAAGAGGCGCTGCGCCTCGGAACGCGGATTGCGATTATGGAAAAAGGCAGGCTGGTGCAGGTTGGCACCGCGGAAGAGCTGATAAACGCGCCGGCGACCGCGTATGTGCAACACTTTTTCTCCGGGGTCGACGTTTCGCGCTGGCAGCTGGCCGAAAGCTATGCCGATATCTGGACAACGCGTCAGGAGCCATCATGAGCTCCCCCCTCGATTTTAGTCGTCAGATTGACGATGCAGTACAACGCCTGCTGGCACACGCCGGCGGCGGCTTTGACGGTTTTGCCGGGGCTATCGACCGCTTCGCCGGGGGCCTTGAGAGCGTGATAAATGCGCTTTCGCCGTGGGGGCTGGTGATCATCGCGGTCTGGCTGGGCGCATGGCGGATTGGCAAAGGTTTTGCGCTGTTTGCCCTGCTTGCTTCGCTGTATATCATTTACAGCGGCTACAGCGAGCACGCTGCGGTGACGCTGGCGCTGACCCTGTCATCAACGTTTTTCAGCCTGCTGATCGGCATTCCACTCGGGATCTGCAGCGCGCGACGCGCGGCTACCGGCAGGATCATTCGCACGGTGCTTGATTTTATGCAGACCATGCCCGCCTTTGTGTACCTGATACCCGCGACGATTTTGTTCGGGCTTGGCCGCCCGCCGGGGATCTTCGCGACGATTCTGTTTTCTATGCCGCCGGTGGTGCGTCTGACCGATTTAGGTATTCGCCAGGTCAACGCTTCGCGCATCGAAGCGGGCATCGCCTTTGGCTGCACGCCGTGGCAGTTGCTGTGGAAAGTGCAGTTGCCCGCTGCGCAGCCCTCGATTATGGCCGGCATAAACCAATCGATCATGATGGCTATGTCGATGGTGATTATCGCGTCGATGGTCGGGGCCGGCGGGCTGGGTAACGATATTTTGAGCAGTATCCAACAGCTGGAAATTGGTACTGGCCTACAGAGTGGTTTCGTGGTGGTGCTGATTGCCATCCTGCTGGATCGGCTGTCGGCAAGCTTTGCAAGACGCGACGGCCCCCCTGGCGCCAGAAAGACGATGCTTCACGGGCTGTTTCGACTCAGAGCGAAATAGCGCGGCAGTCCTGCATCAGGAATGGGGCAAGCCCATCGCGACCCCGGCTGCCGGGGTCGCGATGCTGCCGGGGAATACGTAGTCCGTTACTGGAACGGTTTAACGTCGCCGACGCCTTCACGCAGCACGACCGGCGCGTCTTCGGTCAGGTCGATGACGGTGGTAGGCTGCTGGCCAAGATAGCCGCCGTGGATAATCAAATCCACCAGCTTCTCCAGCCGGTCTTTGATCTCTTCCGGGTCGGATTCGGTGAATTCGCTACCGGGCAACATCAACGAGGTCGACAGCATCGGTTCGCCGAGCGTCTCCAGCAGCGCCTGGGCTATCGGGTTCGACGGCACGCGCATCCCGATGGTCTTACGCTTCTCCTGCAGCAGGCGACGCGGTACCTCTTTGGTCCCCTTGAGGATAAAGGTGTAGTTACCCGGGGTGTTATTTTTTATCAGGCGAAACGCCACGTTATCGACAAACGCGTAGGTCGACAGCTCAGACAGGTCGCGGCACATCAGCGTAAAGTTGTGGCCATCAGGCAACTGACGAATGCGGCAAATACGCTCCATCGCGCCTTTATCTTCAATCTTACAGCCCAGCGCGTAACCGGAATCGGTGGGATAAACGATCACCCCACCCTTACGCACAATCTCCACCGCCTGGTTAATCAACCGTGCCTGCGGGTTGTCCGGATGGATATAAAAAAACTGGCTCATACTTCCCTCTCAATTTTATTCTGCGGCCGTTTCCCAGCTGTGCCAGATCCCTTCTACGCCAGCGGGTAGCCAAAGTTTGCGGCCCAGTTCGATCCACGGACAAGGCTGATGAAAATCAGATCCTTGTGAACCCAGAAGACCAAACTGCACGGCGTACGCGGCAAGCTGCGTACGTTCATGGGGCGCCTGCTGGCATTGCGCCAGTTCCATCGCATCGCCACCCTGCTCGCTGAAGTGGGCCAACAGCCGTTTCAACCACTTGGCGGAGAGGTCGTAACGCCCGGGATGGGCGATAACCGCTTTGCCGCCAGAATGATGAATGACATCAATCGCTTGTTTTATTGTACACCACTGCGGCGGAACGTATCCGGTTTTCCCGCGGGCGAGATATTTTTTAAAAACATCGGCAATATTGCTGGCATAACCGGCTTCCACCAGGAAGCGCGCGAAGTGTCCGCGGGTTACCGCGCCGCCGTCAGCAAGCTTCATGGCCCCCTCCCAGGCGCCTGGAATCCGCGCTTTCTCCAGCCGCTCGGCGATCATCTGTGCGCGCAGCTGCCGACGCGCCTTCTGCTCTTCCAGAAGCGCGCTCAGTGCCGGGTGCGCAATATCAATATTCAAACCGACAATATGAATCTCGTGGTTTTCCCACAATGTTGAAATTTCCACCCCGGTTACCAGCGTGAGCGGTAAACCGGCGCGGGCGATTTCGGCACGCGCGGCGGGAATCGCCGCAACGGTATCGTGGTCGGTAATCGCCAGGGTCCCGACGCGCATCTGGTGAGCGCGATGAACCAGTTCTTGCGGAGTCAGCCGCCCGTCAGAGGCGGTGGTGTGGCTGTGCAGATCGTAAATCACTGCGTAATGGGTGTCGCTCAAAGAGACTCCTGCTGGACATGGACTTAAATTAGCGCATTATCATAACGACTCGCGGAGAAAATCTGCAAACAGGGGTTGACTTTATTCCTCTGGACTAGTTAACTAGTACGCAAGTTCACATGAAGGGGTATCACGATGAAAACGCAATTTATCACTCTGCACGGCTGGTGGCGCACCTCCTGATATCGGGCGGCGTGATCGCGTTTTGCACTCAGCATACAGATACCCGGCCCGCCAATGAGCGGGCTTTTTATTGGACAAATTATTATACCGAAAGGCGAGAACAATAATGCAAACATCAAAACCGGCACTCGAGCTTCTCACCAGCGACGCCATCTATCGCGAAAACCCCACGGCGCTGTTTCACCAGCTGTGCGGCGCTCGCCCGGCCACGCTGCTGCTGGAATCGGCGGATATCGACAGCAAAGACGATTTAAAAAGCCTGCTGCTGGTAGACAGCGCGCTGCGCATCACCGCGCTAGGTGACACTGTCACTCTGCAGGCGCTTTCTGCTAACGGCGCGGCCCTGCTGGATTTACTGGATAATACTCTGCCTTCGGGCATCGACAATCAGCGCCAGCCCAATAGCCGGATCCTGACCTTCCCGCCTGTCAGCGCGCTGCTGGATGAAGATGCCCGCCTGTGCTCTTTATCCGTCTTTGACGCCTTCCGTCTGCTGCAGGAACTGGTCACCGTTTCGCCGGACGAGCGCGAAGCGATGTTCTTTGGCGGCCTGTTTGCCTATGACCTGGTAGCCGGTTTTGAAAATCTGCCGCCGCTGGAAAGCGACACCGCCTGCCCGGACTACTGTTTCTACCTGGCCGAAACCCTGCTGGTTATCGACCACCAGACCAAAAATACCCGTATCCAGTCGAGCCTGTTCACCCCGCTGGAGAGTGAAAAACAGCGTCTGACCCAGCGTATCGCCCAGCTTCGCCAGCAGCTTAACGAGCCGCCTGCTCCGCTGCCGGTGACTAAAGTTGAATCGATGACCTGCGACTGCGATCAGAGCGATGAAGAGTACGGCGCGGTGGTACGCAAAATGCAGCGCGCCATTCGCGCCGGTGAAATCTTCCAGGTGGTGCCGTCCCGCCGCTTCTCTCTGCCCTGCCCGTCGGCGCTGGCGGCCTACGACGTCCTGAAAAAGAGCAACCCGAGCCCGTACATGTTCTTTATGCAGGATAACGACTTCTCTTTATTTGGCGCATCGCCAGAGAGCTCGCTGAAATATGACGCCCTCAGCCGCCAGATTGAGATCTACCCGATTGCCGGTACCCGCCCACGCGGCCGCCGCGCCGACGGATCGCTGGATCGCGACCTCGACAGCCGTATCGAACTGGAAATGCGCACTGACCATAAAGAGCTTTCCGAGCATCTGATGCTGGTTGACCTGGCGCGTAACGACCTCGCGCGAATCTGTACGCCGGGCAGCCGCTACGTCGCCGACCTGACCAAAGTTGACCGCTACTCCTTTGTGATGCACCTGGTGTCCCGCGTAGTTGGCGAACTGCGTAGCGACCTCGACGTCCTGCATGCCTACCGCGCCTGTATGAACATGGGCACCCTGAGCGGCGCGCCGAAGGTTCGCGCCATGCAGCTTATCGCCGCCGCCGAAGGCAAACGCCGCGGCAGCTACGGCGGCGCGGTGGGCTACTTTACCGCCCACGGCGACCTCGATACCTGCATCGTGATTCGTTCTGCCTATGTGCAGGACGGCATCGCCACCGTCCAGGCTGGCGCCGGTATCGTTCTGGATTCAGTGCCTCAGTCCGAAGCGGATGAAACCCGCAATAAAGCTCGCGCGGTGCTGCGCGCAATCGCTCAGGCCCACCACGCTAAGGAGACTTTCTGATGGCCGACATCCTGCTGCTCGATAATATCGACTCTTTTACCTACAACCTCGCAGACCAGCTGCGCGCGAACGGCCATAACGTGGTGATTTACCGTAACTCGGTGCCGGCGCAGACCTTAATTGAGCGCATTGGTACCATGGATAATCCGGTGCTGATGCTCTCTCCGGGCCCGGGGACCCCCAGCGAAGCGGGCTGCATGCCGGAGCTGCTGACCCGGATGCGCGGCAAACTGCCGATCATCGGTATCTGCCTCGGTCATCAGGCCATTGTTGAAGCTTACGGCGGCTACGTCGGCCAGGCCGGCGAAATCCTGCACGGCAAAGCCTCCAGCATCGAACATGACGGCCAGGCGATGTTTGCCGGGCTGACCAATCCGCTACCGGTAGCGCGTTATCACTCGCTGGTGGGCAGCAATATTCCGGCCGGGCTGACCATTAACGCCAACTTTAACGGGATGGTCATGGCGGTGCGTCATGATGCCGACCGCGTCTGCGGCTTCCAGTTCCATCCTGAGTCGATTCTCACCACCCAGGGCGCACGTCTGCTGGAGCAGACCCTGGCATGGGCTCTGCAGAAACTCGAGCAGACCAACGTGATTCAGCCGATCCTCGAGAAGCTGTATCAGGCCGAAACCCTGAGCCAGCAGGAAAGTCACCTGCTGTTCTCTGCGGTGGTGCGGGGAGAAGTGAAACCTGAGCAGCTGGCTGCCGCGCTGGTGAGCATGAAGGTGCGCGGTGAACAGCCGCAAGAGATTGCCGGCGCCGCCACCGCCCTGCTGGAAAACGCCGCGCCGTTCCCGCGTCCGGACTACCTGTTCGCCGATATCGTCGGTACCGGCGGCGACGGCAGCAACAGCATTAATATTTCCACCGCCAGCGCCTTTGTGGCGGCGGCCTGCGGCCTGAAAGTCGCCAAACACGGCAACCGCAGCGTATCGAGCAAGTCGGGCTCTTCCGATCTGCTGGCCGCGTTCGGTATCAACCTGGATATGAATGCCGACAAGTCCCGCACCGCGCTGGATGAACTGGGCGTCTGCTTCCTGTTTGCGCCGAAGTATCACACCGGTTTCCGCCATGCGATGCCGGTTCGCCAGCAGCTGAAAACCCGCACGCTGTTCAACGTGCTCGGGCCGCTGATTAACCCGGCACATCCGCCGCTGGCGCTGATTGGCGTCTACAGCCCGGAACTGGTGCTGCCGATTGCCGAAACCCTGCGCGTGTTGGGCTACCAGCGGGCTGCGGTAGTCCACAGCGGCGGTATGGATGAAGTGTCGCTGCATGCGCCGACGGTGGTCGCTGAGTTGAATAACGGGGAAATTAAAAGCTATCAGCTGACGGCCAATGACTTTGGTCTCACGCCTTACCATCAGGAACAGCTGGCTGGCGGCACGCCGGAAGAAAACCGTGACATTCTTACGCGCTTGCTACAAGGTAAAGGTGAAGCCGCTCACGAAGCCGCCGTCGCCGCCAACGTCGCTATGCTGATGCGCCTGTACGGGCACGAAGACCTGAAGGCCAACGCTCAGCAGGTGATCGACGTGCTGCGCAGCGGAGCGGCCTATGACAGAGTGACCGCATTAGCGGCAAGAGGGTAAATAATGCAGACCGTTTTAGCAAAAATCGTTGCCGACAAAGCGATTTGGGTAGAAGACCGCAAACAACAGCAACCGTTAGCCAGTTTTCAGAATGACGTCGTCCCGACTCAGCGTAATTTTTACGATGCGCTCGCCGGTACACGCACCGCGTTTATTCTGGAATGCAAAAAAGCGTCTCCGTCGAAAGGACTGATTCGCCAGGATTTTGACCCGGCGACCATCGCCGGCGTCTATAAAAATTATGCCTCGGCCATCTCCGTCCTGTGCGACGAGAAATATTTCCAGGGCAGCTTCGACTTTCTGCCGATCGTCAGCGCCATCGCGCCGCAGCCGATTCTGTGCAAGGATTTCACCATCGATCCTTACCAGATCTACCTGGCGCGCTACTACCAGGCCGACGCCTGCCTGCTGATGCTGTCGGTGCTTGACGACGACCAGTATCGCCAGCTTGCCGCCGTGGCCCATAGCCTGAACATGGGCGTGCTGACCGAGGTCAGCAATGAAGAGGAGCTGGAGCGCGCCATTGCGCTGAAGGCCAAAGTGGTCGGGATTAACAACCGCGACCTGCGCGATATGTCGATTGATCTGAACCGCACCCGCCAGCTGGCGCCGCGCCTGGATCATGATGTGACGGTTATCAGCGAATCCGGTATTCATACTTACGCCGAAGTGCGCGAACTCAGCCATTTTGCCAACGGTTTCCTGATCGGTTCCGCCTTGATGGAACAGGCGGATCTCGATGCCGCCGTGAAGCGCGTGCTGCTCGGCGAGAATAAAGTCTGCGGCCTGACCCGGCCTCAGGATGCACAGATCGCCTGTGAATCCGGCGCAATTTATGGCGGGCTGATTTTTGTTCCCTCCTCGCCGCGTGCCGTGAACGATGCCCAGGCGAAAGAGATTATTCAGTCCGCTCCGCTGCGCTACGTTGGCGTCTTCCGTGACGCGCCCATCGAGGCGGTCGCCGCCCGGGCAGAACAGCTTCCGCTGGCGGCGATTCAACTGCACGGTAGCGAAGATCAGACCTATATTGACGCGCTGCGTGCGGCCCTTCCGGAGTCGGTGCAAATCTGGAAAGCCCTCAGCGTCAGCGACACGCTACCCTCACGTCACTTCACCCATGTCGATAAGTATGTTTTCGATAATGGCCAGGGCGGTAGCGGCCAGCGTTTCGACTGGACGCTGCTGCAGGGCCAGGACCTGCGTAATGTCATTCTGGCAGGCGGCCTGGGTGCCGATAACTGTGTAGAAGCTGCGAAAAGCGGCTGTGCCGGACTCGATTTCAATTCAGGCGTAGAGTCGCAGCCGGGTATTAAAGATCCCAGCAAACTGGCTTCGGTGTTTCAAACACTGCGCGCATATTAAGGAGCAATAATGAGCACTTTACTTAATCCCTATTTTGGCGAATTTGGCGGTATGTATGTCCCGCAGATTCTGATGCCTGCCCTGCGCCAGCTGGAAGAAGCGTTCGTCAGCGCGCAGAAAGATCCGGCGTTTCAGGCGGAATTTACCGATCTGCTGAAAAACTACGCCGGTCGTCCCACGGCGCTGACTAAATGTCGTAACCTGACCGAAGGGACCCGCACCACGCTGTATCTGAAGCGCGAAGATCTGCTGCACGGCGGCGCGCACAAAACCAACCAGGTGCTGGGTCAGGCGCTGCTGGCTAAACGAATGGGTAAAACCGAAATTATCGCCGAAACCGGCGCCGGCCAGCACGGCGTAGCATCCGCACTCGCCAGCGCTCTGCTCGGTCTGAAGTGCCGCATCTATATGGGCGCAAAAGACGTCGAACGCCAGTCGCCAAACGTGTTCCGCATGCGTTTAATGGGTGCCGAAGTGATTCCGGTGCACAGCGGTTCCGCCACGCTGAAAGATGCCTGTAACGAAGCGCTGCGCGACTGGTCTGGTAGCTACGAGACCGCGCACTATATGCTCGGTACCGCGGCGGGCCCGCATCCGTTCCCGACCATCGTGCGTGAATTCCAGCGCATGATTGGCGAAGAGACCAAAGCGCAAATTCTCGAAAAAGAAGGTCGTCTGCCGGATGCGGTTATCGCCTGCGTCGGCGGCGGATCCAACGCTATCGGGATGTTTGCTGACTTTATCGATGAAACCAACGTCGGTCTGATCGGCGTCGAACCTGCGGGTCACGGGATTGAAACCGGTGAACACGGCGCGCCGCTGAAGCATGGTCGCGTTGGCATCTACTTCGGTATGAAGTCACCGATGATGCAAACCGCAGACGGCCAGATTGAAGAGTCCTACTCCATTTCCGCCGGTCTGGATTTCCCATCCGTTGGCCCGCAGCACGCTTTCCTCAACAGCACCGGCCGCGCGGATTACGTGTCGATTACCGATAACGAGGCCCTGGAGGCCTTTAAAGCGCTCTCCCGCCATGAAGGGATTATTCCGGCTCTGGAGTCCTCTCACGCTCTGGCGCATGCGCTGAAAATGATGCGCGAAAACCCGGAAAAAGAGCAGCTGCTGGTGGTTAATCTGTCCGGTCGCGGCGACAAAGACATCTTCACCGTACACGATATTCTGAAAGCGCGAGGGGAAATCTGATGGAACGTTATGAGACGCTGTTTGCACAACTGAAAACCCGCCGGGAAGGCGCGTTCGTTCCCTTCGTCACCCTCGGCGATCCGAACCCTGAGCTGTCGCTAAAGATCATCGATACGCTGATTGAAGCCGGCGCCGACGCCCTGGAGCTGGGGATTCCGTTCTCCGATCCGCTGGCGGATGGCCCGACGATTCAGGGCGCAACCCTGCGCGCCTTTGCCGCTGGCGTTAACCCGGCGCAATGCTTTGAAATGCTGGCGGCGATTCGCCACAAGCACCCGACTATCCCGATTGGCCTGCTGATGTATGCCAACCTGGTATTCAGCCCGGGTATTGACGAGTTCTATGCTGAGTGCGCACGCGTCGGCGTCGATTCGGTGCTGGTCGCCGATGTCCCGATTGAAGAGTCCGCCCCGTTCCGTCAGGCGGCGCTGCGCCATAATATCGCGCCGATCTTCATCTGCCCGCCGAACGCCGATGATGACCTGCTGCGCCAGATTGCCTCCTGGGGCCGCGGCTATACCTACCTGCTGTCACGCGCTGGCGTTACCGGAGCGGAAAACCGCGCCGCGCTGCCGCTGCACCACCTGGTGGAAAAACTGGCCGAATATAACGCCGCGCCGCCGCTGCAGGGCTTTGGCATCTCCGCGCCGGAGCAGGTGACCGCTGCACTTGAAGCCGGTGCGGCCGGGGCGATTTCCGGTTCGGCGATCGTGAAAATTATCGAGCGCAACGTTAACGATCCGCAGACCATGCTGGCCGAGCTCAAAGCATTCGTGCAGAGCCTGAAGGCGGCGACGCGCTAATCGAACGCGGCATACGGTAACGGCTTTAAGCGAAAAGCCGTTACTAGCGCTGTTTACCCACTCCATCCAGCGCTTCCATCACGGGACTCAGCAGGTAACTCAGGATTGTTCTGCGTCCCGTTTTTATTTCACCGGTAACCTGCATCCCCGGTTCAAGAAGTTTTTCCTCTCCCTCCACCATCAACGTTCGCTGTTTCAGGGAAATCACCGCCCGATAAACCAACCCCAGCTCCCGATCTTCAACGGCATCGGCTGAGACCTGCCGGAGCTCTCCCGTCACCCACCCATAGCGGGTGAAGTCAAAGGTGCTGATTTTCACCGCTGCCTTTTGTCCGGGCCGTAGAAAACCGACGTCCTGGTTCCTGACCATGACTTCCGCTACCCGTTCACCGCTATCGGGAACGATCTTCAGCAGCTCCTGCGCAGGCTCCACGGCGCCGCCGGCATCCCTGAAGACCAAAGACTCCACCGTTCCGCTGACCGGCGCGCGCAACAGGTATTGTGCGCTCAGGGACTGGAGCTGATTGAGCTGGGTTTCCAGCACCCGGTTTTCATCGCTGCGCTCCGCACTCTCTTTGGCAAGGGCATGGGTTTTATCAGCCGTTCTGGCCTGCGCTTCTTCATCTATCTGATGGAGGCTGTCACGCACCTCCTGTGCGCGGGTTTCTGCGGCCACCACCCGATGGCGGGACTCGGTATATTTTTTCCCGCTCTCCAGCAGGCTGTCCCGACTGGTGAGCTTCTTCTGATACAGCGCTTCCAGCGCCTGATATTGTTCTCTGAAAAGCGGCAGCAAATTTTCAGCCAGCGCTTTTTCCACCTGCCCCTCGGCCAGCTGCGCCAGCAGAACCGCTCTTCGGCTGTCAAACACCGCTTTTTCACGGCGATCCGCCTCGATTTCCGCCGTTAGCCGTAACGCCGCCTGTTCAGCCAGCGCAACATCCTCTTGTAGATAGGCGGGAGGAAGCTGAGCGGTAACGCTCCCCTGATGATAATAACGGTTAAGCAATGTCAGACGCGCAATATGATACCGGTTAATACGCTGGCGCAGCCGGTTCTCTTTGATTTGCGCCTGCAAATGACCGTCGTTAAATTTGATCAGCGGCTGGCCCTGGGCCACGTGCATCCCCTCCCGCACCATCACCGCCGCGACTTCAGCGGTGACCGCGGCATTCACCGGGCGCGACAGTTCGCTCACCACGATTTTCCCCTGCGTCACGGCAACAATATCAACCTTACCCCAGGCTGCCCATAAGAGCGCCGCTGACATCGTCAACATCACGCACCAGATGATGCCCCTGCCCGCAGGCGAAGGCGGCGAATCCTGAACCTCCAGCACCGCGGGGAGAAATTCCCGGTAACGCTTCATCCGGTCATCCCCTGCTGTAGCGCATATAAACGCGCGTACAGACCATTCCCGGCAAGCAGCGCAGCATGCGTTCCCTGCTCGCCGATACCGCCCCTTTCCATCACGATAATACGGTCGGCCAGCCGCACGGTGGACAAGCGGTGGGCGATAATAAATACCGTCCTCCCCCGACAGATTTCCGCCATATTGTGGTGAATAATCCGTTCAGATTCGTAGTCCAGCGCGCTGGTGGCTTCATCGAGAATCAATACTTTCGGGTCAGTTATCAGCGCACGGGCAAGGCCGATACGTTGTTTCTGCCCGCCGGAAAGTTGCCCGCCGTGTTCGCCAACCGGTGTGTCATAGCCCATCGGCAGTTCACTGATAAACTCATGGGCGCCGGCCAGCGCGGCAGCGGCCATCACCTGCTCCTGCGAGGCATCGGGTACGGCAAGGGCGATATTTTCCCGCAGGGTGCCGGAGAAAAGCTGAGTTTCCTGTAACACGACGCCAACCTGACGGCGCAACCATTGCGGATCGGTATGAGCGATATCCGTGCCATCGATAAATATCTGGCCTACCGAGGGTAAATACAGCCTTTGCATCAGTCTCGCCAGCGTACTCTTACCCGAGCCCGAGCGCCCTACGATGCCAATAACCTCGCCTGGCCGCACGGATAGCGTCACGCTGTTCAGCACCTGAGCGCCGCCGGGATGGTAGGCAAAGCTGATCCCGGCGAACCTTACCGCCCCCTGCATTTGGGCGAGAGCGATGCCGCTCGCAGGCTGTTGCTCGGTAGGCATATTCAGAATATCCCCCAGCCGTTTGATGGAAACCGAGACCTGCTGTATGTCCTGCCATAGCTGTACGAAGCGCAGCACCGGCGCGGTAACCTGGCCGGCAAACATGTTAAAGGCAATCAGCGCGCCGACCGTCATGTCGCCCTGAATAACCTGCTGCGCGCCGTACCACAGGATCGCCACGCTGGTTGCCCGGCTAATAAAGCGGGAAATCTGCCCGGCTATATTCCCCAAATTCTGCGTTCTGAAGCTGCTACTGACAAAAGCGGCGATTCGGGTATCCCAGCGACGGACCATATGATGCTCAACCGCCATCGCTTTCAGCGGCTCGATCGCCGTGATGCTCTCCACCAGAAAAGCCTGATTCTGCGCTCCCTGACGAAACTGTTCGTTGAGACGACGGCGCAGAGATGGCGTGATAACCGCCGATAAAATGGCGTAAAAAACCAGCGAAATGATGACGATAAGAGTCAATGGGATACTGTAGAACGCCATGACGACGAAAAAAATCACCATAAAGAGCAGATCGGTACAAAGCGTCAGAGCGCTGCCGGTGAGAAATTCCCGTACCGTTTTGAGTTCGTGAACCCGTGCTACGGTAACGCCTGCCTGCCGTTCCTTAAACCACGCCAGCGGCAGCGCCAGAAGATGACGAAAGAGCAATGAGCTCAAGGTGACATCAATTCTTTGCGCGGTATGTGCCAGCTGGTAAGTTCGGAGTCCATCCAGCACGACTTCAGCAACGGTAATACAGAGCATTCCCAGCGCCAGGACGTCCAGCGTCGTCAGACTCTGATGGGCCAAAACCTTGTCGACCACAACCTGGAAAAAAAGGGGGGTGATTAATGCCAGCAATTGAATAAAAAATGAAGCCAGCAAGACTTCACCAACCAGCCTGCGATACTGCATAAATGCCTGCCAGAACCAGCGCAGATTGAACTCGTTGGCCAGCTTTTCCACAGAGAAGCGTTGGCTAAATAAAAAACCGCCGACCCTGGCCCCCTCCACAGGCGAGTACACGGAGGGTTGCGGCCGATCGATCTCCTGAACCAGCCATTGCCCGTCCTTAACCGCCAACAACACGCTATATCCCCGATCGGGTAAATGAACCAGCGCCGGCAGAGGTAAGCGAGAGGTGACGTGCAGGCGGGGATAGTAGCGACAACGAAAGCCACAATGGCGGGCCGCACGCACCAGTTGCAGGGTGATGTGATGTTCCGCATCGACAAAAAATTGCTCACGCAGGGCGCGGATATTCACCGCCGTACCGTGGTAGCGGGCAATCAGCCGCAGCCCCTGCCATAGATTATCATCCGATGACATAACGCAGCTCCACTAATAACCAACGGCTGTTCGCCAGTTTTCCGCCGTCGTTTGCGCGGTAGCCAGCGGTATAGCCACCCCGGCATCGTCCGCATCATCAACGTCGCCTGAGGCCAGAAACTGGCAGATCTCCTGCTTCAACAGCGCGATGTCTGCCGTGCTTTCCGCGGTATCCATGACCGGTAAAGGAATATTGTGTTCGATATAATTCAGCACATCCTCCGGCAGCCATAGCGTGTCGTCGGCGAAGACAATTTGCTCCACCTGATAGTAGTCCAGACTGAAGTAACCCCGGATAATCACGCTGTCCGCCCGGTCGCGGAAGTTGAGCACCAGACTGTCATAGCCCTGTACCCGCTGCCGGGAGAGCACCGCCTGCTCCGACAGCAGCCCCTCCCCGAGCCGCAGCGTGTCCGTCCCGCTGCTCTCGATAATCGTGTCCTGCCCGTCTCCGGCGTTAAAGAGGTAAATATCGTTACCGCTGCCGCCTTTCAGGGTGTCATTCCCCGTGCCGCCGCTCAGCAGGTCGTTGCCGAAGCTGCCGTCAAGGGTGTCGTCCCCGGCCTCGCCGTACAGCGCATCATTGCCGTTGTCCCCGGTCAGCATGTCATTTCCGCCCCCGGCGTGGATCTCGCTCCCCTCCCGGTAGGCCTGCAGGCTCTGCGCCGCCTCCGTTCCCGCCAGCAGCATCGCCTTCACGGCGGCCACGTCCCATACCGTACCGTCGGCGAAGGCGATCTGCTCCACCTGATAGCTGTCCAGGCTGAAGTACCCCTGGATAATCACGCTGTCCGCCCGGTCGCGGAAACCGAGCACCAGGCTGTCATAGCCCTGCACCCGCTGCCGGGAGAGCACCGCCTGCTCCGCCAGCAGCCCTTCTCCCATCCGCAACGTGTCCGCTCCGCTGCTCTCAATAATCGTGTCCTGCCCGTCTCCGGCGTTAAAGAGGTAGATGTCATCCCCGTATCCGCCCTTCAGCAGATCGTTCCCCGTGCCGCCGCTCAGCAGGTCGTTGCCGAAGCTGCCGTCAAGGGTGTCGTCCCCCGCCTCGCCGTACAGCGCATCGTTGCCGCTGTCTCCGGTCAGCACGTCATTCCCGCCCCCGGCGTGGATCTCGCTCCCCTCCCGGTAGGCCTGCAGGCTCTGCGCCGCCGCCGTTCCCGCCAGCAGCATCGCCTTCACGGCGGCCACATCCCATACCGTGCCGTCGGCAAAGACAATCTGCTCCACCTGATAGCTGTCCAGGCTGAAGTACCCCTGGATAATCACGCTGTCCGCCCGGTCGCGGAAGCCGAGCACCAGGCTGTCATAGCCCTGTACCCGCTGCCGGGAGAGCACCGCCTGCTCCGCCAGCAGCCCCTCCCCGAGCCGCAGCGTGTCCGTCCCGCTGCTCTCGATAATCGTGTCCTGCCCGTCTCCGGCGTTAAAGAGGTAAATATCGTTACCGCTGCCGCCTTTCAGGGTGTCATTCCCCGTGCCGCCGCTCAGCAGGTCGTTGCCGAAGCTGCCGTCAAGGGTGTCGTCCCCGGCCTCGCCGTACAGCGCATCGTTGCCGCTGTCTCCGGTCAGCACGTCATTTCCGCCCCCGGCGTGGATCTCGCTCCCCTCCCGGTAGGCCTGCAGGCTCTGCGCCGCCTCCGTTCCCGCCAGCAGCATCGCCTTCACGGCGGCCACATCCCATACCGTGCCGTCGGCGAAGACAATCTGCTCCACCTGATAGCTGTCCAGACTGAAGTACCCCTGGATAATCACGCTGTCCGCCCGGTCGCGGAAGCCGAGCACCAGGCTGTCATAGCCCTGCACCCGCTGCCGGGAGAGCACCGCCTGCTCCGCCAGCAGCCCTTCTCCCAGCCGCAGCGTGTCCGCTCCGCTGCTCTCAATAATCGTGTCCTGCCCGTCTCCGGCGTTAAAGAGGTAGGTGTCATCCCCGTATCCGCCCTTCAGCAGATCGTTCCCCGTGCCGCCGCTCAGCAGGTCGTTGCCGAAGCTGCCGTCAAGGGTGTCGTCCCCCGCCTCGCCGTACAGCGCATCATTGCCGTTGTCCCCGGTCAGCACGTCATTTCCGCCCCCGGCGTGGATCTCGCTCCCCTCCCGGTAGGCCTGCAGGCTCTGCGCCGCCTCCGTTCCCGCCAGCAGCATCGCCTTCACGGCGGCCACGTCCCATACCGTGCCGTCGGCGAAGACAATCTGCTCCACCTGATAGCTGTCCAGACTGAAGTACCCCTGGATAATCACGCTGTCCGCCCGGTCGCGGAAGCCGAGCACCAGGCTGTCATAGCCCTGCACCCGCTGCCGGGAAAGTACCGCCTGCTCCGCCAGCAGCCCTTCTCCCAGCCGCAGCGTGTCCGCTCCGCTGCTCTCAATAATCGTGTCCTGCCCGTCTCCGGCGTTAAAGAGGTAGGTGTCATCCCCGTATCCGCCCTTCAGCTGGTCATTTCCTTTTCCTCCCCACAGCACATCGTTCGTGTTTTTGCCCGTTACGACATCCGCATTGTCACTGCCGGTAAATGTCAACGCCTCAGGAATACCTAATCTCACCCGGACATCTGCAAAGGATGGCAGGTATTCCATCCAGGCATACAGGACATTACTCACCTGCAGATAGCGCCCCATGTCCGTCTGCATCAGAGTATTCAGATGCGCCTCAAATGCCTCAAAGTTCAACGTCAGACCGCTGAGATCGGGGCTTAGCTGCAGATGAATAAAATCAAAATCGCTGGCATATACTGTTGTGGCCAACAGGCAGGCTTCGGTATAGGCAGCAAAACGGCGGTATTCATCCTGTAATAAGGCCGCAGCGCTGCTCAGAGGGTTAACCGTACCGTTAACCGTGTTCCGGTATCCCCTACCAGCAGCGGTTTCGAGAACCGCAAGCTGTCGGGCATCGATATAGCTCCCGCGACTGTTTTCAGCGATATCCGTTACGCCTGCCCAGGTAAAAAGGAGCTTTTCGATGAGGCAAGACGCTTTAGCGGCCATGGGATCGGCCACAAACTGCTGAACCAGTGCGATAAGTTGCGGATTAAGACTCATTGCCGTATGCAGGTCGGCCATATTGCCAAACCCGCGGATATACGGTAGAGCCTGAATTTCAGCGGACAGGGTCACATCGCCTGTGTAGCGTGAATATCCTTTGTTGGCCGCAAACCAGACGTCCGCCGATTGGCCGACAGCGCCATCTGAACGCGTAATGGTGCTGGTTTGCCGGTGGGCATTCCCCTGTTCATCAACATATTGTGACGTGCTGTACCCGGTGCCAATGGCGGCCACACCGGCCTCTTCAAGGGAAAGTAACTCTCCTTCGTCAACCCGGCCGTTACTGTTCCCATCCTGCCAGATGCGCAATGACGCCCAGATAGCGTCATCACTGTTCAACTGCCCGTCTTTATTTTCATCCAGTTCCTGTAAAGCCTGATAGCCATTGGCCGCCAGTTTGCCACTTTTCAGCAGCGTATTATTGCCAAAGAGTTCACTGCCGCTATCAATCTGCCCGTTGCCATCACGATCGAATATCAGCAACCCATCGTCCGGAGCCACCCAGCCGGTGTTTTCCGCAAACTGGTTGCCATCATGATCGAAGAAAACACCGCTGCTGACGGATAAGGTTTCGATGCCATCGCCGTCGAGGTCAATAATAATGGGGCTGGCCTGGTTTTCCGCACAAACCAGGCCAGGACCCATCACCGGATCCATAAAACCTGGCGTAAATAAATTCACCCCACCGATATTGATGGGGACAGGGCAGCCCTGAAGTAGCTGTTCGATACTGCTCATCAGCGTATCCAGCAAACTTTTATAATGCCCGATGATCTCGCCAAAATAGCTCCCCGGATAATTATCGCTCCCGGCGACCTCACCAAAGAGCGAATAAACCGATTCACGGGTGGTATTCAACCAGCTTTCCGTAAGATTAAGTAATTCGTTCGCCAGCGCGGCCTGTTCTCCAGGTATTGATTCAGCTGTACTCCCGAAGAGCTCTGTGATTTTGTCGCGGATGCTGTTATAGGTATGGCTGACGGCATTATCAATCACGTCTTTTGCATCGAGGACATCTTCCACCAGATCATTTATCGTGTAATCATTATTGCCATTAATTTTTGCAGCGACGCCGAATGGCGACTGAACTGAATCCAGAAAATCAATGCCCGCGCTTTTAAGGATAAAACTGGCAGCAGTAGTACAGTTAAAATCACTACCGTCACCGTCCGGAATAAGATCGTAGAGCGGAGGGGATTCTTTAAAGTCGCTGATAGCTCCGTCCATACTGCCGTATTGTTCTGCCGTTATTTCAATGGTTAACTGTTCAGAGGAAACTCTTTGTTTAAGATAATCATCGCCATCCAACGAACCTTTGTTATTGAAATAACCAAGATCAGTAGGCGTAAATCCAAAATAAACCACTTTACTACTTCCATCACTGAGTTCCAGCCATGTATGAACCGCACCCTGCCCATTAGTAAACAGGGAGTCATTTTTAATAGTTACAGTGTATGACATAAAATCATCCTAATTTTATTACTTACCATAATGACGTCTAAAAAGTAACGTATAGCTGGAAAAATCCGCGCCAGAACTATAAAGCTCCGGAATTATAATGTAGGACCCAGTGTCCATCTTGCGTAAGTAATCATAACCTACACCGCTATTCTCTAATAATGGCTCAATGTCGGGATAAGCATCAACCTTCGGTACCAATATTTCATGCAAGAGTTCCCCGGTATGAGCGTCATAAATACGGATCGTCCCAGTCAATTCATTTTCTAAGTAAGATCTAATCCTCTTAAAGGCCCTATTAAAAACAACATCTACTACCTTGACGTCCTCCAACGTAAACTTAGTTCTTCTTTTCCGTGGACTACCTGTATCAAAGTAAATCCCCACGATATAATCCCCAGACTTTTCCACCGTAACATAAAGCTGATTAGGAGACAGTTTTCTTAATGGCTTGTTACCAGCGTCCCCCTCTGCTGTGGATTGCGCCACTGCCGCACTGGATTGATCCGCGCGGGTATATGGCGATATGGCCAGGAGAAATAATCCGGCCAGAACAGCAACAATACGCCAGCATTGTTTTGTGGGAAATATTTTCTGGTGATAATCAAACGGCCTTTGCAGAGAGATGAAAAAGAGCGGGTGCTGCATATAAAACCCTTATGTTTGCCAATGTTAATTTAATGGGTTTTATTTACTCCAGATCTTCAATGAGATCAAACAAAATTAGACGATAATTTTATTTCTATAAAATTCAAGATATTAAATCACTGACGCAATACAACGACGAGAATATATCCATTCATTACATCTATAAAATAAAGAATGGCATTCACTAAATAAACCAATGAACGAAAACCACGCTTTTATTTCATCATAAATAATATAAAAACCTTATGTTTTTATCTTTTCCATTCGCCACCTTGATAAATCAAAACCTCTGTTTCTGGATTTCATCACAAGCCTTGCCTTTATCATCTAATCCGACAAAATGCTCAGCCACAATCCCCGCTGTTTTTTCACCAACGGATTATTATTACGGCTGAGGAATACGCCGCAACAAGATGGGGACTGCAATGCCAACAATCTACAAAACCGCAGATCGGTTACAGACATTTGTCCAGATGTTGCAAGCGGCCATCTGACGGCAGAATCTTCTCTGCCGTCAATATCGACACCAGAGGACTACTTCCTCTGCAAGCTGTCAGCGTATTTGCGCGTCAGGCGAAACAGCGCCTCTACCTCTTCCTCAGCCCACTCTGCCAGTACCTGATTCATCAGCCGTGTCCTCGCTACCGCGATGCGTTCAATCACAGTTTTTCCCTGCTCGCTCAAGGTGACTTCGCTGATCCGCCGATCCTGGGCATTAGGTTGTTTGAGCGCCAGTCCCTGCACCTCCAGTTTTTTTACCTGACGACTGACGGTGGTGTAATCGCGCCCCAGGCTATCCGCCAGTTCCACGACCCCTACCGGCCCGTAACGTCCGATGGCCACCAGCAGCGGAAACAGAATTTGATCGATTTGGACATCTGCGGCCTGAAGCAGCTGCTCATCACGAACGGGCTGGTTCATCACGCTAATGATATCGAGCAACGCGCCGTGGAAATCGGTAATGTCGTAATTATTATGTGCATCTTGCATATATTTTTTAACCGGGTATAGTGCCGTTATCTATTATGTGCATTTTACACATAATTGCCTTCAGGAGATAACATTATGAAAGCAGCCGTAGTTTTCGATCTGCAGCAGGGCCCTGTCTGGGCCGATTTTACCGATCCGCAGGCCGATGCCCATCACCCCCTGGTAAAAGTGAATGCCGCCGCCATCAGCCATGTGGTGAAAGCTCGCGCCTCCGGTAAGCATTACAGTTTCGACGGCCGGCTGCCGTTTGTGGTCGGCATTGATGGCGTCGGAACGCTGGCCGATGGGCAGCGGGTCTATTTTGCCTTCCCCACTGCGCCCTGGGGCAGTATGGCGCAGTGGGCGCCGGTCGCCGTCGAAAACTGCCTGCCTTTACCAGATGACCTGGATGATATCACCGCCGCCGCGATGGCAAATCCCGGAATGTCCGCCTGGGCCGCGCTCGTAAAGCGTGCCGGACTGGCCGCCGGAGAGAGCGTACTGATCAACGGCGCAACCGGCAGCGCCGGTCAGCTTGCGGTGCAGATTGCCCGCTTCCTCGGCGCAAGAAAGATCATCGCCACCGGTCGGAATACGCAGATGCTGGCCGCCCTCGGTGCCGACGTCTGTATCGACTTAACGGCAGACGATCCAACGCTACAGGCACAATTCAGCGAGCAGGCGGCACAGCAGGTTGATGTGGTGGTGGATTATCTATGGGGCCGCAGCGCCGAACTGATGCTGCCCGCGCTGGCGAAACACAGTCCAGGCAACGCACCGGTGCGCTACGTGCAGGTGGGGTCGCTTTCCGGCGCGGAAATTGCGCTCAACGGCGCGGTGCTGAGAGCGGCCCCGCTACAACTGATGGGCAGTGGTATCGGTAGCCTGTCGATGCCGCAGCTCCTGGCGGCGACCGGCGAAATGCTGCAGGCCGCCGTTGCAGGCGGTTTTACCATCGCCACCACCCCGCTTGCGCTCAGCGAAGTGGCGAACGCATGGCCGCGCGACAACAGCCAGAAACGCACCGTTTTTGTGATTAATTAAAAAAATCGCTTCCGCACAAAAGATGGGGTTGATATCTTAGATGAGAACTATTATCTTTCTCATTACCGAATAGTTGAGAAAAACACTCAGGTATTCGGTACGACATTGCTCACATTGCTTCCAGTATTTTTCGCCCGCACTTGTGCGGGCTTTTTTTTGCCATCATGCCACCTGCCGACAAACGCTCAACACCTGCTGGCGCAGCCAGCCATGACCGGGGGCAAGCTCCTGACGCGGATGCCACATCTGCGAGACGGTAATCTCCGGTGTGCTGACCGGCAGTTCAAACGCGACGATGCCCTCCCGCATGCCATGATGCAGACAAGAAGCCGGGACCAGCGCCACCAGCTGCGAGTCTCGGGCAACCGCCAGCGCAGCGGTAAACCCCGGCACCACCGCCGCAATTTTGCGGCTCAGACCCAATTCCGCCAGCGCGTCATCCACGGGCCCACGGACCATCCCATGGCGGGAAACAATCACATGCTCGCAGGCGGCATAGCGCTCGGGAGTAATTTGTCCGCCCTGCGCCAGGGGATGTGTTGGAGCCAGTACGCCAACAAAACGATCGCGAAACAGTGCCTGCAGCCGAATTTCCGGCCCCATATTTTTCAGCACCCCAATCTCCAGATCCACGCTCCCGTCGCGCAGAAACTGCGGTCCTTTTTCACTTTTGGCGACGAAATTAAGCTTCACTCCCGGCGCCTGCGCCGCACAGGCACAAATTAATGCCGGGCCAAAAGCTTCGACAAACCCCTCGTTGGTACGCAGAGTAAAGGTTTGCTCCAGCGTCGGAAGATGAAGCGGCGCAGCGGAGTTGTTGAGCACCGAACGCATCTCAGAAACTACGTTTTGCGTTCGCGCTTTTAAGTTTTGCGCATGCGGCGTTAAGACCATTTTGCGCCCGGCTCTCACCAGTAACGGGTCACCGGTGACCTCACGTAGACGGGTCAGGGTGCGGCTCATCGCCGAGGCGCTAAGCCCTGCGCGTCGCGCCGCCCCCGCCACGCTCTCTTCCGCCAGTAAAATATCCAGCGCCACAAGTAAATTAAAATCGGGATCGGTCATTTGCGTTCCTGGGTTCAGTTATGGCGTTTGCTGCATCTTATTACTGCAAATGCTGCGCCTTCCGCCTGATATGTCCTATGACTATAGTCATGGACTCACGCTTTGCTCAGGGAGTTTTATTATGACCACGATCGTTCGCCCTACCGTCCTGATTGTCGGCGCTTCACGCGGTCTCGGCCATGCGATGGCCGCTGAATTTCTGCGCCATGGCTGGAATGTGATCGGCACCGTACGCGATATTCAACCCACCACCCCGCTGCATCAACTCGCGCAGGAAAACCCCGATCGGGTACGTCTGGAAACGCTGGATATGTGTGACAATGACCAGTTGACCGCGCTGGATACAAAGCTCTCCGCTGACCGCCTGGATATGCTGTTTGTTAATGCGGGTACCACCAATCGCGATCCGACGCAGACCATTGGCGAAGTCTCCACCGCGGAGTTTATTGCGGTAATGCTGACGAATGCCCTTGCGCCAATGCGGGTACTTGAACGCCTTCAGCACCATGTGACGCCGCTGGGCCTGCTGGGGGCGATGTCCTCAGGCCAGGGCAGCCTGACCAATAATCTCCGCGGCCAGCGCGAGCTCTACCGCGGCAGTAAAGCAGCGCTGAATATGTTTATGCGCAGTTTTGCCGCCCGCTCGACATCACGTCCGCTGGTGGTGATGGCGCCGGGGTGGATTCGTACCGCGCTGGGTGGCGATGACGCGCCGCTGAGTATCGAAGAGACGATTCCTCATCTGGTTAACGTGCTGCTGGCGAAACAGCAGAGACCTGGTCTGGAGTACCTGGATTATCAGGGAAGAACCGTGCCGTGGTGATCCCGGATAGGCCAGCGCGTCCTCCGCCTTGAAAGAGCCCGGGACGATAATCCCGCAGAACGCATCAATTCCCATCGTTCGAGGACATCGGTGTTGAATTTGACGCCGAAACCTCTATCGTTAAGAAACCCGCCTTATATCTAAAAAAGACAGCAGCAGGAATGAATGCCAAATAGATATAAAATAAATCGCAAAAAAGAATCCCAACTATCATGTTTCCTTCTTAAAAAACCACACAACAACTTTTAACAGAAAATAAATATCCTTCAGTTTGTTATTTCACTCACAAAAAAAGCTTATGAAACCGTCTATCTTCAGAAAAAACACAATCTGTGCTTTATCCTGAACACAAATAGAGGTCATGAGGACGCCCATTATATGAGGAAAGGAGAAAACGAAAAGATAGCATCCCGCCTGAAAGAAGCGCGAGGAATGCGAGGGGTTTCACAAAAAGCACTAGCCGAGATGTGTGGCTGGGCTCAGTCACGCATTGGCAATTATGAGTCAGGAATACGCCGTATCGACGTTAATGATGCAATAACTTTATCCAAGTATTTAGGTATGGAACCTTCTGAACTAATGTTTGGGAAAGATGACAGCACACCCCATTTGCCATGCAGTGATGAGAAAAAATTACTGTGCATATTCAGAAAGTTACCAAAGAACGAACAAAGAAAAATGCTACGAGCATTTAACCGCAGATTAAAAGAAATTAATGAGTATGTTGAAAAATAGCTTAAGGGCTGCCATCCACATTAAACGCCCTTTTAAATCTACTACACATGCAAAGGTAACTGATGGTAATGGAAAACTTCAAATTAAGACTTAAAAATCACATTGAACATGTCAAAAATGTTGGTATTCATTGCACAACTGAAGAAACGACCAAACAGGCATTGATATTACCATTTTTGGACACTCTTGGATTTAATTCATATGATCCGCAGAAAGTGAAAGCAGAATATGGTGCTGACTTCCCGGGTGTAAAAGTGGGAGAAAGAGTCGACTATGCTCTCTTTTGCCAGGGTGTGCCGGTCATGTTCATTGAAGCAAAGGCCTTTAAAGAGAGAATTGATAACCACTGCCCACAACTTTCACGCTACTTTAACTGTACTCCAGAGGTGACAATTTCAGCGATAACAAATGGATTAGAATGGCGTTTTTTCACTGACCTCCAGGAAAAGAACATCATGGATCCAACACCATTCTTAAGAATTAGAATGGACAGCATTACTGACGCAGATGCCGAACAACTATTTAGGTTTCGCCATGATAAATTTAAACCTGAGGCGCTAAGGACTCTTGCTGAAGAAAGTGTATACATCTCAGCCTTCTCTAAAGTCATAAGCTCTAGCATGAAAGATATTGATTCTGAATTTGTAAGATATGTTGCATCGCGTGCAAATATTGGTCGCCAGCTCAACCAGAGATTTATTGACTCAATCACCCCTTTGGTAAGAGAGGCGGTACAACGTTCAGTTAGCGCCATGGTGGTATCCGGTCTTTCTGCAAATGCGCAAATCGCCGACGAAACAACCACTAAAGAAATCAGTGAGGTCACGGTCACTGACACCGCAATCGACCTGGTTGACCCAGACAACCCTAATATTGTGACAACGCCAAATGAGCGTTCACTTTTTGAAAAGATCGTGTCAATAATAGGTGCCGACAAAGATATTCAAGCTAAAGACACGGAATCATACTATGGTGTTCTTTATCAGGGGAAAACAAACAGATGGATCGTGCGCTATTATGATAAAAAAAGTCGCTCGTCCATACAAATACCTATTGAATTAACACCTATAGCAATCAATGAAATATCACGTGCACGACTTGAGCATGATGGGACGAGAATATACCTCGACAAACCCGAGGATATTCTAAGGATATCTGGGTTGATATTAGACGCATTCCAGTATGTAACTAATGATGAAAACTTCAAAAAGAAAAAAAATGAGACTACTTGAAATACACTCAATCCCGCGATATGCGGGATTTTTTAATGATGCCTTCTGCATAGTTAAAATCGTCAGGTGTCGCTGGCACAACTAGTTGTGACATCAACATCTGCGGTTTCGTCACTCACGCCGGAAAAATCAGACTGCCACGGAGTTATCACTTAATATAGGAGTCCAGTACTTTCAAAATAACCTCCAGATCTTCTTCTCGCTTCGCCTCGTCCCCTTCATGAACAATGTGCTCGACCAGATGGCCTTTAATGACCTCACGCATTAATCCATTGACCGCCCCGCGTATTGCGGCGATCTGTTGAAGCACGGCGGCACATTCATGCGGTTCATCGAGCATTTTTTTCAGCGCAATGACCTGCCCCTGAATCTTGTTGGTGCGGGCTTTAAGCTTTTTTTGATCGCGGATGGTATGCGACATGCTGCAATCTCCCATGGAAAAGTCGTGGCTGATTCTACCATTACGATTCTACTGGGGGGTAGTATTTAGTACTGGGGGGGAGTAGAATCCAGACACCTTCCACGACCCAGAATTCGACTCATGACCGACTTTACAACACTACTTCAGCAAGGAAACGCCTGGTTCTTCATTCCAGGCGCGGTGCTTCTCGGCGCACTTCATGGGCTGGAGCCAGGACATTCAAAAACGATGATGGCGGCCTTCATCATTGCCATAAAAGGCACGGCCAGACAGGCTGCCATGCTCGGACTCGCGGCCACTCTTTCACACACCGCCATCGTCTGGCTGATTGCTTTTGGCGGAATGTATATCAGTAACCGCTTTACCGCCGAATCGGCTGAGCCGTGGCTGCAGTTGGTTTCTGCCATCATCATTCTCGGTACCGCCGTCTGGATGTTCTGCCGAACCTGGAAGGGAGAAAAAAACTGGCTGACCAGCCAGCAGGAAAGCGAGCGGCACCATCATGATGAATCAAGACTGATCGATACCGGTCATGGCAAAGTGGAACTGTCCATTTTTGAAGAGGGTCAGCCGCCGCACTGGCGCATACGTACGCTCAGCGGCAGAGAATGGGATGCCGGGACTGTTTCGCTAGTGACGCAGCGAGAATCGCCCGCTGGTACGCAGTCATTTGCTTTTGTCGATTGCGGTAGCTATCTGCAGTCAACATCCCCCATTCCGGAACCACATGATTTTCGCGTTCGCCTGTCGCTGGGACATCGCGGCCATGTCCATGATTACGACCTGGAATTTTGCGAGCATGAACATACGCACGATCATACGGAACTTGAAGGGCTGGATGTCGATTCCACAGCGTACCGGGATGCGCATGAGTTGGCCCACGCGCACGACATAGAAAAAAGGTTCACCAATAAAGAGGTCACCAACGGGCAGATTTTACTCTTTGGCCTGACCGGCGGGTTAATCCCCTGTCCTGCGGCCATTACGGTAATGTTGATTTGTATCCAGATCAAAGCCCTGGCGCTGGGCGCAACGCTGGTGGTGAGTTTTAGTATTGGACTTGCCCTGACGCTGGTGACGGTGGGCGTGGGGGCTGCAATCGGCGTCCGTCAGGTCGCCAGACGCTGGGACGGTTTTCATACTCTTGCCCGCAGAGCCCCCTATTTTTCAAGCCTGCTGATTGCCGCGATGGGTCTCTATCTGGCTATCCACAGCGGGATCGTCCTGCTGAGCTAATCCTGTTCATATTGTTCCTCTTCTTCCCGCTGAGTATCAAGAAGAGGAACAGGCTGACTGACCATAACCCCGCGGATTAATAGCCGCCTTTATCCGCTCGATTCTCGCCTCTTTTCCGTATTTATCTGTTGTTTGCATGGTACCGTCCGTCACCTAAGTACAACCCGTTACCATCACACTCAACAGTCATGCAAAGCTGTATCTTTGCTCTCCTTGCATCCCTCGCGGCAAAATTCCCCGGACAGGCAATTCATAAGCGATTATTAGACAAAATAACTGACCATTATCAGGGGCTCGCTTGTGCGAAGCGGCATAACGTCACAGGGGATAACTGAGAGGGTCCGGCGGAAATAAAAAACTGGCCATATCATGACCAGTTTTTTAGAAGGGGTTTGCAGAAGAACTCAGAACCGGTAGCCGGCAGAGAACATAAACACCCACGGATCGATGCGGGTACTGACTTTCTGGTCCACACCGCCGGCTTTAAATTTCACATCGGTGTCGATATCCATGTACCACAGCGACATGTTCAGCAACCAGTCGCGGTTAATCAGGTAATCCAGCCCCACCTGACCTGCCGCTCCCCAGGAGTCTTTAAGACTCAGATCGCTCAACCCGGCATTTTTACCGGTGTCATTAAAGTCGGCATTAAAGAAGGTGGTGTAGTTAATACCTGCACCGATATACGGGCGTACTTTGCTCTGGGCATCGCCGAAATACCATTGCGCCATCAGCGTTGGCGGCAGCTGATTCACGGTGGCGATGGTCCCGGTCGGGCCAGTGCCAACCTTGTGACGGAATGGCGTGGCCGCCAGTAGTTCAACGCCGATGTTGTCCGTCGCCATATAGGTGAAGGTCAAGCCCAGCTGCGTGTTATTACTGACGTTAAACCCGCCCAGACTGCCTAACACGTTATCAGAACCTTCCGTCGGTCGAACGGTGGCCGAACCCGCACGAATAAAAAACTCTCCGGCTTCATGCGCCCAGACGCTGCCAGAAAGGGTACTCAAAATAATGCCAACCGCTGCTAACTTTTTCATATCCACTTCCTCATTATGGTTATTCAGCGCGGGCTAATATACCCATAACGAGTTACCTTTGATCCGTTCTCGATCACATAAAGTTGTGAGATTTAACATTTATTGATCCAGATTAATTTTTACTTTCATGGCGATACCAAAAAACTCACACTCACATCAATTTTCACTTTCCGGGCAGCGAAAAATTTTTCCCCGCCTCTTGCCGCCTTCGATGCGTCTGGATAATTTATCTGCCGACAATCTGTGTTGATGCGTTTTTATCAGGTGTAATCATGAGTGAAATCAACCCGTGCATGACGTGCGGTGCCTGTTGTGCGTATTTTCGAGTCTCTTTCTACTGGGCGGAAGCCGACGATGCCGGCGGCGTTGTGCCGACGAAGCTTACCGAGCCGCTAACCCCTTTTCTGCGCTGCATGAGCGGCACCAACCAACGACAAAGCCGCTGCGCCGCCCTCAAGGGGGAAATCGGCGAATCGGTGCACTGCTCAATTTATCAGCACCGCCCCTCTCCCTGCCGCGAATTCGCCCAGTCCGGTGAAGGCGGCGAGGTAAACGAAGCCTGCAACCGGGCCCGCGCCCGCTACGGCCTGCCGCCGCTCATCCCTCTTTACAAAGATATACTTAGCCTGACAACGGCAGAGGCTGCTACCCACGAGGGATTTGCGGTACAATCGCCGGCTAGTTAACACCTGCAATACTCAAGGAGAGTGCATGTCTATCACGGCGAAGACCGTCTACCGTGACACGGGAAATTTTTTTCGTAATCAGTTTGTCACCATTTTACTGATTGCGTTGTTATGCGCGTTAATTACGGTAGTCCTTGGCCATGCTTTTTCACCCAGTGAAGAGCAGCTCTCGATTCTGAGCGAAGGAGATAATCTGGCGGGGAGCGCCGGGCTGTTTGAGCTGGTGCAAAACATGACCCCGGAGCAACAGCAGATCCTGCTGCGCGCCTCGGCCGCATCGACCTTCTCCGGTCTGGTGGGTAACGCCATTCTGGCCGGCGGCGTGCTGCTGATGATTCAGCTGGTCTCCGCCGGACAGCGGGTCAGCGCGCTGCGCGCTATCGGAGCTTCTGCGCCGGTACTGCCAAAGCTGCTGCTGCTGATCCTGTTCACCACCTTTGTGGTGCAGATGGGGATGATGCTGGTGCTGGTGCCGGGCGTGCTGCTCGCTATCGTGCTGGCTTTTGCCCCCATCATGCTGGTGCAGGATAAGCTGGGGATTTTTAACGCCATGCGCAGCAGTATGCGTCTGGTGTGGGCCAATATGCGTCTGGTCGCCCCGGCGGTGATTGGCTGGCTGCTGGCGAAAACGCTACTGCTGCTGTTTGCATCCAGCTTTGCGGTACTGACGCCGAACGTCGGCGCGGTGGTTATCAATACGATCAGCAATCTGATCTCTGCACTGTTGCTGATCTATTTGTTCCGCCTGTATATGCTTATCCGCAACTAAATTAACCTGGGCCGGGACTCTTCCGGCCCTATCTGAACGACGGGTCCGATGTATGAAGCAGTTTCTGGATTTTTTACCGCTGGTAGTCTTCTTCGCCTTCTACAAGCTCTACGATATCTACGCCGCAACCACCGCGCTGATTATCGCCACCGCTATCGTGCTGATCTATACCTGGGTACGCTATCGTAAAGTCGAAAAGATGGCGCTGATTACCTTTGTGCTGGTTGCTGTATTTGGCGGCCTGACCATTTTCTTCCATAATGATGAGTTTATAAAATGGAAGGTCACGGTCATCTACGCTCTGTTTGCCGGCGCTTTGCTGTTCAGCCAATGGGTGATGAAAAAGCCATTGATTCAACGCATGCTCGGCAAAGAGCTGACCCTGCCGCAGCAGGTCTGGTCGCGTCTGAATCTCGCCTGGGCGCTGTTTTTTATTCTCTGCGGTCTGGCCAATATCTATATCGCTTTCTGGTTGCCGCAGAATATCTGGGTCAACTTCAAGGTCTTCGGCCTGACGGCGCTGACGCTGGTCTTCACGCTGTTGAGCGGCGTGTACATCTATCGCCATATGCCGCAGGACGATAACCACTAATCAACGGCAAGCCGGGGGTATCGCTTTTGCCCCCGCTCTCCTTTGCGTTGCGTATTCCCCTCTCCTCGTTTTCAGCGCTTGCTCTTGAGACTCGCGTTATTTGCCGTTTTCCTGACCCGCGTCTTGCGTAGAAAACCGTTCAGTAAGCGCACTCACCTGTATCCGTCTGGCGGAACTGCGGCCTGGCATCAGCGGCAAACGTCCACCGAGTCTGAGACGAAAGAAGACAAACACTGGCCCCGATAACCCACCCACTCTGCGCCGTATTCCCCACCGCGCGAACAGCTATCTCCTGCAGCCGACGTCAATCCCGCCCGTTTATTCACCATTTCTGCCATAACCCGGGAAAATTGCGCCAATTGTGAGGATTTGATGAAGATTCATTTGCACACATTGAAATGATAATAATTATCATTGATATTCGCAGTCTCAATTTTTAACGCTTTGATATGGATATTTACAATGAGATCGCAGAACTATTATGCCATTACGCCCCTCGCGCTGGTATTTGCAGGCTTTCTGACGCCCGACGCCTTTGCTGACGAGGTTGAACGCGATACCGAAACTATGGTGGTACACAGCACGGCTGAAGAAGCACTCAAGCAGCAGCCGGGGGTATCTGTCATCACCGCTGAAGATATTGCCCGGGATCCCCCGGTTAACGACCTGTCGGAAATCATTCGTAAAATGCCCGGCGTCAATTTAACCGGCAACAGCGCCAGCGGCAGCCGGGGCAACAACCGGCAGATCGATATTCGCGGAATGGGGCCGGAGAACACCCTCATCCTGATCGATGGCGTTCCGGTCACCTCCCGTAATTCGGTACGCTACAGCTGGCGCGGCGAACGTGATACCCGCGGGGATAGCAACTGGGTGCCACCGGAGATGGTCGAACGCATTGAAGTTCTGCGCGGCCCGGCAGCAGCCCGCTACGGATCCGGTGCCGCCGGCGGCGTGGTCAATATCATTACCAAACGCCCCACCAACGACTGGCATGGCTCGCTATCGTTTTATACCAACCAGCCGGAAAACAACAAAGAGGGGGCGACGAATCGCGCCAACTTTAGCCTCAACGGACCGCTGGCCGGCGATGCGCTGACCATGCGGCTGTACGGTAACATCAATAAAACGGATGCCGACGCCTGGGACATCAACCATGCGCAAAATGGTTCGTACGCCGCCGGTCGCGAAGGGGTGCGCAACAAGGACATCAACGCCCTGCTGTCATGGAAACTGACGCCGCAGCAGATTGTCGATTTTAACTACGCCTATAGCCGCCAGGGCAATATTTACGCCGGTGATACCCAATACAGTAACGGTAACCTCAGCCCCGATGGCCTGGTCAGCGAGCTGTATGGCCATGAAACCAACCGTCTGTATCGCCAGTCCTGGGGACTGACCTATAACGGAATCTGGGACTGGGGCCAGTCCAAAGCCGGAGTCTATTACGAGAAAACCAATAACACTCGTCTGCAGGAAGGTTCTACCGGGCGCGTAGAAGGGATGATCAACAGCGATGAGTACGCCACCAGCCGCCTTGAATCCTGGCGTTCGACCGGCGAGCTGAATCTCCCCTTCCACTGGCTGGCCGACCAGACCCTGACCCTCGGGATGGAGTGGAACCGCGATGAACTCAACGACCCCGCCTCCATGCAGGCAACCAACGTCAGCGGCGAGACCATCCCGGGCACCTCAGGCGAGGCCTCCCAGCGCAGCACCACCAACAGCGCGACCCTCACCGGCCTCTACCTGGAAGATAATATTGAGGCGATGCCGGGCACCAATATCATCCCCGGACTGCGTTTTGACTATCACAATGAATTTGGCAGTAACTGGAGCCCGAGCCTGAACCTGGCGCAGGAGCTGGGCGAGATGTTCAAAGTCAAAGCCGGCATTGCACGTGTCTTCAAGGCCCCAAACCTGTACCAGTCCAGCGAAGGCTATCTGCTGTCGACCCGCGGCAACGGCTGCCCGAACACCATCAGCAACGGCAGCTGCTACCTGCTCGGCAACCCGGACCTCGATCCGGAAATCAGCATCAATAAAGAGCTCGGCCTTGAATTTAACCTCAACGGCTATAACGCGGGGGTAACGTGGTTCCGTAACGATTATAAAAACAAAATCGTCTCCGGTACCGATGTGCTGGGCTATACCTCGAGCGGCAACAATATTCTGCAATGGCAAAACGGCGGCAAAGCGGTCGTCGAAGGGCTGGAAGGCACCCTGCTCATCCCGATTGTGGCCGACACGCTGGACTGGCGAACCAATGCGACCTATATGATCAAATCGGAGAACAAAGATACCGGTAATCCGCTGTCGGTGATCCCGAAATATACGATTAACACCATGCTGGACTGGCAGGTCAACAGCAAACTTTCGGCCAACGTCAACTGGACGATGTACGGCCGCCAGAAACCGCGTCAGTATGCGGAGATCCGCAACGAGACCGGCACGCTCGCCACGAATGAAGTCGGTGCCTATTCCGTTGTCGGTATCGGTGCGAACTACCAGCTGTTGAAAGATCTTCGCCTGAATGCCGGCATCAGTAACCTGTTCGATAAGCAAATTTATCGCGAAAACGCGGGCGCTTCGACCTATAACGAACCCGGTCGCGCCTATTACGCCGGCGTCACCCTCTCCTTCTGAATACCCACGCCCGCAGCCGCGGGCGTATTCCCCTGTTTTCTCCCTGCCATTTTCATAGTAGCATCGCGCTGATCTTCTTTGACCAGCACAGAGTACAGAATGACAACAACAGATCTCACCCCGAAGGGCGAAATGGTTTTACGCACCCTGGCTATGCCAGCGGACACGAACGCCAATGGCGATATTTTTGGCGGCTGGTTGATGTCGCAGATGGATATCGGCGGCGCGATTATGGCCAAAGAGATTGCGCAGGGTCGCGTGGTGACCGTGCGCGTTGACGGAATGACCTTTTTACGGCCGGTGGCCGTGGGTGACGTGGTGTGCTGCTACGCACGCTGCGTGAAACGCGGCAACACCTCTATCACCATCAACATCGAAGTGTGGGTGAAGAAAGTGTCGTCTGAGCCGATTGGCCAACGTTATAAAGCCACGGAAGCCCTGTTTATCTACGTGGCGGTCGACAATCAGGGTAAGCCGCGCGCGATACCTGGCGAATAAAAAGTGCCCGGCATGCCGGGCCATTTTTTACAAAAATCCGAGCAGCGAGAAGAACACATAGCCAAGAACAATCATGATAACCGGCAGGATATACAGCGGGAAGTACTGCACCAGAATCGTATGGCGAGGTACCACGATACGCGCCGCAATTTGCTCACGGCTGAGCCCTTCCGGCCCCTTCGCCTGTTCAAGAATCAGCTGATCTTCAACTCCTTCACGCAGGAACCTGGCCTGACGGCTCATGCGCGCGCCTGACGCCTGCAGCGCCATGCCGACAAACACCAGGATATAGATAATCCAGAAGCCAATATTCAGGCTGTGTTTAAAATCCGGCAGCGGCGAGTTGTACCAGAAAAAGTTGAGGAACGGCGTATTGAAACGCATCATTTCAATCATGACGTGCGCAAAATCCATCAGTACCGCATCAATGCCCGGTTTTTTTTCGCTGTGTTCGTACATAAACTTCAGTACCGAAATTAGCGTTGAAATCACCGCGGGTATAAAAATAACCCACCCTAAAATACGTTTAAGTACTGCAATGCGTCCAGCTTGTTGATACGTCATGGATTCCCCTTGTTTAAGACGCCTTAATCACCGTCTAAGTCTACCCTCAGCGGCGAATTTCGCCCAATAATGCGCGGTATGATATACCATGAGGACCAATTCGTTATCTACTTGCGCTACAGGAGAAGGACTTATGTCAGCCAGGCGACAAATTCATGCCGCTATTTTCGATATGGATGGATTACTGATTGATTCCGAGCCGCTATGGGATCAGGCGGAGCTGGAGGTCATTGAAAGCCTCGGGGTCGATATCAGCCGCCGCGATGAGCTGCCCGATACGCTGGGACTGCGCATCGATTTAGTGGTGGATCTGTGGTTTGCCCAGCAGCCATGGAAAGGCGCGGATCGCGCTGAAGTCACCGCACGGATTATCAGCCGCGCGATTGAGCTGGTTGAAGCCTCCCGCCCTCTGTTACCCGGCGTACGAGAAGCCGTCGCCTTGTGTAAGGCACAAGGGTTGAAAGTGGGCCTGGCATCGGCCTCGCCGCTGCGGATGCTGGAAAAGGTCCTCACCATGTTCGAGCTGCGCGAGCAGTTTGACGCCCTTGCCTCCGCAGAATCACTGCCGTACAGCAAGCCCCATCCTCAGGTCTATCTCAACTGCGCCGCCAGTCTGGGCGTGGACCCGATGGCCTGCGTCGCGCTGGAGGATTCGGTCAACGGGATGATCGCCAGTAAGGCAGCCCGCATGCGCTCTATCGTCGTTCCGGCCGAGGAAAATCGCCACGATCCGCGTTTTGTGCTGGCAGACGTGAAGCTTACGACGCTGGAGTCACTCAGCGCCAGCGAGCTCTGCGGCCTGCTTTCCGACCAGCGATCGGCGCACAGCGGTTGAACCATCACAAAAATAAAACGATGTTTCATTTTTAATTGTTTTTCCGCTCAGCACCCTCTATGCTTGAAAAAACGGCGTGATTAAACGCATAAATCAGCAGACAGAGGTGCATATGGTACTTAACACCTTCGACCTGACGGGTAAGGTCGCCATCGTGACGGGATGTGACGCCGGGTTGGGCCAGGGAATGACCCTGGCCCTTGCCCAGGCCGGCTGCGATATCGTCGGCGTCAATCGCAAGATCCCACATGAAACGGCCGAACAGGTCCTGGCGCTCGGGCGTCGATTCACCGCCATTCAGGCTGACCTCAGCCGCCAGGATGCTATCGCCGACATCGTCGCGCAAGCCGTCTCCGCCATGGGCCGGGTGGACATTCTGGTTAATAATGCCGGTACAATACGCCGCGCCGATGCGCTCATCTTTAGCGAAAAAGAGTGGGACGACGTCATCAATCTCAACCTCAAGTCGGTGTTCTTTTTATCGCAGGCGGTCGCCAGGCAGTTTATTCAGCAGGGCAGCGGCGGAAAGATCATTAACATCGCCTCCATGCTCTCGTTTCAGGGCGGGATTCGCGTCCCCTCGTATACGGCCTCAAAAAGCGGCGTGCTCGGTTTAACCCGCCTGATGGCCAACGAATGGGCCGGGCAGAATATCAACGTCAATGCCATCGCCCCCGGGTATATGGCCACCGATAATACCCGGCAGTTACGCGATGATGCCGATCGCAGTAAAGAGATCCTCGACCGTATCCCGGCCGGGCGCTGGGGCGTCCCGGATGATTTACAGGGCCCGGTCGTGTTCCTGGCGTCGTCGGCTGCGAATTACATCAATGGATATACGCTGGCGGTTGATGGCGGCTGGCTGGCACGTTAATAGTTTTGTGACAAAGAGTTACACCGTCACCTCTTTCACACACTGTATAAAAACCCTATACTGTATGAATTGACAGTTTAGGGTTTTTATCATGACGGCGGAAGGCCATCTCTTCTTTTCTATCGCCTGTGCGGTATTTGCGAAAAATGCGGAATTAACCCCCGTACTGGCACAGGGTGACTGGTGGCATATTGTTCCCTCAGCGGTACTGACCTGCCTGCTGCCGGATATCGATCATCCGAAGTCCTTTCTCGGGCAGCGGCTAAGCTGGATATCGAAGCCCGTCGCCCGCGCCTTTGGCCACCGCGGGTTCACCCATAGCCTGCTGGCGGTTTTTGGCGCTATCACGCTGTTTTATCTGAAAGTGCCGGAAAGCTGGTTCGTGCCCGCCGATGCCGTGCAGGGGCTGGTACTGGGCTATCTCAGCCATATTCTTGCCGATATGCTCACCCCGGCGGGGGTACCGCTGCTGTGGCCCTGCCGCTGGCGCTTCCGCCTGCCGATCCTCGCGCCGCGTAAAGGCAACCAGCTGGAGCGGGCGCTGTGTATGGCGCTGTTCGTTTATGCCGTATGGATGCCACAAACTTTCGCCGAGAACAGCGCCGTGCGCTGGTCTTCGGGGATGATTAATTCACTGCAGATCACCTTTAATCGTTTTATTAGTCACCAGACCGGACGATAAACAGGCAAAACGGTCAAAATAGTTATAAACCATTCCATTTGAATATAAGTAATGAATTCCTCTTCTGCTAACCTTGCGCCATTAGAGCTGGTAACAGACCAGCCGGATAAAAACCTATCAGGAGAACGGGGATGAATTTTCCATTAGTAGCGAACGTTATCGTGTTCGCGGTTTTGCTGTTTGCGCTGGGGCAAACCCGCCACAAACAGTGGAGCCTCGCCAAAAAAGTACTGCTCGGCCTCGTCATTGGCGTCGTGTTCGGCCTGGCGCTGCAGTTGATTTATGGTTCCGACAGCCAGGTGCTGAAAGACTCCATTCAATGGTTCAATATCGTCGGTAATGGCTATGTCCAGCTACTGCAGATGATCGTCATGCCGTTGGTTTTCGCTTCTATTCTCAGCGCCGTTGCTCGCCTGCATAATGCCTCACAGCTGGGAAAAATCAGTTTCCTGAGCATCGGTACCCTGCTGTTCACCACGCTGATTGCAGCGCTGGTCGGCGTGCTGGTGACCAACCTGTTCGGCCTGACGGCCGAAGGTCTGGTGCAGGGCAGCGCGGAAACCGCGCGTCTGAATGCGATTCAGAGCAACTATGTCGGTAAAGTCGCCGACCTGAGCGTACCGCAGCTGATCCTCTCTTTTGTACCGAAGAACCCGTTTGCCGACCTGACCGGTGCGAACCCGACCTCGATCATCAGCATCGTTATCTTCTCCGCCTTCCTCGGCGTCGCGGCGCTGAAGCTGCTGAAAGATGACGTTGAAAAGGGCCAGCGCGTCCTGACCGCCATCGACACTCTGCAGAGCTGGGTGATGAAGCTGGTACGTCTGGTCATGCAGTTAACGCCGTACGGCGTGCTGGCGCTGATGACCAAAGTGGTGGCCGGTTCCAATCTGCAGGACATCATCAAGCTCGGCAGCTTCGTGATTGCCTCCTACCTTGGCCTGGGCATTATGTTTGTGGTTCACGGTCTGCTGCTGGCCATTAACGGCGTGAGCCCGCTGAAATACTTCCGCAAGGTGTGGCCGGTACTGACCTTCGCCTTCACCAGCCGCTCCAGCGCCGCATCGATTCCGCTGAATGTCGAAGCACAAACCCGCCGTCTGGGCGTACCGGAATCCATCGCCAGCTTCTCCGCCTCCTTTGGCGCGACTATCGGTCAAAACGGTTGTGCAGGTCTCTACCCGGCGATGCTGGCCGTCATGGTTGCCCCGACCGTCGGTATCAACCCGTTTGATCCGCTGTGGATCGCCACGCTGGTCGGCATCGTCACCGTAAGCTCCGCTGGGGTTGCGGGGGTCGGCGGCGGCGCAACGTTCGCAGCGCTGATCGTCCTGCCGGCCATGGGCCTGCCGGTGACGCTGGTAGCGCTGCTTATTTCCGTCGAACCGCTGATCGACATGGGCCGTACGGCATTGAACGTGAACGGCTCAATGACCGCCGGTACTCTGACCAGCCAATGGCTGCGCCAGACCGACAAAACGATTCTCGACAGCGAAGAAGACGCCGAGCTGGCGCATCGCTAAGCTAACGAGCACAAAAAAACCGCAGATAGCTATCTGCGGTTTTTTTTATTTCTCGCTACCCTTTCATGAGGTAATTTCGCCTTCCTGGCGCATCTGCATGGCCCAGCGCTGCGCCGCTTCCGGGACGCTAAACGCTGGCGAACGGCGGAAATGTTCACCCATCAGCACAAAGGCGACATACTTGCCGCGCAACAGCCACACATCGCGAAAACCGTCCATTTTGACGGCGTGTTCCGGAGGGGCGGGTTCCACCCGAGGCACGTAGCTAATGACAGGGCGGTTTTGTTGGCGAAGTGTTTTCATAACCAATAGATTCACTAAACAAAGCGGGAAACAGAAACGGCTATCATAGCCGATTGCCCTGCCTTTCGTCGCCCCTTACGTGTGTTCTGCCGCCGGGCGATAGTTTTCACGCCTCCAGGCGGCTCATCTGGTGAGATGTTCTATAGTTAGAAGGGTTTTGGTAGCGCAACGACCATTTTTCAGTAATGAAAACAGGAGACGAGCAATGTCTGATAAGAACCATAAACCACAAAACCACAAAGCGCCTCACGACGCCAGCGAAGCACAGCCCGGTCTGGATGCTCTGGCTCCGGATGATCAATCATGGCGCCCGACGCCGCATCCCACGGCGCCAGGGGAAGAACCCAGCGCGCCGGGAAGCCTCAAAGCGCCCGATATCCACAGCAGCAAACTTGACGCGCTGGCGCAGCAGCGCAAAGACAGCGAAAACGTCCCCCTGACCACCAATCAGGGGGTACGTATTGCCGACGATCAGAATTCGCTCCGCGCGGGGGCCCGGGGACCCACGCTGCTGGAAGACTTTATTCTGCGTGAAAAAATTACTCACTTTGACCATGAGCGGATCCCGGAGCGCATCGTCCATGCGCGCGGATCGGCGGCGCACGGCTATTTTCAACCCTACCGCAACCTGAGCGACGTCACGAAAGCCGATTTTCTCTGCGATCCCGCGAGGAAAACGCCGGTATTCGTACGCTTCTCTACCGTCCAGGGCGGCGCCGGCTCGGCCGATACGGTGCGCGATATTCGCGGCTTCGCCACCAAATTTTATACCGATGAAGGCATTTTTGACCTCGTCGGGAACAACACGCCGATCTTCTTCATCCAGGATGCGCTGAAATTCCCCGATTTCGTTCATGCCGTGAAGCCTGAACCGCACTGGGCTATCCCGCAGGGACAAAGCGCCCATGACACTTTCTGGGATTACGTCTCGCTGCAGCCGGAAACGTTACATAACGTGATGTGGGCGATGTCCGACCGCGGCATACCGCGCAGCTATCGCACTATGGAAGGATTTGGTATTCACACCTTCCGCCTGATCAATGCCGACGGTAAGGCCACCTTTGTCCGTTTTCACTGGAAACCGCTGGCCGGTAAAGCCTCTTTGCTCTGGGATGAGTCGCAAAAGCTGACCGGTCGGGATCCGGATTTCCATCGCCGCGATCTGTGGGAAGCGATAGAAGCCGGCGATTATCCGGAGTATGAGCTGGGTCTGCAGCTGATCCCGGAAGAGGATGAACAGGCGTTTGACTTCGATCTGCTCGATCCCACTAAGCTGATCCCCGAGGCGCTGGTTCCGGTACAGAGGGTCGGGAAAATGGTGCTTAACCGCAATCCGGATAACTTCTTCGCCGAAAACGAACAGGCGGCATTCCACCCAGGCCATATCGTACCGGGGATAGATTTCAGCAACGACCCGTTACTGCAGGGCCGCCTTTTCTCGTATACCGATACGCAGATTAGCCGTCTGGGCGGGCCTAACTTCCATGAAATTCCGATTAACAAACCCACCTGCCCGTATCACAACTTCCAGCGTGACGGCATGCACCGGATGGATATTGATACCAACCCCGCCAACTACGAGCCAAACTCGATCAACGATAACTGGCCGCGCGAAACGCCACCGGCCCCTAAGCGCGGCGGTTTTGAGTCGTACGCCGAGCGCGTCGACGGTGAGAAAATTCGCCAGCGTAGCCCCTCGTTCGCCGAGTATTACGCCCACCCGCTGCTGTTCTGGCGCAGCCAGACGCCGGTTGAGCAGCAGCATATTATTGATGCCTTTAGCTTTGAGTTAAGCAAAGTGGTCCGGGTATGGATCCGCGAACGGGTGGTTGACCAGCTGGCGCACATCGATATCCCGCTGGCGCAGGCTGTTGGCAAAAATTTAGGCATCACGCTCAGCGACGAGCAGTGCAAGATCACGCCGCCGCCGGACGTTAACGGGGTGAAAAAGGATCCCAGCCTGAGCCTGTATGCTATCCCCGGCGGGGAGATCAAGGGCCGCGTCGTCGCCGTGTTGCTCAACGATCGCCCGGTAGCGCAGGATGTGCTGACCCTGCTGCAATCCCTGAAGGCGAAAGGGGTTCATGCCCGACTGCTTTATTCACGGATGGGGGAAGTGATTGCCGATGACGGCACGCGGCTGCCCATCGCCGGGACTTTTAGCGGTTCGCCGTCGCTGACGGTCGATGCGGTCATCGTCCCGGGCGGCGACTTGTCCCTTCTCAGCAACAGCGGGGAGCTGCATTACTACCTGCTGGAGGCCTATAAGCATTTAAAACCGATCGTGCTGGCGGGCGACGGACGCCAGTTTAAGGCCCTGCTGCAGGTCGCCAGTCAGGGGGAGGAAGGCGTTGTCGAGGCAGACGTCATTGACGCTCCGGCGATGGATACGCTGTTCACGCTGATGGCGGCGCATCGGGTGTGGTCGCGCGCCGGTAAAACGGCGACTATTCCGGCCTGACAGAAAAGGACCGCGCGGGATCCCGCTCGCCGGATGTCCGGTGAACGGGCGCAATCAGGGGAAGCCGGGCGCTTCCCCTCCACCCGCGTTAAACGTCGCGGTAGGTCCCTAAACGGTACCCGCGTTCGGCAACCGCATACTTGAGTGAGGCCGAGGTCAGCACCTCCAGCTCTGCCAGCCGCGGGTAGCAATAGGCGCTGCCCATGATGGTGTTATCAACAAACGCCGGGTGGCACATTACTTCCAGAGACGATTCGCCCCGCTGGATAGAGGCATCCAGGGTTTGTAAAAACAGCGCCTCCGAGATGGCCTCGCCGTAGAACTCACTGGCAAAACCGTCGCTGCTGCGCGCAGCATCCTGCGCCAGTTTGTCACGCTGAGCGAGCTGACGGTCAATACGCAGTGCCACCCCCTTCTCGCGCGCAAATGCGGCAACAATGGGATAAATCCGGGCGATCATATGCACATGGTGATGGCTGTCGATATGCGTCGGCTCGCAGCCAAACAGCTCGATAAACCGACGATACTGACACTCCAGCTCATGCGCGATTTCATCCAGCGGCAGGCTATCCTCTTCCGCCATTTGCCAAATCCACTTCCCCAGGCGCCCCTCGCGGGTCAGCCCCGGCATCGCCGACAAGGGTTCCCCCAGAGTCAGGACAAAATGCATCCCGACCCCCAGCTCCGGCACGCAGCGGCTCAGCTGGGCCGCGTGGCTAATCGCCGCCCCGTTAACCAGCGCCGTTGTTGAGGTGACCAGGCCATTTTTACAGGCTTCAATAATGCCGTAGTTCTGACCTTTGCTCAGGCCAAAATCGTCGGCATTAACGATTAACACGCGTTCCATCAGCTCTCCCGTTACGCTTTCAGTTTCTCGATTGTCGCGGCAAAGTTGGGCAGCCACTTTTCGTGCGCGAGGATCATTTCGCGCGCCAGCTGCTCAGCATCGCGGTCAGAGTGAATCAGCGGGCTCAAATTGAGCGCCAGCAACACATCGTCCAGCTCACCGCTCATCGCCGCCTGGCTGGCCGCCACTTCGAAGCCTTTGATGGTATAAATCAGCCCCAGCACTTTCTCATCGAAATGGGTGATGCGCGGTGTCGGCGTTGCCCCTTCGCGCCCCAACGTACAGGTCATTTCCACCGCCCAGTCCGCGGGGATGTTATCAATATGGCCATGATGCGGAATGTTAACGTAGTGCTCGGCCTGCTTGTCATTGTAGATGGCGTTAATCACCTCGCAGGCCGCATCGGAATAATAGGCGCCGCCGCGCAGCTCCAGCTCTTTCGGCTTCACATTCAGATCCGGATTTTTGTACAGCTCAAACAGCTGTTTTTCCACCTTCTGCACCACCTGGGCGCGCGCGCCGCCTTTGTAATACTCGCCCATTTCAATGGCCAGCATCTCTTTAGGTTTAAAGTAGTAGAGCAGATAGGAGCACGGAATCAGGCGCAGCGAGCGGATCAGCCCTTCGCTGAACGGTAAATCGAAGATATTTTTCACCGAGTTGGCGCTCAGGGTACCGGAGGCAACGCCATCGAGCAGTTCGTCGAAGCGCGATTTGCCATTCACCAGCACATCGCGAACGAACACCAAGTGATTGAGACCAAACAGGTCGATATGCAGTTCATCTTCCGGCGTCAGCTGCAGCACATCGGTGATAAACATTTTCATGCCGATCGGAATATTACACACGCCGATAAAGCGCTTAAAGTTGGTGTGGCGATACACCGCCTCGGTAACCATCCCCGCCGGGTTGGTAAAGTTGATGATCCAGGCATCCGGGCAGATCTCCTGTACATCCTTCACGATATCAAAAATCACCGGAATGGTACGCAGACCTTTAAACAGACCGCCGGCGCCGTTAGTCTCCTGACCGAGATAGCCGTGACTGAGCGGAATACGTTCATCTTTTTCACGCGCCTTCAGCTGGCCAACCCGCAGCTGCGTGGTGACGAAATGAGCCCCTTCCAGCGCGGCGCGGCGATCCAGCGTTTTGTAGACTTTCATCGGCACGCCCGCTTTTTCCACCATACGCTGGCACAGCGCATGGATAATATCGAGTTTCTCCTGCCCTTCTTCTACATCAACCAGCCACAATTCTGTTACCGGCAGTTCGTGATAACGTTTGATAAACCCCTCCAGTAATTCCGGGGTATAGCTGCTGCCGCCGCCGATAGTGACAATTTTTAATTTCTGGCTCATTATATTCTCCCTTGGGGCACTACGAATTGTACGTAGCCCACCCTCCGCCTGGAGACGGAAAGTTAAATTGAATATGTCCTGGCGCGGAACACTCCGCTCCGGTTAATTAATGCTGGTCAGTTGTTTTCGGTAATTGCTTGGCGTAAACGAAGTCAGCTTCTTGAATGTTTTAATAAACAGACTTGGGCTACTGTACCCCGATTCGTAAGCAATATCGGTTACCGAGTAGTTGGTGATTTCCAGCTGTTTCTTGGCGAAATTGATGCGAATATCATTAATAATCTGCATCGGCGTTTTACCATAATAGCGTTGGGTTGCCCGGGTTAAATATTCCTGCGTTTTCCCGGAAAGCGCGACCATATTCTCCAGCGCGCCTTCGCCAAACTTCAGCTTATCGTGCATATCTTCGACGGTATTTTTCAGCCATTGCGGAATGACATCCTGCACCGGCTCCTCGCGATAATGCCGTAAACGGTTAATGGTATAAAACGAGACCAGCTCAATAAATTCGTCAAACTCAGTTTCGCGAAAGTTCAGCGAAGCGATAACCGACTCGATGTAGCTGAGAAAGGTACTTTTTACCGCGTAGACCTGCGAAGCAACCAGACCAAACGGCAGCAGCGGCAGATAGTGTTTCTCAAAGAAACTTTTGCTGATGCCGACGTTAAGGATGCGAGTCGCGCCAAAAGCATAAAAACTCTGGTGGTGCGACCCCATCGGGATAAAGACAAAGTCCCCGCGCTCCAGCAACACCCGTTTGCCATTGATTTCCTGATAATAGCGCCCGGTTAAAACGATGGTGTACTCGTAATAATCATGCTGGTGAAGCCCGCTTACGCTCTCCGTTTTGTTGTAGATAACCACATGAAAATTTTTCCCGTTGAAAAGCTGTTGTTCCCGTGCGGTACTGATTTCGGTGGTTATCATCTTTGGCTGCCTCATCGTGTTGATGGCCTATTGTACCTTCTCATGCAGCTCAATCAATTCGGCAACCAGCTCACGCGCCAGCATTGAGGTCATCAGATGATCCTGCGCATGAACCAGTACCAGACTGACCTTCATTTTGCCTTCGCCTTCATCGCTTTCAATGAGCTGTGTTTGCACGCGATGCGCTTCGCTGAGCGCCATTCGCGACTGCTCCATCATGTTTTTAGCGGCGGCGAAATCTCCCTGCTTGGCCTGCTTAAGGGCAGCATATGCCAGGCTACGGGCCTGTCCGGAGTTGATAATCAGCCCCATCACCACCTCTTCGAGGTCATTCTCAGGTGCGTCAACCGCTTCGATATTGTCCAGATCAAACATAGTATTTCCTCATTTCTCAGGCGGTACGGGAAAGCTCCCGTACCGCTCGACATCAGAATTTCAGCGCGTTAGCGATATCTTCTTCGCTTTCCTGCTCTTCAATAACCGCCTGTGCCTTATTGGAGACCGCGACGAACGGCAGGTAAACCAGCACCGACACACACAGGTTGAACAGCGCCACGCAAAGTGCGGCGATACTCCCGTTACTGTTAAAGAACGCCCCGAGGCCGGTAGGCATGGTCCACGGCGCCAGATTGGTCACCGGCGGGATAATCCCCATCGAGTAAGCAGCCAGCGTAATCGCCGCCAGAATCGGCTGAATCAGGACGAACGGGATAAACATCACCGGGTTCATGATAATCGGCAAACCAAACAGAATCGGCTCGTTAATCTGGAAGATGCCTGACGGCAGCGCCAGTTTCGCCACCTGGCGGTGATCTGCGCGGCGTGAGCCGATGAAGATGGCGATAATCAGACCCAGCGTGGCCCCGGAACCCCCCAGCAGGATATAGGAGTCGAGCATCGGCTTGGCCCAGAAGTGGAACTCTTTGCCCGCAGCGATAGCAGCTTCAACGGAACCGTACTGGTTGTACAGCGCGATGTTTTCCAGCGCCCACGGGGTCATGATGCCGTTGTCCAGTGCGGTCAGCGCCAGAGACCCGTGTACGCCGAAGAACCACAGCAGGGAGTTAAAGATAACGTAGGCCCAGCCCACCACGCTGCCCATCGACGCCAGCGGTCTGGAGATGGAGTCCATGATGATCTGGTGGAAGTTGCTGCCATGGTTGGCCAACAGCCAGGAGATAATGCCGAATACGGAGAGGATCAGGAAGCCCGGGATCAGCGCTGAGAATGAGCGTGATACCGAGGACGGTACGCTGTCCGGCAGGGTAATAACCCAGTTGCGACGGATAACAAAGGTGAACATTTCCGCCACCAGCAGGCCAATAATCATGCCCGAGATAATGTTTGCCCCACCCAGCCAGTTTGCGCCGACCGCATAGGCCTCGCCCACGCTGTAAGGTGTAACGGTCATAAAGGCAGCGACCGATAACAGCCCCGCAGCCAGCGGATCGACTTTACGCTCTTCAGCCAGCGCCATGCCAATAAAGAACGGCGCCATCAGCGACATTATCCCTAACGTCCCGTTATAAACGTTGCCGCCGATAGCCTTAAAGCCATTTAACGTTTCAATGGTCGAGCCATCCAGGCGAATACCCATTGAATAGAAGAAAGACCCCTCACCAAAGCTCAGAAAAACGTTGTTGATTAATACGAACATGGCCCCCGCGAGGGTCAGCGGCATTAATTTAATAAAGCCGTTTTTAATCGCATTAATGTGCGGTTGCTTTCCTATTTTAACTGCAAAAGGAAGGAGTACCTTTTCAAGCGAGTCAATCACTTTACTCATAGCAAATACCCTTAAAAGCCGTAATCGAATCATTACGGCATAGATGTATGAAATTACTCTTTGACGGGAAAATAAACTCTCACCTTTCGCTATGCCGAAAATCAGATAATGCTTTAGCGCACTGTTGACTCAGCGAAAACCAAAAAGATATTGAGTTTTAAAATTAAATTATTGTGCAGCAGCTTTCTTAATGGCCGCAACGGCCGCTTTTAGTACACCTAACCCATCGACTTTGCCATAAAGCACAGAGTCGATAACTTCCACCGGCTTATTCGACAACAGCCGCTGAATTTCCGGAAGCATATACGCAATTTGTGGACCTAATAATACGACATCGGCTTCAGGGCCTTTTTCTCCAGCAAGTGTCTCAGGATAGGCCTCAATGATGACCGGCACTTCATATTTTTCCGCCTGTGCACGCATTTTAGAGACCAGCAGTGAAGTAGACATTCCAGCCGAGCAAAACAAATAGATGTGTTTCTTTTCCATGAGCGCTTCCTCAATTTGTGAGACCTGGCGGCTTCAGTAGCACCTTCTGTCTGAAAGCCGGCGAAGACAGGTAATCATTCAATTAGTATTGTTTATGCATTGAGTATACGGCATCGTGCGGGGCCTGGATAATTCCTGGTTAATCAAAATTGTCTCTCATTGACCTCGTGTTTTGACTACCCTCACATTTCCCCCAAATAATTCGCGCAATTAAATAAGCATTAGCCATCATAAAAAAACCCGACCAATGGTCGGGCTTTCGTAGATCTCAGCATGTTGCATTACTTGCTGTTGCGCGGGTCGGTATCGTACTCCGCACAGGTCTGGTAGCCGGAGTTCATGACGCGACCGGTATCGTCGAGGGCAACAAAGTAGGTCTCCAGTTTACCATCTCGTTGACCCAGGATATAGGTCTGACAGGTTCCGCGTGCGTGGATCATGGTGACCTCAGAAGAGGGTTTACCGGCAATCTGTAAAACCTGTGACCGGGTCATCCCTTTTTTGACATCTTTGACGACCGGTTGAGTGAACTGATCGGCGGTACGATCGTAAGCCGTACAACCTGCCAGCATGGTCAAAACTGCTGCTGCGCCCAGAAATCCTGATAAATTCTTGTTCATATTGCGTCCTCTTTTATTCTGCGTGTTAATAAGCCTGGAATAAATACCGTTATTTTTCAAGCCGAAGGTACAAAAGGGGCAAATTTAAGCTCTTTCTAATAAAAAAATCCTATGTCATTGATTGCTTTCTTTTGCACCACTCAATTCTGTGATCCTTGTCGTTTTCCCGGCAAAGAGGTAGCTTTAACCCTTACTGGCAGCCAAACAGATTCACTTTCCGGAGGGCGCGATGACGCTACAACAAGAAATTATTCAGGCGCTGGGCGCAAAGCCCCAGATCGATGCTGAGGGTGAAATTCGCCGCAGCGTGGACTTTTTGAAGTCGTACTTGCAGACCTACCCTTTTATTAAGTCACTGGTTCTGGGAATCAGCGGCGGCCAGGATTCAACCCTGACAGGCAAACTTTGTCAGCAGGCGATCAATGAACTGCGTGCCGAAACCGGCGATGAAAAGCTGCAGTTTATTGCCGTACGCCTGCCTTACGGCGTCCAGGCGGATGAGCAGGATTGCCAGGATGCGATCGCCTTCATCCAGCCGGATCGGGTGCTGACGGTGAATATTAAAGGTGCCGTACTGGCCAGCGAGCAGGCATTGCGGGAAGCCGGTATTGAGCTCAGCGACTTTGTTCGCGGCAATGAGAAAGCCCGTGAACGCATGAAAGCGCAGTACAGTATTGCCGGGATGACCCACGGCGTGGTGGTAGGCACTGACCATGCGGCTGAGGCGATTACCGGCTTCTTTACCAAGTACGGTGACGGCGGCACGGATATCAACCCTATCTTCCGTCTCAATAAGCGCCAGGGTAAGCAGCTGCTGGCGCTGCTGGGCTGCCCGGAGCATCTGTATAAGAAACTGCCGACCGCCGACCTGGAAGACGACCGCCCGTCTCTGCCGGATGAAGCTGCGCTGGGCGTGACCTACGACAATATTGATGACTATCTGGAAGGCAAAACGCTGGATGCGAGCATCGCCAGAATTATTGAAGGCTGGTATCTGAAAACCGAGCATAAGCGCCGGACGCCGATCACCGTTTTCGATGACTTCTGGAAAAAATAACGCATTCCCCGCATATCTCTGACCCCGGCCATCGCCGGGGTTATTTTTTGCACTTTTCGCTACCTGAACACCCTGCTATACTGGATAAATAACCAGCATCAGGAGCCCGTGTAGTGAGAAGGCAATCTGCCCCGCGTCTGGAATTCGACGCCGCGGCTATCTATGAATATCCCGAACATCTGCGTCCGTGGGTGGAGGCACTGCCTAATCTGCCGGGCGTTTATCTGTTTCACGGCGAGAGCGATACGCTCCCGCTATATATCGGTAAGAGCGTGAATCTCCGCAGCCGGGTGCTGTCGCATCTGCGTGCCCCTGAAGAGGCGGCCATGCTGCGTCAGGCGCGGAGCATCAGCTGGCAGCGTACCGCGGGAGAGCTGGGGGCGCTGCTGCTGGAGGCGCAGCTAATTAAAGAGCGCCAGCCGCTGTTTAATAAGCGCCTGCGGCGTAATAAGCAGCTCTGCTCGTTGCTGTTGGAAGACGCACGCCCGCAGGTGGTGTACGCCCGTGAGGTGGATTTCTCCCGCCAGAATCATCTGTATGGCCTGTTCGCGAACCGGCGGGCAGCGCTGCAGGCGCTGAAAACCCTCGCTGACGAGCATCATCTTTGCTACGGGCTGCTGGGACTGGAGACGCTCACTGCGGGGCGCGCCTGTTTCCGGCACGCGCTGGGGCGCTGCGCCGGCGCCTGCTGCGGCCGGGAAAGTCTTACCGCGCATCATGAAAGACTCCGCGCCCGGATGGCGCAGCTGCAGCTGGTGTGCTGGCCGTGGCCTGGGGCCGTCGCGCTGGAAGAGAAAGGCCCGGACCTCACCCACTATCACGTCATTCATAACTGGCTGTGGCTGGGATCGGTCGAGACGCTGGAGCAGGCGGAGACCTTAACGCGCCAGCCGGCCGGTTTTGATCATGACGGCTATAAAATTCTCTGCAAACCGCTGCTGAGCGGCCGTTTTACGCTGCATCCGCTCTCCCCTCGCTAGCACAAAAAAAACCGCCGGTCCTGCCCAATGCCTGACGGCGTATGTTGGGCAAGACCGGCGGTCTTCATTCAAAGCGCTGAGTTATTCAGCTGGTGCAGGCATTTTACCTTCTGGAGCTTTGCGATCTGTCAGATGCTTCTCAAAATTCGCATTGAACTGTTTTTTCTGTTCCGGCGTCAGAATGTTGTAAATCTTGTTCTGGGTTTCCATACGGGAAAGCGCCATCGCTTTATGCTGCGCTTCCATTTTATCGATCTGCGCTTCCGCTTTCGCTTTATCGAAGGTATCGCTGGCGATCAGCTCATGCATCGCGCGGCGTTCGTCGAGGGACGGACGTTTCATGTTCTCACGCTGGCCCTTCATGATGTCGCGGATCTGCTGTTTTTGCGCATCGGTCAGGTTCAGCCCTTTGAACATCATTTCGTGCTGGCCGCCATGCATTCCTTTATGGTGCATCATCGGTTTGCTTTCGGTCTGAGTCGCGGTGGTATCAGCAGCGTGAGCCAGGTTAGCCGCACCCAGAGCCAGTGTAGAGGCAACAAACAGAGCAGTAATCTTCTTCATATCCAGTCCTTACTTTAAGTTATTCTTACGGCGTGTTGCCGTGTTGACGAGATAAACTTTACGACGTTTATCGTCAATTAGTCAGAGCAAGAGTAAAACAATGAAAGTGTAAAAAACATTTTCTCACCAATTGTGGAGAAAATAAGGAAATTAAGGAGAGAATTGCAACAGAAAATATATAACGTATTGTTTTTGATTGGTTTTTATGGATTATAAAGCAGCAGAGATTAAAAACAAAGCATTATCCAGGAATAATCTGCAATCAGGTACCAGCGCACGAAAAAATAAGATTACGCGCACAAGATGACTATGCAAAATTAAACAGCCGCCCGAATGAGCGGCAGAATATTCGGCTAGCGGCTACGGTAAACGCTCCAGCATCAACCCGGCCCGCAGCCCGCGCGCCACAGACGGGTTAGGAAACAGAACAAACTCCTGTGCCTTTTCTACCACATAGCGGGTATCGCCATCTTCAGCAAGCAAGGTTCCGCCAGGAAAGGCGGTAAAATTGAGCGTCTGATCCGACATATAGAGGCGAAAATCATCGCTATGACGGGTAATTTGCTGCACCACCCGATAGCGCAGCGGCGCCGGATCGGCGTCAACTACCGTCAGGTCGCCCACCAGCAAACGCATTAGCGCCCGTTGGGTGACGTTAAATTGCGCCAGATCGTTAGCGCCAAACGGTAACGCCTTACCGAGTTCCAGGGTACAGGAGAGCGCAGCAAAGCGTTCGCCGCTGAAATGGGTGAATGTCCCCGCGGGCTGCTGATGGAAGACCAGCGCCTCCAGCCCGGCGCCTCCCAGCCAACTTAAAAACCCCTCATCCCACGGGGCTTCCCGCGCCGGAAGTACGCCAAAGCGCGTATGCAGCGATCCGCGTATCGCGGTATGTAGATCGAGGTGCCAGCGGCTGCCCGTTCCGCTACCATAAAACCGCGTCAGTACCTGCTCCAGCTGACGCGCTCTGGCCGTTTCGTCGCTGACGGGAAAATGCTGCCAGCGCCCGCCAAACATCCGGTTCATATCGCTGTCCCGGTAGCGCTTATTTTCCCGCAACGCGAGCGGGTTGCCAAAGATCATCAGCAGCCGCCAGTGCAGCGGCAGCTCACCGCTAAACAGCTGCTGTAGCAGCAGATGGGTCATCTCCACCGGCGCGGTTTCATTGCCGTGGATACCCGCGGACAGAACCAGCGAACGCTCGCAGCGCGCATGCGGAGTCAGTTGCAATACCCCGCAGTCCAGCCAGTGCCAGCGAAAATGCGCCGTTTCGCCATGAAAATGGTGGGGCAAACGCCCCGCCAGAGTTAATGCCAGAAAGTCGTCCACGACGCCTCCTTGATAACGAAAACAGAGTCACAGTGACTGCTGGAACGGATAAACGGAACCCAGCTGCAGGATTTGGGTCAGCCGATCGAGAGCCTCGCGACCTTCGCTCAGCAGCTGTGGATCCGCCAGATCCGCCTGGGTGAGACGATCGCGATAGTAACGATCGACCCAGTCATTGAGGGTCACAAACAGCGCCTCGTTCATCAACACCGCCGGATTCACCGCCCGCAGCTCCTCCTCCGTCAATACCACTCGCAGGCGCAGACAGGCCGGCCCCCCGCCGTTCGCCATACTTTCGCGCAGATCGTAAACCTGCAGTTCATCAATCGGGTTGTCTGCGGCCAGAAGCGTGTTCAGGTAGCGCCAGACGCCAGGATGCTCCTGCGCCTCCCGGGGGAGGATCAGCCGCATCGTTCCATCGGGCTTACTCAGCAACTGACTGTTAAACAGATAGGTCGCCACCGCCTCTTCGACCGTTACCGCGTGGGTCGGTACGATAACGGGCGTAAATCCGGCAACCTGCCCGGCAAGCTGACGCATCAGCTGCGGCTGATCGACGAACGCCTGTTCATGGCAAAACAGCACCTGGCGATTACTCACCGCAATCACATCGTTGTGAAACACCCCTTTATCAATCACCGCCGGATTCTGTCGGGCAAAAATAACCTGCCGCGGGTTAACCTGATTCAGGCGCGCAACCGCCTGACTGGCTTCCAGCGTCTGCCGTGCCGGGTAGCGCCGCGGGCTTTCCCCCTCGTCCCCCTGCTGGCGGCCGTAGACAAAAAGCTGCAGGCCCGGCGCGCCATATTCGCCGCCGAGGCGATTATGGTTCGCTGCCCCTTCATCGCCAAACAGCGCCACCTGCGGCAAGGGAGGATGGATGGCAAAACGCTGTTCATCGGGGAAGATCGCGCGCAGCAGCGCTTCGGTCGTTGGCGCTTCGCTGGCGCGGTGGAATTTATCGTTCAGATTGGCCACGGTCAGGTGAACCCGGCCATCCAGCGAATCGGCCGAGGGGGAAACCGTCGCCGCGTTAGCCACCCACATTGACGAAGCCGAGCTCACCGCCGACAGCAGGTCCGGCGCCTGACGGGCCGCTTTCTCGATCACCTGCGGATCGCTGCCGCTGAATCCAAGCCGGCGCAGCAGGGGAACATTCGGCCGTTCCTGTGGCGCAATGACGGCCTGAGGATAGCCCGCATCCGCCAGCGCCTTCATCTTTTTCAGCCCCTGCTTCGCCGCCAGCTGTGGATTCGATACCCGATAGCGATGCCGTGTCGACGCCTCATTGCCAAAGGAGAGCCCGGCGTAATGATGGGTCAGACCGGGAAGCCCGTCAAAGTTGACCTCAAAGGCTTTCATCGTCCGCCACCTCGCAGGAAGTCGAGACCGGGACTGAGGGTCTCCGGCAGCGTCAGTTCCGGCGTTTCGAGACTTGCCATCGGCCACGCGCAATAATCGGCCGCGTACCACGCTCCCGGACGGTGGTTACCGGAGGCCCCCACGCCGCCAAACGGTGCGGTGCTGGCGGCGCCGGTCAGCGGTTTGTTCCAGTTAACAATTCCGGCCCGCGCCTCCAGCAGCAGACGGTCGAATTTCTCGCGCTCGGCAGAAATCAGCCCGCAGGAAAGCCCAAACCGGGTGGCATTCGCGAGGGTAATCGCCTCATCAAAATCGTCATAGCGCCAGACGCTGAGCAGCGGACCAAAAACTTCCTCATCGGCCACTTCCGCCACCGTCGTCAGCTCGATGATTCCCGGCGTCAGCAACGAGGTTCCGGCCCGCAGCAGCCGCGGCTCCAGCAGCGTTTTTCCGCCTTTAGCAACGTGCCCGAGCCAGGCCTGATGAACCTTTTGCGCCGCCTGTGGCGAGATAAGCCCGCCGAGGAACGGCTGCGGCGACGCATCCCAGGCGTCGGGTACCAGTGTTTGTGACACTGTCACCAGACGTTCGAGAAACGCATCGCCCTTATCGCCGCGCTTCACTAACAGGCGACGAGCACAGGTACAGCGCTGTCCGGCGGTAATAAAGGCCGATTGAATGGTCAGATGTACCGCCGCATCAATATCCTGCGGGTCGTCGACAATCAGCGGATTGTTGCCGCCCATTTCGAGCGCGAGAATCTTTTGCGGCTGGCCGGCGAGCTGGCGGTGCAGCTGAAAGCCTGTCGCCGAGCTGCCGGTAAACAGCAGCCCGTCAATATCCGGTTGGGCGCTTAGCGCTTCGCCGGTTTCCCGTCCGCCCTGCAGCAAGTTCAGTACCCCCGGCGGCAGTCCCGCCTCGGCCCACAGCCTCACCACCGCCTCGCCGCTGTGCGGCGTCAGTTCGCTGGGCTTAAACACCAGCGTATTCCCCGCCAACAGCGCCGGCACAATATGCCCATTAGGCAGATGGCCGGGAAAATTGTATGGGCCAAACACCGCCAGCACGCCATGCGGACGATGGCGCAGCGTCGCCGAGCCGTCGCCCATAGCAGTCTGCGACTCACCGGTACGGCTATGGTAGGCCTTCAGGGAAATGGCGATTTTGTTGATCATCGCGCTGATTTCCGTTACTGCTTCCCACTGCGGCTTACCGGTTTCCGCGGCAATGACGGCGGTTAACGCTGTTTTGTTCGCTTCCAGCAGCGCGGCAAACTTTTCCACTATCGCCTGACGGACGCTGAACGGCTGTCTGGCCCACGTCGGAAAGGCCCGTCTCGCGGCACTGACCGCCAGCGCCACCTGCCTGGCGTCGGCGTCATTACCCTGCCAGAGCAGCGCCTGGCTGACCGGGTTGGTTTTTGTCCGCGCCGGTCCGTGTCCGCTCTGCCAGTCACCGTTGATCCATAAACTCATGATTTTTTCTCCTCGGGAATCAGACGCACCAGTCTCACCCGGTCGCCGACATGGCATTTCAGGGCATCCAGTTCGCGCGCGCTTAACAGCAGGCGATCGGTATCCGGATCGGCGTGCACCAGCAGCGCGCGAAACTGCAGATACTGCTCGTTGGCAACCAGGCATAGCGGCCATTCCCCCGGCGCGGGCTGCCCTTCAGCTACGGTCACCAGCCGGCTTTTACGAATCGCCCGCACCCGATCAATGTCGCACTCCAGCGTCGGCCCACCGTCGAAAATGTCGATATAGTTGCGGTAGCGAAACCCTTCTTTCTCCAGCACCGCACGTGCCGGCGCCGTTTGCGGGTGCACCTCGCCGATCACCGCGCGCGCCTCATCGGATAAAAAGTCGATATACAGCGGATGCTTCGGCATCAGGGCGGCAATAAAGGCTTTTTGCCCGGTCCCGCACAGGTAATCGGCACGGGAGAACTCCATAGCGAAAAAGCGTTTGCCGAGGCTTTCCCAGAACGGGGAATAGCCATGTTCATCAATCACGCCGCGCATCTCCGCCACGACTTTTTCATTAAAGTGCTCGCGGAACGCGGCCATAAACATGAAGCGCGATTTCGACAACAGATAGCCGTTGCCCTCTTTACGCCAGGCCGGGTCGAGAAACAGCGTGCACAGCTCGCTGCTGCCGGTGTGATCGTTGCTGAGAAACAGTGTCGGCAGCGCGTTGTAGACATTCAGCTCTTTTGAGGCATGAACCTGCGTCCCCACGCGGTAGTTGTACCAGGGATCGTTCAACCCCACCGCAACTTCGATAGCGCAAATCCCCACCACCGCGCCGCTGCTGGTCTCTTCAAGCACGAAAACATAGCCCTGTTCGCTTTTTGGCAGCTCCCCTCGCCAGGTTTGCTGCGAACGTTCAATCCGCGCCGCCAGCGTCTTTTCATCGGCAGGCAGCGATGTCAGGCCGCCGCCGGTTTCACCGGCCAGGGTCATCAGACCGGCCAGATCTTCGGCGACTACAGGACGAATCACCATCATGATGACGCTCCCGCGAGGAAGTGTTGGCAGGCCAGCTCAAAGCGATCCAGCCCGGTTTTGACCTCTTCCTCACTCACAATGAGCGCCGGAGCGAAACGCACCACGTTCGCGCCGGCAATCAGAATCATCAGCCCCTCTTCCGCCGCCTGGGTACTGATGGCTTTCGCCTTTCCGGCCCAGGCATCATTGAGGACGCAGCCGATCAGCAATCCCAGCCCCCGGATCTCCTTAAACAGGCCGTAGCGCGCGTTAATGGCGTTCAGTCGCTCGGTAAACCACTGGTGGCGCTGCTTCACGCCGTTCAGTACCGCCGGCGTATTGACGATCGACAGCACTTCGCCGGCCACCGCGCTGGCCAGCGGGTTACCGCCGTAGGTGGTACCGTGCGTCCCGACGGTCATGACGCTGGCGCAGGCTTCCGTTGCCAGCAGCGCGCCAATCGGGAAACCGCCGCCCAGCGCTTTCGCCGTCGACAGGACATCCGGCGTGACGCCATAGTGCATGTAGGCATACAGCTCGCCGGTGCGACCCACTCCGGTCTGGACTTCATCAAAAATCAACAGCGCATGGTGGGTATCGCACAGCTCACGCAGGCCGCGCAGGAAAGCCGGATCGGCGGGCACCACGCCCCCTTCGCCCTGCATCGGCTCGACAATCACCGCGCAGGTATTGTCATCGATAAGCGCCCGGGCGGATTCGAGATCGTTATAGACAGCATGCTGGATCTGCGGCGGCAGCGGGGCAAAATCCTGGGAATAGGCCGGCTGGCCGCCCGCAGAGACGGTAAACAAGGTGCGACCGTGGAAGGCATTTTTGAACGCGACGATGCCACTTTTATGGCTGCCGAAACGGTCGTGAGCATATTTGCGCGCCAGCTTCAGCGCCGCTTCGTTAGCCTCTGCGCCTGAGTTACAGAAGAAAACGCGATCGGCGAAAGTCGCATCGATCAGCTGTTTCGCCAGCCGCAGGACCGGCTCATTGGTATATCCGTTGCCGGTGTGCCAGAACTTTCCTGCTTGTTCCGTCAACGCGCGAATGAGCTGGGGGTGAGCGTGTCCCAGGGCATTCACCGCAATGCCGCCGGCAAAATCGATATACTCTTTTCCCTGCTGATCCCACAGGCGTGAACCTTCACCGCGTACCGGAATAAAAGCCGCTGGCGCGTAGACCGGCATCATCCATTCATCAAAATTGTTACGCGTAATTGACTGAGACATATCGACCTCTTCCGGTAAATAAAAAGTATGAATAATGTTAAAAATTATGGGTTATTACGCTGTAAATGTAGATTGCACGCTTCGTGCCAGCCAGAGGGGAAAATGCATAAATCAGAATCAAATAAGGAATATCAATAGGTTACGATTTCATTTTATGCACAATAAATGCATAAATAGTGAATAAATATCCTATCCGTCGGCCATAACAGTGAATAAATCAGATAGTTTATGCATCCGTAAGATATAATTCTGTATTTGTGATCCTCTACGAAATTTATTGTAGATATCCGCCCTTTTTTAGCGCAGCCTGCGCCGGAATGGTGCACGCTGGTTACGCCAGCGCCGCCAATCAGAACAACAGGCACAATAAAATGCCTTCGGGCAGCCAGCCCGGCGAATTTCTGCTACCATCCCTGCACTATTCACCTTGCACAGTGGCAGCGACTATGAAATTTCTCTCTTTTAATATCAACGGCCTGCGTGCCCGCCCCCACCAGCTGGCCGCCATCGTCGACAAACATCAGCCTGACGTCATTGGCTTACAGGAAACCAAAGTACACGACGACATGTTTCCGCTCGAAGAGGTGGCAAAGCTCGGGTACAACGTGTTCTACCACGGTCAAAAAGGGCACTACGGCGTGGCGCTGCTGACTAAAGAGACGCCTGTCGCCGTACGCCGCGGCTTCCCCAACGATGGCGAAGAGGCCCAGCGCCGCATCATCATGGCGGAAATTCCGTCCGCCTTCGGCAATGTGACGGTGATCAACGGCTACTTCCCGCAGGGCGAAAGCCGCGACCACGAAACCAAGTTCCCGGCAAAAGCGGCGTTCTACCAGAACCTGCAAAACTATCTTGATAGTGAGCTGAACAAAGATAATCCGGTGTTGATCATGGGTGATATGAACATCAGCCCAACCGACCTCGACATCGGCATTGGCGAAGAGAACCGTAAGCGCTGGCTGCGCACCGGTAAGTGCTCATTCCTGCCGGAAGAGCGGGAGTGGATGGCGCGGTTGCTGGACTGGGGTCTGGTTGACACCTGGCGTCAGGCCAACCCGGACAACCAGGATCGCTTTTCATGGTTTGACTACCGCTCCAAAGGCTTTGACGATAACCGCGGGCTGCGTATCGACCTGCTGCTGGCAAGCTCTCCGCTGGCGCAGCGCTGCGTAGAAACCGGTATTGATTACGACATTCGCGGTATGGAAAAACCGTCCGACCATGCGCCGGTGTGGGCCACCTTTAAACCGTAACGCGTTTTCTCCGTCGACTCTCCCGGCCTGACGGCCGCGGAGAGTCCGCTTATCCTGAGCAAAATCAATAAATCTGCGGTAAGACATTGTTGTAGTTCGCCATTTATTATACTGTCGCGCACGCCCTGGCGACCGGGGCAGAGGTTCACGGAACGCGGTTAAAACAGGAGACCCCCCATGCAAAAGAAGCCGTCATAAAGCGGAATCTCAGCTGCTGCTGATTCTCGCCCTGCTCTGCGCCGCGGTGGCGATTATCTCCTTCTCCGGCTTTGTCGATCTGGTCACCCACTTCCGCCATCTCCAGTCGCTGATTCAAGACAGCGGCCCGCTCGGCTGGACGCTCTATGTTGCCTTATTTATCGTCGCAACCCTGTGCCTGATCCCGGGCAGTATCCTGGTGATGGTCGGCGGCGTAGTCTTTGGCCCGGTATGGGGCACCCTGTTATCGCTGTGTGCGGCCACGCTGGCCTCGGCACTCTCTTTTTTGCTGGCCCGCTGGCTGGGTCGGGATCTGCTGCTGACATATGCCGGACATACCGCGACCTTTCAGGCTATTGAACGCGGTATTGCCCGCAGCGGTACTGATTTCCTGATATTTACCCGCCTGGTGCCGCTGTTTCCGTACAACATTCAAAACTATGCCTATGGCCTGACGGCCATTCCGTTCGGCTCATTTATGCTGATATCGGTCCTGACGACCCTACCGGGGCTGTTTATCTATACCCTGATGGCGAGCGAACTGGCCAGAGAGGGCATTACGTTGGGATTTATACTGAAACTGAGCCTGGCCGGCCTCGCCTTATTTAGCCTCATTCAGGGGGCCAAAACCTTTGCCCGGCGGCGGCAGATCGATCCCGACACGCTGCAGGTTAGCCATGAAGAAAAATAACGCCCGTCTCATCTGGTATGGTCGCGCGGCGCTGGTCATCATCGCCGTCGCCGCGCTCGTCGCCTGGTGGCGTATCCCCGCCGTGAATGCGTTTATTCAGCACAGCCTGGCGGCTTTTTCCGCATTAGATCAGCACGCCATTGAGCGCTTTATTCACGCCTACGGACCGCAGGCGGCACTGGTTTCCTTCGCCTTAATGATCCTGCAGGCTGTCGTGGCGCCGCTCCCCGCCTTTCTGATCACCTTCGCCAACGCGTCATTGTTCGGCGCCTTCTGGGGCGCTGCGCTTTCCTGGACCAGCGCCATGGCCGGCGCCGCGCTGTGTTTTTTTATCGCCAGAGTGCTGGGCCGTGAAGCGGTTGAAAAGCTGACCGGAAAAACGGTGCTGCGCAGTATGGACGCCTTTTTCGACCGTTACGGCCAACAGACGGTGTTGATCTGTCGACTGCTGCCGTTTGTCCCCTTTGATCCCATCAGCTATGCGGCGGGTCTGACGTCGATTCGCTTTCGCCAGTTTATGTTTGCTACCGGCATCGGCCAGTTGCCCGCCACGCTAGTGTACTCGTGGGTGGGCAGTCAGTTAACCGGCGGGACATTCTGGTTTATTAGCGCATTATCGGTTCTGTTTGCGCTGATGCTGATTATCTTTATAGCTAAAGCCTGCTATCTCGAACGTCATAAGAGGAAATCCTGATGAGGTTGCCGCCGCTGCGCACCATCCCCCTGATCCTGCGCCCGCAGGCCTGGCTGCATCGTCGTCACTATGGCGAGGTGCTTAGCCCTATTCGCTGGTGGGGACGTATTCCGCTGGTCTTTTATCTGGTGTCGATGTTTGTCGGCTATCTTGAACGCAAGCGTTCGCCCCTTGATCCGGTGCTGCGTGCACTGGTCAGCGCCCGCGTCGCTCAGATGTGTCTATGCGAATTTTGCGTGGACATCACCAGCATGAAACTGGCTGAACGCACCGGCAGCGACGATAAACTCCTCGCCGTTGCCAGCTGGCGCCAGAGCCCGTTATTCAGCGAACACGAACGTCTGGCGCTGGAGTATGCCGAAGCCGCCAGCCTTACGCCGCCAACGGTCAACGATGCGCTGCGCGGCAAACTGATGGCGCGCTTTGATGCCCAGGCCCTGACCGAACTCACGGCACTAATCGGCTTACAAAATTTGTCGGCACGGTTTAATTCCGCGATGGCGATCCCGGCGCAGGGCCTGTGCCAGATCCGCCAGCCAACCTCTTCAAAAGACGCCAAATCATAAGGAGCAGATCATGCGCTACTGTTTACTCTGGCTCGCGGCGCTGCTGTGCGCCCCGCTTGCCGCTCACGCCGACGATAACTGGCAACAGATCGCTCGCCAGGCCCACGGACAGACGGTCTGGTTTAATGCCTGGGGCGGCGACCCGGCGGTAAATCGCTATCTCGACTGGGTCAGCGCTGAGGTGAAACGCGATTATGCTATCGACCTGCGCATTGTGCATATCGCCGATGCCGCGGATACGGTAAAGCGCCTGCAAACGGAAGCCCGTGCCGGGCGCACGCATAATGGCTCCGTCGATCTGCTGTGGGTCAACGGCGAGAACTTCCGCACCCTGAAAACCGCCGGCCTGCTGCAAACCGGATGGGCGGAGACGCTGCCAAACTGGCGCTATGTTGATACCCGCCAGCCGGTGCGTGAAGACTTCTCCCTGCCGACCGAAGGCGCAGAGTCGCCGTGGGGCAGCGCGCAGCTCACCTTTATCGCCCGACGTACGCAGACGCCGACGCCGCCTGACAGCCCGGAGGCGCTGCTGACCTTTGCCGCCGCGCATCGCGGCGAGGTCACCTATCCGCGTCCGCCGGACTTTACCGGTACCGCCTTTCTCGAACAGTTGTTGTCTGACCTGACGGAACGCCCGGACGCGCTGCGTCTCCCCCCGGACCCGCAGACGTTTGCCGCCGTCACCGCACCGCTGTGGCGCTATCTCGATAGGCTTCATCCCCTGCTGTGGCGGGAGGGGCGCGACTTCCCAGGCTCGCCGGCCCGCATGGATGCCATGCTGGCGAACGGCACGCTCCGGCTGTCGCTGACGTTTAACCCGCTGCATGCCCGGCAAAAAGCGGTCAGCGGCGAGCTGCCGAAGGACAGCTATGGCTTTGGTTTTAAGCGCGGGATGCTCGGCAATGTGCACTTCGTGACCATTCCGGCCAATGCGCGCGCCCCGGCGGGCGCCAAAGTGGTGGCCAACTTCCTGCTCTCCCCGGCGGCACAGCTGCATAAAGCCGATCCGGCGGTGTGGGGCGACCCCAGCGTGTTAAATCCGCAGAGCTTACCCGACGACCAGCGCCAGGCGCTGCAGGCGCTGACTCCACAGAACCTGCCGCCGGTACTGGCGGAACCCCACGCGGCCTGGGTTGATGCCCTGGAGCAGGAATGGCTGCGCCGTTACGGTACCCACTGATTCTGCTGGCCTGGGGAATCATGGCGCTGATTTACCTGCCCGTCTTCCCGGCCATCGCGCTCATGATCGCCCCGGCGTTCCGCCTCGCCTGCTGGCAGGCGCTGTTCGCCGATCCTCAGATTTGGCAGGCGCTGGCGGCGACCCTGATCTCCACGCTCCTCGCGCTCGGCGGCGCGCTGCTGATAAGCCTGACCCTCGTCGCCGCGCTCTGGCCCTCCCGCGGCTGGCGACAACTGGCGGGACGCCTGCCGCTCCTGTTAGCGGTGCCTCACGTCGCCTTTGCCACCGGCGCGCTGCTCCTTTTCGCCGAAGGCGGCGGGTTGTATCGCATCTGTTCCGTTTGCTCTCCGCTGGCCGATCGCTACGGCATTGGTCTGGGGCTGACGATGGCCATCAAAGAGAGCGGATTTTTGCTGTGGGTGATCTACGGTCTTCTGAGCGAAAAGCGTCTGGCGGAGCAGGCCACGGTCCTGAAAAGCCAGGGATACGGCCGCTGGCAGTGTCTGAACTGGCTGATATTGCCGACGCTGTTGCCTTCACTGGCTATCGTTCTGGTGGCCACCGCCGCGTGGAGCCTGTCGACGGTGGATGTCGCGCTGGTGATCGGGCCGGGCAACCCGCCTACGCTTGCCGTACTCGCCTGGCAATGGTTAAACCAGGGGGATGATATGCAGCAGGCGAAAGGCGCCCTCGCCAGCCTGCTGTTACTGCTCATACTCGGAGGGTTGCTGGTTTGCGCCTGGGGTGGATGGCGTCTCTGGCAGCGACAGATCCCTGACCTGCGAGGTATTCGTCGTCCGCAGCCGCGCGCCCTCGCCGGACGGCTGCTGGCAATCGGCCTGCCGTTGAGCGGTCTGCTTTGCGCGCTGTTGCTGGCGGCGCTGGCGCAGAGCGCCTCTGCGCTAAACGATAGCCTGGCGAACAGCCTGGGGCTGGCGCTTCTCGCCTGCCTGGCGGGGGCGCTTATCTGCCTGCTGTGGCTGGAGTGCGGCCCTTCCCGCGGCGATGGCTGGGTCTGGCTACCGCTGGTTCTGCCCGCACTGCCGCTGGCCGACGGCCAGTATCAACTGGCGCTGTATACCTGGCAGGATGGGCAATTTGCCACCGTCTTGTGGGGCCATCTGCTGTGGGTAGTGCCGTGGATGCTGTTTGTTCTGCGTCCGGCGTGGCGTCACCGCGATCCGCGTCTGGAACTGGTAGCGCGAACCCTTGGCTGGGGGCGCTGGCAAAGAGTCTGGCGGGTAAAACTACCGATGCTGGTACGCCCGCTGCTGATGGCGCTGGCCGTCGGCTTCTCGGTCAGCATTGCCCAGTATCTGCCCACCCTGTGGCTGGGGGCTGGGCGGATGCCGACATTAACCAGCGAAGCCGTGGCGCTCAGCAGCGGCGGCGATACCTCAACGCTCGCCGCGCAGGCATTATGGCAACTGCTGCTGCCGGCGATTGTCTTTTCCCTGACCGCCCTGCTGGCCTGGCTGGCAGGCCGCTATCGACGAGGATTACGCTAGTGCTCACCGTAAACAACCTGACCCTGACGCTGCATCATCGTCCCCTGCTGCAGGAAATCGCATTTTCCGTCTCGCCGGGAGAAGTGCTGACGCTGATGGGGCCATCCGGCAGCGGCAAATCCACGCTTTTCGCCTGGATGATTGGCGCGCTGGAGGCCCCTTTTCATGCCAGCGGCGAGCTGTGGCTCAACAACGAACGCTGCGATGAACGCCCCACTGAGCGGCGGCGGATTGGGATTTTGTTTCAGGATGCGCTGCTGTTTGACCATTTCAGCGTCGGGCAAAACCTGCTGCTGGCGCTGCCGGCAGACATCCGCGGCGCGGAGCGCAAAATTCAGGTGCAGCAGGCGCTGGAACGGGCCGGACTGGCCGGGTTCAGTTCCCGCGATCCGGCGACACTCTCCGGCGGCCAGCGCGCCCGCGTCAGCCTGCTCCGCGCGCTGCTGGCGCGCCCGCTGGCACTGCTGCTGGATGAGCCGTTTAATCGCCTGGATGCCGAACTACGCGCCGGTTTTCGCCGCTGGGTATTTGATGAGCTGGCGCGCCTCGCCATTCCGGCGGTGCTGGTGACTCACGACAGTGACGATATTCCCGACCGCGGCCGCTGTCTGAATATGCGCAACTGGCAATGAAAACCCTGCTAACCTGCGTTATCGCAAAGAATTCCCGCCGGGAGCAGCGGAAAATGTGCGCTCAATTTTCTCTTGTCGGGCATTTCGATGAAACGTGTTTCTCAATTGACCGCACTCGCCCTGCTGATCGGGCTTGCTGCTTCCACCTCCTTCGCCGCTGAAACCATGCCAACGCTGACGCTCTCCACGCTCCAGGGCCAGCACGGTATCGCGATTGATACCCGCCCGAGCGCGTTCTACAACGGCTGGCCCCAACAGGCCAACGGCCCGCAGGGTCACGAACCGCAGGCGCTGAATCTCTCCGCCAGCTGGCTCAGCGCCATGAACGATGAACAGCTTAGCGCGTGGGCCAGACAGCATCAGCTGCAGGCCGATACCCCCGTCGCGCTGTACGGCAGCGAGACAGACAACGCGAAAGTCGCCTCGCGCCTGCAGGCCGCAGGGTTTACCCATCTCAGTACCCTAAGCGATGCGCTGAGTCAGCCCGATCGCCTGCAAAAGCTGCCGCACTTTGAGCAACTGGTTTACCCGCAGTGGCTGCACGATCTGCAGCAGGGTAAAACGGTAGCCGCCGCACCGGCCGGACAGTGGAAAGTGATTGAAGCGGCCTGGGGCGCGCCAAAATTCTATCTGCTGAATCATATTCCCGGCGCCGGATATATCGACACCAACGAGGTCGAAAGCGAACCGCTGTGGAATAAGGTCTCCGATGCGCAGCTGAAAGCGCTGCTGGCGAAACAGGGTATTCGTCATGACACCACGGTGATTCTCTACGGCCGCGACGTCTACGCCGCCGCCCGCGTGGCGCAGATTCTGCTGTATGCCGGGGTGAAAGATGTGCGTCTGCTCGACGGCGGCTGGAAAAGCTGGTCCGATGCCGGTCTGCCGGTCGAACGCGGCATGCCGCCGGAACAAAAACCGGCGCCAGACTTCGGCGCGCCGATCCCCGGTCAGCCGCAGCTGATGCTGAACATGGAGCAGGCGCGCGCGCTGCTCCATCGTCAGGATGCGTCGTTGGTCAGTATCCGTTCGTGGCCGGAGTTTATCGGCACCACCAGCGGCTATAGCTATATCAAGCCCAAAGGCGAGATTGCCGGCGCCCGCTGGGGGCATGCCGGGAGCGACTCCACCCATATGGAAGACTTCCACAACCCGGACGGCACCATGCGCAGCGCGGAGGATATAACCGCCATGTGGCGACAGTGGAATATTCGTCCCGATCAGCAGGTGTCGTTCTACTGCGGCACCGGCTGGCGCGCCTCAGAGACCTTTATGTACGCCCGCGCGATGGGCTGGAAAAATGTCTCGGTGTACGATGGCGGCTGGTACGAATGGAGCAGCGATCCGAAAAACCCGGTGCAGACCGGCGTGCGCGGTCCGGATAGCAGCCAGTAACCGCGTTATGCCTGATGCTGAAGCTGCTTCAGCGTCAGGTAGCCGCTGTAAATACGGGTGGCGGTGGTCAGCCAGCAGAGTGCGCCGAACAGCCACGCCAGCCAGGCGAAATGCGCGGGAAACAGGCAGCACAGCACGAACAGCAGGATGGTTTCACTCCCCTCCGTCAATCCCCCCAGATAGTAAAACGATTTATGAGCGTAGCCCGGGTTGGCTATCTGATGTTTGGCCGCCAGCGCGGCAAAGGCGAGAAAACTGCTGCCGGTTCCGATAAAAGAAAAAAGCAGCCAGCCTCCGGCCACGGCGTTTTGCGCCGGATTGGCGATAATAAACCCGAACGGTACCAGGGCATAAAACAGAAAATCGAGGGAAATATCGAGAAATCCCCCCGCGTCGCTCAACCCGCGGCGACGCGCCAGCGCGCCATCTAACCCATCGAGAAGCCGGTTCACTACAATCGCCGCCAGCGCCGCCCCGTACCAACGAAGTCCCAGAAACGGCAGCGCCAGAACGCCAATGGCGAAGCCCGTCAGGGTCACGCCGTCGGCTGAGACGCCAAGGCGATCCAGCCGCGCGGCGCAAACATTGAGCAAGGGTTTCAGGCGAGGATGCAGATGACTATCGAGCACAACATATCTCCGAGGGGCTAAAGGTTGTCTGGCAAAGACAAAGGCGGTGATAATAGGCCATTATCCTTCCCGGAACGATGATTCAGATGCAAAAAACGCTTGATGTTGTAGCCGCCATTATTGAACAGGATGGCAAAATTCTGCTGGCGCAGCGCCCACCCCACGCCGATCAGCCCGGCCTGTGGGAATTTGCCGGCGGCAAAGTGGAACCCGGCGAGAGCCAGCCGCAGGCGCTTATCCGTGAGTTGCAGGAAGAACTTGGTATCACGGCGGAGGTTGAGCGCTATATCGCCAGCCATCAACGGGAGGTCTCCGGCCGCCTGATTCACCTGCACGCCTGGTGGGTGGCGCGCTTTAGCGGCCTTCCCACCGCCCACTATCACCGCCAGCTGCGCTGGTGCACGCCGCAAGAGGCCCTCGCCTTCGACCTTGCTCCGGCAGATATTCCGCTGCTGAACGCATTTATTGCCCAACGCACCGCCGATCTTCCCCGTTAATTCCCTGCCACTGGCGTCATCGTTTTTAGTTATGACTGACGCCAGATTATAAATTTTCCTGTCTGGATAATTTTTCCTTGCTTGCCTGATGATTGCCGGTGTTATAGTCGGAAAATCGGTCTTTTCAAGGGCCGAATAATAAAAAAAGAGATACAAAATCATTCAGATTGCATCGGGCGGCCGCAGAAGCGCTCCCAAAGCGGGCAGCGAGGCAATCTGTAACGTGACGCGTATACATGCAACCACAACCATAAGGGGAAATTATATCTATGGATCAGATGTGCACTCTGGAAAGCTTTCTCACCCGCGTTCAACAGCGCGACCCGCATCAAACCGAATTTGCTCAGGCCGTCCGTGAAGTTATGACCACGCTGTGGCCTTTCCTTGAGGAAAACCCGCGCTATCACCAGCTCTCTTTGCTGGAACGTCTGGTTGAACCAGAGCGTGCTATTCAGTTCCGCGTCGTCTGGGTCGACGACCGTAATCAGGTTCAGGTTAACCGCGCGTGGCGCGTACAGTTCAACTCGGCAATTGGTCCGTATAAAGGCGGCATGCGTTTCCACCCATCGGTTAACCTGTCGATTCTCAAGTTCCTCGGCTTTGAACAGACCTTTAAAAACGCCCTCACTACGTTGCCAATGGGCGGCGGAAAAGGCGGCAGCGACTTCGATCCGAAAGGTAAGAGCGACGGTGAAGTGATGCGCTTCTGTCAGGCGCTGATGACCGAACTGTATCGCCATTTGGGCCCGGACACCGACGTTCCGGCAGGCGATATTGGCGTGGGCGGTCGTGAAGTCGGCTTTATGGCCGGGATGATGCGTAAACTCTCCAACAACAGCGCCTGCGTGTTCACCGGTAAAGGGCTCTCCTTTGGCGGCAGTCTGATTCGTCCGGAAGCGACCGGCTACGGTCTGGTGTACTTCACCGACGCGATGCTCAAGCGTCACGGCCTGGGCTTCGAAGGGATGCGGGTGGCGGTTTCCGGTTCCGGTAACGTGGCGCAATATGCTATCGAAAAAGCGATGGCCCTCGGCGCCCGCGTGATCACCGCCTCTGACTCCAGCGGCACCGTTGTCGATGAAGCCGGCTTTACCCCGGAAAAACTGGCCCGTCTGTGCGAAATCAAAGCCAGCCGCGACGGCCGCGTTGCCGACTACGCCCGCGAGTATGGTCTGACCTACCTCGAAGGCAAACAGCCGTGGTCCGTTCCTGTGGATATCGCGCTGCCTTGCGCCACGCAAAACGAACTGGATGTCGATGCGGCGCGCCTGCTGATCGCTAACGGCGTGAAGGCCGTTGCCGAAGGCGCTAACATGCCGACCACCATCGCCGCCACCGATCTGTTCCTCGAAGCGGGCGTGCTGTTCGCGCCGGGCAAAGCTGCGAACGCCGGCGGCGTCGCCACTTCCGGACTCGAAATGGCGCAGAACGCAGCCCGTATGAGCTGGAAGGCCGAGAAGGTCGACGCCCGCCTGCACCACATCATGCTGGATATTCACCACGCTTGCGTTGAATACGGCGGCGAAGCGCAGCAGACCAACTACGTCCGCGGCGCCAATATCGCCGGTTTTGTCAAAGTGGCCGATGCCATGCTGGCGCAGGGCGTCATTTAAGACGTCGTGGTTCTCTGCCGCCGTCCCTTAACCCCCGGGGATGAGCGGCAACCATAAAAAAACCCCCGGAAGACCGGGGTTTTTTTATGGGTTTTCCGGGGCGGAATCCGCGGCGGGCTTCTTGTCTTTCGTTTTCGCTTTGCTTTTACCTTTGCTAAAACTCTTTTTACCGCCGCCCGGGGCGACAATGCCGCGGAACTGACGCACCGGCGTACTCCTGGCCTGCTCAATCAGCTGATAAAGCGTGCCGACCAGCGGCTGCATAAAGTCCTGATAACGGCACTGCTTCTCGCTGATTTGCGTCAGTACCGACTCCCAGTGAGCGGTCATATCCGGCCGCGCAGCCATCTCCGGCAGGGAGTGAATCAGCGCGCGTCCGGCATCGGAGGAGTGAATATAGCGTCCCTTTTTAACTAAAAAGCCCCGCTTAAACAGCAGCTCGATGATCCCGGCGCGGGTCGCTTCCGTACCCAGACCGTCAGTCGCACGCAGAATCTTTTTCAGTTCTTTATCCTGCACAAAACGGGCAATCCCGGTCATCGCCGACAGCAGCGTTGCATCGGTAAAATAGCGCGGCGGCTGAGTTTGCCGCTCCACCACTTCGCCCTTTTCACACAATAGCTCGTCGTCTTTTGCCACGACCGGCAGCGGGGTACCGTCGTTCTCTTCATCCCGCTCTTTGTTACCCAGCAGCGCGCGCCAGCCGGCTTCGGCGAGGAAACGCGCTTTGGCGACAAATTTGCCATTGGCAATATCAAGATCGATCTGACACTTGCGGAACACCGCATCCGGGCAGAACTGCATCAGATACTGGCGCGCAATCAGGCTATACACCTTCTGTTCGTTATCGGACAGTTTCACCTGACTGCTGCGGGCGGTCGGGATGATCGCATGGTGCGCATCAACTTTTTTATCGTCCCAGCAGCGGTTGCGGATTTCCGGATCAACCGCCGGCTGCGGCAACAGATCCGCCGCATGAACCCCGATGGCATTAAGAACCGCATGCCGACCGGCAAAATGCTCTTCCGGCAGATAGCGGCTGTCCGAACGCGGATAGGTAATCAGTTTGTGGGTTTCATACAGTTTCTGGCAGATATCCAGCACGTTTTGCGCGCTAAAGCCAAAGCGCTTCGCCGCCTCAATCTGCAGCGTCGAAAGCGAAAACGGCAGCGGCGCCGGCTCCGAATCTCGCTTATCGTTGTAGGCGGTCACCCGCGCTGGCTGGCCCGCAATGCGCGCCACCACGTGTTCGGCCAGCGGACGATGCAGCAGACGCCCCTCTTCATCCTGATACGGTTCGCAGGCATCGCTCGGCACCCAGGTGGCGACGAAACGCTCATCCTTCGGCGTCACGATATGCGCCTTGACGTCAAAGAAATCTTTGGCGACAAAGTTCTCAATCTCTTCGTCACGCCGCACTACCAGCCCCAGCACCGGCGTCTGCACCCGCCCGACCGACAGCACGCCCTGGTAACCGGCATTGCGGCCGAGCAGCGTATAGGCGCGGGTCATATTAATCCCGTAGAGCCAGTCAGCGCGGGCGCGGGCCAGAGCCGAAACGCATAGCGGAATAAACTCGCTGTTAGCGCGCAGGCGAGATATCGCCCGCTCCACCGCCTGCGGGTTAAGATCGTTAATCAGGCAGCGCTGAACCTGCTGGCGCTTTTCCGGCGCCAGCTGCAGATAGTCGAGAACTTCGTCGACCAGCAGCTGTCCCTCTCTGTCCGGGTCACCGGCGTGAATCACCTCCTGCGCATCGCCCAGCAGACGCTTGATGACGTTGAGCTGTTTGGTCACCGACGGTTTTGGCTGCAGCTGCCACTTTTCCGGCACAATAGGCAGGTCGAGCAGATTCCAGCGCGCATAGCGCCCGTCATAGACGTCCGGCTGAGCCTGCTCGAGCAAATGGCCGATACACCAGGTGACCACCTGCCCGTTACCGCACTCAATATAACCATCACCTTTGCGATGCGGTTTGGGGAGCACGTCGGCGATGGCGCGACCAAGACTGGGTTTTTCCGCAATAAACAACCGCATGTAATCAACGGATCTCGATCATGGGACGTCCGCCGCGTGCGGTCACCAGCTCGCCGATGGCGGCAAGCTTAATTCCGAACTCTTCGGCTGCGGCACGCACTTCGGCTTCCGCTTCCGGCGTCACCGCCAGCAGCAGACCGCCGGAGGTTTGCGGGTCACACAGCAGATCGCGCCACGCCGCCGGCATGTCGCCCATCAGATGGCCGTAGCTGGCAAAGTTGCGCCCGGTGCCGCCGGGAACGGCGCCCGCCGCAATGTACTCTTCAACGCCCGGCAGTTTCGGGATATCCGCGTAGTTCAGTAGCGCCTGAACACCCGCGCCGCGACACACTTCGCTCAGATGACCCAGCAGGCCGAAACCGGTAACGTCGGTCATCGCTTTTACGCCGCCGATGGTGGCAAAGGCCGCGCCGGCGAGGTTCATCTGGCACATGGTTTCCGTTGCCAGCCCCTGGTGCTCCGGTTTGAGCAGCGATTTTTTCTCTGCGGTGGTCAGCACGCCAATGCCTAGCGGCTTGGTGAGATAGAGTCTGCAGCCCGCCTCGGCGGTGCTGTTTTTCTTGATCCGCTCGGTGGGTACCACGCCGGTGACCGCCAGACCGAAAATCGGCTCCGGGGCGTCAATCGAGTGGCCACCGGCCAGGGAGATGCCCGCCTGCTGGCAGGCAAAACGCCCGCCGTCCACGACTTCGCGGGCAATTTCCGGCGCCAGGGTATTAATCGGCCAGCCAAGAATGGCAATCGCCATAATCGGTTTTCCACCCATCGCGAAAATGTCGCTGATGGCGTTGGTGGCGGCGATACGGCCAAAGTCGAACGGGCTGTCGACTATCGGCATAAAAAAGTCGGTGGTGCTGATGATCGACGTCCCGTTGCCAAGGTCGTAAACCGCCGCATCATCACTGGTCTCATTCCCCACCAGCAGGTTCGGATCGATAAACTTCGCCCGATCGCTCTTCAGAATAGTTTCCAGTACTTTAGGGGAAATTTTACAACCACAACCGGCTCCGTGGCTGTATTGCGTTAAACGAATAGCTTGCTCGCTCATGGACATCTCCTGTCATTGCAATCCCGCTATGGTAGCGCTCAAACGCCAAGGTGGTAAGTATGACAGTCCGAAATCGCGAATGGTTGCTCATTAAGCAGACAAATAGACGATTTTGCGCTGGACAACCCTCTTGACCGCGCTATTTTCACTGTCGCTGAAAGTCCGATGAGGTTCAGGATTATCAGACATCTCAGACAAAATGCGGATCGGCGGGACGGTAAAAATCAGCGCCTTCCATCGCGAAATTCTGCGCCCGGGATCCTGCCGCCATTTTCACGCTTAGCGGGCCAGCCTGCCACCGAGCGACAGCGCGCCGCTATGGCGCTTCTCGACGTAGCTCAAGCGTAAAATCATAGTAATCATTCAGGCACCAGGTCCGGGTGTATTCCACTGGCCTGTCATCGTAGGTGAAGCCAATCCGGGTCACCAGCAAAAGCGGCTCATCTTGTTTGATGTTCAGATAGTAAGCCAGCTGAGTATCCGTTGATACGGCCCTGAAGTGCTGAGTTGCCCGCAGTACCGGTGAGCCTTTGGTCTCCAGGTGCTGATATAACGATTCATCCATTTCGCTGATTTTATCCAGCAGAAGCGCCGGCAAAACCGCCGTCTGCAAAGAAACGGCGATACCGTTAATTTTCCTGAGCCGGGTCAGTTCGACAATTTCACTTTGACCTTCTGTCAGTTGCAGAGCATGGCGCTCCTCCTGGGTTGCTAACCGCCGCAAATATCCCACCAGCTCGCTTTGCGCTGTGCCTCCGCTCGCTGCCGCCATTTCAGTAAAACTTTCCAGCGACGGCAGGGACTGGCGCACATGCGGAGCCACGAAGGTCCCGGATCCCTGATTGCGGATCAGCACCCCCTCCTCCAGCAACTGCTGTAATGCTTTTCGGGCTGTGCCTCGCGCAATATTCAGCATCTCTACCAGCGCCCGTTCTGACGGCAGAACATCGCCAGGACGGAGCCGGCCTTCAGAAACGGCTAACTTAATGGCATTCACCAGTTGCATATACAGCGGCAACGCGCTGGATTGATCGAGATAAAACCCGGGATGCGAAGTTGTGTTCATCGTCTCTCTGCGCAAGTGGTAACTGGTCCAGTTTCTGTGAACCAATTCTTAACCAGGAAACGCTCGTTGTCATCCTCAAATCAGCGACAGAGAAAAGCCTCTCAGATCACAAAATGGCCATTTTGTCGTAGGCAGGATCCATTTTTATTCTGTATGGTTCACTAATGGTACATAAGTGGTTTAGTTTTAACTGAACCAAAGATGGCTGATGATGACTGAGGTAAATTGATGCAGGGAATTTTTTCCGCCAGCATGCCGCCGCGGGTCGAGGCGCTGATACTGCCTGCTCAGGCCGCAGGAAAAATCAGAGAACTGACTCAGCAACGAGGCATATATCAATGACAACTAAACGTTTACTGGACTGCTGTGCTTCCGATTTTGTGTCGATGAATAAAGCGCAGCTGCTGTATGCCATTCGCGCCAGCGAAGGCCGGGTCATGGTCAGTGAATCTATCGCCATCACTCAGCCATTGCTGAACAATGTCACCAATGCCGAGCTTGCCGCATCGCAGGGCGCGGATATCCTGCTGATTAATATGTTTGACTGTGAAAACCCGCATATTGAGGGGTTGCCTGCCGATATCGCGCCGGAAAAAACGCTGCATGAACTGCAGCGCCTGACCGGGCGTATTATTGGTGTCAATCTGGAGGCCGTAGACCCGGAATTTGCGGTTGCCCATGACGATATCTGGAAAATGAGACCGGGGCGCTCGGCAACGGCTGACAATGCCCGTAAGCTGGTCGCCATGGGGGCGAAAATTCTGGTGTTAACGGGCAACCCGGCTAACGGAGTCAGCAACCGGGCGCTGGGGATCGCCGCCGAAGAGATTCGCCAGGCGGTGGGCGACAGCGCGGTGATTATCACCGGGAAAATGCACGGTGCGGGAGTGGTGCGCGAAAGCGGCAGCAGCATTATCAGCGAGCAGGATGTTAGCTGGTTCGCCGCCCAGGGGGCGGATATTGTGTTGCTCCCGGCCCCAGGCACGATACCGGGAATGAGTCAGCAACGTGTGGCATCGCTTATCGATACGGCGCATGCGCATGGCGTGCTGGCGATGACGGCGATTGGGACCTCCCAGGAAGGCGCTGATGTCGGCACCGTTCGTCAGATAGCGTTGATGAGTAAAATGGCGGGCGCCGACCTGCACCATATTGGCGATACGGGTTATATGGGGATGGCATTACCGGAGAATATTCTGGCCTACAGTATTGCTATTCGTGGGGTCAGGCATACCTACACCCGCATCGCGCGTTCTGTTTATCGGTAAACAGGTATCAACGGTACCTGAGTCGTCTCTCATCCGGCAAAGAAAAACGCGCCGGATGAGAGAGTTTAGCGTCTATCCCGGCAGGCGTTATTGGCACAGGCAGGTTGCACACGGGCCGCCCTGAAAGGTGAAATCGTTGTCAGCGTTGCCCGGGGCAAAATGCTCCGCAAAATAGCCCTGAGGAGACAGACTCTTAATTTCAGCAAAACAATGGATCTTAATGCGTCAGTTTCGCTCCATTGTCCCCCTCCACCACAATAAGGATATCTTGATGAAAAAGCGTGTACTCGCCCTTTGCCTTGCCAGCCTCTTTTCAGTTAGCGCCTTTGCGCTGGTTCCCGCCGGCAATGATGCCACCACCAAGCCCGATCTCTACTATCTGAAAAATGCCCAGGCCATTGACAGCCTGGCGCTGTTGCCACCGCCGCCGGAAGTGGGCAGCATTGCGTTTTTAAACGATCAGGCGATGTATGAGAAAGGCCGTCTGCTGCGCGCCACCGCCCGCGGTAAGTTGGCGGCAGAGGATGCCAACCTGAGCGCGGGTGGCGTGGCCAACGCCTTCTCCGCAGCATTCGGCTCCCCGATCAGCGAAAAAGACGCCCCGGCGCTGCACAAACTGCTCACCAACATGATTGAAGACGCGGGCGATCTGGCGACCCGAGGCGCGAAAGAGAAGTATATGCGTATTCGTCCGTTTGCCTTCTACGGCGTGTCCACCTGCAATACCACCGAACAGGATAAGCTGTCGAAAAACGGCTCCTACCCTTCCGGACACACCTCTATCGGCTGGGCGACCGCCCTGGTACTGGCCGAAATCAACCCGCAGCGCCAGAATGAGATTCTCAAGCGCGGCTATGAGCTCGGTGAAAGTCGGGTGATCTGCGGTTACCACTGGCAGAGCGATGTTGACGCCGCGCGGATTGTCGGCTCGGCGGTGGTTGCAACCCTGCATACCAATCCGGCTTTCCAGCAGCAGCTGCAAAAAGCCAAAGACGAGTTTGCGAAACAGCAGAAATAGTCGGCGCGACAGCCCGGCGGTTCACGCCTGCCGGGCTGTTCTGACTCTGCGTTGCTCAGAAACGGACCACAAACGGCGCGGTGTCCGGCAGAGAAACGGTCGTGGAGGCTTTAAGCTGCGGCGTTCCCAGATAGAGAAAACCGACGATTTTATCCTGCTCGCGGCAGGCAAAACCTTCCCGGACGATCGGGCTTTCGGTCAATGCGCCGCTGCGCCAGATACCGTTAAAGCCCTGCGCCAACGCCGCCATCTGCATGGCCATCACGGCGCAGCCGGCCGACATTTCCTGCTCCCATTTCGGCACCTTCGGGTGATCTTCACAGCGGGCGACGACGGTGATAATCAGCGGAGCGCGGAACGGCGCACTGCGGGCCTTTTCAATACCTTTGTCATCCTGCCCGGCCTCAATCGCCCCTTTCTCCAGCAATTGACTGAAGCGTTCACGGCCTTCATCAGAAATAATAAAGAAACGCCAGGGTTGCAGCGTCCCATGATCCGGGGCGCGCAGTCCGGCGCGGAGAATGTTTTCCAGTTGTTCACCGCTCGGTGCCGGCTCTGCAAGACGAGAAGCGCTGCGGCGGTTTATCAGTAGTTCGAGAGCATCCATCTGTGTAACTCCTGTGATGTCATTTTGCATAAAATTAACATGCGCAAGAATTTTGTTACAGCACGACCGGTGATTCCTGCTGACAAGCGTCAGCCGTCTCTTTAGGATAACCAGACGCGGCAACCCATGCGGTTAGCCCATTTTTAACAATGTTAGGGAGAATACATGCGAACTCTTTGGCGGCTGCTCGCCGGATTTTTTAAATGGACATGGCGGGTACTCAACTTTATTCGCCAGCTCGCACTGAACGTGGTTTTCCTGTTGCTGGTTCTGGTTTGTGTCGGTATCTGGGCACAGTTCAGCAGCACCACAACGGAACATACCGCTCGCGGCGCGCTGCTGATGGATATCACCGGCGTGGTGGTCGATAAACCGTCCGCCAGTAGCAAACTCGGCGTGATCGGTCGTCAGCTCTTTGGCGCCAGTTCCGACCGTCTCCAGGAAAACTCGCTGTTTGATATCGTACAGACCATTCGTCAGGCGAAAGATGACCGCAATATCACCGGTATCGTCCTCGATCTGAAAAATTTTGCCGGCGGCGATCAGCCTTCAATGCAGTATATCGGTAAGGCGCTGCGCGAATTCCGCGATAGCGGTAAACCGGTGTATGCCGTGGGGAGCAGCTACAGCCAGGGGCAGTACTATCTGGCAAGCTTCGCCAATAAAATCTGGCTTTCTCCGCAGGGTGAGGTCGATCTGCACGGTTTTGCCACCAACGGCCTGTATTACAAATCTCTGCTCGACAAGCTGAAAGTCTCAACCCACGTTTTCCGCGTCGGGACCTATAAATCGGCGGTCGAGCCGTTTATCCGCGACGATATGTCGCCTGCCGCCCGTGAAGCCGACAGCCGCTGGATTGGCGAGCTGTGGCAAAACTACCTCAATACCATCGCCGCTAACCGCCAAATCACGGCTCAGCAGCTGTTCCCTGGCGCTCAGGGGCTGATTGACGGTCTGCGTAAAGTGGACGGCGATACGGCGCAGTACGCGCTGAACAACAAGCTGGTAGATGAGCTGGGTACCGCCACCGACGTGGAGAAGGCGCTGACCAAACAGTTCGGCTGGAGCAAAGCGGATAATAACTATCGCGCGATCAGCTATTACGATTACAGCGTGAAAACGCCGTCTGACCAGGGCGCTACCATTGCGGTGATCTTCGCTAACGGCGCGATCATGGACGGCGAAGAGACGCCGGGTAATGTCGGCGGAGACACGACCGCCGCACAGATTCGCGATGCCCGCCTCGATCCGAAGGTGAAAGCGATTGTCCTGCGCGTCAACAGCCCGGGCGGCAGCGTCAGCGCCTCGGAAGTGATTCGTGAAGAACTGGCGGCGGCGAAAGCCGCAGGTAAACCGGTGGTGGTCTCCATGGGCGGCATGGCCGCTTCCGGCGGCTACTGGATCTCCACGCCGGCCAACTATATCGTCGCCAACCCAAGCACCCTCACCGGCTCGATTGGCATCTTCGGCGTCATTAACACCGTCGAAAATACGCTGGATTCGATCGGCGTCCATACCGATGGCGTGGCGACGTCGGCGCTGGCCGATGTCTCCACCACCAAATCGCTGCCGCCTGAGGTTCAGCAGCTGATGCAGCTGAGCATCGAAAACGGCTACAAACGTTTTATCACGCTGGTGGCCAACGCGCGTAACAGTACGCCGGAGAAAATCGACCAGATTGCCCAGGGCCATGTCTGGACCGGTGAAGATGCGAAAGCTAACGGGCTGGTTGATAGCCTGGGCGACTTTGACGACGCGGTGGCAAAAGCCGCGGAGCTGGCGAAGCTGAAACAGTGGCATATCAACTACTATCAGGAAGAGCCGACGTTCTTCTCAATGGTGATCGATAGCCTGACCGGTTCGGTCCGCGCGTCGCTGCCAGCGGCACTGCAGGCCTGGCTGCCGGCGCCGGTTGCCGCCGCGGCCAATGCCGTCAAGGCTGAGAGCGATAAGCTCGCCGCGTTCAACGATCCGCAGAACCGCTACGCGTTCTGCTTAACCTGCGCCAATATCCGCTAATTCCTCCATCTGGCCCCTCTCCCCCGACAACGTCAATGTTGTCGGGGGAACATGCGCGCCAACGCACCTGCAACTTGAAGTATGAAGGGGATTGCGCTGTATTTTTTTAGCGGTCACCTTATACTGCGCCTGTCTATGTACAACCTAAGCGATGATATGCAAAAGAAATCGATTTACGTTGCCTACACCGGTGGGACCATCGGTATGCAGCGCTCAGAACACGGTTATATTCCCGTTTCCGGCCACCTGCAGCGTCAGCTGGCGCTGATGCCTGAGTTCCACCGTCCGGAGATGCCGGACTTTACGATTCATGAATATGAACCGCTGATGGACTCTTCCGATATGACGCCAGAAGACTGGCAGCACATCGCCGACGACATCCGCGCGCATTACGACGAGTACGACGGCTTTGTTATCCTGCACGGCACTGACACCATGGCCTTTACCGCCTCAGCGCTGTCGTTCATGCTCGAGCATCTGGGTAAACCGGTTATTGTGACAGGGTCACAAATCCCGTTAGCCGAGCTGCGCTCCGACGGGCAGATCAATTTGCTGAATGCTCTGTACGTTGCCGCTAATTACCCGATTAATGAAGTGACGCTGTTCTTCAATAATCGTCTCTATCGCGGCAACCGCACGACCAAAGCTCATGCCGATGGTTTCGATGCCTTCGCCTCCCCTAATCTGGCTCCTTTACTGGAAGCCGGGATCCACATTCGTCGCCTCGGCACACCGCCAGCGCCACACGGCATCGGCGAGCTGATTGTGCATCCCATCACGCCGCAGCCAATTGGCGTCGTTACGATTTATCCGGGCATTTCTGCCGATGTGGTGCGAAATTTCCTGCGTCAGCCGGTGAAAGCGTTGATTCTGCGCTCCTATGGCGTCGGCAACGCCCCGCAAAACGGCGAGTTCATCCAGGTTCTGGCGGAAGCCAGCCAGCGCGGGATCGTGGTCATTAACCTGACCCAGTGCATGTCCGGCAAGGTCAATATGGGCGGGTATGCCACCGGTAACGCCCTCGCCCAGGCAGGCGTCATCAGCGGTTTTGATATGACCGTTGAGGCCACGCTGACCAAGCTACACTACCTGCTGAGTCAGAATCTGAGCGTCGATGAGATTCGCAACCTGATGCAGGAAAACCTGCGTGGCGAACTGACCCCCGATGAGTAAGGAGAACCGATGACAAATCGCGCACTACTGCTGGTCGATTTACAAAACGATTTTTGCGCGGGCGGCGCACTTGCCGTACCGGAAGGTGATAGCACCATAGATATCGCCAACCGACTTATCGACCATTGTCTCGCCCGCGGCGAAACCGTTGTCGCCAGCCAGGACTGGCACCCGGCAAACCACGGCAGCTTCGCCAGCCAACATCAGGTCGAACCTTATACCCAGGGACAGCTCGATGGCCTGGCGCAAACGTTCTGGCCCGATCACTGCGTGCAGAACAGCGAAGGTGCGGCGCTGCATCCGCTGCTGCAGCAGCAGGCGATAGCCGCGGTGTTTCATAAAGGGGAAAATCCGGCGATCGACAGCTACAGCGCATTTTTTGACAACGGACATCGGCAAAAAACCCGGCTTGATGAGTGGCTGCGCCAACGCGATATCACCGATCTGATCATTCTTGGGCTGGCGACCGATTACTGCGTCAAATTCACCGTGCTGGATGCGCTGAATCTCGGCTATACCGTCAACGTCATTACCGACGGCTGCCGCGGGGTCAACCTCCAGCCGCAGGATAGCGCGCACGCCTTTATGGAGATGGCCGCCGCGGGCGCTACGCTGTACACCCTCGACGACTGGCTGGAAACTCAGGCTTAAAACAGGCCGGCGGGAAAACCTGCCGGCCTGTTATCTCAAACCAGAGTTGAAATCTCTTCCAGCGAAACCTTGCGCGTTTCGATGCCGAAGCAGAACAGAATCAGCGCACAAAGCACCAGCATCACGCCGAGGACGATAAAGACCGTAATCGAGCCGTAGCGGGTCAACAGAATGGCGACGCCGTAGGGCGTAAATACGGCGACAATTCTCCCCACCGCGTTAACAAAGCCCGAACCACGTAATCGGAGATGCGTTGGCCACAGCTCCGGTACATACACCGCCGAGGCAAAGCAGACATACATGTACAGGAAAAAGATCATCACCAGGCCATAGCTCAAAATAGCCCACTCTTCTGTTTGAATGGAATAGAAGTACCCGAGCATTGCAATAATAATCAGCAGGGATGAGCCAAATAATCGCCGCGGAAAACGGTCAATAATCAGTGCAGCAATAAATATCCCAACCGGCGCGCCAATCATAATAATCGCGGTCATCAAGATAGATTTTGTCACGTCGATCCCCGAATTGACAAAAATCGTCGGGATCCACACCGTAATGGTATAGAGCGAAATATTCATGGCGATAAGTACCGTGATCGCCACCAGCGTTCGCCGCAGCATCTGGCCTTTAAACAGTAGCCAGAACGACCCGCTTTCCACGCCCGGGTCCGCCATATGGCCAGCGCTGTGCCAGGCGGGCAAGGTGATTTTTTTCTCTTCCTCGATTTGTGACTCCACCTGCAGGAGGTGCTTTTCCGCCGCGCTTCGCTGTCCTTTGCCCGCAAGCCAGCGAGGAGATTCAATAAAATATTTCCCCGACAGATACCAGGCCAGTAGCATTGCCGCACCGCCAAGCAGGAACATCACCCGCCAGCTTAAAAAGGCAATAACCACGACGCCAATTGCCGCCGATAGCATTGGCGACCAGTTGCCGACAAATGACAGCCGGGCAGACCATTTCCCGCGCACCGCGGGAGGAATAAATTCGGTAAATGAGGCATAGCCCACCATAATTAGCGCCCCCATTCCAGTGCCCATCAAACAGCGGAAAAAGATAAGCCAGTACATGTTGGGTACAAAGGTTGCCGCGCAGGCAGAGATCCCGACGATCAGTAAATTCACGCGAAATGCTTTACGTCGTCCGAGATAATCGCCAATAAACCCACCGGCCAGCGACCCGAGAAAGTAGCCAAACATCAGTGCCGAGGTGAATGCCGCATTGAGGTAATTATTTGACCAGCCGTTACTGACTAACTTGGCCAACACCACGTTACCGGAATAGCTGAGAAAGCCAGTGATTAATAAACTAAAACTAATGATACCGAAAATACGAAAATGAAATCGGGATAAGGGTAAGCGATCTAATCTTGCGCCGATAGGGTCACATTGTTCCATCTGGATGCCTCAAATTCAGCTAAAATATAGAATATGGCGAGCGCAGCAGAGTCATTTTCCCCGCGCCACCATCATCATTAAATTTTTATGGCATGATCCAGGTACAAGCTAAAATAATATCGACACGACCAACCCTGGAGTTAATAAACGAGTTGAATATTATTTTCTTTACAAAATGCAATCCACTCTGCACCCGGAGCCTTATTGGTTATAAGATAATTAATATGGCTAAAATCCACGAGTTGGACGAAAGCTTTACGATCAAATTTTGAATGATCGACCAGCAGAGCCACTTCCGTGGCCTGGCGGATCATGGTTTTCTTGATTTCTGCTTCCGCTTCGTTAGAGTCAAGCGCCCCGCTCTGCATATCCAGACCTTTGCAGCTCATCACCATAATATCAACATGATAACGACTAATAATTTCCTTAGTGATCCTTCCCTGCAGCGACAGCGTATTCTTATTCAACTCGCCGCCGGTAGAAACCACGTTGATTTCAGACTGCGCCAGCTCATGAAAGGCTTCAGCCGAGTTGGTTAGCAGCGTGAGATCGTTGCGTTCCTTCAGCAGCTTTAATAATTCCATCGCCGTACTGCTGGAGTCGGCAGCCATAGTAGTTTTATTTTTAATAAATGGTAATGCATTACGAGCGATGGTCTGCTTCTCTTCTAAAAAAGACTTTGCACGTTTATAAAAATGAATATTGTCGGACAACGCGGTAGTATTTAATACCGCACCACCATAGGTTCGGGTCAAAAAACCTTCATTTTCTAGTTTTTCCAGATCGCGGCGAATGGTTTCTTCAGTAACCTGAAAAATTGAACTTAAATTAGAAACCGCCACCCTCTTATCGTTCGCAACCATTTGCTTGATGGTCTGAATTCTGTCTTTTGCCGCCACGATGACACCCCTGTTTCCTGCAAAGTAATAATAAGACCCAAGTATCTCACAGACTATATTTACTTTCAAAAAAACATGTCTGAATCACAGATTTTAATGTTATTTCACACAGAAACAGAGGTCAATACATCAATCTTATTTCGTCTCCAACGCTTCCGCCATTCGCCTCATCAACAATGAGTCCTCATCGGTCAGGGCAATGGTCAGGGCGTCGACATTTTCACGCACCTGCTCTGGCGCCGTTGCGCCGCTCAGCAAAGTGATTAAAGCGCTTTGCTTTAAAATCCACGCGAGCGCCAGTGCGGGGATAGTACAGCGATATTTATCGCAAAGCGGCTGCCACTGCTCAAGCATATCAATCACCCGCAGCATGTTTTCACGCTGGAACCAGACTTTATTGGCCCGCGCACCGCCCGGGATATAATCTCGCGCGATAGTGCCCGTCAGCAGCCCCTGCTCAAGCGGTGAATAGACCTGTAACACGATGCCGTGCTGCTCGCATAACGGCAGTAGTTCTGCTTCCAGCGCTCGATCGAGAATGCTGTACTTAGCCTGCACGATATCCAGCTCGCCATGCCTGAGATACTCCCTGATATGCCCGGCATCCACGTTAGCCGCACCAATTGAACGTATTTTCCCCTCCTTCTTCAGCTCGTTTAGCGTGCTGACGGTTTCAGCAATCGGCGTAAAAAAGGGTTCAACCGACTGCCAATGGGTCATATAAATATCGATGCTTTCGATGCCAAGTCTTTGCAGGCTGGCATCCACCTCCTCCCGAATCGACTCGGGGGTAAGGTTTTTATACAGCTGGCGATCGCCGACTTTATTAAACAGACTGCCCGTACGCTCCCAGACAATACCGCATTTGGTTTCAACCACGATCTCGCTGCGCGGCAGGTGCTTCAGCGCCTGACCGACAATGACTTCGCTGTTACCGAAGTTGTAGCCTGGCGCGGTATCAATCAAATTAATGCCACAGCGATGCGCCTCAACAATGGTGTCGATACAAATCTGCAGGTCGAGATCGCCGTTCCATGCCGGGCCGCCGCCAATGGCCCATGTCCCTAATCCCATGCGAGAAAGCGTAATATCCGTACTGCCTAAAGGAATCATATTCATCTGCCGCTATTACCCTTCGTATTCGTCGAGAAGTTGTTCAACCAGCTTTCTGTTTTTCACGCCCGTCGTGGCGCCCACGCTAAGCACCGAGATCGCAGCCGTTGCGTTAGCAAACAATGCGCACTCGCGCAGCGGCTTACCTTCAAGCAGCGCGGAGATAAATCCCGAGGCAAAGTTGTCCCCCGCGCCGATGGTGTCGATGGCGGTAATTCCTGAAACCGCCGGAACCTCCATCTTCATATCAGCACGCTTAATAAAGCAGCCTCTCTTGCCGGTCTTAATGACCACCGTTTTCACGCCGCAGCTCAGGAAACTGTCGGCAATCTCATTCAGCGTCTCTTTGCCGGTGAGCAGTTTTGCTTCGGCAAAATTGGGAAACAAATAATCTACGTAGCTCAGCGCCTGTCGAATATCTTCCAGCGTTTCGTTAAGCCGCGGCTTAATCATATCGGCACAAATAATTAATCCGTGCGCTTTCGCCTGAATGAAAATCTCCGTTAACGCTTTACCGTCGAGCAGCGGACTATTAAAAATACTCGCCAGCGACAGCAGCTTTGCCTGAGAGAAGCGGTCAAAATCGACATCATTAATATTCAGCTTCCACAGACTGCCGTTGCGGTTAGTCACAAAAGTACGCTCGCCATCAGCGGTAACTAAGCCCACGTTGATTGAGGTATCAATTTCGCCATCCTGCCTCAGACTGTGAATATCAATATTCTCACGCCGGCAGTGCTCTACTATAAAATGCCCGGCAGCGTCATCCCCTATCCGGCTAATTAACGCGGTACGATGACCAAGACGAGAAATAATAGTCGCTTCATTAATTGCGTCTCCCCCGGTGGTCATGGCGATTCGTTCTAAAGGATAAGAGTCGACATCAAAAATATTTTTACTCACCGGCTGTAAGGGAATATCAACGATTGCTGCCCCTATACAAATAACCTCGATATGATCCATATTGTCATTCCGCTTTACCGTCAGAGCCAAACAGTTTGATTTTCTCCAGCGCGCGCTGTTTTACCGCTTTGCGGACTTCGCGCTCAACGTGCAGGAAAGGCTGATTCTGGTTCTCCTGCACAGCCGACATTGCCGCCTGACACAGTTCAGTGTGGATATTGATTTTCGAAATACCTAATGAAATGGCCTTCTTAATATCCGCATCGCTAATGCCGGACGCGCCGTGCAGAACCAGCGGCACGGAAACCGCCTCGCGCACGCGTTTAACCACATCAAAATTCAGTTTCGGTTCAGAAGTATAAACGCCGTGCTGGTTGCCAATCGCCACCGCCAGTGAATCGCAGCCGGTACGCTCGACAAATTCCGCAGCCTGATCCGGGTCGGTATAGTGATAGCCCGCCAGCGCTTCTTCGTAGACCGTTTCATTCCCCACGTGCCCCAGCTCCGCTTCGACCGGAACACCCAGCGGATGGAAGTAGTCCACCGCCTCTTTGGTCAGGCGAATATTCTCTTCGAAATCAAAGGCGGATGCGTCGCGCATCAGTGAATTCATGCCGTGGGCCCAGGCGTTGTGGATAATCTCCATACTGCGCCCGTGATCCCAGTGGGTGATCACCGGTACCGAAGCCTTTTTCGCCATAGAAACCATCATATGCGAAAAATCTTCAAACGAAGTATTTCCCACAAATCCGGTGCCGAAAGAGATAATCACCGGTGATTTAGACTCTTCCGCCGCATCAATTACCCCCATTAACATTTCTGCATTCCACACGTTAAAGTGGGCAATCGCATAATGTTTATTCTGAGCATCGTTTTCCCAAAATTTAATATCTGCCAACATGGTTGTTTCTCCCTTTCCAATAAATTAATGATTAACTTTAATAACGCCTTTAATAATCTCGCGTTTGTTGTTAACGGATTCATCAAACGCGCGCTGAACATCCTCATAATCGTAAATATGTGTCACCATCGACTTCACATCGAAACGCCCGGAAGAGATAGCTTCAATGGTGACCGGATAGCGGTTGGCATAGCGGAAGACAGTCTGAATCGAAACTTCACGGTTAATCTTGAGGAAGTTAATCGCTGAATCGCCGGGAACCGTACCGACGATCATGATTTTTCCCCCACGCATAACCAGATAGGGTGCCTGCTTAACGGTGATGGCCGAACCGGCAGTTTCGAAAACGATATCGGCCCCCATCTCGCCGGAGAACTGCTGGCAGCGCGCAAGGGTGTCCTCGTTTGCCCCGTTGATAACGGTTTTGGCCCCGAGCTTCCCGGCCATGGCAAGGCGTTTATCCAGCACATCAACGACAGCGATGTCGGTTGCGCCCATGCACTTACACGCCTGGAGGGTCATTAAACCAATACAGCCTGCGCCAAGAATAACGATCTTCTTACCCGGCTTAACGTCCGCCAGCATCGCAGCGTGCATACCGACCGCCGCGGGTTCCACCAGCGCCCCTTCCATGGTGTCCATGTTATCAGGTAGCCTGTAAGTGAAGCTCTCTGGATGGCACAGATAGTGGGTTAGCGCGCCGCGGTAATTAGGCTGCGTGGCCATAAAGTCAACGTCGGGACAAATATTATATTTCCCCTCCAGGCAGTAGCGGCAGTGGCCGCACGGCACGCCGGGTTCAATATTCACCCGGTCGCCCGGCTTAAATTTGCTAACACGATTTCCTACCGCCACCACCGTACCGGCGCATTCGTGCCCCAGGCCAATTTCCTGATGGGGATCTTTCGGCGGAATAAAGGGGCCGGACTCAAACCCGTGAACATCTGAACCGCAAATACCGACGTATTCAATTTTGATCAGCACTTCATGTTCTTTGGGCACCGGGATATCGGCAGCAATAATTTTCATTGTGCCCGGAGTTTGCAATATCGCTTTCGAATTTTTCATTTTATTTCCTGTGAATATTATTTACTGGTAACTGCATCAATACCGAGACTTTCGACAGAGACGCCTTTGGTTTCAATTCCGATAGTAGCGATAGCAATAGCGACAATAATTGAGACGGCCCCCAGTAGCACAAACACCCCCGTCACGCCGTAAGCGCTAAGCAATACCGCAACTGCATAGGGCGCAGCGATACCGCTGATTCGCCCGACCGCGTTCGCCAGGCCAGAACCGCGGAGCTTCGCTTCGGTTGGCCATATTTCCGGGACATAAACCGCAGAGGCGTAACAAACGTACATATAGACAAAAGTAATCAGGAAGAAACCAATTAACGTAATCAACAGCATGCTAGTTTGCAGCGAGTAGATATATCCCAGGACGGCAATTAACACTAACAGTCCCACCCCCATGGTCTTTCTGGGTATTTTATCCATCACCAGCATGGCAATAAAAATCCCGAACGGTGCGCCGAACATACTCATGGTATTTAAAACTATAGAGTCTTTCAGATTAATTCCCTGGGTCATAAATATCGTCGGCAGCCAGTTAATCAAGGTGTACTGCACGACATTCATGGCAATCAGGACGAAGGAGCCTAAAATAACCCGTCTGAGTAATACGCCCGTTAACAAGGCCGAATAGGGAACGGCACGCGGCGGTTTTCCGTCATCTTCGAGAGCCACTGGCGGCAGCGGCTTGCCCGTCTGCTGAACCACGCCCTCTTCAATGGCCAGCATCACCTTTTCAGCTTCCGCATAGCGTCCGCGAGACTCCAGCCAGCGGGGCGATTCAGGGAAACTGCGCCAGGCAATAACGGTGGCAATCAGCGACAGCACGGCAGGGATCAGCAATTGCACGCGCCAGTTCCATTCCGCGCTAATTAGCGGCGTTAATCCCATTGCAATCAGTGAACAGAGTGGATAGGACCAGTTGCCGATGAACGAGACCCGACTGGACCAGGTGCCACGATTTCTACCGGGCATATATTCAGTAAAACCGGCAAATAAGGTCACCAGCAGCGCGCCTAATCCCACTCCCATGACAAAACGGCAGGCGATCAGGAAGTGCATATTCGGGGAAAACGCCCCGACGACCATGGCAATAATATGAATCGCTTCATACAGAATGAACGCGTTTTTACGGCCGATCTTATCGCCAATGATGCCGCCGCCGAGCGCCCCAAGAAACATTCCCGCCGTCGTCATGGCGGAAAACGTAGCGGTAGTAGAATTATCAGTCCAACCGAGTTCTTTTAACTGCGCAAGAATTAACCCGCCGACGGCATTACTCCAGCAGACCAGTAGTCCGAAAGCGACCATGGCAAACATCGTAGTGTGCCAGCGACAGTCAGGCAGGCGATCCAGCCTGGCGCCGCAGTGCGGTTTTGCTATCTGTTCCATCCGAAAACCTTCCTTAATATGCCCTGAATAATTCGAGTTGAGGGAAGGCGGCAATTGAACGAAACCCGATGAGCTTACGGTAGTAAGTGATTCGGGTGAGCGAACGCAGCCAGCACACCTGCAACTTGCTGTATGACGGGTATAAATGGATTATTTATCAAAGTCGTAAGTCATAATGACCTTAATCGCGGTTTTATCGACCATGGCGTCAAAACCTTCGCGCCATTGCGACAGGCCAATGCGGTGAGTAATCATCGGCTTGACTTTGATCGCGCCGCTGGCGAGCAGGCGGATGGCGTTGCGCCAGGAAGTGGAGTCATAGGCCATATGGCCAATAATGCTTTTATTCCAGGCGGTGATGTCGTTGATGGAGAAGTCCAGCGGTTTGAAGCCCATACCCACGCGAACCACTTCACCGTTTGGACGCAGCATTTCTATAGCTTGTTTGAGGGCAATATTGGCGCCCGAACATTCGATGACCAGCCCCAGATTGTCTTTACCGCAGATATCCTGACAACGCGCGACCACATCTTCGGTCGAACCGTTGACCACTGCCGTCGCGCCCAGCGCTTTAGCAATCGGGAAGCGCACCGCCACATCCTCTTCCAGCCCAACCATCACGATATTGACGGCCCCCATAATGCGCGCCATCTGTACGGAAAAGAGCCCTAATGGGCCGGTACCGAAAACCACGACATCCTGACCGGGAAGAAATTTGGATTGCTGGGCGATAGATTTGTAGGCGTTGCAGATAGGATCCAGCACAGCGGCTTCTTCATAATCAACACCCTGCGGGATTTCCCACAGCGCATGACGGTGAATTTTGAGGATTTCCCCCGGTACCAGGCAGTATTTCGAGAAGCCGCCCCCCCAGGTATTGTTGTCCAGACCGAGGTTGACTTTTTCTGTACAACACAGAAAATCACCTTGTTCGCAGGCAGGACAAACGCCACAAACGTGTCCGCTGTTGTCAGAAACCACCCGCTGACCAACTTTCCAGTCTTTAACCTTGTCACCCACTCGCACAATTTGACCGGCGAATTCGTGACCACGAACCGAGTTGAATTGATCGGATCCGCTATCAACATTGTAGTGTTTCATGTCCGCACCACAGATGGCCGCTGCTTTGATTTCAATCACTACGTCGTCCGGGCCACACTTTGGTTCTGGTACGTCAATCAACTTATAGCCGCCAAAGGCCTTACCAAATCTTGCCAGTGCTTTCATTGCCTCTTCCCTTATGTTTGGTGTGCTTCAGTGACAGCAATACTTAACCACAAAATCTTTAAGGTCAATGTGAAATCTTTAAAAAGCAGATATTGATCTGTTTTTCACAACTTAGATCACAAATACGCCTGAGCAGTTTCAGGGAATGACGCAAGGAGGGACGACTATCGCAACGCTGATACAGCCGTGAACCTCTTCGCAGTTTTACTCTGCGGAAGATGCTAGTCTTTACAGGCTGTTTTTTCGCCACGCCATTTACGTGGCGTGTTTGTTTTTCAATGTCACTTATTTAAGTCAAAGAGGATCTGATATGAAGCTTTTGCCTTTACTGGCAGCATTACCCCTGCTCTGCGTTTCCGTGGTCTCCGCCAGCTCCCTGATGTCCGTCGGCTACTTTAACGGCGGCGGCGACGTCACTGCCGGTCCCGGTGGCGATATCGATAAGCTGGACGTGCGGCAGATAACCCATCTCAACTACTCGTTTGGTCTGGTCTATAACGACGAAAAAGACGAAACCAATGACGCTTTAAAAGATGCCAGCAAGCTGCATCAGATTTGGCTGTCGCCGAAAGTAGAGGCTGATCTGCAGAAAATCCCGACGTTGCGCCAGCAGAACCCGAATCTGAAAGTCCTGCTTTCCGTCGGCGGCTGGGGGGCGCGCGGATTCTCCGGCGCAGCGGCGACGAAGGAATCCCGGGCGGTGTTTATTCAGTCCGCGCAGGAGATTGTTGAAAAGTATGGTCTGGATGGCATCGATCTCGACTGGGAGTATCCGGTCAATGGCGCTTGGGGACTGGTCGCCAGCCAACCGGCCGATCGCGATAACTTCACGGCCTTACTGAAAGAGCTGCGCGCGGCATTTGGGACGAAGAAACTGGTGACCATCGCCGTGGGCGCTAACGCAGAGAGCCCGAAAAGCTGGGTGGATATCAAAGCGATTGCTCCGTCGCTCGACTATATCAACCTGATGACTTACGACATGGCCTACGGTACCCAGTACTTCAACGCCAACCTGTACGATTCAACCCGCTGGCCGACGGTAGCGGCTGCGGATAAGTACAGCGCCGATTTTGTGGTCAACAACTATCTCGCCGCCGGTTTAAAACCGAGCCAGATGAACCTGGGGATCGGCTTTTATGGCCGGGTGCCAAAACGCGCCCTTGAGCCGGGTATCGACTGGACGAAGCCGGATGCGCAAAAAAATCCCGTCACTCAGCCGTGGTTCGGACCACAGCAAATCGCCCTGTTTTCATCGCTGGGCTTTGATCTGACTAAAGACACGTACGTGAAATATAACGACATCGTCGAGAAAATGCTTAACGACCCGCAAAAACGCTTTACCGAACATTGGGATGATGAGGCGAAGGTGCCGTGGCTGTCGGTCCAGTCGGCAGACGGCAAAGCGCTGTTCGCATTGTCGTACGAGAATCCGCGTTCGGTGGCGATAAAGGCTGATTACATTAAGCAAAAAGGTCTGGCGGGGGCTATGTTCTGGGAGTATGGCGCCGATGACCACAATCAGCTGGCGAAGCAGCTCGCGACATCGCTTGGGATTAGACATTAATCGGCGATCGGCCGTCGGGTGATAGAGCGGCGTCTTACCCGAGTTGTCAATTGTCACAACCTTGCCCGGTAGCGGCGTTGCCTTACCGGGCCTACGTCATTCAACCTCAGGCCCGGAAGGGTAACTTAACGGGCCTGCGCTATCCAACTACAGGCCCTGAGCCGGGCATCAGGCGCTGGGCTACTGCATTTTCAGCGTTGCAATCGGTTTGGGCGCGATGCCAAAATCTTCTTTCAGCTGCTGCTTGCTCTTCATCACCATCTGGCCGTTGGTGTCGATGGTCATGTGCTGCGCGTCGCTGTTATGTCGCGCCTGATAAAGCATCACCAGCTGCAGGCTGTTCTCTTTCTGCCCGGAAGTTAAGGCCACACCATCCGGCCATTTTCCCAGCTCCACCGCCGTCACCAGGCGCTGATACACTTCCGGCGTCATACTGTCTATTATTTGCTCGATTTCCATGGTCCGCTCAACTCCGCACTGGAATAATTTGCTGAATCGTTTCTTTAGCCTTTAATCTGCTCGCCATTATCGTCGTCATTGAAGCTTAATGAGGCCGAATTGACGCAAAAACGCTCCCCCGTCGGCTGCGGTCCATCGGGAAACACATGTCCCAGATGCGCATCGCAGTTTCCGCAGCGAATTTCAGTGCGCTGCATACCGTGAGAGTAATCGTTCAGATAGCGAATCGCCTCCTCGCTTACCGGCTCGTAAAAGCTCGGCCAGCCGCAGCCTGAATCATACTTCGTTTGCGAGTGAAACAGCGGCGCGTCGCATACCAGGCAGTGGTAGACGCCGTCCCGTTTGTTATGGAGCAGTCGTCCGGTGAACGGCGGCTCAGTACCGTGATTCTGCGTCACGTAAAACTGCATCTCGCTCAAATTTTTTTTGAGCTCGTCCGAGGAGGGTTTATTCGCCATGTGCTTGCTTCTCACTGTGAAAGGACAACTTTACGCCTCGATTCTAACAAAACATTAACAATGAAGCGTGGACTTTTGTTCTAAACTTATTCGATGCCAAAAGGCAGCCCAGATAATTGTGATTAACATCACATTTTTATCTTTAACGCCCTTTAAAATTCCGGGCGCGGCCCCAATATGGAATTGGGCTCAAAGGGAGAGTGAGGCAAAACATTCGAGCAAAGGTATGCTCAGGATTGATTTGTCGCAATGATTGACACGATTCCGCTTGACGCTGCGTAAGGTTTTTGTAATTTTACAGGCAACCTTTTATTCACTAACAAATAGCTGGTGGAATATATGACTATCAAAGTAGGTATCAACGGTTTTGGCCGTATCGGTCGCATTGTTTTCCGTGCTGCTCAGGAACGTTCTGACATCGAGATCGTTGCAATCAACGACCTGTTAGACGCTGACTACATGGCATACATGCTGAAGTATGACTCCACTCACGGCCGTTTTAACGGTACCGTTGAAGTGAAAGACGGTCATCTGATCGTTAACGGTAAAAAAATCCGTGTTACCGCTGAACGTGATCCGGCTAACCTGAAGTGGAACGAAGCAGGCGTTGACGTTGTTGCTGAAGCAACTGGTCTGTTCCTGACTGACGAAACCGCTCGTAAACACATCACTGCTGGCGCGAAAAAAGTCGTTCTGACTGGCCCGTCCAAAGACAACACTCCGATGTTTGTTAAAGGCGCTAACTTTGACAAATACGAAGGCCAGGACATCGTTTCTAACGCATCCTGCACCACCAACTGCCTGGCTCCGCTGGCTAAAGTTATCAACGACAACTTCGGCATCATCGAAGGCCTGATGACCACCGTTCACGCGACCACCGCTACTCAGAAAACCGTTGATGGCCCGTCTCACAAAGACTGGCGCGGCGGCCGCGGCGCAGCACAGAACATCATCCCGTCCTCTACCGGTGCTGCTAAAGCCGTCGGTAAAGTACTGCCAGAACTGAACGGCAAACTGACCGGTATGGCGTTCCGCGTTCCGACTCCGAACGTATCCGTTGTTGACCTGACCGTTCGTCTGGAAAAAGCAGCGTCTTACGAAGAAATCAAGAAAGCAATCAAAGCGGCTTCTGAAGGCGCAATGAAAGGCGTTCTGGGTTACACCGAAGACGACGTTGTTTCTACCGATTTCAACGGCGAAGTTTGCACTTCCGTGTTTGATGCTAAAGCAGGTATCGCACTGAACGACAACTTCGTGAAACTGGTTTCCTGGTACGACAACGAAACGGGTTACTCCAACAAAGTTCTGGACCTGATCGCTCACATCTCCAAATAAGTTGAGATGAGACATTGATCCAAAAAGGCGACTTCGGTCGCCTTTTTTTATGGCTTCACGTTTACGGCTAACCTTTAGGATTGCACCATGATTAACAAAATTTTTGCTCTCCCGGTAGTTGAACAACTTACCCCTGTCCTCTCCCGCCGCCAGCTTGATGAGCTGGAGCTTATCGTTGTTGACCATCCGCAGGTGAAAGCCTCCGTTGCGTTTCAGGGCGCGCACCTGCTCTCCTGGAAACCGGCTGGCGAAGAAGAAGTGCTGTGGCTCAGCAACAATACGCCATTCAAAAACGGCGTGGCCCTGCGCGGCGGCGTGCCGGTTTGCTGGCCGTGGTTCGGCCCGGCGGCGCAACAGGGTTTACCGTCCCATGGCTTCGCCCGCAACCTGCCGTGGGCGCTGAAAGGCCACGACGAAGATGAAAGCGGCGTGATGCTGACCTTTGAACTAAAAAGTAGCGATGCAACCCGCAAATACTGGCCGCACGAATTTACGCTCTATGCGCGTTTCAAGCTGGGTAAAACCTGCGAGATCGAGCTGGAAGCGCACGGTGAATTTGAAACCACCTCCGCACTGCATACCTACTTCAACGTCGGCGACATTGCGGCAGTGAAGGTCAGCGGTCTGGGCGACCGTTATATTGATAAAGTGAAAAATGCCGAAGAAGGCGTATTAAGCAACGGAACAGAGACCTTCCCTGACCGTACCGACCGCGTCTATCTGAATGCCGAAGCTTGTAGCGTGATTCACGACGCTGCGCTGAACCGCAACATCGATGTTGTCCACCACCACCACAGCAACGTAGTAGGCTGGAACCCAGGCCCGGCGCTCTCCATCAGCATGGGCGATATGCCGGATGACGGGTACAAAACCTTTGTTTGTGTCGAAACCTGTTGCGTCACCGAAGCGCAGAAAACCAGCGAAGAGAAACCGTCTCGCCTGGCGCAAACTATCCGCGTGGTAAAACGAGGCTAATCCCTTCCACTCCCGATTGCCGGGAGATGAGGGATTAAAAACAGGGCGATATCGCCCTGTTTTGTTTGCTGACACTCGTAACGTTTTTCCGTTACCAGAATCCCACCAGTTTCATCCACGCGCCCCCCAACACTAACCAGATAGCAATAGAGGCCAGCGATACCACGAAACTGACTCCCCACCACTGCCCTGTCGTGTTATATCCCGAGCCAAACAGCGCTGGCCCCGGGCCCCCGGAGTATTGCGTGAGCCCCATCGACAAATTAGAGGTATACCCCAGCACCAGCGCGGCAAAAAGCGGCGGTACGCCGACGGAAACGGCCACGGCAAGAAACGCCAGATACATCGCGGAAATATGCGCCATCGCCGACGCGAAAAAATAGCGGGTGTAGAAATAAACCACGACAAGCAGTAAAAAAACCGTTATCCATTCGAAGTGACCGACATAGCCGACAATTCGCTCAGATATCCAGCTAATCATGCCGTACTTATTGAGCGCATTTGCCATCATCACCAGTACGGCAAACCAGAACATGGTGTCCCAGGCCGTTTTTTCTTCAATAATATTCTTCCACGACATGATGTTGCTGATAAGCAGCACCATCAGCCCAATAAACGCCGAAAGCGTCGCGGGAATCGAAAAGAAAATATCACCGACGGTCCATAGCAATATCAGCAGGACAAAATCAAACGCCAGAATTTTTTCTGCCAGCGACATCGGTCCCATTTTGCGCAGCTCTTCCCGGGCAATCGATGGTATCTCCGGCGTTTTCTTCAACTGCGGCGGATAAATCGCGTAAATCACCAGCGGCAGCAGGATCAGTGAGACAATCCCCGGAGCGATGGCCCCGACAAACCACGTCGTCCAGGTGATCTCTATTCCCTGGCTTCTTGCCAGTTCGGCGACCAGCGGGTTACCCGCCATTGCCGTTAAAAACATGGTGCAGACGATGGCATCGATCTGTGAAACGCAAATCATTAAAAAGGCGCCGGCTTTTCTCGCCGTCGCGCCAGGTTCTGACTGGTACGCCGTGGCAATGGACTGCGTAATCGGGTACATAATTCCACCGCCCCTCGCTGATGCCGAGGGGATCCCCGGTCCGAGGACGACATCTGACAGCGCCAGTCCATAGGCAACACCCAACATGCTGGAACCGCATTTAGAAATAAACCACAGCGCCACCCGCTTACCCAGCCCGGTCTTGATCACCGCCCGGGAGATGAACATAGCGATACCAATCAACCAGATAGTACCGTTGGCAAATCCGGATAACGCCGCAACTTTGTCGCTTTTACCCGGCGAGAGAGGCGTCACGCCCAAAAACGCGGAGACGATCAGCGCAATCATCGTCACCGCCCCCATCGGGAGCACCTTTAGAATGATGGCAAAGATAGTGGCGGCAAAAATGGCAAACATTTGCCATGCGTGGAGGGCGAGTCCATCAGGCGGCGGAGTAAACCAGATAATAACGCCGAAGAGTATCGTGAGAATCGCTTTCCACAGCGGGAAAGCCAGCTTCACATCCAGAGGCTTGTTCAGTTCAGTCATGTAAATCTCCTTTTTCTTTTATCTTTAAGGAGATAATCACCACTGAACCTTGATTTTCATCAACTAAGCGCCAGTGTTTTGGCGAATAATTGTTCTTTACACCATATCGAGCGGGACTTTTTTGCCCGGCGCGGGAAAGGCATTATCCAGCTGCGCCAGCTCCTGCACGGTGAGCGTTATCGCCAGCGCATCGGCATTTTGAGCCACATGTTCTACGCTTGCGGCTTTCGGGATAGCCATGACGCCCGGATGACTGATGACCCAGGCCAGCAGAATTTGGGCCGCGCTCACCCCTCGCTGTTCAGCAATATTTTTCACAACGCTGTGATTTAAAAGTCCATCGCGCAAGCGTCCGGCCTGAGCCAACGGGCTGTAGGCCATTACCGGCAGCGACCGTTGCTGACACCACGTCAGCAGGTCATGCTCAATTCCCCGCGACGCCAGGTGGTACAGTACCTGATTGGTCGCGCACCGTTGGCCACCGGCAACCTGCCACAGCGCCTGCATCGCGGCAGTATCGAGATTCGATACGCCCCAACGGCGAACTTTTCCCTGCGCCACCAGCGTCTCCATGCCCTCAACGGTTTGCGCAAAGGAAAATTCGCCGGCCCAGTGCAGCAGGTACATATCGAGGTAATCGGTCCCCAGGCGGCGCAAGCTGGCTTCGCAGGCATCCATCATCTTCTGTCCAGCGGCATGCCACGGATATACTTTGGAGACCAGTACGACGCGATCCCGCAGGCCGCGAATCGCCTCTCCGACCACCTCTTCCGCACCGCCATGCGCGTACATTTCAGCGGTGTCGATGACCGTCAGCCCGCGTTCCACGCCCGCTCGTAGTGCAGCAACCTCCTGCGCGCGTCGGGCCCTGTCTTCACCCATATACCAGGTGCCCTGCCCGATGGCAGGAACTGCCGCACGATCGCCAAAAGATACCGTTTTTTCCATCATCGCCCCCTTCGGTTATGCCGTTGCACCACCGTAATGCAAAACAGGGCGCGACGCCCTGTTTTGATGCACGAATTTCTTCGTTATGGTGCACGATCGTCTGCTCGACGATCGCGCTCGTGTTCAATCAGAAGGTGTAGGTAATCCCCGTGGAGATCAGACCGCTCCAGGATTTGTCCACCATCGGGCTGTCGGTGATTTCATTAGACAGGCGGGTGTAACGCGCCGCGCCATACACGCTCCAGTCGCCGAGGAAACGGTAGTTAGCCGACAGCTCAAGATACGGGTTCCAGCTGCTATCCGGGTCGTAGCTACGCATGCCGCTACGATTCGACTCATGCTGTGAAACGCCGTAGTAGTATTCGTTCTGGTTATCGCTGTTCCACTCCAGGCCAATCCCCGGCGTCAAGGTCAGGTTGCCGTTGGTATAGCGATAAAGCCAGGCCGTATCCCAGGTGATACCGTTGCTGTTACCCAGCGTGTCGCCCGCAAGCGTAGTACGCAAGAAGCCGTACTGCGTGTTGTGGACATAAGAGAGCCCGGCCATCATGGTTGTTTTACGGCGATCCAGCTTGCGCATTTGCTCACTATCGCTGTCGCCCGGCTTGAAGTACATCGGCGACCAGTAGGCGGTCACGGACAGCTTATCGGTGTTGTCATTCCACAAATAGTAGCCGCCGCCGAGACCACGAAACCAAAAGCTGTCGCTCTCATAGCTAATTGCCGGGACGGGGAAAACATCGGCATCGTATTGTTTATAAGGGTTCTCGACGATACCCACGCCGGCCCCTAACGTAAATTTCCCTTCCGCGTGGGCAGCCGAAACAGAAGCCGCAAGGCACACGCTGAGTGCCAGAGGTTTGATCTTATTCACAATCCATATTCCCGTTTGTCAATTAATACGCCGGGGCAGTTTACCGTCGTAGGCCTCATGCCTCAAATTCTTTACCCGTCATTACATAAACCATTCAATTTCTCATCGCCAGATGACCATAAACTTGCAGCCGGATGACAGCACCATGACGCGGCCTGGCAAGACGTGCGAAAAAGCGCCTTTTTTCCGGATGAGTTATTGATATGTCATTGAAATTGATTTTTGACGGCATGCAAGTTTTCTAAATGCATCTACGCTTTAATTTAGAAGAAGTGATTTTAGCGCACGTTGTCTGTGTCGCTTCGACAACCTGGCATAAGGGTTGCTGGAGAATCGATGAACGTCGCGCAGTTTACCTCTTCCGGGAGCTCCCACTATTCATATGAACGGCTCTCAACTTGTGCTAAAAACGAAAGGACGGCATGCCATGAATATATTCGATCACTATCGCCAGCGTTATGAAGCTGCCAAGGACGAAGAGTTCACACTGCAGGAGTTTCTTACCATCTGCCGGCAAGATCGCAGTGCTTATGCCAACGCGGCAGAACGGCTGCTGATGGCCATTGGTGAGCCAGTCATGGTCGACACGGCCCTGGAACCCCGGCTGTCCCGTCTCTTTTCAAACCGGGTTGTCGCGCGCTATCCGGCATTTGAAGAGTTTTACGGTATGGAAGATGCTATCGAGCAGATCGTCTCTTACCTGAAACACGCCGCACAAGGTCTGGAAGAGAAGAAACAGATTCTGTATCTGCTGGGCCCGGTGGGTGGGGGTAAATCGTCGCTTGCTGAACGTCTGAAATCCTTAATGCAGCGTGTACCTATCTATATCCTGAGCGCCAACGGTGAACGTAGCCCGGTCAACGATCATCCGCTGTGCCTGTTTAACCCGCAGGAAGACGCGCAGATTCTCGATAAAGAGTATGGCGTGCCTACCCGTTATCTCGGCACCATTATGTCGCCGTGGGCGGCAAAACGCCTGCATGAGTTCGGTGGCGACATCACCAAATTCCGCGTGATCAAAGTGTGGCCCTCTATCCTTGAGCAAATTGCCATCGCCAAGACCGAACCGGGTGATGAGAATAACCAGGATATCTCCGCGCTGGTCGGTAAAGTGGATATTCGTAAACTGGAGCATTATGCCCAGAACGATCCGGACGCCTACGGCTACTCCGGCGCCCTGTGCCGCGCCAACCAGGGGATTATGGAGTTCGTCGAGATGTTTAAAGCGCCTATCAAGGTGCTGCATCCGCTGCTGACCGCGACCCAGGAAGGCAACTATAACGGGACCGAGGGCATTTCGGCCCTGCCGTTTAACGGCATTATTCTCGCCCACTCCAACGAATCCGAATGGGTGACCTTCCGTAATAACAAAAACAATGAGGCCTTCCTCGACCGCGTGTATATCGTCAAGGTGCCTTATTGCCTGCGCATTTCCGAAGAGATGCGTATCTACGAAAAACTGCTTAACAACAGTGAGTTGACCCACGCGCCGTGCGCCCCGGGGACCCTGGAGACGCTGTCGCGCTTCTCAATACTGTCGCGACTGAAAGAGCCGGAAAACTCGAGCATTTACTCCAAAATGCGCGTGTACGACGGTGAAAGCCTGAAAGATACCGACCCGAAAGCGAAATCCTATCAGGAGTACCGCGATTACGCCGGCGTCGATGAAGGGATGAACGGTCTGTCCACCCGCTTCGCCTTCAAAATATTGTCACGCGTGTTTAACTTTGACCACGCCGAGGTCGCCGCGAACCCGGTCCATCTGTTCTACGTCCTGGAACAGCAAATCGAGCGCGAGCAGTTCCCGCAAGAGCAGTCGGAACGTTATCTGGAGTTCCTCAAAGGCTATCTGATCCCGAAATACGCCGAGTTTATCGGTAAAGAGATTCAGACCGCCTATCTTGAGTCCTACTCCGAATACGGGCAGAACATCTTTGACCGTTATGTCACCTATGCGGACTTCTGGATTCAGGATCAGGAATACCGCGATCCGGACACCGGCCAACTGTTTGACCGCGAGTCGTTGAACGCAGAGCTGGAAAAAATTGAGAAGCCGGCCGGGATCAGCAACCCGAAAGACTTCCGTAATGAGATAGTCAACTTCGTCCTGCGCGCCAGGGCTAATATCAACGGACGGAACCCGAACTGGACCAGCTATGAAAAACTGCGCACGGTTATTGAGAAGAAAATGTTCTCCAATACCGAAGAGCTGCTGCCGGTGATTTCGTTTAACGCCAAAACGTCCACCGACGAGCAGAAAAAACACGACGATTTTGTCGATCGTATGATGGAGAAAGGCTATACCCGTAAGCAGGTCCGTCTGCTGTGCGAATGGTACCTGCGCGTACGTAAATCATCCTGATAACGGAAATTGCCCGGCGGCGCGTTGCCTGCCGGGCCTACAACAACAGCGACCTGTAGGCCGGGTAAGCTCAGCGCCATCCGGCATTTCCGTCGCAGCGTAAGGTTGGCAATTGCAGCACAGGAGGGCATATGACCTGGTTCATAGACCGGCGCCTGAACGGAAAGAATAAAAGTGCGGTGAATCGCCAGCGCTTTTTGCGCCGTTATAAGGCGCAGATTAAACAGTCCATCTCCGAGGCGATCAATAAGCGTTCAGTGACGGATATTGACAGCGGAGAATCCGTTTCTATCCCGACGGATGATATCAACGAACCGATGTTTCATCAGGGACGCGGGGGGCTGCGTAACCGTGTACATCCGGGAAACGATCACTTTGTACAAAATGACCGCATCGAGCGGCCTCAGGGCGGCGGAGGCGGTGGCGGGAGCGGCCAAGGGCAAGCCAGCGCCGACGGCGAAGGCCAGGATGGTTTTGTCTTTCAAATATCGAAAGATGAGTATCTGGATCTGCTGTTTGAGGATCTCGCCCTGCCGAACCTGAAGAAAAATCAGCAGCGCCAGCTCACCGAATTTAAAACTCACCGGGCAGGCTTCACCGCCAACGGCGTGCCGGCCAATATCAGCGTGGTGCGATCCCTGCAAAACTCGCTGGCGCGACGTACCGCGATGACGGCGGGCAAGCGTCGCGAACTACGGGCGCTTGAGGAGGATCTGGACACAATAGCCAAAAGTGAACCGGCGCAGTTGCTGGAAGAGGAGCGTTTACGTCGGGAAATCGCCGAGCTGCGGGCAAAAATCGAACGCGTGCCGTTTATCGATACCTTTGACCTGCGTTACAAGAATTACGAAAAACGCCCGGAGCCTTCCAGTCAGGCGGTCATGTTCTGTCTCATGGATGTCTCGGGCTCGATGGATCAGGTCACCAAGGATATGGCTAAGCGTTTTTATATCCTGCTGTATCTGTTCCTCAGCCGGACCTATAAGAACGTTGAAGTCGTCTATATTCGCCACCATACGCAGGCCAAAGAGGTGGACGAGCACGAATTTTTCTATTCTCAGGAAACCGGCGGCACTATCGTCTCAAGCGCCCTGAAGCTCATGGATGAGGTGGTTAAAGCACGATACGACCCGTCGCAGTGGAATATCTATGCCGCACAGGCCTCGGACGGCGATAACTGGGCGGATGATTCACCGTTGTGCCATGAACTGCTGGCTAAAAATATTCTGCCGGTGGTGCGTTACTACAGCTACATAGAGATAACCCGCCGCGCGCACCAGACGCTGTGGCGCGAATATGAGCATCTGCAGGAAACCTTTGAGAACTTTGCTATGCAGCACATTCGCGACCAGGAAGATATCTATCCGGTGTTCCGCGAACTGTTCCACAAGCAGGGTTCCGAGGTCAGAAACTAGCCAATAAAAACAGTCAGTTACATTAAGATCCTGACTGTTTTCCTTGAAGGCTGGCCGTTGAGTATTTGCGCGTCAATTCCAATAATGACGTTTGAATAAGCCTGAATCAGTGTCTGACTGGAAGCGACTGCCACTATGCGCCTTACCGCCCACCTCTACGTTCGTCTGCCCCTGCTGATTTCTATCGTTCTGGGCGTCGTCTGTTTTTTCTTGCTTCCGGCACACCTGGGGACCTTGCAAAGAGTGCTGATCGGCTGGAATACGCTGGCATGGCCTTATCTGATTTTTATCTGGATCCGCATGTTGATTACTGATGTATCGGGCATTCAGCGCATTGCCCGATTACAGGACCAAAGCGCGATGCTCGTGCTAACGATAGTGATTGTGGCCTGTGCGGCCAGCATCGTCGCCATTTTAAGCGAACTCTCCGCGTTGAAAGAGCTCTCCGGCACGCCGCGCGTAGTGCATCTCTTGTTGACGGTGGCAACCCTCATTGTCTCCTGGGCCCTCCTGCCCAGCTCTTTCGCTATGCACTATGCCCATCAGCACTACCTGCATCGGACGCAGGACGTCACCCCGATGATATTTCCTGAAAAGCCGGAGGACCCTGGATACTGGGACTTCCTGTACTACGCGTTTACGATTGCGGTGGCCTCGCAAACCGCCGATGTGGCCACCGGGACAACCGGGATTCGTCAAATCACGCTGCTACAATCGGTTATCTCCTTTGTGTTCAATCTCGCGATACTGGGTCTGTCGGTCAACGTCGGCGCAGGTCTGCTGAATTAGTCCCTCCGGATCCCGTTTCAACTGGCGCAACCAAAGCCGACTGTCGTTCCAACATGACGCGGCGGAGGCTGCCCTTCCCCCAGCCCCCTCTCCCAAGCGGCTCCTCAGGGTCAGCGTTACCTTTAAAACGCTTATTTTTGTGCGTTAGTCCACAATTTAATATTCCGCAAGGGCAATATTTACTTTTAAATAAATGTGCTGTTTTAGAGCCGCAGGTTACACCATACACTATGCCTGAACGTGCAATAGCGCCTGAAAATTAATATTCTTTTATAGCAATTAAAATATTTTACCTTTTAACCGCCACTAGCAGCGGCTGAAATTTAATAATTAAATCCCGTGCAATTTGTTACGGAAATTATATTTTAAAACACCAGGAATTAATTAATGAAAAAATCTTTATTGCCCCTTGCCATTGCGTCGTCACTTTCAATGGTGTCCACAGCCGTATTTGCAGATGATAAAACAGATGCCCCATCCAAAACCGTTACCGCCACCGACACCTTAGCTGGCATTGATTTTTATGGATATTTCCGTTCAGGCATGGGCGCCAGTGACGGCGGTGGTTCGATGAAAGACGCGACCGGCGGCAGCTTCGAGAAGAATAAACTTGGCCGTCTGGGTAATGAATTTGACACCTACGCTGAAGTTGGCTTTGGTAAAGAACTATATCGTTCAGGAAGTCAGTCTGTATATATTCAGACGATGATCAACATGTACGACGGCGATACCAATAGCAGCCACGAAAATAAGTTCGGCTGGGAAAATATGAATATCCAGTTCCGTAACTTCATGGGCCTTGATGAAACAACCTGGGCGGGTATTCGCCAGTATAATAAATACAGTATTGACGCCAACGACTACGATTACTGGAACCATACCAACGTCGGCGGCGGTATTGAAAAAATGAGTCTCGGTCAGGGGAAACTTTCTGTCGCATTCTTACATCGCGATATTGATGAAGATCTTTCTGCCTTTGCCGAAGGCGAAGTGGACGCTCAGCAGCTGATCGATTCCAATCAACTTGAACTCATGTATGACAGCCAGCCTCTGTGGGATGGCGCAACGTTAGCGGTGGGTTATAAATATCTCCACGCAGATGCTAACGATGAACAAGTCGAGCGAGCCAACCACGATTATGTCGATGGCCAAACCGCGATGGTGGTGTTGAAACAGCAGATCTTCGACAAAGGCGTTAACAATACGGTTATCCAGTATTATGGCAAAGGCTCTGCCCTGCAAGGCGTGACCTTCGGCGCTGCGGACACGCTCAATGGCACGGTTAAAGAGGGTGAAGGTTGGGCACTGCGTAACTACGGCACCATCCCGGTTGCCGCGGATTGGGATGTCAGCCATGCGCTGAACTATGCTGCCGCCAACGATGTTGAGCTGTGGAATGGTGATAAGGGCGATGCGTCAACGGCGTCCGTCAGCGCGAAAGTGACCTATCACTGGTCTGATTACACCCGAACGTATCTTGAAATGGGTTATTTCGACGACAAGAAAACGGTTAACGGGACTGACTACGATCGTAGCGGAGCAAAGTACACCCTTGCTCAGGCGCTGTCCTACGGTCGCGATAAGCCAGAATTACGCGTATTCGTCAGCCACTACGATAGCGACCGGGATAACTGGACGGATGCCAGCGAATCGTCCTTCAATAATGGTCTGGACAACGACACCTGGGCTGTGGGTATTCAGGCTAACGTCTTCTGGTAATCATGCACTGTCTACTGCGGGCGACTGGCATAAGCTGCCCGCAGTCGGCAAACCGGCGAAGGGTGCTGTCTGAGCGAATGCGCCGGGCAGCAAAGTCGCGGTGATAAGCCAGACCTGAACCACGCAAAGATGCGCCTGTCAGGGCGGCTCAGGCAGCCCTGTGCCAGCAGGAAAGATGGCTGATTTTATGACTTCTTATTGAGCATCGATTTTAAATCCGCAAAGGGATTATAGGTTGCGGCGGCTACATCCTTTTGCGCATCCTCCCCCGCTACCACTCGCGTGCCGTACTGGTCCGCCTCGGTGTATTTGGAGTGCTCATGGTCGTGGCAGTACAGACACAATAACTCCCAGTTGCTGCCATCTTGCGGATTATTGGTATGGTCGTGATCGATATGGTGGACCGTTAATTCGCGCAGGTTGGAATAGACAAACTCCCGCGAGCAGCGCCCACATACCCACGGATAGATTTTTAGTGCTTTTTCACGATAGCCGCTTTCCAGCCGGGCATAGTTTTTAGGGATCAGAGCCATTGGAGAGGTTACCTGTTACAAAGAGATAATGGGTTAGATAGTACCTCCAATCGGGTCCGCAAGGGAACAGAAGGCCTGATGAAAGCGCAACAGGCAACGGACGAGAGTCTGGAAGCAAAACGGTGAGGCACTCCCCGGCATCAACATAAGACGGCCTTCCGCTTACCGCGGCCGCCTTGGTTTTGAATACGCGCCATTATAATCAGCCATCGCAAAATTCAGGCTAAAAGGTCTTTCGTTTTACATAACCTGCCGTTCGGCTGACTGCCGCTCCCCGTTGGCCGGCCCTTTCGCCGGATTATCCCTGTGGCGTAAATCCCCCTTTTTGACTCCTGCTATTGTGCTGGCTGACCGGGAATCTGGTGCATAAAAAAGCCAGCGATCTTGTATCGCTGGCCACATGATGATGCCCTGCTGCCGGACGTCCCCTCTGCCAGCAGCAACGATTATCGATCGTTGAGACCATCCCGCCCGGGCTCTTTTGCCAGCACGCCACCTTCAATCTCACTCATAATCAGACTGGCCAGATTCTCCATGTGATGGACCTTGCCGCATTTGACAATGATCTGCCGCGCGTTGTCATATCCCGGCGCCCACAATCGGTTGTTCATGCGCACATCTTTATAGATAGCCACCAGCGGTTTTCTCCACGCTGCCGCCATATGGACCACCGAGGTATCCGGTGAGATAACCAGATCGGCATCGGCAATCAGCGCCATGGCGTGATGCAGCGTTTTGAAAGGGTTAATGCGAACCTTTTCTGGCAGCGGGAGTCGGATCTCATTGCGGTGATCGAGCAAAATGATCTGTACATCGGGATAGGCCTCCTGCAGTTTGGCGATGAGGGATGACAACTGCGCCTGCGACAGGCTGCGGTCCGGATGCCCGGCAAAAATATTAATGATGACTTTTCGCCCGACAATCCCCGCCAGATACTGCCGGGTTTGCTGATAAATATCGTCTGGAATATGGAGGTCATAGCGCTCCAGATGTTTTTTATCCAGATTCAGATGCTCGGCGATAAACGTATAGGTTTTGCTGACATGCCAGTTTTCACAATCAAAATCAAAGGATTTTGAATAGTGATTAATAGATGCCCATTTATTAAACCCCAGGACCGACTTTGCTTTTATTTGCCGCAATAACAGCATCCGGTGTATGGGCATGTCGAATAAAGAGGGATCGATAACAATGTCATACTTATTATTCGCAAGCTCATTAATAACGGACTCAGGAACATTATGGGTAAATTTATGCAGGAAATCACCGGAGGCTACATTCTCAGCCTCATAGATCCGGCGAATGCCCGGATGATACCGCATCACCTGGCTATTCGATTTTGTCAGCAGGAAATCCACGATAAACCCAGACTGATGAAGGCACTTAACCAATGCAGAATCGACAACCACATCCCCGATAGCGCCTTCATTGCGCATCAGCAGCACCGTTTTTGCCGATGACAAATCCGGCTCATGACGCGCAGGGCTATCCCACAGCGTTTTTGCGATATAAACCCGTAAGGCGTTACGCACTCTTTTTGTAAAATAATTACGGCGCCTGTTAAGTTCCCTTATTTTTTTAAACTTCTTCGGGGATACCCGCACCGCTGTGTTATCTATCATCATATCCTCGTAACCACAATTAACCGCACTACTATCGATTTTGTTAAGGACTCAATAAAATGAGAAAAGTTCTATTGCTTAATAAATTCTTTCCATTTTGTCGTGAGGAGTGCTTTGGCCAGCGATAAATTGAAGAGAATTTGCTTAAATTATGAATTAAATACGAATAATCCGATGAGAAGATATGAATTGGCCCTCACCGTTCGCGGAGGTATTGATCGTTGAGCATCATGTCGTTTATCCCTCTCCTCTCAGGTCCACATTCACCGCGCAAGCAATCAGAACAAAATGCTCCTACGGGCTCCGTGGGTTCTCATCAGGCGTGAAGAAGATTATGCTGACGGCTTTGTCATGCTGGAAAGATTGAGATGAACATGCCGGAAAAACGCAACACCCACCGTCAGCTGCTCGCGCTGCTTGAACAGCATCAGGCACGCTATCGCGTCGTAGAACATGAGGCCGTGGGGAAATGTGAGGCCGTGTCGGAAATTCGCGGTACCGCTTTGGGCCAGGGCGCAAAAGCGCTGGTCTGTAAAGTCAAAGGGAACGGCGTGAACCAGCATGTGCTGGCGATCCTCGCCGCCGATCAACAGGCAGACCTGTCACGCCTGGCGCAGCATATCGGCGGCAGCAAGGCGTCGCTGGCCAGTCCGGCGGAAGTCGATACGCTCACCGCCTGCGTTTTTGGCGCCATCCCACCGTTCAGCTTTCATCCGGACTTGCGGCTGATTGCCGATCCGCTGCTGTTCGATCGCTACCCTGAAATTGCCTTTAACGCCGGCCAGCTGGATAAATCCATTATCCTCAACACCAGGGATTATCTGCGCATCGCCCGCCCGGAGCTGGTCGCCTTTCGCCGCGAAAGCTGAGGTGTGATAGTACGCCGCCACGTAAAATTGTGCAGATGCCTGAATACGCGGTCGTTCGTCAAAAAAAGCCTGTCTATTCACGCTATTACGCGTAAAGTAGACAGGCTTATTATTTTGGCAAGGATCTCCCTTCATGTTCGATACAACCCTGTTTATTCTGCTGGGGCTGGCCGCGCTGGGTTTTATCAGCCATAACACCACCGTGGCCATTTCTATCCTCGTTTTAATCATCGTTCGCGTCACGCCGCTCAACGTCTTTTTCCCGTGGATTGAAAAACAGGGGCTGACGATCGGGATTATTATTCTGACCATTGGCGTCATGGCCCCCATTGCCAGCGGCACGCTGCCGCCGTCGACGCTGCTGCACTCGTTCGTTAACTGGAAGTCGCTGCTGGCGATTGCGGTGGGCGTATTCGTCTCATGGCTGGGCGGTCGCGGCGTGGCGCTGATGGGGTCGCAACCGCAGCTGGTCGCCGGGCTGCTGGTCGGCACGGTCCTTGGCGTAGCGCTGTTCCGCGGCGTACCGGTTGGCCCGCTGATCGCCGCTGGCATCATTTCACTGTTTATCGGGAAGTCGTAACCAGACTCGCCAGGTAGCGCCCTGGCGTCTGGCCCAGCCCCTTTTTAAACATCGTAATAAACGCGGTCGTCGAGTCATATCCCAGCGTTTGCGCGGTCTGCTGGACCGTTTGCCCACGAATCAACATCTGCAGGGCCAGGATCAGCTGCAGCTGATGTCGCCAGCGGCGAAAGCTCAGCCCGGTCTCACGCACCACCAGCCGCGCCAGATTCCGTTCGCTCATCGCAAATTCCGCCGCCCACTGCCCCAGCGTCTGCCAACGGGCCGGATCAACCGCCATGAAATCCGCCATCTGGCGAATCTTCGGATGGGGGGAAACCGGCAACTGCAGATGTTCCTGCGGCTGTCGTGGGAGCTCATCGAACAGCACCTGTACCAGCCGTTGAGTAGTCGGATGGGCAAACGCCTCCCCGTGACGTCCGGCGAGGGTCAGGATAAGCTCGCGAACCAGGGGAGAAATTTTTAAGGTACAACAGTGCGCCGGCATTGGCGCAGCATCCGGTTCAATAAACAGAAAACTGATTTGCGCCCCCGGCGTGGCGCGGTTGCTGTGGGGCATCTGACCCGGTACCCACACCGCGTACTGCGGCGGCACCATCCACATAGCGTTCTCCACCTCGCAAGTGAGCGCTCCATGCAAGGCGAGGATCAGCTGGCCTTTGCGGTGCTGATGGCGAGGGATGAACTGCTCGTCCTCCACCACCTGAATGCGAAAAGCGAGGGCCGATTCATGGCCGCTGTCCGGATCGTAGCCATCCAGGCCAAGTCCTATCATGATTTTGTCCGATATTAGCGATAATCTGTCATTTTAGCTTGATTTAAACCATCGGCAAACGCGCTATTGTAGCCGCCCTGTTTACTCGTCAGAGATTGCCATGAGTTCTGTTCTGCCTTCTACCGGCCGCCGTCATCTGCTGCTGATTGCCGGGATTTTATTGATTGCCTCCACGCTACGCGTGACTTTTACCGGCGCAGCCCCGCTGCTGGACGCCATTCGCGCGGACTATGGTCTCTCCACCGCACAAACCGGGATGCTCACCACATTGCCGCTGCTGGCCTTTGGCCTGGTATCGCCGCTAGCGGCAGGCGTCGGTCGCCGGCTAGGCATTGAGCGCAGTCTGCTGGTCGCGTTAGTCCTTATTTGTCTGGGTATCGGATTGCGTTCGCTTCCTTCCACCGCCTTACTGTTCGGCGGTACGGCGATCATCGGCTGCGGAATTGCGCTCGGTAACGTTCTGCTGCCAGGTCTGATCAAACGCGATTTCTCACAGCATGTTGCGAGGATGACCGGGGCCTACTCGATCACTATGGGCGGAGCGGCCGCGCTGGGTTCAGCCATGGTGGTGCCGCTGGCGCTGGCGGGTTTCGGCTGGCACGGCGCGCTCTTGATGTTAATGGTCTTTCCGCTGCTGGCGCTGCTGGTATGGTTACCGCAAACGCGCAAGACCGCGACTGCGCCGCTCACCGGTTCCGGCGCCATGCACAATCGCGGAATCTGGCGCTCCGCGCTCGCCTGGCAGGTCACGCTGTTCCTCGGCATCAACTCGCTGGTCTATTACGTTATTATTGGCTGGCTGCCGGCCATTTTGCAGAGCCTTGGCTACAGCGAGGCGCAGGCGGGCTCTCTGCATGGTTTGCTCCAGCTGGCCACCGCGGCCCCCGGGCTGGCGATTCCGCTGATTCTTCATCGCCTTAAAGACCAGCGCGCCATCGCGGTCATTGTGGCGCTGATGTGCGCCATCAGCGCCTGCGGGCTGTGGTTCTGGCCGGGACAGGCGGTAGTCTGGACGCTGATCTTTGGTTTCGGTTCGGGGGCGACCATGATTCTGGGATTGACGTTTATTGGCCTGCGCGCAAACTCTGCGCACCAGGCAGCGGCCTTGTCGGGGATGGCACAGACCATCGGATACCTGCTGGCCGCCTGCGGACCACCGCTCATGGGGAAAATTCATGATGCCAACGGCGACTGGCAGATCCCGCTTATCGCCGTGGCGCTGATTTCAGTCGTCATGGCGCTGTTCGGCGCACTGGCCGGACGCGACCGGGAGATAAACGGATAGCGCTTTGATAAGCCGCCATTACGATGGCGGCAATATTTTCCTGCTCGCCCGCGCCGCCGGGGTGATACCGGCAATGCGGACTCAATCCAGTAAGATTAACCGGCGCTGAGATTACTGGCTTGCGGCATGTAAAAACGCCTGCACCAGCGGTGCGGGACGCCCTTCGAGGGCATGACGTTCATGCTGAAACAAGGTCGCCACAAAGAACGGATGTGTGACCAGTTCCACCGCGCGAATCTCCCCCTCTTCATCCCATCCGGTTACCCGCAGCTCCCCCTGCTCCAGTTCACGGGCAAAGCTGTCGGCGATACCGTAGTTGCAGTGGTAGCCCTCTTCAATATGATCGCGACCGTACGCACGGGCAATCAGGGTATGAGCGCGCAGCTCAATGGTGTCTGACTTTTCAACCAGCGAGCAGCTGAGCGGCGCTATCACCATCCGTCCTTCGGTATCGGTTTCAGCATGTGCCGCATCCTGCCAGCCCATCACGTTTCGCGCATATTCGATTATCGCGTGCTGAAAACCACCGCAGGTTCCAAGGAAAGGCACGCTGTTTTCGCGCGCGTAGCGAATGGCGGTAAACGCGCCTTCGGCATTTTCGTACGGACTGGCGGGCACGACCCAGATAGCAGCGTAATCTACCAGCGCATCGGCATGATGAATATCACGAGTTGCCAGCCACTCATAGCGCACGGGCAGCTCCAGCACGGCAGCAGCATCGTCGATAGCCAGGGGGATAGCTTTATGGGCAATCACGTCAGGATTGTAGTCGCCAACCAGGGCAATACGCAGGGGGGTGTTCATAGCAGGATCCTTATGTCAGAGCGATTTTCGGGCAACACAAGGAGCCTCAGATTAGCGATCTCCGTCGCGGAACACAACCCCTGTTTTCACCACGGCAGAAGGCCATTCGTGCTTTCGGATTGCTTTGTGCGCGGGTAATTTCCCCGCGCAGGCGCTATTGTATAGCGCCGAGGAATAATGATGGACCGCCTATGAAAAGCAAAATTTTGGTCAGCGCCTGCCTGATGGGTTTTCAGGTTCGCTATAATGGCAGCCAAAAAGCGCAGCTTGCCGACGCGCTGGCGCGCTGGCAGCGCGAAGGTCGGCTGGTAATTCATTGCCCGGAGCTGGCCGCCGGGCTGCCGGTCCCCCGACTGCCGGCCGAAATCCTTCACGCCCAGGGCGCGGATGTCATGCAAGACCGCGCGCGTATCGTTGAAAGCGACGGTCAGGACGTCACCCCGCACTATCAGCTGGCCGCATGGCTGGCCCTGCGCGCCGCACAGGATGCCGGCTGCGAGGCCGCGTTGTTAACCGATGGCAGCCCGACCTGTGGCAGCCAGTTTATTTACGACGGGACGTTCAGCGGGCAGCGAAAGCCGGGCTCAGGCGTGGCGGCGGCGCTGCTGCGTGAACACGGAATCGCCGTTTTTTCCGACCAACAGCTGCCCCAACTCCTCGCCTGGATGCAACAGAGAGAAAATAGCGATGATTCACTGTAAACGCGTTTATGATCCGGCAGAGGCCGGCGACGGTTACCGCGTCCTGGTCGACCGACTCTGGCCGCGCGGGATGAAAAAAGAGGCTTTGCGCTACGATGAATGGTGCAAATCGCTCTCGCCCTCTTCGGCGCTACGTAAAGCGTTCCACGGCGAGGCGATCGATTTTGCCAGCTTCAGTCAACAGTATCGCCAGGAACTCGACGCCCGGCGTGACGAAGGATTACGTCTCGCCGGACTGGCTCGCCAACAGCCCTTAACCTTGCTGTATGCCGCCAAAGATACCCGGCAAAACCATGCGCTGGTGCTGGCTAACTGGCTTGAGAATCTACCGGTTACGGCTTAGCGGGGTGATCCCGGCGCCACAGTTCCCATTCATCGAGGGTTTCCCCGCCGGGCAGCTTACAGTCGCTGCGCACGCCCTGCGGCGTCTGAACCGGAATCAGACTACCGCCTTTTTGCGTACAGTAGACGGAAGCCGGGTTGGCCATGCCGATAGTCTGCGGCGGCGGCGGGGCATCCTGCGGCTGCGGCTGCTTCGCGCATCCGGCCAGGGTCAGCGGCAGTAGCATTATCATCCACTTCATTTCTGCTCCTTCTTTGCACAGAGCAGGTATTTGCCCTGATTCTTCATGGTTTCTCCATTTTAACTACACTTTTGCCCCGTAGAGTAGCGCTTGTTCTCGAACTGACCAGAGAACAGATCATTCCATAATCAATGAGTTTTCCCCGTCGCCCCCGACGGGGCTTTTTTCCCCGCTGCGATCGCAGGTATTCCCTTCATTAATGTGTTAAATTTGTTGTATCTATGTTTACTCTTCGTTGGTAGCCGTTTTCCAGCATAAATGACTGACGGCCCCACCCGCGATCGGGAGCCGTACATTCATGTCAGATTTTATTCTTGCTCGCGTCTCGCAAACGCTCGCCAATGAACATTCCCTCGAAATGTTAGTCAGGCAGCTGCTAGAGATGCTGGAGCTTGTGACCAGAATGGAGTCGACTTATCTGACTCGTATTGATTTAAAAGCGCAGCGCCAGCTGGTCCTGTACGCGCATAACAGCAGCGAAATGCAGATCCCGGAAGGGTTTTCGGTGCCGTGGAATGAGTCGCTGTGTAAACGTGCAATCGATGATAACTGCCAGTTCAGTAACGATGTCAACACCCGCTGGCCGTCGTGCATCGCCGCTCAGGGCATGGGTATTATCACCTTCTTCAGCATTCCCGTGCGCCTCGCCGACGGTTCGCTGTACGGCACATTGTGTGCAACCAGCCGCAATAAGCAGCCCTATAACCTCGAAGGTGAGCAGGTGATGGAGCTGTTTGCTAACTTAATTTCTCACTATATTGAGAAAGAGACGCTGGTTGATCAGCTTCGCACCGCCAACGTCGCGCTGGAAATGCACTCCTATACCGACGAGCTGACCGGCTTAGCCAATCGCCGGGCGCTGTTTAAGCATCTGTCGTCAATGTTTCCCCGCGAGCGCGAACGGCAGCGCAATCTGCTGATGATCTTTATCGACCTCGATGATTTTAAAGCGATCAACGATCGCTTTGGTCATCAGTGCGGCGACAGCTTTTTGATCCAGATTGGCGAACGGCTGAAGGCGAATATTCGCCAGGGAGACCTGGTGGGGCGTCTGGGCGGCGATGAGTTTTTGGTCGTCGGCACCGAACTGGACACTGTGCAACAACAGTCCTTTGTTGCGACCCTGCGAGAGGCCTTACGCGGAGTTTACTTTCTGGGTGAACACCGAATTAACTATCCCGGTGCCAGTTTTGGCGTCACTGAGGTGAATCCGCAGATTCAGGATGTCGAAAGTGCGCTGCGCGCTGCGGATGATGCGATGTATCAGGATAAAAAGTCCCGTCGGCGTGATTCCTTTCTGAATATTGATTAAAACCTGACGGCGATATCCAGTATGATAGCGAGGTTTTCCGGTAAGCTGTGGCGATGTAATGCAACGGCTTAATGGTTTTGTGGCAGGACAGGTCATATTTTTAGCTTCAGGGGTAACATCATGAGATTGGGTATTCTTTTCCCGGTGGCCATTTTTATCGTCGCCGTTGTTTTTCTCGGTTGGTTTTTTGTCGGCGGCTACGCGGCTCCGGGCGGCGCGTAATGAAAAAAAGTACCATTCTGATGATTATCATCGCGATCGTGGCCCTGGCCGGCGTTCAGTTCGGCTGGTGGTAGCGCCTGCGGCCGGGGATCATTCGTCAGAGCGTTATTGCGGAGTTATCCTATCCACTCAATAAGTTAACGCTATACACTCACTTCATCAGCCGACTCCGCAAGCTCTTTGCCCGCGGACGGTGGACAACGGAGAAGTGAGAAATGAAAAAACCGATCGTGTTATCGTTGATTCTTGCGCTATGCACGCTGTTATCGGGATGTATTGTTGACGACGGCTATCACCACAGGCACCACCACCATCATCATTATGACGGCCGCGGCTGGTGACGGAAGGGTTAAACAGGGCGAACGCGCGTTCGCCCCATAGTCTTAGTCCTGACGGTCAGAACCTAAAAAGAAGAAACCCAGCGGGATGGAAAACAGCAGCGTGAACACGATGCTGTACACGGTCACCATCGCCCCCTGCAGGAAAAACATCGATGTGCTCCATTCGGAGTACGGCATATTGTATTCGCTAACGACCCCGCCAAACGTTGCGCGGCCCACCACGGTAAGCGCGATGGCAAACACAATCCCTATCGACAAGAAGAATTTCTTGCTGTTTTTGTTACTGATGAGCTTTTGCAGAATCATCCGGGTTCCCTTTTCTCTGACCGATAATCGGCTGTATATGTAACATTAATGCAATAAAAACTGAAGGGTTTTTGTTACAAGCCAGAGGATATCGCTATCAGGCCGGAATCACGACCGGCCAGCGGTTTACGATTGCAACGTTGCCAGACGCGCAGCAAAACCGACAAACACCAGACCAATCAGACTGTTGCCGATTTTTGCCAGTTTCTTTCTGGTCTTCACGTAGCGCGTCACGAACGAACCGGACAGGATCAGGAAGCTCATGTACATAAAGCTAATCACTTCCAGAGTCAGCGCGAGGATAAAGAACGCCAGCCCGGGCGTTTTCGCGCTAACGTCGATGAACTGCACGAAAAAAGAGACATAGAAAAGAATGGCTTTGGGATTCGTCAGGCTAAGCGTCAGCGAGCGTTTCAGAATCGCGCTTCCCGGTTCAGCTCCGGCGTCCGCGTGCCCTTCCCGCTGGGTCAGAACGGAATAGAGCATTTTGCCCCCCAGCCACAGCAGGTAAATCGCCCCCAGATAGCGAACGATATTAAACAGCACCGGCGTGGTCTTAATCAGGGTCGCGACGCCGGCAAACGCCAACAGCATCAGCACAGCGTCGCCGATAAACACGCCAGCCGCCGCCAGATAGCCCTTTTTAACGCCGTGCGCAATACCGGTTTTCAGAACAAAAAAGGTATTAGGACCGGGTACCAGGATGATAAAAATAGCCCCGACCAGATAGGTCAGATAATTCAACACACCAAACTCAGCGAACACGCTGCACTCCTTCGCTTTCAACAAAAAACATGATCGCGCTCACGTTAACGCAACTGCCGCGATTTTGAAAGCGCTTACGGTGCTTGTTGGCTTAGTAGAGTGAGCCCTCGCCCAGCGGGCGGGTTTTGAAACGCCGATGTACCCACAGATATTGCTCCGGCGCGCGCAGAATCTCTTTTTCAATCACCCGGTTGATGTAGCTGGCCGCATCCTGTTTATCTTCACCAGGATAGTCATTCAGCACATCGCTGATGTACAAGGTGTAACCTTTCCGATCCATCTTGCGCACCATACTGATGCTCAGCATCTTCGCACCGGAGAGACGCGACAGGACGTAGGTACCGTTTGTCGTCGCCGCCTGAGGGACGGAGAAGAACGGCGCAAACACGCTGCCTTTCGGGCCATAATCCTGATCCGGGGCGAACCATACCGCTTCGCCGGCTTTCAGCGCGTGCACCAGACCAGATAAATTACGGCGATCGATCATCGCTTTATTCGAACGCAGGCGTCCGCGGGTTTGCACCCACTCCATCAGCGGGCTGTTGTGCGGGCGATAGGTCGCCATCATTGGCCGACACAGGCCCATGGTACGGCCACCGAGCTCCAGCGACATGAAGTGCACGCCAACGACCATAACGCCCTGCCCGGCGCTTAATGCTTTGCTCAGATTCTCAAAGCCTTCAACGTCGAACCATTTTTTAACCCGCTCGTCGCTCCAGAACCAGGCCATACCGGTTTCGATAAGCCCCATCCCCAGCGACATAAAATTCTGCTCAATCATCTTATCCCGCGCTTGCGGCGACATGTCCGGAAAACAGAGTTCAAGATTGCGGCGGGCAATATGTTCGCGGCGCTTAAGGAAGCGGCGCGACGCCTTTCCTGCGCTGGTGCCGATGATATGTAACAGAGGATAAGGCAATTGCACGATTAACCAGAGAATGGCCAGGCCAAACCAGGTCCCCCAGTTGCGAGGGTGCAGAAGACTTTTATTAAAAGCGCAAGGCATGATTTTTCCTGTAAACGTCTATAAATGAGTAGCGCTTAAGGAAAAAACGAAGTCCATTCATCAGTCGTTAGGCGGTACGTATAGCAACTATGACAATAGTAATCCGGCTAAATTCACTCCGGCAAGTAAAAAACATCCCCGCGGTGAAAAAAGCATAATACCCTCACAGTTGTAACAGAATGTAAAATAAAAAAGAAGATCTCATTACAAATATTTACTATGGCAACCCTTTTCTCGCTAACTATTTCGATTCGCTGATTGCACATTATTAAATCAATTTGTACTTTTCAGTATCATATTGCTTCGCAACCCCTGCTGTCACTGGCCGGCGACATCCTACCGCCCTCTCATCCTGCGCGCGGCGGCGCGGAGGTAAAAAGTATAAACGTTGCTAAAGAATCGCGGCAATCAATATAACGCTTCTCCATATATCAGAGTCATAACCTATGAAATAGCATGCAACGTATCTTTTCATTCCTTTTCTATATATCAAATAAGAATCACCTTATTTTATAATTCCGCGCAATATCTGGCGCCTTCAGAAAATAAATCGCACATCATTCGTTTGTAACGAACAATTATCATTTTTTATCCCCCAATCTTCGCCGATCAGCCGCCCGTAACGCAGGCCTGAGAGCGGATACCGTGAAATCAACAACATTTCCCAATCGCAACAGTCACTTATTGAAATTATTGTTCGCGCGGCCCATTTTTGCGCCGCCTTTTAATTGTAATGATAACCATTCTCATATTAACATATCACTATTGATAACCTGTTCTGAACCTGCTCATGTCTCAGCTTTCCGCCGCCACACCGTTCACGCTCGCCTCGCTGTATCAGGCCCATCACGGCTGGCTGACAACCTGGTTAACCGGCAAGCTGCAATCCGCCTTTGACGCCGATGATGTCACTCAGGATACCTTTCTGCGCGTCATGGGCAGCGAATCTCTGCCCGCTATCCGCGATCCTAAGTCCTTCCTGTGCACCATCGCCCGACGGGTGATGATCGATCTGTTTCGCCGTAACGCGCTGGAACGCGCGTGGCTGGAGATGCTTGCCCAGCTTCCGCAGGCCATGGTCCCTTCGCCGGAACTACAGCACATCCAGCTGGAGACGCTGCAGCAGGTCGATGCCATGCTGGATGGCCTGAGCCGGAAAGCCCGCGCGGCCTTTTTATTTTCGCAACTGGAGGGGCTGACGTATGCCGAGATTGCCGAACGCCTGATGGTCTCGGTCAGCTCAGTGAAAAAATATGTCGCCAGGGCAACTGAGCACTGCCTGCTTTTTCGCCTGGAGAATGGCCTGTGAGTTCCGCATTAACCGAATCCCGTCGCCTGGCCCTGCGTTCCGCATCGCGCTGGTACGCGGTATTAAGCGATGGTCGCGTCAACCCACAGCAAGAAGCCCGCTGGCAACAGTGGTATGAACAAAACCGCGATCACCAGTGGGCGTGGCAGCAGGTCGAAAACCTGCGCCAGCAGATGGGACAACTTCCCGGCCCCCTTGCCAGCCGGACGCTCAACGACAGTCGCCTGACGCGTCGCCAGGTACTGAAAGGGCTGATGCTGCTGGTCGCCGCCGGCGGCGGCTGGCAAATGTGGACCAGTGAACTGGCGGAAGGATTGCGCGCCGATTACCGCACGGCAAAAGGTCTGCCGCTGCGGCAAACCCTCAACGACGGCACTCTGCTGACGCTCAATACCGACAGCGCCGCCGATGTGCGCTTTGATGATCGCCTGCGCCTGGTTCGCCTGCGCTACGGCGAAATTGCCGTTACTACCGCCCGTGACCGCCGACAGCGACCGTTTCGCGTCCAGACCCGAGATGGTTTACTTACCGCGCTGGGCACCGAATTTACCCTCCGCCAGTTTCCCCGTGACACGCGCCTGACGGTGCAACAGCACGCTGTCGAGGCGGTGCTGTCAGGCGGACAGCGCAAGATTGTCCACGCCGGCGAGAGTCTGTGGTTTACCCACGACACCTTCTCCCACCTTCAGCCGCTGAATGGCAGCGACGTAAGCTGGACACAGGGCGTCCTCAGTTTCCGCGATCGTCCCCTGCATGAGGTGCTCGCCACACTCTCCCGCTATCGCCCGGGGATCTTGCGCTGCGATCCCGCCGTCGCCGGTTTACGTCTGAGCGGCACCTTTCCACTGGGCGACACTGATGCGATTTTGCGCATCATCGCGCAGACCCTACCGGTAAAACTGCAGTTTGCCACCCGCTACTGGGTCACTGTCGTCGCGGCCTGAGAAAAAAACAAAAAATTAGCCTTCTCCATTGTCCCTTTTCACCTGCTCGTTCGACTTAACAGGTGATGACAACCAAAAACGATTGTGGAGAACACATGACGCCTTTACGCGTATTACGCAAACCGATGCCTCTGGTGATGGCAATCCGTTTAAGCCTGCTGCCTCTCGCGGGGCTGGTCGCTGCCCCTACATTGGCGGCAACGCAGTTTGACATTGCCGCCGGGGATTTAGACAGCGCCCTGAACCAATATGCCGCCCGCAGCGGTATTACGCTCTCGGCGGACGCCGGCCTGACTCGCGGAAAACACAGCGATGGCCTGCACGGCAGCTATGAGGTGGAAGACGGTCTGCAAACGCTGCTCGACGGTAGCGGGCTGCAGCTGAAGTCTCTGGGCAATCAGGCCTGGACGCTGGAGCCGGCGCCGGCGAATACGGAATCCACGCTGACGGTGGTCGGCGACTGGCTTGGCGACGCCCGGGAAAACGATGTTTTTGAACATGCTGGCGCCCGCGATGTTATCCGCCGCGATGATTTTGCTAAAACCGGCGCCACCACCATGCGCGAAGTCCTGAATCGCATTCCCGGCGTCAATGCTCCGGAAAATACCGGTACCGGCAGCCACGATCTGGCGATGAACTTTGGCATCCGGGGGCTGAACCCACGCCTCGCCAGCCGTTCTACGGTACTGATGGACGGTATTCCGGTACCTTTCGCCCCCTACGGTCAACCTCAGCTATCGCTGGCGCCGGTATCGCTGGGCAACATGGATGCTGTAGATGTGGTTCGCGGCGCAGGCGCCGTGCGCTACGGACCGCAAAACGTGGGCGGCGTAGTGAACTTTGTCACCCGGGCCATCCCGCAGGATTTTGGCATAGCGGGCGGCGTGGAAGGTCAGCTCAGCCCGACCTCCTCGCAGAACAATCCCAAAGAGACCCACAACCTGATGCTGGGGGGGACCGCCGATAACGGACTGGGGGCTGCCCTGCTCTATTCCGGTACCCGCGGCAGCGACTGGCGTGAACATAGCGCCACGCGCATCGATGACGTGATGCTGAAAGGCAAATATGCGCCAAACGCGGTGCACACGTTCAACAGCTTGCTGCAATACTACGATGGTGAAGCCGATATGCCCGGCGGCCTGTCCCGCGCCGATTATGCTGCCGATCGCTGGCAGTCCACCCGCTTAAAAGATCGCTTCTGGGGACGACGTCAGCTTGCCAGCCTCGGCTATCAGTTCCAGCCAGATGCACAGCACAAGTTCAACATTCAGGGCTTCTATACCCATACGCTGCGCAGCGGTTATCTGGAGCAAGGGAAGCGCACCACGCTTTCCCCGCGTGAATACTGGGTGCGTGGTATCGAACCGCGCTACAGCCAGAGCTTTATGCTTGGCGCTTCCGCTCATGAAGTCGGCGTCGGCTATCGCTACGTGAATGAATCCACGCACGAGATGCGCTACTACACCCCCACCATCAGCGGCAAGTTGCCCGACACCGCCAGTCCGTACGACCGCGATACCCGCTCTGGCACCGAGGCTCACGCCTGGTATATCGACGATCGTATTGATATCGGCAACTGGACGGTCACGCCGGGCATGCGTTTCGAACATATTGAGTCTTACCAGGATGACAGTCTGAAAGGCACCCGTCAGCAGGTCAGCTATAACGCCCCGCTGCCGGCGCTTAACGTACTTTATCATCTCACCGACAGCTGGAATCTTTATGCCAACACAGAAGGATCGTTCGGTACCGTACAGTACAGCCAAATTGGCAAGGCTGTGCAAAGCGGCAATGTGGAACCGGAAAAAGCCCGTACCTGGGAAGTCGGTACTCGCTACGACAACGGCGCGCTGAGCGCGGAAATGGGACTCTTCCTGATTAACTTCAATAATCAGTACGACTCCAACCAGACCAACGATACCGTCACCGCTCGCGGTAAAACGCGCCACAGCGGACTGGAGACGCAGACGCGTTACGACCTTGGCGATCTCAATCCGCAGCTGGAAAATCTGTCGGTCTATGCCAGCTATGCCTATGTCAACGCCGTCATTCGTGAGAAAGGCGATACCTACGGTAACCAGGTGCCTTTCTCACCCAGACATAAAGGTACGCTGGGCGTGGACTACAAACCGGGTAACTGGACGTTCAACCTCAATAGCGATTTTCAGTCCAGTCAGTTTGCAGACAACGCCAACACCGTGGCGGAGAGCGCTGACGGCAGCAACGGCCGCATTCCGGGCTACATGCTGTGGGGCGCCCGCGTCGCCTATGATTTTGGCCCGCAAATGGCCAATCTCAACCTGGCATTCGGCGTGAAAAACATTTTCGACCATGAGTACTACACCCGCTCATACGACGATAACAACAAAGGCATCTATGTCGGCCAGCCGCGGACCTTGTATCTGCAAGGTGCCATGACATTCTGATGACGACCTGGGGGTGAGCAAAAGGTTGTGCGGGTATTCCGTCACCGTCCCGCCATAGGGCGGTGACGGTGACGTTTTAGCACGCCTTTCAGCCTTGATGCCGACGTTCGGCGCTGTAATGGCTTCCCGCCCCCCGACAACTCGCGAGGAAACTGCGTCTCCGTCAGCGGCGGCCGGCAAGCGTTCATCACCCCATCACGCATCTTGTTCTAAAATTCGTTTTGCCGACGATCGAATCAGATATGTATCATCCCGGCAGCGAGATAACGCAAGTGGCTCACGACAATGTATTTTCTTTTTATGAGCAAAATGATTAACTGACGTCTGTTAAAAACTTTTTCACGCTTTTATGCGTCTTTGTCGCCATGCATTTCGGGCTTGAGTATTGCTATAAATGAAATTATTTCGGGATTTACTCGCCGATCATTTCGCCACGTACTGGCGTCTCTACCCTCTGCTGGCGTTATCTGGATACAGACCACCGGAATGAGCCGATATTATCCCAATCACGCGGATGGAGAAAAACGATGCGTCTCGCCTTAAAATCAGCATTGATGCTAACCACGCGCGTTATACAGATAATCAACCCGGAACTTCAGTTGCATATGCAACGCACGGCGCTAATTGCTCTCGAGCTCGCGTTAGCTCTGGAACTGCCGCGGTCGCAGCAGCAGACCATATTTTGCGCCGCACTGCTTCACGATATTGGCGTGCTCGGGGATAAGCGAATCGTCACTTCGCTGAATGACATTGATAATATCGAAGACCCCCACCAGCATCGGGGCGCCGAGATGCTCGGCGGCTTACCCACCTTCGCGCCTGTTTTGCCTGTTATTCGCCATCACCACTTTAACCCGGCGTATAAAGGTAACCTCGAAGAGCATATCGTTTTTTTTGCCGATGCTTTTGAACGTCTGCTCTCCAGCGGAAATATCACCACAGATCATCACCCCGACATTATCATCGACACCTTTCGCACATCGCATCATGAGATTGATCCGATGCTCTGTGACACCGTCTGCCAGCTCGCGCAAAAAGAGCATTTCTGGCTGCATCTTCATCCCGGACATATCCAAAGGATGCTGGAGATCATCGGCCCGATTAACGAGCTGTACATCGATATCGACGGGCTGAAAGATATTTGTTTGTTAATTGCCAAAATTGTCGATACCTACAGCAGCTTCACCGCCAGTCACAGTATTATGGTCGGCGAAATATCCTGCCTGCTGGCAACCTATATGCATCTGCCGGAAGAGGAGTGTAAAAAAATCGAGATTGCCGGCTATTTGCACGATATTGGTAAAATTAATATCCCGTTGGATATCCTGGAAAAGCAAAGCGAACTCACGCCTGATGAACTGCGTCAGGTGCGAGAGCATAGCTATATGACCGGTGAAATTCTCAGCGCCTTTAGTGAACTCGGTGAAATCATTAACTGGGCGGCCAACCACCATGAAAAACTCGATGGCAGCGGCTATCCGCTGCATCTGAATCAGGATTATCTGCAACTCCCTGACCGTATCATCGCCATTGCCGATATTTTTACCGCCCTGACCGAAGATCGCCCCTATCGCGTTGCCATGCGTTATCAGGATGCATTACAGCTGATAGAGAACGATGTTATAAATGGCGCCCTGGATAAAGATGTTTTTTGTACGTTATGCCAGCATGCCGACACGCTACATAGCACGATTATTCGGAAAAAACGCGACTAACCCTCTGCCCGCAAATGGGCAGAAGCGGGTTCTATAATTAGACGTAACGTCATTTGTTCATCTGCATGCAAGGAAAATTCGGGTGAGAATCGCCACCATGACCAACTGGGCCTACGGGATCACCGTTTGCCTGACCATCACTTCCGGTATTGCCATGCTGATGGCGTCCAACGCGGAGACCGCCGAACGCCAGGTCGTACAACAGCGGCAGATCTTCGACCAGCTAACCGAAACGGTTGAAACCGAGAGCTGGGAATTATCCGACCTCGCTCGCGCTTACGTCATTAACAAAAATCCGGATGTGTTACAGGAATACCGCCAGCAGGCCCGTTCGCTGACGACGATAGAGCACCGGCTGGAAAAGCTGAAAGATCGGGGAGCGACGCCGCAGGAGCTGATGTTGCTGCGCGAGGGGCTGCAGATAGCGGATGAGCTGCAGGATGAACAGCAGGCCGCGCTTGCCAGTATTGAACGTGGAGCAGACAGCGAGGCGCTCACCCTGCTCTACGGCAAGCCTTATGAACAGGAGCTGGAACGGGTACAGACACAGATCGATCACTTCCGCCTTATGCTGGAAGGCCGGGCCGCCAGCGCCATTGCGCAAGCCACGGAAAAATCGCACACCTGGCGTACGTTATCAGAAATAATGGTCGCGCTGACGGCGCTGATGTTCCTGTTTGTCCTCGGATTTATCCTGCAACGGCGGGTATTGTACCCGGTTGTTCGTTTAAGTGATGTGGTACAACGTCTTGCCTCACAGGATTATGCCGTCGAAGCCCCCCAGTTCACGCAGATCGATGAGATTGGCGATATGGCCCAGGCGATCCGTATTTTCCGCGAAAATGGCCTGGCGCGTCAGCGTCTTGAGCAAGAGCGGGATGCCGACTGGGCGATTCGGGAACTGCTGGCGCGCATGACGCAGCGTCTGCAGGGCTGCGAATCTTTTGACGATGTTATCAAGGTCGCCGAGCTCTTCGCTCCGAATATCGCCCCCGCAATTCCCGGGCGCCTGTATGTTCTCGAAACCAATCCCTGGCAGTTGCGCTGTGTGGCTCAATGGCTCTCGCCGCCGGATGAACCCGAGGTCTTTTATCCTGACAACTGCTGGGCCGTGCGCCGTGGATTAAGCCATCCGCCGGTCAATGGTGAGCCTGACATCGCCTGCACCCACCTGCCCGACGCCTGCATTCATCAATCGCTTTGCGTGCCGCTGGTTGCGCAAGGAGAAGCGATCGGCCTGCTCTCCTTCAGGAATGTCACTCCCGCCACCGCCCCTTCTCGCGCCTATCTGGAGCTGATGGCCGAAGCGCTGGGTCTGGCGCTGGCAAACCAGCGTCTGCGCAGCGCGCTGCTGGAGAAAGCGCTGTTTGATTCGCTGACCGGGCTGCGTAACCGTCATCATCTGGATGATGCCCTGCATACGCAAATCAATCTCGCGGTGCAAAACCATGCTCCGCTGAGCTGCCTGATGATCGATATCGATCACTTCAAAACGATTAACGATCGGTATGGTCATGAAGCCGGCGATCTGGTGATCAAGAGCGTGGCGGTCATTGTCCAACGCGCGGTACGCGACAAAGGCATGGCTTTTCGCTACGGCGGCGAGGAGTTTCTGGTGCTACTTGCCGGCGCCAGTGAAGAGACGGCCCGGGCCTGCGCAGAGGAGATTTACGACAGTGTCCGCAGCCTGACCCTGCGCGATGGTCTCACCGAGATTGGCCAGGTGGATGTCTCAATCGGCATTGCCAGTTTCCCGCAGCATACCCAGAGCGACAGTCTGCTGCGAGCCGCGGATGCCGCACTTTACCGGGCCAAAGAGCAGGGGCGCTCCCGGATAGTCAGTTTCGGCATGCTGAAATCCGACTAAACGCCATACGGGGATAAGCTGTCTGCTTATCCCCGCAACAGCAAATGGGTGGCTATCCCCCATTTCACCAGCGATAACCGACCTTCCGCGCGCTCCAGAACCGAGTAGCTGCCATTCAGATGCGCATAGCGGGGAAAGTTCTCCGCACCATGGCCGTCAAGCGTAGAGATAACCGCCTGCATGACCTGGCCATGAGAAACCACGCACACGCACCGGTCCCCCGCCTCACCGGCTTCAAGCAGCGCCGCTGTTGTTCTGGCGACGGCAGCGGCCAGCGACTCGCCGTGCGGTGGCGTCACGTGCGGATCGCCGGAGTAGATCGCATCGAACAACCTCCGCTGCTCGTCGTTGAGCTGCGAGTAGACCGTTCCCTCTAATGGCCCGAAGCCCCGTTCAATGAGCCGCGCGTCAAAACGGATAGGACAGGCAAAATAGGCCGCGATCGGCGTAGCCGCCGCGACGGCGCGACCTGCGGGAGAAGAGACCACCCGATCGATTTTCTCACCGTCAAGCGCGCGGATCAGCGCCGCAATTTGTCTATGCCCGCGCGCGGTCACCGGGCTATCAAGGTGCCCCTGCAGGCGGTTAACGCCATTCCATTCAGTTTCACCATGTCTTACGAGCAATATCTTCATTAGCAGCATCGGGTTACCCGTTATCGGGCAACATTACCATCCGTCGGGAATAAAAAGAAAGTGATGCCCGGTCCGGTTTTCCCTGACGCGCACTCCGTGACGGTCAGAGCACCCGGCAGGACAGAAAATCAGACCGTTGCACTCAGGACGTTGTTCGCGTTCTGCTATCCACAACGCGGATGGCAGATAAAATGAAATAAGGATGATATGATCTTCGGCAAATGATACCGGCATTAACCTAAGGGCCTACTTAATGAATAATGAAATACCGCTAAAGTATTATGACATCGCCGATGAGTACGCGACGGAATGCGCAAAGCCGGTCAGTGAATCAGAACGCGAACCTCTGGCGCACTATTTTCAACTGCTGCTCACTCGTCTCATGAACAACGAGGAGATCAGCGAAGAGGCCCAGGCAGACATGGCGCGCGAAGCCGGTCTCCCCGCGGATCGTATCGATGAGATCGCGATGTTCCTCAATCAGTGGGGCAATGAGTAGCCTCAGCAGGGCTCTCTGGCCAGGATAAACGGGCGTGTTGTTATTCTGACGCACGCTATTCCCCCTCGCATAGCCAAAATTTATCGTCCAGACTGAAAGCAAAGACGTGGTCTGCGCAGGCGTTGTGCATTACACTGCGCGCTGCAAAAATTGAGTTAATACACGATTAAGTAGGTGGTAACGGCGATGAACGGAACAATCACAACCTGGTTTAAAGATAAAGGTTTTGGATTTATCAAAGATGAAAACGGCGATAACCGCTATTTTCATGTGATTAAGGTCGCCAATCCTGATCTGATTAAGAAAGATGCGGCGGTGACCTTCGAACCCACCACCAATAACAAGGGTTTGTCAGCTTATGCGGTGAAAGTGGTGCCGGAAAGCAAATACATCTATATCGCCGGCGAGCGCCTGAAGCTCACGTCGATCAAATCCTACCTGGTCTACAGCGAAGAAGTGCCTGCCGATACCCGCATTGATAAAGAAAATGCGGTGCTGTCCGTGGGGATCCTGATGAGCAGCATCAAGCCGAAATCCGACGTTAAGCCCGGTGACATGCGTTCGCTGAAAAAACTGGCGATCACCACTTTTCAGGGAACGACATTGATCTTCTCAGAAGATGAGATTGACATTGATGCCACGGTGAAACTGCTTAAAGTCTGATTGCCTTCTGACCGCCCCTGGGCCGACATTCTGCCGCTTTCTGCCGCAGCCTGGCGGCCCTTCAAACCGCTCTCCATACGCCTTCTCTTGCCGCCGGTTCTGCGACTGCATTGCAATATGGCGGCCATAATGCAAGCCCTGTGCGGTGTCCATTGGGGCCGACCTCCGGTTAACACAGCGTGAGAATGTGTTCATTGATGCCATGATTGGCCGAATGGCACAAATGGAAAGATGCCGCTCCCGCCTCCTGTGCACAATCACTTCCGTGTCCATGCTTGTCACTCACCAGGAGTCAGTTGATGTTGAGAGGTAAAAGAGCCGTTATTACGGGCGGAGGCAGCGGATTTGGGCAGGCGCTGGCCGTCTGGCTGGCCCGCGAAGGGGTCAGCGTCGATTACTGCGCCCGGCGCCCGGCGGATATCCAGGAAACCAGCACTCTGATCGCGGCGGAGGGCGGGACGGCGCAAGGATACCTGTGTGATTTAGCGCAATCGGCATCCATTGCGCAGTTTTCCGCGCAGCTATTACAGTCTGAGACGCCGGTGGATATTCTTATTCTTAATGCGGCGCAATGGTTGTCCGGCAATTTAGACGATCGCTCGCCCCCGGAGATCATCGATACCCTTCATTCCGGGTTAACAAGCTCGGTGTTGTTAGTTCAGGCGTTATTACCGGCATTAAGACGCTCGGAGCAGGCGGATATTGTATCCATGATCTCCGCCTGCGGTATCCCGCACTTTACCGATTCAATCGCGCATCCTGCTTTCTTCGCCAGCAAGCATGGTCTGAGCGGGTTTACCCAGACGCTCTCGCACCAGCTGGCGGCTGAAAACATCCGCGTCACCGGGCTGTATCCGCCGGATTTTGAACTGAGCGGTTTAGACGAACATGTCGACGATAGCGTCAAAATGGGCGAACGCCTGCTGAACGGGCGATCGGTCTGGGAAACCATTCGCTTTGTCCTCACTCAGCCCCGCAGCTGTCATATCAGCACCCTCTATTTTCAGGGGCCTACACGGGAAGATCTCGCGCGCAAGAGCCGCCTGCGCGAATAAGTACAACGTTCGACGCCTGAACACTCTGCCAGCCTTGGCGCAGTGGGGTTGCTCTTCGACCATGAAGATGACTCATGTTGTAATGAAATTATGTCGCTTTCACTCATCCAGGGACTCTGGCATAAAATATGTTCTATTAATCAGAGACAATATGATGATTACTGAATGACATAACCAGATAAAAAGAAAGGATATGCTGGGATTCAGGGAATACATTCAGTTTTCATATCAGACTTAGGGTGCACCATCGCGATGAATAAAGATTTTACTTTTACGATTAAGCGTAGTTGTTTTGACGCGCATTATAACCCCGCTGAAAATACGCGAATTACAACCAATTTCGCGAATTTGGCCAGAGGGGAAAACCGCGAGGACAACTTACGTAACACGCTGACGATGATTGACAATCGTTTTAATGCGCTGGCGTACTGGGATAACCCACAAGGCGATCGTTATTCTGTCGAACTTGAAATTATTTCAGTTGAAATGACACTCAATGACCAGCACCGCAGCGGCAGCTTTCCGGTCATTGAGATCTTAAAAACAAACATTCTCGATAAAAAAACGCACGAACGTATTGACGGCCTCGCCGGGAATAATTTCTCCTCTTACGTACGCGATTATGATTTTAGCGTGCGGTTGTTAGAGCATAACAAACAGCAATCCGCATTTAGCATCCCGGATGATTTTGGTGAGTTACATGGCAATATCTTTAAACACTTCGTTAGTTCTACTGTATACCAGCAGAACTTTAACAAACCGCCGGTAATCTGCCTCAGCGTATCGAGCAAAGACACCTATCAGCGGACGGGAAATCAGCATCCGGTATTGGGTATCGAATATCAGCAAAATGGCTCGTCGTTGACTGAACAATATTTTTCCAGGATGGGATTAAAGGTTCGCTATTTTATGCCGCAGAATAGCGTTGCACCGTTAGCGTTTTATTTTTCTGGGGATCTGCTTAGTGATTACACTAATCTTGAGCTTATCAGTACCATCAGTACGATGGAGACATTCCAGAAAATTTACCGGCCTGAAATTTACAATGCCAATGCCGCCGCAGGGCAATATTATCAACCGAACCTGAATCACCAGGATCATTCATTAACAAAAATTGTTTATGATCGGGAAGAACGCAGCCAGCTGGCGATCGAGCAGGGAAAATTTACTGAAGAGCATTTCATCAAGCCTTACCAGAATATTCTTGAGAAATGGTCTGCTGGCTACGCGCTTTAATTCACCGAACATACAAGGCTTTCTATTATGAAAAAATTATTACCCACCTCGACGGCTGGCAGCTTACCTAAACCTTCCTGGCTGGCAGAGCCTGAGAAACTATGGTCGCCCTGGAAATTACACGATCAGGAATTAATTGAAGGGAAAAAAGATGCGCTAAGCCTGTCCCTGTATGATCAGCTACGCGCAGGAATTGACATTGTCAGCGATGGCGAGCAAACGCGCCAACACTTTGTCACCACCTTTATTGAGCATCTCAGCGGCGTGGATTTTGAGAAGCGCGAAGTGGTGAAAATTCGCAATCGCTATGAGGCGAGCGTGCCGACGGTCGTGGGTGAAGTGGCGCGTCAGAAGCCGGTTTTCGTTGAAGATGCCCGGTTTTTACGTCAGCTGACCCGACAACCTATTAAATGGGCCCTGCCAGGGCCGATGACGATGATCGATACCCTCTATGATAACCACTATAAAAGCCGTGAAAAGCTGGCCTGGGAATTTGCCAAAATTCTCAATCAGGAAGCGAAAGAATTAGAGGCGGCGGGTGTCGATATTATCCAGTTTGATGAGCCGGCATTTAATGTCTTTTTTGATGAGGTGAATGACTGGGGGATCGCTGCGTTAGAAAGAGCGATTGAAGGACTAAAATGTGAAACGGCGGTACATATCTGCTATGGATATGGCATCAAAGCCAATACTGACTGGAAAAAGACGCTGGGGTCAGAGTGGCGCCAGTATGAAGAGGCGTTCCCAAGGCTGCAAACATCGAATATCGATATCATCTCGCTGGAGTGTCATAACTCGCGTGTCCCCATGGACCTGCTTGAGCTGATTCGCGGCAAAAAGGTGATGGTGGGCGCGATTGACGTGGCAACCAATGCTATTGAGACCCCGGAAGAGGTCGCCGGTACGCTACGTAAAGCGCTTGAGTTTGTCGATGCCGATAAGCTTTATCCTTCGACCAACTGCGGGATGGCGCCCCTCTCTCGTCAGGTCGCCAGAGGCAAACTCAATGCGTTAAGTGCAGGCGCAGAGATCGTCCGCAAGGAGCTGCTGGCGAAATAACGCGGGCGGAGTCAGCGCGCTGAAAGAGAAGTTCGGGTCAGGCGTTCGGATCGCTATCCAGAACCCTGGCCGGACCGAACAGCGCGCAGCAGGACCGAACATAAAGCCTGAAGCCCCGCGCGTTCATCTCCCCTTTCACCGCCGTGCGGCCCGTCGGAATACGTGACTTTTGTCTGCCTGCACGAGCATTAATCGGATAACGTCCTGCTCATATTGATTCCCGTCACCCAAAAGCCGGCAGACTCGTAGACGTGGCGGGCTCGTTGGTTATCTCCGGCCACGCGAAGTCGAATCTGTTCAATCCCCTGCTCTCGCATCTCCCGCTCAAAAGCGCGTAGCGCCTGCGTGCCCAGCCCCTGCCCCTGGCAGGCGTTGAAGATATAAAAATCAAAGATGAACACGGTTTGCGTGGCGGTATCGGGTTTGTACCAGAGGTAACCGACGTGCTCGTCGCAATGGTCTGCCTGGTTAAAGAGACACAGCAAAACCTGCCCGGGCGTATTCACCCCCTCAGGAAGATCCTCTGCGATTTCACGCTTCGCTCTTGCCAGCGAATCCTCCGCGCTAAGCCGATAGTTGGCGGCAATTTCACGCGCGTAATCCGCAATAAAGTATTCCAGATATGCCGGGTATTCTTCTTCGCCCATCGGGCGGAGCATAATCATTGATTCATCCTTTGATAGGGAGCGACATTTTTCGCAGCGAGACGATGCATTCATCCCTTTCAGCGACGCGGCCATTCATAGGCACAGATGACGAACGGCAAGGCCAGCTACCACATTAAATCATCAGGCACTTTGAAATCAGCATACGGATCGTCTTCATCCTGCTCTTCCTGGCTGAGCGCGCTGTGTAACACAATGCTGTCCGCATCGCGCTGCGCAATTTTATCCGCGACGTTAGCCGGAATAATCGCGTATACGCTCTCGCCGCTGCTGTCTGTCACCAAACGCGCGATCGCGAGACGGCCGCTAATCAGTTGAGCCTGAATCAGCTTATCGACAAAAATTTTTTTAATGAGATTGTTGTCGGTAAAGTTAAAGCCAATGTCGCCTTTTGCCGGAACAATCCGGTTCATTTCAATCAGCTGCTTGACCTGAGCTTTATATTCTTTGGCTAAAGCGGCCTGCTTTTGCTGTTCGCCCAGCAGCTTATCGCGTTCGAGCTGCGCTTTTTTGTTTTCTTCCACCGCCTCTCGCGCTTCACGCGCCTGTACCCGTGATTTTTTGGCCGTTCTTTGCACTTTAGCGACCTTTTTGCTGGTCACTAACCCGGCTTTCAGCAGCTGCTCTTGTAAGGTGAGTTTTGTCATTTCGTCTCTGAACCCGTTGAGAAATTTCTGCGATTATAGCGGGAATGTTGGCGGCTATACCAGGACTGCATCGCCGGAAGGCGGCCTGGTTTATGGAAGACGCCGCCCTTACAGGTAGAGGGAACCATAGAAGAATTCTGTTTCTGAATGGGGAGGGTCAATGGTGATGCAGGCGTAGCCTTCCGCCGGTTCCGGTCTGAAAACCACGCTCAGGATATCCGTAAACATCCGGAACATTTTGGGTTTCACCAGGACGGTGATCAACATAACGCCCTGCAGCCTTTTACCCTACGCACCGACGGTTTTACTGAACATACATCCGCAAAAGTGCGGGCCGGCAAGCCTCTGTTCACAAAGCAAAACCGAACATTCACAATTTGAGCGCATTCACTTCTGACCATCATGGCTATTGGCTATGCCCACTGACCACGACTCTATTTCGTCCTTGTCGTTTAGCCTGATATAACGCGGAATCAGCTGCCATGAGGAGTCGCTCGTAGTCACCCTCATAATCTTTTAGCCCCGCGACACCGATCGAGACCGTAAGGTGCCCTGCCTCAGAGAACTCGGTAGCCGATATGACCTGGCGGATCCGCTCGGCTATCGCAGCAGACCCGGCGAGCGTGGTTTCCGTCAAAAGGATAACGAACTCCTCTCCACCAAAGCGGCTGATAACATCCTCTTTTCGGCATGTCAGTCTGAGTAAATCCGCCGTATGAACCAGCACGTCATCACCTGTACTGTGTCCGAACCGATCGTTAATGGCTTTAAAATGATCGATATCTACTGCAATCGCGCACTGATTTTTAAGGTTCTTGATATAAGTTAATTGCTCATAGAAACCACGCCGGTTATACAAACCCGTCAAAGGATCTGTCATCGCCTCATCACTGAGCGCTGCAAATTGGGCAGAGACTAAACGAAAACGTTTTTCCATCGCCTCTCTGAGTAAATAAGCTTCCTGGTACCAGGCCCTGATAGAAGAGAGTTTCTCTGGCGACGTGAGACTGTCATTGGTCTGAACCAGCCGCGCAAGCTGCTCCAGTGGTTTTGCGATACGTGACGACAGAAAAGCCACCCCTGTCGTAATAAAGAACAGGATAGCCAGCACCAGTCCGGAAATTTTCTTCACCGTATTGAACAACATACTGGTGACAACCTCTGACGGCGTCGACACAATAATATTCCAGTTAGATTTCTTAAGACCCGCATAGCCAACCAAATAATCTCGTCCGACAAAAGAACCGTTTAAGTTGTTGCTCATATACGTTTTCAATTGTGGCGTGAGATTGACGGGCGACCTGGTCATCGTGGGAGCAGTATTGAATATAACTTTGCCATCGCGATCGACAATAGTTACAGATACATTATCTTTATAAAAATGAAGGCTAATAATATCACTGAGCATACTCTGTTTTTTCAGATAAATACTTCCGCCGAGATAGCCCAGATAGTGGCCATCCGGCGAACGGAGTGGATGCGAGAGCATTATCATGTCATTTCCGGCAATCGACGTGAATGGACCAGAAATCAGCGGCTTTTGAACAGCCAGAGCATTTTGGCTTGCTGCGGAATGTACTCTGACGCCTGTCAGTGAGGGCAGGTAAGGTGAAGTGGCAATAATCGCAGCCTTAGCGTCAACAACCCCAACAGAGTTAAATACGGCTGACCGAAGTCGCAGACGCTCTACCTCATACCTGGCCACGGATGCATCGGTGCTATGTAATTCAGAAGCTGTCCAGGCTAATTCACGTTGGGCCATGGCCAGATACCGGTCTGTCGTATCAGCAATTTTCATCGCGTAGGCCAGGTTGCTCTCAAGGAGAGAATCTTCTATTTCTTTCTTTTGAAAGAAATAGATACCGCCAAGGAGAAGAAAAGTTGTCAGGATAACTCCCCCTGAATAGAGAGCGATAAGCAGGGAGAGGAGAAACGGTTTTTTTTGAAACATTTTTCACCTGTATTTCAGAACATCCTGGCGACCCGCCGTCAATTTCCCGCAGGAAAAGTATCTTACGTAGCCGGCGCAACCCACTATGGGCTTCCCTTCTGACAGGATTTTCATTGCTGCTGTTTTGCCTTCATAGACAACCTTCACGTGTCCATGTGGGGATGATAGCAAATACCTGAGCCGGTATTGCCACTACACCTGTTTTAGCTTCATGCCCTTTTTGATAGTTGCGCTTTCCTGGTTATCAGCCGGTGCTCTTCCGGCGTCACATTCTGCGTCGCTGTACCCGGTTTAATAAGTTCCAGCGTCACGGCATACGGCCAGGGTCAGCGGGATATGTTCGGGAACGTTATCGCCCGGTAACCACGGTTTATCATGATGAGTCCAGCCCACTCCCCCCACAAAGCCGGGATATGCAATCTGAGGGGGTCAAGAAGATTGGTGCCCAGAGTAATCAGCGATAGCAAACAAAAATATCCATTTTAACGACTCCATGGGGGAATTAAGGGAGCATAGGTTCAGATGTAAGGCTGCAGGGCGGAAATGATGAGGCCTGCAGCAAAACACATGAACAGCACTCCGCCGGTTTTATTGAGTTTACTGAAGAGATTACCGGAAGACATCTTCATCTTTACGGAGTGTGCGAAAAGCCCATAAAGCGTGTGGATGACGATCACCAAAAGACAGAAAATACCCGATAGTATCGAAAACTGGGGGACAAATGGCTGCTGCGGGTTAATGAACTGCGGGAACAGCGCCATAAAGAAGACGATAGGTTTGGGATTCAGCAGAGAAATCAGCAGACCCTGGCGAAAGCTTTGACTGGCGGATGGCGCGACATCGGTTCCCGGTATGACCGCGTTATTATTCATCGCACGGGGTAGTGAACGAAATAATTTGCTCCCGAGATAAATCAGGTAAGCGGCTCCGATGATTTTCACTGCCAGCAGGGCCAACCGGGAAGTGGTAATGATCACCCCGACACTGCTGGCCGCGACGATCGATATCACCCCCATTCCTGCGGCCACACCGATGATCCCGGCCATGGCATGACGCAAGTTATAGTTCAGGGTGTTCGTCAGGGTGAATAAAACGCCCGGACCGGGGCTGGCGATGGTCAGGCTGGCAATAAGAATATAAAAAGCGATCTGTTGCATGAGGGGATATCCTGTCAGGTGCAGGGGCGCCTCTGCCCCCCGGTAAGATCAGCGGGAATTATCCCGATATGATGAGTCGACAAATAAGGTGCTATCTGACAGGCACTCACTGGCAGCGTAAATTTCCCACCGGCGCCAGACCCTCTTTTTCAGCCGTATTCATGATAAAACACGGCAATTAATATACTAAAATTTACTCTATAGTAACATTTTATTCTTGTCATCAAATTTTATTAATGCCTTATACATCAATTAATTAAAATTAATATCATTCAAATTTTGCACCATTTGATGATATTTCAAGCACAAGAAGTGACAATTAAGTCTCTTTCTGGAACAGGCATGATAAATGACCCGGGGTTCATTCTCATATTTTATGTTATTGATTATTGCAACCTCCGAAAAAATCACTGTATTTAAGCCTGGCAGACCGTTATTGCAGGAGGATATTCTGAATTTTTCTTTGCGGCCCGCGCAGTCGCGATCGCGCCAGCAATGAGGTCATGGCGCTGCAGGCACAGCGTTCTGCCGCTGCCGATTTGAGAACCGCTTTCAGGATGCTCGTAAACATCCGGCATTTTTCGTGCTTAAATGCGGTGGAGATCAACACGATCTCCCGCAGTATTTTACCATCCTCATTCAAGGCCTTACTGGACATACCGTGTAGGCTGAGACTGGAACGCATGGCAACGAAAATGACCGCGAAACCGGTTGGCTTCGGATACATTTTATTACTGCTGAACTTTATGGCATGGCCGCCACACGCTCTCAATGACTTTTTTTAAATTTAAAACCGACATCAGTAAACAATTTATCTATTTTATAATTAATAATAACATTATGTAATTAAGCTCATTGCACCAGAGAATGATAATTTTGCTTGCGGACGGTGCAGAAGCGCCATGAATAACAGGTCCCCCCCCCTTTTTTTATGGCACCTTTTTTGCTTTATTTATTACTCACGTCATGGAGAGGCAATACATATAGCGTCCTGAGTGAACGAATGACGAATGGAATCTTAAAAATGTATACAAGGAGCTTCGCGTTGAGAAAGACGCCCGCCTGCAACCGCTTCTCTTTGCTCTTCCCGGTCCACTCCATGAGACTTAGGCTCAGGAGCCGCCGCTTGATTACGGCGAGTTTTATTGTCAGACAGTGAAAAATATCGATACATCACAGGAAGAAGTTGCGTCTTATGAACGCAATACCGCAGGGAAATGTCCCTCCCGGCATCAGCCTGGAACAGTTAACTCAGCGTTTAACGGATGATGCTTGCGCTTGACTTCCGTTAAGTTCATCCCTCCAGGAGGGCATCATGCGATACATACCAGGCCGTATACCCGCTATTCTTGCGGTCAGTAATCTGTTTTTTACCTGTGCTGTCTCTGTTGACCTGACCATTGCCACCCTGGTGGGTTATCAGCTGGCCCCGTCTGATGAACTGGCCACCGTTCCATTTGCGCTCATCACTGTTGCCGGCGCGTTCTCGAGTCTGTTTGCTGCCGGCATGATCGGGCGGGGAAACGAAAAACTCGCGTTTATACTGGGGTCTGTATGCGGTACAGCGGGCGGATTATTGTCTTTTCTCGCTGTGCTGAAGGGCAGTTTTTTACTTTTTTGCACCGGCTGCTTTCTTGTGGGGGTCTATCAGGCTTTCAGCCAGTACTATCGCCTGGTTGCCGCCGATCACTCCCCGCCGGAAGTGAAGGGGCAGTCTATCTCTCTGGTCATGATTGGCGGTGTTGTGGCGGCAATCCTCGGGCCACTGTTGACGATTATTGCACGGGATGTTCCCGGGCTACCTCGCTTTGCCGGTGTTTATCTCGTGGTGGCGGCACTGGGTATTATATCGGCACTTAATCTGGCGCTGTTCTTCGGCCGATCAAAAAAATATCCCTCTGCTCCGGACACCGCGGCTCCCCCGGTACGGTCACCGACCAGCCGGGAGCTAATGAAACGTCCGGATTATCGTACTGCCTGGTTTCACCTGGTCGTTGGCTCGTTGGTGATGCTTTTTCTCATGACGGCGGCCCCTCTCTCCGTTACGCACCACCATTCAATGAATGATGGCGCCCTGGTCATTCAGCTGCATCTGCTGGGAATGTATGTCCCTTCACTGTTTACCGGTCTCCTGATACGAAAAGTGGGGATCACCGTGCTGTTGTATGCCGGGATCGCTCTCAACATGTCAGCCATCATGGTTAACCTGACCGGGGAAACGATGCTGGCTTACGGCTTAAGTCTGCTTCTGGTGGGGGTCGGATGGAATTTTATGTTTGTGGGCGGTTCTACGCTGCTTAGTCTCTCTTATCGTGATCATGAGCGAAAAAAAGCGCAGGGTCTGGCCGAAACCAGCCGCTTTATTTTCTCCGCGATCGCCACATCAGGGGCGGGGGTGATGCTGGCATTGCTGGGCTGGAAACTGCTGGGCCTGATGATGTTACCTGTTTTACTGATATGTCTGGTATCCACCTGGCAGTATGGTCATGCGGTCAGGAAAGAACGCGCGACAGCGTCGCGGAGTGCTGAAGACGGTTCTTAAATCCGCTCGCGCCGCCCAAATGCAACATATTCGGCTGGCGGTCAGTTTCAGTGTTGGGGAGGCGCCACTTGCGCAAGCATGAGGTGAGCATTACGCGGACGCGACGAACCGCAAATGATCAAGGTTTGCGGGAGCTGTTTTCGCATTACGCGTGTTTAACAGGGCTGCTGATTTGATACACAAATTCTCCCTCCCGTAGACAGATGTGCCGGGATGACCGGCAAGACAGAAAGGTGCTATGCGTCAAAAAAGAGTGTATCCCCGCAGGAAAGGCGATATTTATCCTTAAGCCACAGTCTGCCCCATCGTCCCGTGCAGTGGCATCCCATGATTTTTTCAGGCTTTATTTCCCTGAGAAACTTCATAAGATTGATCAGTTTTAATGGTGATGCGGTACGCAGGTGCAGTCCGCCGATAACGGCATAAACATTCTCTTCCCGCGTAATATTCCGGCAATGGCGAATCGTGTTCTCCAGCCCGCGGTGACCGCATCCGGTAATAATGACCAGGCCACGGGAGGAGCGCCAGATAAGGGCCCCTTCATCAGGCACATAATCAAGTGCTCCGGTACGGACATCGGTAACACCATATGCAACGGGCTTTTCGACGGGAATTTCACCTGTCCAGGTAAAGCGTTTTCCCACTGCGTGCGGGCCTTTACTGAACAGCACATTTTCGCCGGTGAAATTAAGGTGCCGTGAAAGCTTTTTGACCGGTATTGCCTTACCGGGGACTCGTACACAGGCATATCTTTCTCGTACAACGTCAGGATGACAGATAATCCTGGTACCTGAATTGAGCCAGTTGACGCCGCCGATATGGTCATAGTGGCCGTGCGATAGCACCACCGCGCTCAGATTCGACAAAGGTTCATTCATCAGCCGGGCGTTGCGGATAAATGTTTCATCCGGGCCGGTATCAAACAGTATCCGGCTGTCTCCGTCATCCAGCAGAATACAGAGCCCCGCGCGGGGTTGCATCCCGGGCACGGCCCGCGGGGAGAGATGGTTTTCAACCAACATTGTCATTTTTAGCATCAGGTCTACGGTTCCCTGGGTTGGCTATCGTTTCAGGCCGGTTTAGCAGGAATGGTCATTTTAACCGCCTGAAAATAGTAATTTAGCCTAACACAATAGCCTGGCGACTGATCAGAGATATGCCTTACAGATTGCCAGGGTACTTCAAAACCATTGCAGGGCAGCCCCTGTGATGCGTCTTCCCTAGTGTTTATTGATCTCCTCCCTGAAAACAGTGCCAGTCTAAACTGAAGTATCCGGTCTTCCCTCCTGCTCACAGAGAGGCTTATTGCCATGAAAAAGACCCGCTATACCGAAGAACAGATTGCATTTGCCCTGAAACAGGCTGAAACCGGTACCCGCGTCGGGGAAGTCTGCAGAAAGACGGGCATTTCTGAGGCCACTTTTTGTAACTGGAAGAAGAAATTCGCCGGTCTGGGCGTGACGGAGCTGCGACGTCTGCGGCAACTGGAAGATGAAAATCAGCGGCTGAAGAAACTGGTGGCTGATCTGAGTCTGGACAAGGAGATGCTGCAGGAGGTGCTGAAGCAAAAGTTCTGAGGCCGGCTCAGAAGCGCCAGGCGGTGCATTTTCTGCAGGGAGCATATCGTATCACTGTCCGCCGGGGATGCGGGTTGCTGATGCAGAGCAGACCGGTCTACCACTGGCAGAGTCGGCGTGACGATCGGGCGATAACCCTGCGTATCCGGGAAATAGCGGAACCCGGATACGATACGGTTGCCCGCGTATTCAAATCCAGTTGCAACGGGAAGGCTGGCGGGTTAACCACAAGAAAACACATCGGATTTATTGCCTGGAAGTGCTTAACCTGCGCAAAAAGCGCCCCCGCATGCATGTCAGTGCAGCACGCCGCCATCATCGCCCGACCCTGACGCATATCGATCAGTGCTGGAGTATGGATTTCGTGTCGGATAATCTGTTTAACGGACGGCGTTTTCGGGCGCTGACTGTAGTAGATAATTTTAGTCGTGAGTGTCTGGCGATCCATGCTGGAAAATCATTGAAGGGTGAGGATGTGGTCAGCGTAATGGAAGCGCTGCGGGTACTGGATAAGCGCCTGCCGGTACGTATTCAGACGGATAACGGCAGCGAGTTTATCTCAAAAAGTCTGGATAAATGGGCGTATGAACACGGTGTCGCGATGGACTTCTCCCGCCCCGGAAAACCAACAGATAACCCGTTTATTGAGTCATTTAACGGTAGCCTGCGGGATGAATGCCTGAACATTCACTGGTTCCTGTCGCTGGAAGATGCGCAGGACAAACTCGACAAGTGGCGCAGGGAATATAATCATGAGAGGACGCATTCATCACTAAATGACATGACTCCGGCTTAATTCATCCGAAGTCTCCGGAAAGACGAAGATCTTTAATTTAGCACTGCACTGATTTTGGGCCAGGGTCATATGTCGGAAGATCTCTAAAAGTGAATGGCGCGGATTGAGGGATACTTACAGAAATACCGCGGGACATATTTGGAGCGATGGTAATAACCCCTTTTCTGCGCAATGCGCGAAGATGTTCGGCGACGGCGTGCGTGGACGCAGCGCCAATCAGTTCTGACTGCTCCCTGGCCGTAGGCGGGTAACAGTGTTTTTTGATGAATGCAACGAGGAGAACAAACACCTCCTGCTGACGTGGGTTCAATTTCTGGAATGACGAAAGACCAACGTTGTCATTATGACTGCCAGTCTTTATTGCTTCTGGTTTTGTGATGGTTTGTGCCATGGTTTCTCTCCGTGGCGCAGCAGGTATAGGTTGTTCAGGCCTACCCTCTTAAATTACCAACCAACAGTCTAACAACTGTATTTCAAAGTAGAACACTTAGTCTCTCAAAAAATTGAATCCGCAAACCATGTCATCTATTAATAGCAGCATCAAAAATAAATAATAGGTTCAACTTAAGCATATGAAGCAGTCTAGTTTACTACAATGCCATCCATCCAAACACTTGCAAGATTGAGAAATGGTACTAACATGGGAGCATTCATTAATGGATCATTGACAATAAGTGTTGGAGCAGGGAGCATCCTTATCCCACGAATAACAACAACATGTGTTGTCCCTCCCGCCATTGCCAATTGTGCAAGAATTGGTCTCCCCGTTGCTAGTGTTGACTCAATAATTAATGGATTAGCCGGCAACACATAATTAGAATACGCACCTCCAAAATAAGAAATAATATTAGCAACCGTATTAAAATCGCCACCATGAAAACATATCGGGTTACTATTATGACAACATTCACCTGGATTCAATTTGCTGGCAACCTCTACAATCTGACACTGTGATGGTATATTCCCCGGACCATTCTTGTAAGCAATAATCTGTTGAGCTGCGGCCGCCCAGCACCATACAGGAGTTTGCTGCATAAAATGAGGAATGTTTAAATTGACATCAGCTTTCACAGGTAGGACCATTACAAAAATTAAAAAAAAGATTTTACTAAACATATCTCCTCCATATTATAAGGCATTGTTATTATCCTATCCCTCCGCAAAAGCTGACCCTAAATCTATCATGACGTTACTGGGACCACTACACCTCCAGGATTTAATTTATAAAATGAAAAACTATAAACTTTCCAGTCTTTAGTTTTTTCTTCCCCAACTAACATCACCTCCAGAATTACTGTATTTGCCACATTACTATATTTCGCTAAAAATCTATAATACCTATATGAGCCTACGTCAAAACCAGTAACAGGTGGTGATAAAAATGACCTATCCGAATCTTTATATAGTTCCTCCGAGTTACCTAAATATTTTACAATTGGATCCACATCAGAAACAAAGGAGTCTAAGCTATGTTGTTCCTTATTTCCCAAAGTCAACTCTTTATAGGCACTTCGAAAATCTCTAACATTGATTAAATCAATCCATTTCTTTGCTTTTTCAAATGAATTTGTTTTTGGTGTATAAGGAGTCTTATCTGGATTGGGATTTACTGTGATAGGATAAAGAAATACCAAACAAAAAACTGCCATCGCGCCTCCAGCTCTCACTACAGTCATGTTTAGCCACGGCAGCTTACCTTGTAGATCAATAAATCCTGGAAGAACAGCAGCAACTCCTGCCGCAGCTAAGGACATAACAACACGAACAACCCACATCTTATTATCATCTAGATTTTTGGTGTAAAAAACAAGAAATAAAACAACTGATACAAAAACAACACCAAAAGTAAATGCAGCAATAATTTGCATATTTTTAGAATTTACCTGGCTCATCAATCCCACCCTAAGTATCATCGAGGAAGATACAACGGTAGCTGCATTAATCCTACAGCGAGCACTTTCAATAAAAGTAATAGCAAATGTAAAAAAAATATCAATATGAATGTGAGATTTTACAACCTAATCATGAGAAGATAATCATTAAGCGACTGTTATTAATGATTTTTTATTTACCTTCTTTATCTATGGCGTTAAAACTGTAAAGTTCTTTCCCTGAAAAAATAGAAATTTATATATTTTCCCTTACTCTTGGTCGTTGCGCCAAGGTGTTTCTCCAAGGCGCAATGAGTGTTGATTCGTCACTGTTGGAATGGGAGATTAATAGAACCCCACGGAAACTGGTAACCATCACCAGACTAGCCTTTTCAACCATCTGCGCAAACAACGAAAGAATCCCCACGATTTCATCATGCTGGAGCGGCATAAAGGAAACTGTATCACCGCGACGGGACATCAAAGCACGCTCGCATACCGGAAACGACCTGAGGCGGGCTACAATAACCCCACCATCGCATCTGATAACCGCATAGCCGGTGTTCGGCATTTCTTGTTTTTTCCCCACTACAAAATCCTCTCAATAAACCTGGTCAACTTACGCGCGGTAACTCAATAAAACCAGTCGTCAGCGCTTTCCCAGGCGTTCCATGAGCAAAGATCGCTTTCCGAACGACTTTATAAAGCACAGGGTATAAACACAAAAGATTTACTGGGGCATAAGACTCAACAACAAACGGACAGATATCATGATGACCGTGGAAAAGGATGGACCAAAGTGGCTATATGAGATTTTTTTGGTGGGGGTTTTGATAACTTGTTTTGATAATATTTTGATAACCATTCGAAAGCTAATAATAAAAAACGGGAACTGTTAAGCTCCCGTTATTGTTTAACCCAGAGGCTGGATTACATGTTCGCGATGATTGCGTCGCCAAACTCGCTACATTTCAGCAGCTTAGCGCCTTCCATCAGACGTTCAAAGTCATAGGTCACGGTCTTAGCGGCGATAGCGCCTTCAGTGCCTTTAACAATCAGGTCTGCGGCTTCGAACCACTGCATGTGGCGCAGCATCATCTCAGCGGACAGAATGATAGAACCCGGGTTCACCTTATCCTGCCCAGCATATTTCGGTGCTGTACCGTGGGTCGCTTCGAACAGCGCACATTCGTCACCGATGTTCGCGCCCGGTGCGATACCGATACCGCCAACCTGAGCTGCCAGAGCATCAGAGATGTAGTCACCGTTCAGGTTCATACAGGCAATGACGTCATACTCCGCCGGACGCAGCAGGATCTGCTGCAGGAAGGCATCGGCGATCACGTCTTTGACAATGATCTCTTTACCGGTATTCGGGTTTTTAACCTTCTGCCACGGGCCGCCGTCGATCGGTTCACCGCCGAACTCTTCGCGAATCAGCTGGTAGCCCCAGTCTTTAAACGCGCCTTCGGTGAACTTCATGATATTGCCTTTGTGTACCAGGGTCAGCGAATCGCGATCGTTGGTGATAGCGTATTCCATAGCCGCGCGAACCAGGCGTTTGGTACCTTCTTCAGAGCACGGCTTGATGCCGATACCGCAATGTTCCGGGAAGCGAATTTTCTTCACGCCCATCTCATCACGCAGGAATTTGATCACTTTTTCTGCTTCAGCAGAGTCCGCTTTCCACTCGATGCCCGCATAGATGTCTTCGGAGTTTTCACGGAAGATAACCATGTCGGTCAGCTCAGGGTGTTTAACCGGGCTCGGAGTACCCTGGTAGTAACGAACCGGGCGCAGGCAGACGTAGAGGTCCAGCTCCTGGCGCAGCGCAACGTTCAGAGAACGAATACCGCCGCCAACTGGCGTCGTCAGAGGGCCTTTGATAGCAACACGATAGTCACGAATCAGATCAAGAGTTTCGGCAGGCAGCCAGACGTCCTGGCCATACACCTGGGTCGATTTTTCGCCGGTGTAAATTTCCATCCAGGAAATTTTACGCTCGCCTTTATAGGCTTTCTCAACGGCGGCATCCACCACTTTCAGCATCGCCGGAGTCACGTCAACACCAATACCATCACCCTCGATAAACGGGATGATCGGGTTGTTAGGGACATTCAGTTTGCCATCTTGCAGGGTGATTTTTTGACCTTCCGCCGGAACTACTACTTTGCTTTCCATTAACCTCTCCTTCGAGCGCTTCTGGTTCTGCTCTTCCTTTTCACACTAACCGAGCGTTGGCTTTATCCGCCCACTCCGCCACCGGGTCATCCCGCTAACCGGAGATTCGCGTCCGTGCCGCCTTCTAGTAGCGCGAATCAGTTTGAGCAATATTTTTGTTAAAAAATTGTGATGAGCATGTCAATACTACCTGAATGTTTGCGTCCATGAAAGGCATTCGTAATTAGGCTATAATGCGGCAATTGTCAGGACCTGAAAATACCATGCAGAAAACTTCATTTAGAAAACATCGCGTTGAGCGATTCAGCTCACAACAAGTCGCCAGACAACGCAAAGAATACGCGCCAAAACGCGTGATCTTGTTCAATAAACCCTACGATGTGTTGCCGCAGTTTACGGACGAAGCCGGACGCAGCACGCTGAAAGATTTTATTTCAGTCTCCGGGGTCTACGCTGCGGGTCGTCTTGACCGCGATAGCGAAGGATTGCTGGTGCTGACCAACGATGGCGCGCTGCAGGCCACGCTGACTCAGCCCGGCAAACGCACCGGCAAAATTTACTACGTTCAGGTTGAAGGCCTGCCATCAGAAGATGCGCTGGCCGCGCTGCGCGCAGGCATCACGCTCAACGATGGTCCTACCCTGCCCGCTGGCATTGAGCGGGTCGCTGAACCGGCCTGGCTGTGGCCCCGCAACCCGCCTGTCCGCGAACGCAAATCCATACCCACCAGCTGGCTGAAAATCACCCTGTATGAAGGACGCAACCGTCAGGTACGACGCATGACCGCACACGTAGGTTACCCCACGCTGCGGCTTATTCGTTACGCCATGGGCGGCTATACTCTCGACGGACTGGCCAACGGCGAGTGGCGCCAGGTCAGCTAATCACACAAGGAACGGGAAGTATGTTTAAACCGCACGTCACCGTCGCCTGCGTCGTACACGCGAAAGACAAATTTCTGATCGTTGAGGAAACCATCAACGGCAAAGCGCTGTGGAATCAGCCGGCAGGACACCTCGAAGCAGATGAAACGCTGGTGCAGGCCGCCGAGCGAGAGCTGTGGGAAGAGACCGGCATTTGCGCCACGCCGCAGCATTTTATCCGCATGCACCAGTGGATTGCGCCGGACAATACGCCGTTTTTACGCTTCCTGTTCGCCATCGAACTTAACGATACGTGCGCCACACAGCCGCATGACAGCGATATCGACCGCTGCCTGTGGCTGAGTGCGCATGAGATCCTGACTGCGCCAAATCTGCGCTCCCAGCTGGTTGCTGAAAGCATCCGCAGCTATCAACAGGACCCGCGCTACCCGCTGTCATTAATTGGTGCGTTTAACTGGCCGCTCCTGGGGGGTGCCTGAGCCGCTCGTGCGTGCTAGAATATGCCGCCTTGAAGTTCAATGTGGTGAATATTCCAATGTCAGAAAGCCAAAAAAAAGTGATCGTCGGCATGTCCGGCGGCGTCGACTCCTCTGTTTCTGCCTGGTTGCTGCTTCAGCAAGGTTATAAGGTAGAAGGCCTGTTCATGAAGAACTGGGAGGAAGACGATGGTGAGGAATACTGCACCGCCGCTGCCGACCTCGCCGACGCGCAAGCCGTCTGCGATAAGCTCGGGATTGAGCTTCATACCGTTAACTTTGCCGCAGAGTACTGGGACAACGTATTTGAACTGTTCCTCGCTGAATACAAAGCCGGGCGCACGCCGAACCCGGACATTCTGTGCAACAAAGAAATCAAATTTAAAGCCTTCCTGGAGTTCGCAGCAGAAGATCTGGGCGCCGACTATATTGCGACCGGTCACTACGTGCGCCGTGCCGATGTCAACGGCAAAAGCCAGCTGCTGCGCGGCCTGGACGGCAACAAAGATCAGAGCTACTTCCTGTACACCCTCAGCCATGAGCAGATTGCCCAGAGCCTGTTCCCGGTTGGCGAGCTGGAAAAGCCGCAGGTGCGCAAGATCGCCGAGGATCTGGATCTGATCACCGCGAAGAAAAAAGACTCTACCGGGATCTGCTTTATCGGCGAACGCAAATTCCGCGAGTTCCTCGGCCGCTACCTTCCTGCTCAGCCGGGCAAAATCGTCACCGTTGACGGCGACGAAATCGGCGAGCATCAGGGTTTGATGTACCATACTCTTGGCCAGCGTAAAGGCCTCGGCATCGGCGGCACCAAAGAAGGCAGCGAGGACCCGTGGTACGTTGTTGATAAAGACGTCGAAAACAATATTCTGGTCGTAGCTCAAGGCCACGACCACCCGCGTCTGATGTCCAGGGGCCTGATTGCCCAACAGCTGCACTGGGTCGATCGCGAGCCGGTTAAAGGCACTCTGCGCTGCACGGTGAAGACCCGCTATCGCCAGACCGATATTCCGTGCACCGTGAAAGCGCTGGATGACGACCGCATCGAGGTACTTTTTGACGAACCGGTTGCGGCGGTGACGCCGGGCCAGTCGGCGGTCTTCTATCTTGGCGAAGTGTGCCTCGGCGGCGGCGTGATCGAGCAGCGTCTGCCGCTGCAGTCCTGACAGACAGTTTTTACCGCCGGTGAGACAAAACCCTCCCCGACGGTTTACAAGGAGTAGGTGTGGCGAAGAATTATTATGACATCACGTTGGCGCTGGCGGGCATCTGCCAGGCCGCCCGTCTGGTTCAGCAGCTGGCGCACCAGGGCCATTGCGACAGCGATGCCCTGCACGTGTCGCTGAACAGCATCATCGATCTCAACCCGGATTCAACGCTGGCGGTGTTCGGTGGTAGTGAAGCCAATCTTCGCCTCGGGCTGGAAACGCTGCTTGGCGTACTCAACAGCGGCAGCCGCCAGGGTCTCAATGCTGAGTTGACCCGCTACACCTTAAGCCTGATGGTGCTTGAGCGTAAGCTTGACGGGAGCAAAGGGGCGATGGATACCCTTGGCAACCGCATCGCCGGCCTGCGCCGTCAGCTGGAGCATTTCGATCTGCAATCAGAAACGCTGCTCAGCGCCATGGCGGGGATCTACGTTGACGTCATCAGTCCGCTGGGCCCGCGTATTCAGGTGACCGGCTCCCCCGCCGTGTTGCAAAGCCCGCAGGTTCAGGCCAAGGTCCGCGCCTCGCTGCTGGCTGGCATTCGTGCCGCCGTGCTCTGGCACCAGGTGGGCGGCGGGCGCATGCAGCTCATGTTTTCTCGTAATCGTCTGGTTAACCAGGCAAAACAAATTCTTGCTCATTTAACCCCGGAGTTGTGATCTATGGAATTATCCTCACTGACCGCCGTTTCCCCTGTCGATGGACGCTACGGCGATAAAGTCAGCGCGCTGCGCGGTATCTTCAGCGAATTCGGTTTGCTGAAATTCCGTGTACAAGTCGAAGTACGTTGGCTGCAGAAGTTAGCCGCGCACGCAGCGATCAAGGAAGTTCCTGCTTTTGCTGCTGACGCAAACGGTTTCCTTGATAAAATCGTTGCCGACTTCAGCGTTGAAGATGCGCAGCGCATCAAAACCATCGAACGTACCACCAACCACGATGTGAAAGCGGTAGAGTATTTCCTCAAGGAAAAAGTGGCCGATATCGCTGAACTGCATGCGGTATCTGAATTCATCCACTTCGCCTGCACCTCCGAAGACATTAACAACCTCTCCCACGCGCTGATGCTGAAAACCGCGCGCGATGAGGTGGTTCTGCCGTACTGGCGCAAGCTTATCGACGCGGTGAAAGAGCTGGCGGTTCAGTATCGCGATGTACCGCTGCTGTCCCGCACTCACGGTCAGCCGGCCACGCCGTCCACAATGGGTAAAGAGATGGCTAACGTCGCTTACCGTATGGAGCGTCAGTATCGTCAGCTAAACCAGGTGGAGATTCTGGGTAAAATCAACGGCGCGGTGGGTAACTATAACGCCCACATCGCGGCGTATCCGGAAGTGGACTGGCACCAGTTCAGTGAAGAGTTTGTTACCTCGCTGGGCATCCAGTGGAACCCGTACACCACGCAGATTGAGCCGCATGACTATATTGCCGAGCTGTTCGACTGCATCGCCCGCTTCAACACCATCCTGATCGACTTCGATCGCGATGTGTGGGGCTACATCGCGCTGAACCACTTCAAGCAGAAGACGATCGCCGGTGAAATCGGTTCATCCACTATGCCGCATAAAGTGAATCCGATCGATTTCGAGAACTCCGAAGGTAACCTCGGCCTGGCTAACGCCATGATGCAGCACCTGGCGAGCAAACTGCCGGTTTCCCGCTGGCAGCGCGACCTGACCGATTCAACCGTACTGCGTAACCTCGGTGTCGGTATCGGCTACGCGCTGATTGCTTATCAGTCGACCCTCAAAGGTGTCAGCAAACTGGAACTGAACGGCGATCGCCTGCTGGACGAGTTGGATCATAACTGGGAAGTGCTGGCTGAGCCGATCCAGACCGTGATGCGCCGCTACGGCATCGAAAAACCGTACGAGAAGCTGAAAGAGCTGACCCGCGGTAAGCGCGTGGACGCGGAAGGGATGCAACAGTTCATCGACAGCCTGCCGCTGCCGGAAGACGAGAAAGTTCGCCTGAAAGCCATGACGCCGGCCAACTACATCGGTCGCGCGACCACCATGGTTGACGAACTGAAGTAATCGCTTTGTCTCACCTTCCTCCGTGAATCGGCGGAGAGTGCGTGAATGCAGAGAAACAGATGGCCGGGAATCATTCCGGCCATCAATTCGTCAGGGCGATGACCGTGCCCGTCACGCGCCTTAATTCACTTTTTCGTCACATCATCCATCGATGTGCCGCTTTTCATTTTTGCCTCATTTTTCATTTCATGTTTTTTTAACTCAGCCTGAGTTTTACACCCCTCCTTCACTTGTGCACCGCTGACGGCTCTGCAGTCATCGATGATGTGATCCGGATTTTTTAGCTGCTCTTTTTCCGCCTGTTTTTCTGACGTGCTGCTGGCGGGGTTTTCTGCCAGGGCTGATGAACAGAAAACTAAGGTTAAACATGTGGTTAGCATCAATGAAGCGCGTTTCAACTCATTCAGTCTCATACGTGAACTCCATGTGTGGGGGGATGCAGAGATAATCATCACTAAGGATATACGATCATTCGCTAGTTGCCCGGTCGTTGACGGATAATCATCCTGGCCAGACCCACCAAATTATCAGCACAATGCTCGTCGAAGTGGAAACACGAAGATAAACTTGCCAATATATGCCCACGGTATGCCCCTTTCTCGTACCGGATGTATATCGGGCGCTGGCGCTACCTCCCTCTCTCCACCGGCCTGGCAGGCCAGAAAATGGGGACGGCAGGTGAAGTTATAACGCAAGCCTTTCATTTACAGCCGTTTAAATTCAGTATATCTATTCAGCGCTACACTACTCGAAACCAAAATAAATGGGAGAAAAGGCATGCGCGTGCTCGTCGTTGAGGATAACGCTTTACTGCGCCATCACCTGAAAGTTCAGCTCCAGGAATTAGGCCATCAGGTGGACGCAGCAGAAGATGCAAAGGAAGCCGATTACTATCTGGGTGAACACGTGCCGGATATCGCCATTGTCGATCTGGGCCTGCCCGACGAAGACGGTCTCTCGCTGATTCGCCGCTGGCGCAGTCATGACGTGTCGGTTCCGGTACTGGTATTGACCGCCCGTGAAGGCTGGCAGGATAAAGTCGAGGTGCTGAGCGCCGGTGCGGACGACTACGTCACCAAACCGTTCCATATTGAAGAAGTCGCTGCCCGGATGCAGGCGCTACTGCGCCGAAACAGCGGCCTGGCGTCACAGGTTATTTCCATTCCGCCTTTCCAGGTTGACCTGTCACGCCGCGAGCTGTCGATTAACGAACAACCCATCAAGCTGACCGCATTTGAATACACCATTATGGAAACGCTGATTCGTAACCGTGGCAAAGTCGTCAGCAAAGATTCATTAATGCTCCAGCTCTACCCCGATGCTGAACTGCGCGAAAGCCACACCATCGACGTACTGATGGGGCGGCTGCGGAAAAAAATTCAGACTCAGCACCCGCATGACGTCATTACGACCGTGCGCGGCCAGGGCTATTTATTTGAACTACGCGAATGAAAAGTCCGCTGCGGCATATTTTGCCGCTTTCATTACGCGTGCGTTTTCTGCTGGCGACGGCGGCAGTGGTGCTGGTGCTTTCGCTGGCCTACGGCATGGTGGCGCTGGTGGGCTACAGCGTCAGCTTTGATAAAACCACCTTCCGCCTGCTGCGCGGCGAAAGCAACCTGTTCTATATGCTGGCAAGGTGGGAAAACAACCACATCGACGTGGATATCCCCGAAAACCTCAACATGCAGAGCCCAACGGTTACGTTGATATACGATGCCAAAGGCAAACTGCTGTGGATGCAGCGCGATGTCGCCTGGCTGGCAAAACGCATTCAACCTGAATGGCTGAAAAGCAACGGCTTCCACGAAATCGAGTCCGACGTTGACAGCAGCAGCATGCTGCTGCGCAACAATCAACAGTTCCAGGAGGAGCTGGACGCCCTTCGCCAGCAGGATGATGGTTCAGAAATGACCCACTCGGTGGCGATCAATATCTACCCGGCAACCGATAAGATGCCGCAGCTGAGCATCGTGGTGATCGACACCATTCCTGTCGAGCTGAAACGCTCTTATATGGTCTGGAGCTGGTTTATCTATGTGCTGGTTGCCAACCTGCTGCTGGTGATCCCGCTGCTTTGGGTGGCGGCCTGGTGGAGCCTGCGCCCCATCGAGTCGCTGGCAAAAGAGGTCCGCGAGCTGGAAGAGCATCACCGCGACATGCTCAACCCGAATACCACCCGCGAACTGACCCGACTGGTCAGCAACCTTAACCGGCTGCTGACCAGCGAGCGCGAGCGCTACGACAAATACCGCACCACGCTGACCGATTTGACCCATAGTCTGAAAACGCCGCTGGCCGTGCTGCAAAGCACCCTGCGTTCTTTGCGCGGCGAAAAGATTGACCTTAATGAAGCAGAACCGATCATGCTGGAGCAGATCAGCCGCATCTCGCAGCAAATCGGCTACTACCTGCATCGCGCCAGTATGCGCAGCGGCGGTACCCTGCTCAGCCGCGAACTGCACCCCATTGCGCCGCTGCTCGACAAGTTGACCTCGGCGTTGAACAAGGTTTATCAGCGCAAAGGGGTCAATATCAGTCTCGATATCTCTCCGGAGATCAGCTTTGTCGGCGAACAGAATGATTTTATGGAAGTGATGGGCAACGTGCTGGATAACGCCTGTAAATACTGCCTGGAATTTGTCGAAGTTTCCGTGCGTCAGACCAACGACAACCACCTGCATATTCTGGTGGAAGATGATGGCCCCGGCATCCCGTTAAACCAGCGGACTGCCGTATTTGATCGCGGGCAACGTGCCGATACGCTGCGGCCAGGCCAGGGCGTGGGACTCTCCGTCGCCCGGGAGATCGTTGAGCAATACGATGGCGACATTCTCACCGGCGAAAGTCTGCTCGGCGGAGCCTGCATGGAGGTGGTTTTTGGCCGCCAGCTGCCCGACGATACGGAAAGCTGAATCGCCCCGCTTCCTACGCCTGGGCAAACTCTGTGACTACGAAGCACAATCGCCGTCAACAAAGAGGCAGTTTGAAGCATGGCGTGTATAATCCCAAACAGACACCTGCTGTGGAATAAATAAAATGGATTATCAATTAACGCTTAACTGGCCTGACTTTATCGAACGCTACTGGCAAAAACGCCCGGTAGTCCTCAAGCGCGGCTTCGCGAATTTCGTCGATCCCATTAGCCCGGATGAACTGGCCGGGCTGGCGATGGAAAGCGAAGTCGATAGCCGCCTGGTCAGCCATCAGGACGGGAAATGGCAGGTCAGCCATGGTCCTTTCGAAAGCTACGACCATCTGAGCGAAAACAACTGGTCGCTGCTGGTGCAGGCGGTGAATAACTGGCACGAGCCGACGGCCGCGCTGATGCAGCCCTTCCGCGCTCTCCCCGACTGGCGTATTGATGATCTGATGATCTCTTTCTCCGTGCCCGGCGGCGGCGTAGGTCCCCATCTCGATCAGTACGACGTGTTTATCATCCAGGGAACCGGCCGGCGTCGTTGGCGCGTGGGCGATAAAGTCCCGATGAAGCAGCACTGCCCGCATCCAGACCTGCTGCAGGTGGATCCGTTCGACGCCATCATTGATGAAGAGATGGAGCCGGGCGATATTCTCTATATTCCGCCGGGATTCCCGCACGAGGGGTATTCCCTGGAAAACTCGCTGAACTATTCGGTAGGCTATCGCGCGCCAAATGCCCGCGAGTTGTTCAGCGGCTTTGCCGACTATATTCTGCAACGTGAACTGGGTAGCCAGCGCTATGTCGATCCGGATGTGCCTTCCCGCGATCATCCGGCGGATATTCTGCCAGCTGAACTCGACCGTCTGCGCGATATGATGCTGGGGTTGATTAACCAGCCAGAGCATTTTAAGCAGTGGTTTGGGGAGTTTATCACCCAATCCCGCCATGAGCTGGACGTCGCTCCTGCTGAGCCGCCGTATCAGCCTGATGAGATTTACGACGCGCTACAACAGGGCGATCGTCTGGTGCGGCTGGGCGGGCTGCGCGTGCTGCGTATCGATGGCGAGGTGTTCGTCAACGGCGAGAAGATTAATTCGCCGCACCGTCCGGCGCTGGACGCGCTGGCCACGCATCTGTCGCTTAACGCGGAACATTTTGGCGATGCGCTGGAAGATCCATCGTTCCTCGCAATGCTTGCCGCACTGGTCAACTGCGGCTACTGGTTCTTCGAGGACTGATCCGCGAGATGCCCGGTGGCGGCTCACGCCTTACCGGGCCTACGGTCGGGCTCCGGGATTATGTACCACACCGCATATATTGCCCGGTGGCGGCTCACGCCTTACCGGGCCTACGGTCGGGCTCCGGGATTGTGTACCACACCGCATATATTGCCCGGTGGCGGCTCGCGCCTTACCGGGCCTACGGTCCGGGCTCCGGGATTATGTACCGCACCGCATATATTGCCCGGTGGCGGCTCACGCCTTACCGGGCCTACGGTCCGGGCTCCGGAACTATGTACCGCACCGCATATATTGCCCAATGGCGGCTTACGCCTTACCGGGCCTACGGTCCGGGCTCCGGGATTATGTACCACACCGCATATATTGCCCGGTGGCGGCTCGCGCCTTACCGGGCCTACGGTCCGGGCTCCGGGATTGTGTACCACACCGCATATATTGCCCGATGGCGGCTCGCGCCTTACCGGGCCTACGGGATGAATGTGAGTCTGGATTCTGTAGGCCGGGTAAGGCGTGAGCCGTCACCCGGCGTTCTGTTTGCGCTCTCCGGCGTCAAAATCGGCAACGTCCCCAGCCCAATCCGGCGGATACAACCCGAGGCTCACATCACGATGAAAAGTTGAATACGGCCAGTCAATCACCCTCTTCACATAGCCATGTTTCACCGGATTGATGTAAACGTAATCCATATGCCGTCGGTAATCGTCCTCATGACGGATCGCATGTTCCCAGAAACGGGGCTGCCAGACCTCGCGCATTCCCAGTTCGCGGGTGAATGTTTTTTTAATATCCCGCCAGCGTCCCGAATAATCGGTATCGCCTTCCGGTAGCGTCCAGATAGCGTGCATATGTTCGGGTAAAATAACCCACGCGTTAATCAGGAAGGGCTTTTTGCGTTTAATATCAGCTGTCACAGCGCGAAGTTGAGCGATATAGCGGGTCAAAAGATCGCTTTGCCGATTTCGCAAATTGACGGTAAAGAACCAGGTGCCGCCAGGGATATGGCTGCGGTGGTAATTTGACATCAGAGGTTCCCTCCCCTTCCGCAGGTGCAGGTACGCAGTCTTTGCGAACCGCACGTTCGGTATTGCCCGGTGGCGGCTTACGCCTTACCGGGCCTACGGTCCGGGCTCCGGGATTATGTACCGCACCGCATATATTGCCCGGTGGCGGCTCACGCCTTACCGGGCCTACGGTCCGGGCTCCGGAATTATGTACCGCACCGCATATATTGCCCGCTGCGGCTTACCGGGCCTACCAATAGCCCGGATAAGCACCGCGCTATCCGGGAGTTCTTCGGGATCAGACGCCGCGTTTTGCCGTTAGCTCCGCAATCCGCACAATCACCTGCACCGCCTTCTCCATCCCCTCCAGCGTGACGAATTCATGCTTGCCGTGATAGTTATAGCCGCCGGTAAACAGGTTCGGACAGGGTAGCCCCATAAAGGAGAGCTGAGCGCCGTCGGTGCCGCCGCGAATCGGCTTCATTTGCGGTTCAATATCGCAATCCACCATCGCCTGGCGGGCAATCTCCACGACGTGCGGGTGCGACATCACTTTTTCATGCATATTGTAATAGCTGTCTTCAATCACCAGCTCAATATAGCAATCCGGATGCAGCCCCTTACCGACCTTTTTGGCAATTTCCATCATTTTGCGCTTGCGGGCCTCGAACTGCTTACGGTCAAAATCGCGAATGATGTAGTGCATTTCTGCCCGGTCAACGCTGCCTTTCATGCTCGCCAGATGGTAAAAACCTTCGTAGCCTTCGGTCGTCTCCGGCACCTCATCGGCAGGGATTTCCGTATGAATCCGTGCCGCCAGCGACAGCGCATTCACCATCACCCCTTTTGCGGTGCCCGGATGGACATTGTTGCCCACGATCTTAATGGTCACCGATGCGGCGTTGAAGTTTTCAAACTCCAGCTCGCCCACTCCGCCGCCGTCAACGGTATAGGCCCAGCGGGCGTCAAACGCGGCGACATCAAAGTGCTTCGCCCCTTTCCCGACCTCTTCGTCAGGCGTGAAGGCCACGCGAATATCGCCGTGAGGAATGTTTTTCGCCTTCAGCGTCGCCAGCGCGGTCATTATCTCGGCGATACCGGCTTTGTCATCGGCGCCAAGCAGCGTTTTGCCATCGGTGGTGATCAGCGTTTGCCCAAGCAACTGGTGCAGTACCGGGAACATCACCGGTGAGAGCACTTCATCGCCAATCCCAAGCGCGATATCACCGCCACGGTAGTTTTCAACGATTTGCGGGTTCACGTTTTTGCCGCTGAAATCCGGCGCCGTGTCGACGTGGGAAATAAAGCCAATGGGCGGAATAGCGCCGGCAACGTTGGCCGGAAGGGTTCCCATCACCGTCCCTTTCTCACTTAGCGTCACATTAACCAGTCCCATTTCTTCCAGCTGCGCCTGCAGCAGGCGTAACAGCTTCCACTGACCTTCCGTGCTTGGAACCTGACGCACGCCAGGCTTCGACTGTGTGTCCAGAGAAACGTACTGTAAAAAACGCTCAAGCAATTTATCCATGTAGCCACCCTCATCTTTTGTGACAACATTATTCATAAGCCCGAATATACAAATATTGCGTCAGGTCATTTTTAGCCCGGCAAATAAAAATTTAATACATGAACCGGCGTATTGTTGTAAAGGTCGTGTATCCGTATGAGACAGGCATTGGCGATCGCAAGCGATTGCCGTAGAATGCTGGCCCTCGTTTATTATGCGCAACCGCAAAGGTGGTTAACCACAAACCCCGCAACGGTCAATCGTCCGCTGCGTCTACATGGGACAGAGTTAAAAATTGAATATACAACCGCGTTCGCTTTCGCCGCTGGTGCAACTGGCGGGAATTCGCAAAAGCTTTGATGGAAAAACGGTTATCTCAGATCTGAATCTGACCATCAACAACGGTGAGTTTCTCACCCTGCTTGGCCCCTCTGGCTGCGGTAAAACCACCGTTCTTCGTCTTATTGCCGGGCTTGAAAACGTCGACAGCGGGCGAATTCATCTCGAAGATCAGGACATCACTCATGTTCCGGCGGAAAACCGCCACGTCAATACCGTTTTCCAAAGCTACGCTCTGTTTCCCCATATGAGCGTATTCGAAAACGTCGCCTTCGGTCTGCGGATGCAGAAAACGCCGGCGGCGGAAATCACGCCTCGCGTCCTCGATGCGCTGCGCATGGTCCAGCTGGAGGAGTTTGCCCAACGCAAACCGCATCAGCTCTCCGGCGGTCAGCAGCAGCGGGTGGCTATCGCCCGGGCGGTGGTCAACAAACCGCGCCTGCTGCTGCTGGATGAGTCCCTGTCGGCGCTGGATTACAAGCTGCGTAAGCAGATGCAAAACGAGCTGAAGGCGTTGCAGCGTAAGCTGGGCATCACCTTCGTCTTCGTCACCCACGATCAGGAAGAGGCCCTGACCATGTCCGACCGCATCGTGGTCATGCGCGATGGGAAAATCGAGCAGGACGGCACGCCGCGTGAAATCTACGAAGAGCCGAAAAACCTGTTCGTCGCCAGTTTTATCGGCGAGATTAATCTGTTTAATGCTACGGTCATTGAACGCCTTGACGAGCAGCGCGTCCGCGCCAGCGTTGAAGGCCGCGAATGCAATATCTACGTCAACTTCCCCGTCGAGCGGGGTCAGCGGCTGAACGTTCTGCTGCGCCCGGAAGATCTGCGCGTCGATGAAGTCCACGACGGCAGCGACGCCGACGGACTGATCGGCTACATTCGCGAGCGCAACTACAAAGGCATGACGCTGGAGTCGGTTGTCGAACTGGAAAATGGCAAAATGGTGATGGTCAGTGAATTCTTTAACGAAGACGATCCGGACTTTGATCACCCGCTTGACCAGAAAATGGCCATTAACTGGGTAGAAAGCTGGGAGGTTGTGCTGGCTGATGAAGAACACCAGTAAATTCCAGAATGTGGTGATCGCCACTATCGTGGGTTGGCTTGTGCTGTTTGTGTTCCTGCCCAACCTGATGATCATCGGTACCAGCTTTTTGACCCGCGACGACGCCAGTTTCGTCAAGATGGTCTTCACGCTGGATAACTACACGCGCCTGCTGGATCCGCTCTATTACGACGTGCTGCTGCACTCGCTCAATATGGCGCTGCTGGCGACCCTTGCCTGTCTGGCGCTCGGCTATCCTTTCGCCTGGTTTCTGGCCAGGCTGCCGGAAAAAGTGCGCCCGCTGCTGCTGTTTCTGCTGATCGTGCCGTTCTGGACCAACTCCTTGATCCGTATCTACGGGCTGAAAATCTTCCTCAGCACCAAAGGGTATCTCAACGAGTTCCTGCTGTGGCTGGGAGTGATTGATACGCCGCTGCGCATCATGTATACCCCGTCTGCGGTCATCATCGGACTGGTCTATATTCTGCTGCCATTTATGGTGATGCCGCTGTACTCCAGTATTGAGAAGCTCGATCGTCCTCTGCTGGAAGCGGCAAGAGATCTGGGCGCCAGCAAGCTGCAAACCTTTATCCGCATCATTATTCCACTGACCATGCCGGGCATTATCGCCGGCTGTCTGCTGGTGATGCTGCCGGCGATGGGGCTGTTCTACGTCTCGGATCTGATGGGCGGCGCCAAAAACCTGCTGATCGGTAACGTGATTAAGAGTCAGTTCCTGAATATCCGCGACTGGCCGTTTGGCGCCGCGACCAGCATTACGCTGACGCTGGTGATGGGCCTGATGCTGTTAATTTACTGGCGCGCGGCGCGTCTGTTGAATAACAAGGTGGAACTCGAATGATCGGTCGACTGCTGCGCGGCGGCTTTATGACCGCCATTTATGCTTACCTGTATATTCCGATCATTATTCTGATCGTCAACTCGTTTAACAGTTCGCGCTTTGGTATTAACTGGCAGGGCTTTACCACTCAATGGTATAGCCTGTTGATGAACAACGATAGTCTGCTGCAGGCCGCACAGCACTCGCTGACCATGGCGGTGCTGTCAGCCACCTTTGCAACGCTTATCGGGTCGCTGACCGCCGTCGCGCTGTATCGCTATCGTTTTCGTGGTAAACCGTTCGTCAGCGGAATGCTGTTCGTGGTGATGATGTCGCCGGATATCGTCATGGCCATCTCCCTGCTGGTGCTGTTTATGCTGATCGGCATTCAGCTGGGGTTCTGGTCGCTGCTGTTTTCGCACATCACCTTCTGCCTGCCTTTCGTGGTGGTGACGGTCTATTCGCGCCTCAAAGGTTTTGATGTGCGGATGCTGGAGGCGGCGAAAGATCTGGGCGCCAGCGAGTTGACCATTCTGCGTAAAATTCTTCTGCCGCTGGCGCTGCCTGCCGTGGCCGCCGGATGGCTGCTGAGCTTTACGCTGTCGATGGATGATGTGGTGGTGTCGTCATTCGTGACCGGCCCGGGTTACGAGATCCTGCCGCTGAAGATCTATTCTATGGTCAAAGTGGGCGTATCGCCGGAAGTGAATGCCCTGGCGACGATTCTGTTAGTTCTGTCGCTGGTGATGGTCATCGCCAGCCAATTGATTGCACGTGATAAAACTCAGGGGACGTTAAAATGAAAAAATGGTCACGCCACCTGCTCGCAGCGGGCGCTCTGGTAATGGGTATCAGCGCCGCGCATGCGGACGACAGCAAAACGCTCTATTTCTATAACTGGACCGAGTATGTGCCGCCGGGTCTGCTGGAGCAGTTCACCAAAGAGACCGGCATCAAGGTTATCTATTCCACTTACGAGTCGAATGAAACCATGTACGCCAAACTCAAAACCTACAAAGACGGCGCCTACGATCTGGTGGTGCCTTCCACCTATTTCGTCGACAAGATGCGTAAAGAAGGGATGTTGCAGAAGATCGATAAGAGCAAGCTGACGAACTTCAGCAACCTCGATCCGCAGATGCTGAACAAACCGTTCGATCCGGGCAACGATTATTCCATTCCCTACATCTGGGGCGCCACCGCCATTGGCGTCAATAGCGATGCTATCGACCCGAAAACCGTCACCAGCTGGGCCGACCTGTGGAAACCAGAGTATAAGAGCAGCCTGCTGCTGACCGACGATGCGCGGGAAGTGTTCCAGATAGCCTTACGTAAGCTGGGCTATTCCGGCAATACCACCGACCCGAAAGAGATTGAAGCCGCCTACAACGAGCTGAAAAAACTGATGCCTAACGTCGCGGCGTTTAACTCCGATAATCCGGCCAACCCGTATATGGAAGGGGAAGTGAATCTCGGCATGGTGTGGAACGGTTCGGCATGGGTTGCCCGCCAGTCGGGCACGCCGCTCGAGGTCGTCTGGCCGAAAGAAGGCGGGATCTTCTGGATGGATAGCCTGGCGATTCCGGCGAATGCGAAAAACGTCGACGGCGCGCTCAAGCTGATTAACTTCCTGCTGCGTCCGGAAGTGGCAAAACAGGTGGCGGAAACCATCGGCTACCCGACGCCAAATCTCGCCGCGCGTAAAATGCTCAGCCCGGAAGTCGCCAATGATAAGTCGCTCTACCCGGATGCGGACACTATCGCCAGGGGCGAATGGCAAAACGATGTGGGCAGCGCCAGCACCCTGTATGAAGAGTATTATCAGAAGCTAAAAGCGGGCCGTTAATCCCGTCAGGCGGAGCCCCGGCTCCGCCGTTGTTTCGTCCTTCCCCCGCTCTACTGCGCAACACTGACACTCATACCAGCGCAGAATTTCCGCCACGAGGCTAATCATGCTGGCGACGGTATGACTGCTGCCGACGCGGGGCAATCGGGTCGCCATTATCATCCCGCGTAAGCCGCCGGGTGCGGCCATTCCTCCGCGATTCAACTCTGGGTATTAGCACCCGCACGTTGATTGGGGCCCCCGGACGCCGGCTTATCCCGCATCGCGCCCATCCGCCATCAGAATCTGACCAAACTCGGCGCGCAGCCGGTTTTTCAGGACTTTACCGGTGGCGCTGACGGGGAGCGCATCGATGAACAGAATCCGGTCCGGAAGCTGCCATTTCGGCACTCGTGTCTGGTACCAGGCCAACAGCTCCGGCTCTTCAATTTCGCCATCTTCTGCCCTGACACACAGCAGCACCGGACGCTCATCCCAGCGCGGATGCTGCGCCGCAATCGCCGCCGCGCTGCGAATCGCCGGATGGGCAAGCGCAATATTCTCCAGCTCGACCGTTGAGATCCACTCTCCGCCGGACTTAATGATATCTTTCGCCCGATCGTGAATGACCAGGTAGCCATTCTCATCAACCGTGCCAATATCACCGGTGTCGAACCAGCCGTCATCGGTCAACGCGGTATCGGGACGACCATAGTAATTTGCCGCCACCCAATGGCCGCGCACCTGCAGATAGCCCTGACTTTCGCCATCGTTGGCCAGCGCCTGGCCCTCAGCATCCACCACCCGCAGATCGATGCCAAAAATGACGCGCCCCTGACCGTGCCCCAGTTTTTGCTGTGCCTCCTGGGCCAGGGCTTTATGTTTGCTCAGCGGCGTGTTGATGGTGCCGATGGGCGAAGTCTCGGTCATCCCCCAGGCATGAATCAGCTCAATACCATAATCGCGGCGGAAGACCTCAATCATCGACGGGGGCAGCGCCGACCCGCCGACAAAAGATCGTTTAAAACAGGGCAGGCGAACATCCGATTTACGCAGCGCGGCAAGCAATCCTGCCCAGATGACCGGAACGCCGAAGGCGACGCTGACCTGCTCCTCGCTCAACAGCCGCAGCAGGCTGTCGCCGTCCAGATTCGGCCCCGGCAGAACCAGGCGAGCGCCGGCCATCGCGGCAATAAAAGGCGTGCCCCAGGCATTGACGTGGAACATCGGCACTACCGGCAACAGCGTGTCCTGCGCCGAGATACCGGCCGCATCCGGCTGATTGCCGCTCAGCGCATGCAGTACCAGCGAGCGATGGGTATTCAGCACCCCTTTCGGCTTGCCGGTGGTCCCCGAGGTATAGCACAGCGACGCCGGCGAATGTTCGCTCACCTCGGGCCAGCGATACGCCGGATCCGCTGCAGCGATCAGCTCATCAAAAAACAGCAGCGAGTCCAGCGCGGCGAGCGCCTCCTCATTCCGCGGCTCCAGCAGAACAAAATGCTTTACCGTTGGCAACTGGGGCCGCAGCGCGCAGATAAGCGGCAGAAAGGTGTCGTCGAAAAACAGAATCTCGTCCGCGGCATCATTGATGATAAACGCGAGGTGTTCCGTGGACAGGCGTGGGTTGATGGTATGCGTCACCCATCCCCCAGCACTGATGCCAAAATAGATCTCCAGATGGCGGCGATTATTCCACGCCAGCGTGCCGCAGCGGGCGCCTGTCAGGAGCCCCAGCCGGCTCATGGCGGAAGCCAGACGCAGGGCGTTATCCGCCACCTCTCCCCAGCTACTGTACTCTCTTCCCCCTAACGTCCCGACCGAAACAATTTCCGTATCGCTATGATAGCGCGCGGCATGCTCAATGAGCGTCCGGGTCGTTAAATCCTGATACATCATCGGTGGATGCATGGCTGTTACTCCGCGACAGGCTGATATGTTGTGTTAGTGATGCGGTCCGGTGTGCACCCGAACTCTCACTAAATCTGGCAACAACCCGGGCAGCCAACCAAAACAGATGTGCAAAATTTAGCGTTCACGCACAAGAATCCTCGTCTGGCAGCGGGGAATGTGATGGGAAATGGCTTTTCACGCGCGGCGGCAGCGCGCAGAAGAGGGGCCGATGAACGGCGGGCGCAGTGAAGAATGCGCGAGTGGTACGCTCGTCGCATTCAACTCGCGCCGGCGCAATGTTTCAGTTGCCAGGCTCTGGCTGCGGGGCCGTAAACTTATATCCTTTTCCCCATACCGTCAGAATAAATTCCGGCTCCGCCGGATTATCTTCTATTTTCATCCTCAGCCGATTAATGTGCGTGTTGACCGTATGCTCATACCCTTCATGCTGATAGCCCCACACCTGGTTGAGCAAACTGATGCGGGAAAAGACCTTATCGGGATGCCTGGCAAAGAACCACAGCAGGTCGAACTCGCGCGGCGTCAGGTCAAGGGCGAGATCGCGCAGACGCGCTTCGCGCGCAAGCGGGTCGATGGTCAGCCGGTCAATGTGCAGTATGCCGGCGTCCTGCATCAGATTCTGGGCCATGGCCTCCTGACGACGAAAGAGCGCCTTCACTCGCGCCACCAGCTCAAGCATCGAAAAGGGTTTCGCGAGGTAGTCATCTGCCCCGAGTTCCAGCCCCAGGACACGATGGACTTCACTTGCGCGCGCGCTGATTATCACTATCGGCATGTAGCTTGCCATGGTGCGGGCATGCCGACAGATCTCCAGACCGTCGATGCCCGGTAACATCAGGTCGAGGATCAGCGCGTCCCAGCCGCCCTGCCTGACCATCGCCATCCCGCCGGTGCCTTCAGCAGCATGGCTGATTTCATAGCCCTCCTCGCATAAATGCAGCTGCAGCAGCTCCGCGATATTTTCATCATCTTCAATAATTAATACTTTTTTGGGCTTCATCGCTGCCGCCTTATTGCGTTCTGTCAGAGAAAGTTTAGACGACATTCACATCGCGAGTTATCACATTTAATTTAACTTTTCGTGATACATCGGCGAACAGATTCAGGCCACACTGTTATTAACGCAATAACCGGGAATATCATGATGAACAGCCTCTCAAATCAGATTAAGCCCGCGACCATTCATCCTCTGTGGTTAAGAATTTGCCACTGGGTTAATGCGCTTTCGATATTAATTATGGTGACCAGTGGCTGGCGTATTTATAACGCATCACCGTTGTTTAATTTTTATATTCCGGATGCACTGACTCTTGGCGGTTGGCTGGCAGGCGCATTGCAATGGCATTTTTCAGCAATGTGGTTGTTTGCTCTTAACGGTGTATTTTACCTGCTGATGAATCTTGTCAGCGGGCGCTTAAAAAAACAATTCTGGCCTCTGTCGCCACAAGGGGTAATTGACGATTTTATTTCCGCACTACGCGGTAGGCTGACACATGACAATCCCGGCCATTATAACTACGTCCAGAAACTGGCCTATCTCTTCGTCATGCTCGATAGCATTATTCTGGCGTTATCCGGCCTGGTTATCTGGAAGTCGGTGCAGTTTCCGCTGCTACGAATCTTACTCGGGGGATATGACAACGCACGGGTGATTCATTTCTTTGCGATGTCCGCACTGATGGGATTTGTCGTTATTCATCTGCTGATGGTGCTGCTGGTCCCGAAAACATTACTGGCCATGCTCCGCGGACGATAAGGAAAATACAGTGAACAATCATAAAAATTCATTCTCCGCCGCCGACAAGGCCATCGTAGTCCAGGAGGCGAGCCGGGAAATTAACAAGCGGCTCTCATCGGAAGGTCGTCGCCGCTTTATCAGGCAGGGGTTAACTTTTGGCGGTCTGATGCTGTTAAGCGGTTGCGATATCAGCAATAACAGCGAGGTCGAAACAACCTTAAGCCAGATCTCACAATTTAACGATCGTATTCAACGCTGGTTATTTAATGCTAATAACCTTGCACCGGTTTATCCCGAAAGTATGATCGCTCGCCCTTTCCCGTTTAATGCATTTTACAGCGAGGATCAGGCGCCCGCGATCGACGGCAACGATTATCGTCTTGAAGTTTCTGGATTAGTGGCTGACAAACGCCCATGGACACTGGCCGAACTGCATAAGATGGCGCAGGTCAGCCAGATCACGCGACATATTTGTGTGGAAGGATGGAGCGCCATTGGTAAATGGGGTGGCGTTCCGTTTGCCCTATTCCTCAAACGTATCGGCGCCGATCTGAGCGCCAGCTACGTCAGCTTTCGCTGTGCTGATAATTATTATACCAGTATCGATATGGCCACTGCGATCCATCCGCAGACGATTATGGCATTAACCTACGATGGCCAGATATTACCGCGTAAATATGGTTTCCCGATGAAGTTAAGAATTCCGACCAAGCTCGGTTATAAAAACCCGAAGCATATTATGTCAATTGAAGTCACCAACCGCTACCCCGGCGGCTACTGGGAAGACCAGGGTTATAACTGGTTCGCTGGTAGTTAATTCGTGGTCGTCATCATCCGTTATTCATACAACATGAAGGAATTGCAAAATGAAAAAGATTAATACGTTACTGATGTGCTCTGCTTTACTTTTCGGTATGTCCAGCGCCTACGCTGCCGATAATATGGCTAAAGATAATATGGCCAAAGATAACATGGGCAAGATGTCTCACGACTGCACAAAAGATGGCATGAAAAAAGAGTGTATGTCTAAAGATGGCATGTCGAAGGATAAAATGAGCAAAGACAGCATGGCCAAAGATGCCATGTCGAAAGACAAGATGGGCAAAGACACGATGGGTAAACAATAACCGCGCAGCCCGACGACGAGGTCAAAGGGGTGGCCTGCCGGTTGGGCAGGTAACCCCTTTTTATCCCCTCATCCTGCCACCGCAGGATCGCCAGCAGGGGCCCTCGAAACACCGGGAAACCGCTCTCCTCCGACCTGAGCTTTAGCAATCAAAGCCGTAGCGTTACGGGATCAGAGATCTTTCAACAGCCGGTCGACGAATGCCGGAACAACCTCACTCGCCAGACCGTAGTGTTTTTCGGCAAATTCGCTGCCGACCTGGCTGGGCTCGAGATTAAGTTCCACGGTATGCGCCCCCTGCAGACGGGCTTCGTGCACGAAACCTGCCGCCGGGTAAACGTGCCCGGAAGTGCCAATGGCGATGAAGATATCGGCATCGGCCAGCGCGCTGTAAATGTCATCCATCCCCAGCGGCATCTCGCCAAACCAGACCACGTGCGGACGCAACGGCGCCGGGAACTGGCAGCAGTGGCACTTATCTTCCGCCGTGACGTCTCCGGTCCACTCCAGTACCTGTCCGCTCCACGAACAGCGCACCTTCAACAGCTCGCCGTGCATATGAATCACCCGACGGTTTCCCGCGCGTTCGTGCAGGTTATCAATGTTCTGGGTAACCAGCACAAATCGATCGCCCAGCGCCGCTTCCAGCCGCGCCAGCGCCTGATGTGCCGCATTCGGCGCTATCTCCGGGCTTTGCAGCTGCCGGCGACGGGCGTTATAAAACGCCTGCACCAGCGCAGGGTCGCGGGCGAAGCCTTCCGGCGTCGCCACATCTTCCACCCGGTGCTCCTCCCACAAACCATCGGCCGCGCGAAACGTTTTAATCCCGGACTCCGCCGAAATGCCCGCGCCGGTCAGCACCACAACCCTGGGTTTATCTGTTGTTTCCACAGCCGCCTTATCCTCTTTAAAAAAAATCCGCTGGCGCAGACGTTCACGCAAGCGACGTTTATTGCGACGAAAACGGCTCAATCGGTGTAAGCGGCGCGACAACATAGCTCCCCCTGTGGTTAATGAGTCAAATGAAGGAAGGCCGCACCGCGCATGCCTCCGGCATCGCCATGGCGCGCACGTTCAATACGCGGTACCCGGGCAACGGGAAGTAAATGTCGCGGCAGGCGTTGCGCCAGCCCTTCGCTTATGGCAGTAAAGTTAGACAATCCTCCGCCAAGCACCAGCAGATCCGGATCAACAATCGTCAGAATATTACCCAGACAGACCGCCAGCAGGTCAAGATAGCGCTCGACGTGCTCGTGCGCCCGCGCATCGCCCTGCTGCCAGAGCGCCACGATTTCGGGAGAGGTTAAGGTGTGTTGATAGAAATGTTCATAGAGCCAGGCAAAACCGCGGCCGGAGAGATAGTTTTCAATGCAGCCCAGCTGACCGCAGCCGCAGCGGGTGAGCGGGAAATCACGCCCCACGACCTCCAGCGCATCCACCGGCAGCCGGATATGGCCAAATTCACCGGTAATATAGCTATGTCCGGTAATCGATTTACCGTTGAGGACCAGGCCGCCGCCCACCCCGGTGCCGAGAATCAGCCCCATCACCAGCGGGTATTGCGTAAATTCATCGTCCCAGGCTTCGGAGAGAGCAAAGCAGTTGGCGTCGTTATCCAGACGGACTTCACGCCCGAGCCGGGCGCTCAGATCGCTGCGCAGCGACTGGCCGCTGGCAGCCGGGACGTTGGCGGCATACAGCGTGCCGTCCGCGGTTTCCGGCATCCCCGGAATACCAATCCCTACCGTCCCCTGACAGTCAAAGCGGCTGTCAGCTTCACGGACCAGCGCCTCTACCGCCTGTAGAAAGTCGGCATAACTCTCCTTCGGCGTGGCAACGCGTTTTTCCCACTGCAATCGCCGCGCTTTATCAAACACGCCCAGCGCTATTTTGCTGCCGCCAATATCAAATCCGTAGTACATAGCCATTCCTCTTTACTGACCGAAAAGGTCAGGACGTAAAGAGTGGATAACAGAGATTCTTGTAGGTCCGCGCAAACGAAGCGCCACCGGGCGCAATGTCAGGTGGCAGCTTCTCCTTACCCGACCTACCGGTTCATCCCCCGCAATCCACTGAATTACTGGCCACTCAGCACCCTCGCCGGGTCAATGCGGCTGGCGCGGCGGGCGGGATACCAGCTGGCCAGCAAACTCAGCAACAGTGCCGTCACCAGCACATAAATAACATCCAGCCAGTGCAGTTCAGACGGCAGGAAGTCAATAAAATAGATGTCGCCGGACAAGAATTTGTGCCCGATCAGGTATTCAAGGCCGTTGATGATGGACGTCAGATTTAGCGCACAAATGACGCCGATCGCCACACCAATCAGGCTCCCGACCGAACCGGCAAGCAAACCATACCAGACAAAAATGGCGCGGATCAGGCCATCTTTCGCCCCGAGCGTACGCAGTACCGCAATATCGCTGCTTTTATCTTTCACCGCCATCACCAGGGTGGAAACGATGTTAAAGCAGGCCACGCCGATCACCAGCACCATCGCGAGGTACATAATGGCGCGGATCATCTGAATATCACGATACATATAACCGTAGGTTCCGATCCAGCTCTTGATGTAAACGTAGCTGTTGGTCACTTCGCCGGCATCACGCACCAGCGTATTGGCGTGGAACACATCGGTGACTTTAATCGCAATCCCGGTCACGCTGCCAGCCATATCCAGATACTGTTGGGCATCGCTCATCGGGATCATCGCAAAACTGTGATCGAGCTGGCCGCTGAGCTGCAAAATCCCGGTCACATGCAGCCTGACGCGTTTCGGCTGCAGGAGCTGATGCTCGGAATCAGAGTTGGGGATCATGATGGAAACCCAGTCGCCCTGCTTCACGTGCAGCGCATCCGCCACCCCTTTACCGAGAATGACCTGCTGTTCGCCGGCTTTAAAATTAGCCCACGCGTTATTCTGGACAAACTGAGGCAGCGAACTCAGGCGGCTTTCCTGCTGCGGATCGACACCCTTGACCTGAATGGCGCGCATGTTGCTACCGCTCTCCACCAGCCCGGTGAAATTAATGTACGGCGCCGCGGCAACGATCCCTTTAACTTTTTCCACCTTCGCCAGCGCGTCGTTCCAGTTGGTCCACGGCTGCTTCACCGGCTCGATTTCGCCATGCGGAACCACCGCCAGAATGCGGTTGTTCAGCTCACGTTCAAAACCGTTCATTGCGCTGAGGCCGACGATCAATACCGCCACCCCGAGCGCAATCCCGATGGTTGAAATCACCGAAATCAGCGACACCATGCCGCCACGTCGCCGTCCGCGGCTAAAACGCAGGGCAATCAATAACGATAACGGAGAAGTCATTACCTGGCCCCCATCAGGGTCAGTTCCGCGTCCAGATGGCCATCACGCATCTCCAGCTGGCGGTTCATCCGTTTGGCCAGTTGCAGGTCGTGGGTCACCACCAGAAAAGCGGTGCGCTGGGCAACGTTCAGTTCCCCCAGCAGCTGAAAAATACTGTCGGCATTGCGGGCATCGAGGTTACCGGTCGGTTCATCCGCCAGCACCAGCCGGGGCTTGTTGACCAGCGCCCGGGCAATCGCCACCCGCTGGCGCTCGCCGCCGGAAAGCTCTGACGGGCGGTGGTTGCTGCGGTGTTCCAGCCCCACGGCATGCAGCATCGCCTTAGCCTGACGTTCAATATCCGCTGCTTTCTGTTTGCCAATCAGCAGCGGCATTGCCACGTTTTCGAGGGCGGTGAAATCCGGCAACAGGTGGTGGAACTGGTAGATAAAGCCCAGCTCACGGTTACGCAGGTCGGCTCGCGCGGCTGCGGAGAGCCGGTTCATCGACTGCCCGGAGAAAATCACATCGCCGGAGGTCGGCGTATCCAGCCCGCCGAGCAGATGGAGCAGCGTACTCTTCCCGGAACCCGAGGTACCGACAATCGCCATCATCTCCCCTTCCTCAATGCTGAAGCTGACATTGTGCAACACGTCGGTTTGCACACTGCCTTCCTGATAGCGTTTGCACAGATTGTCGCATTGCAGCAGGATCTTATTCATAACGTAAAGCCTCAGCGGGTTGAGTGGCGGCAGCGCGCCAGGAAGGATACAACGTAGATAACAATGCCAGCACCATGGCCACCAGTACGATAATCGTCACCTGGAAAGGCTCGATTGCGACCGGCAGCGCAGCGCCGTCAAGGAACGCGCCGATAATCGGCATTAAATTATTTAACTGGCTGGCGAGCAGTACGCCGAGTGCGGCGCCAAGCAAGGCTCCGACGATCCCGGCGCTGGCCCCCTGGACCATAAAGACCAGCATAATCTGTCGCGGGGTCAGCCCCAGGGTTTGCAAAATCGCCACCTCGCCCTGTTTTTCCATGACCATCATCCCCAGCGAGGTAATGATATTAAACGCCGCGACGGCCACGATCAGGCTCAGCAGCAGGCCCATCATATTTTTTTCCATGCGCACGGCCTGGAACAGCTCGCCTTTCCGCTCGCGCCAGTCCTGCCACTTCGTTCCCTGCGGCAGCGTCTGCTGGCTGAGAGTATCCACCTGTAAAGGCTGGCTCAGCCACAGACGCCAACCGGTAATGTTGCCCAGCGGGTAGCGCATCAGGCGCGAGGCATCGTCGATATTGGTCAACATCTGATAGCCGTCCACTTCACTGTTGGCGGCAAAGGTGCCGATCACGTTAAACAGGCGTTGGCTGGGCACCCGTCCCATTGGCGTGAACTGACTGGCTGAGGGCACCATGACGCGAATCTGGTCGCCGCGGTTAACCCCCAGTTGACCGGCCAGCTGTTCGCCAAGAATGACGTTATATTTGCCGGCCTGAAGATCGCTTTGCTTCACGTTAACGAGATAGGGAGTGAGCGGATCGTTTTGCGTCGGGTCGATACCCAGCATCACGCCAACTGCGACGCTGCGGGCGCTTTGCAGCACCACATCGCCGGTCGTTAATGGCGCTATGCGCGTGACGCCCTGTAACTTGATGGCGCTTTCCGGCAGCTGCTGAGGGTTCACCGAGCCCTGCTGTGCGCTAATCATGGCCTGCGGCATCAGCCCCAGGATGTTGTTCTGCAGCTCGCGCTCGAAGCCGTTCATGACCGAAAGCACGGTCACCAGTGCCATCACGCCAAGCGTAATGCCGATGGTGGATAGCCAGGAGACGAAACGACCGAAGCGGTCGGCTGCGCGCCCGCGCATGTAGCGAAGGCCGATAAAGAGTGCGGCAGGTTGGTACATGTAATCCATCTGGTTGCTGATAGCCGATGCACGAGTATATATGGCATAGCACAACGCGTAAATCACTGAAACGGTAAGTTTTTGTCGCGTAATAAGAAAAAAGTAAAGATAAATCAAATGGATATTTGATTAGTCAGCGCTTATCTATCAGAATCTTTCACCGTAGCGGCCCCTCTTACCGTCAATCAGGTTGGCGAATACGAGTCAATCGCGGATAATCATCAACATTGAATATTAGCGATTTGCCCTTATATACCGGTCATACTGCAAGCTGCATGTGCATTGGCGACGCTGGTTTACCCGAATCACTTACCTGCGTAAGCTCATCGGGCAGCAATCGGCAAAATGAGGGACCTCTTTGTCCCTTGCCAGAGGCATCGTCGACTGTTCAGGTTCGTTTCTGACGAATTTGTCGCTCACTTGCCGCGTAACCTGGCCTATGGCCTTGCCCCTTCGGGGTCAGTGCAAGCGCTGTTCAACAATGCCTGAGGTGTTTTTGAGCAGCAATTCGAATATTTAGGGTACACATATAGAGCGAATCAAGAAGGGATCCTGATAACAGCTATGCCTCAACAATACCGATACACACTGCCGGTCAAGCCCGGCGAACAGCGGCACCTCGGTGAATTAACCGGCGCGGCTTGTGCCACGTTGGTTGCGGAAATGGCCGAGCGCCACGGTGGGCCGGTTATCCTCGTCGCCCCCGATATGCAAAATGCCCTGCGCCTGAACGATGAAGTTCGCCAGTTTACCGACAGCATGGTGACAGGCCTGGCAGACTGGGAAACGCTACCTTACGATAGCTTCTCGCCGCATCAGGACATTATCTCTTCCCGCCTCGCCACGCTCTATCAATTACCCACCATGCAGCGCGGTGTACTGATCGTGCCGGTCAGCACCCTCATGCAGCGCGTCTGTCCGCATAATTTCCTCCACGGACATGCGCTGGTGATGAAAAAAGGCCAGCGTCTGTCGCGTGATGCCCTGCGCTCTCAGCTGGACAGCGCCGGCTATCGCCATGTGGATCAGGTGATGGAGCACGGGGAGTATGCCACCCGCGGCGCCCTGCTTGACCTGTTCCCGATGGGGAGCGAGCAACCCTATCGCCTCGACTTCTTCGATGATGAAATCGACAGCCTGCGCCTGTTCGACGTCGACAGCCAGCGTACGCTGGAAGAGGTGGCCGCCATTAATCTGCTGCCCGCCCATGAGTTCCCGACCGATCAGGCGGCGATTGAGCTGTTTCGTAGCCAGTGGCGCGATCGCTTTGAGGTCAAACGCGACGCCGAACATATCTATCAGCAGGTCAGTAAAGGGACATTACCGACCGGTATCGAATACTGGCAGCCGCTGTTTTTCAGTGAGCCTCTGCCGCCGCTGTTCAGCTACTTCCCGGCGAACGCCCTGATCGTGAATACCGGCGATCTGGAAGCCAGCGCCGGGCGTTTTCAAAACGAAACCCGCGCCCGCTTCGAAAGCCGCGGCGTCGACCCGATGCGTCCGCTGCTGCCGCCGGAACAGCTCTGGCTGCGGATTGACGAACTGTTCAGCGAGCTGAAAAAATGGCCGCGCATTCAGTTAAAAACGGAACGTCTGGCCGAGAAAGCCGCCAACATTAACCTCGGTTATCAGAAGCTGCCGGACCTCTCTGTACAGGCGCAGAACAAAGCGCCGCTGGACAATCTGCGCCGTTTCCTTGAAGCCTTTACCGGCCCGGTCATATTCTCGGTTGAGAGCGAAGGTCGCCGGGAAGCGCTGGGCGAAGTGCTGGCGCGCATCAAAATTGCGCCAAAACATATTCTGCGGCTGGAAGAAGCCACCGGCAACGGCCGCTATTTGATGATTGGCGCCGCCGAACATGGGTTTATCGATAGCCAGCGTGATCTGGCACTGATTTGCGAAAGCGACCTGTTGGGCGAGCGCGTGGCGCGCCGTCGCCAGGATTCACGCCGCACTATTAACCCCGACACCTTAATCCGTAACCTGGCGGAACTGCATATCGGCCAGCCGGTAGTGCACCTGGAGCATGGCGTTGGCCGTTACGCCGGTATGACCACGCTGGAAGCCGGCGGCATCAAAGGGGAATACCTGATGCTGACCTACGCCAACGAGGCCAAACTGTACGTACCGGTGTCATCCTTGCATCTGATTAGCCGCTACGCCGGCGGCGCAGAAGAGAGCGCGCCGTTGCATAAACTCGGCGGCGATGCCTGGGCGCGCGCGCGGCAGAAAGCGGCAGAAAAAGTGCGCGATGTGGCGGCAGAACTGCTCGATATTTACGCCCAGCGCGCGGCGAAATCGGGCTTTGCCTTTAAGCACGATCGCGAACAGTACCAGCTGTTCTGCGACGGTTTCCCCTTTGAAACCACCCCGGATCAGGCGCAGGCAATTAATGCCGTTCTCAGCGACATGTGTCAGCCGCTGGCCATGGACCGCCTGGTCTGCGGCGACGTCGGCTTCGGTAAAACCGAAGTGGCAATGCGTGCCGCCTTCCTGGCAGTGGAGAACCACAAACAGGTCGCGGTCCTGGTGCCGACCACCCTGCTCGCGCAGCAGCACTTCGATAACTTCTGCGACCGCTTTGCCAACTGGCCGGTACGTATTGAAATGCTGTCGCGCTTTCGCAGCGCGAAAGAGCAGGCGCAGATTCTTGAACAGGCCGCCGAAGGTAAAATCGATATTCTTATCGGCACGCATAAGCTGCTGCAAAGTGAAGTCAAACTGCGTGACCTTGGGCTGCTGATCGTCGATGAAGAGCATCGCTTCGGGGTTCGCCACAAAGAGCGAATCAAGGCGATGCGTGCCGATGTCGATATTCTGACGCTGACCGCCACGCCGATTCCACGAACGCTGAACATGGCGATGAGCGGAATGCGGGATCTGTCCATTATTGCCACCCCGCCCGCCCGCCGTCTGGCGGTGAAAACTTTCGTCCGGGAGTATGACTCGCTGGTGGTTCGCGAGGCGATTCTGCGTGAAGTGCTGCGCGGCGGCCAGGTCTACTACCTCTATAACGACGTGGAGAATATCCAGAAAGCGGCGGATCGGCTGGCGGAGCTGGTGCCGGAGGCTCGTATTGCCATCGGTCACGGGCAGATGCGCGAGCGCGAGCTGGAACGGGTGATGAATGATTTCCACCATCAGCGCTTTAACGTACTGGTCTGTACCACCATCATTGAGACCGGGATCGATATCCCGACCGCCAATACCATTATCATCGAGCGCGCGGACCATTTCGGTCTGGCTCAGCTGCACCAGCTGCGCGGACGCGTCGGCCGTTCGCATCATCAGGCCTATGCCTGGCTGCTGACGCCGCACCCGAAAGCAATGACCACCGATGCGCAAAAGCGTCTGGAAGCCATCGCCTCGCTGGAGGATCTCGGCGCCGGTTTCGCGCTGGCCACGCATGACCTGGAAATCCGCGGCGCCGGCGAGTTGCTGGGCGAAGATCAGAGCGGGCAGATGACCACCATCGGTTTTTCGCTCTATATGGAGCTTCTGGAGAATGCTGTCGATGCGCTGAAAGCCGGACGCGAACCTTCGCTTGAGGATCTGACCAGCCAGCAGACTGAAGTTGAGCTGCGTATGCCTTCACTGTTGCCGGACGACTTTATTCCTGATGTGAATACCCGACTCTCGTTCTACAAGCGGATTGCCAGCGCCAGGAATGAGCACGACCTGGAAGAGATTAAAGTCGAACTGATTGACCGCTTTGGCCCGCTACCGGATGCGGCGAGAAACCTGCTGGATATCGCCCGCCTGCGTCAACAGGCGCAGAAGCTGGGTATCCGTAAGCTGGAGGGCAATGAGAAAGGCGGCGTGATTGAGTTCAATGAAAAGAACAACGTCAACCCGGTGTGGCTGATTGGCCTGCTGCAAAAACAGCCTCAGCACTTCCGCCTGGATGGCCCGACGCGGCTGAAGTTCATGCAGGAACTCGGCGAGCGTAAAACGCGGATGGAGTGGGTTCGCCAGTTTATGCGTCAGTTAGAAGAGAACGCGACCGCTTAATCGCAGCGCGGAGGCGGTGCCCGTCACCGTCTTTCGCGCCTTTTTCTTCCTTCACGGTCACACCCGGTAAACTTTACAAACATTTTGCAATTCACCAGGGTTTCCCCACAGAGACCCGCGCGATAATCCCCGTCTGTTTCCTCATAAAAAATAACCACTTATTTATTATGGCTACTTTCGTATCGCGTTTTTCACTGTGGCTGGCAATGGCGGCCGTTGCTGGCGTCCTGGCCCTCCCTGCCCGCGCCAATACCTGGCCCTTACCGCCTTCAGGTAGCCGCCTCGTCGGGCAAAATCAGTTTCACGTCGTCCAGAATGACGGCGGTTCGCTGGAGGCTATCGCCAAAAAATACAACGTGGGCTTTCTGGCATTGCTTCAGGCAAATCCCGGCGTCGATCCTTACGTTCCGCGTGCCGGCAGCGTACTGACCATTCCGCTGCAGACCCTACTGCCGGAAGCGCCGCGCGAAGGGCTGGTGATCAACCTCGCCGAGCTTCGCCTCTACTACTACCCGCCGGGGAAAAATGAGGTCACCGTCTACCCTATTGGTATCGGCCAGTTGGGAGGGGATACTCTTACTCCGACGATGATCACCACCGTCTCCGACAAGCGCGCAAATCCAACCTGGACGCCGACGGCGAATATTCGCGCACGGTATAAAGCGATGGGAATAGAACTCCCGGGCGTGGTACCTGCCGGGCCGGATAACCCGATGGGGCACCATGCTATCCGCCTTGCGGCCTACGGCGGCGTCTATCTGCTGCACGGCACGAATGCCGATTTTGGCATCGGAATGCGCGTAAGCTCCGGCTGTATCCGCCTGCGCGATGACGACATCAAAACCCTGTTTAACCTCGTTACCCCAGGGACGAAAGTCAATATTATCAACACGCCAGTAAAAGTCTCCGTGGAGCCTGACGGCAGACGTCTGGTGGAAATCCATCAGCCGCTGTCCAAACACTTAAATGACGATCCGCAGACGCTGCCGATAGTCCTGAATAGCGAGATGTCGGCGTTTAAGCAGGCCGCGCAGACCGACCAGACGGTGATGGATCGTGCGATGGCGCTGCGTTCGGGTATGCCGATTGACGTTACCCGTCATCACAATGCTGGCGAACAGTCATTGTAAGTGCTTAGACAGAAATAAAAAAACCGCCCCGGGGGGCGGTTTTTTTATGGGATAACAAACGGGGTAAAACGATAGTGCAACGCTTCGCGGTTTCATAAAGGGGTGAAAACCGCGTCACGTAAGTGGCATAACAGGGAACAACTTACTGCTCGCGGCCTGATAAAGGGGTCAGGGGTCGCGTTTTGTCAGTGGCATGACAGGGGTAAAACGAAACTTATTTGTAGATAACCGCAGTGCCATGCAAGGTGTTTGGACCCGTTACTGAGGTGATACGGAAAGAGGTGGCGCCCATTTCTTCCGCTTTCTGCGCCAGCTGGTCTTCCAGCGAGCCCAGGTTTGTCCCGGCGGAGGCAGAAACGGTACCGATTTTGTGTTGGCCGGCAGGTGTGGACTGCACTTCAACAGCCGCGAAGCTGGCGAAAGAAAGAGAGCTCAGCACGGCGGCAAGCGTCAGCGTTTTGATGTTTTTCATGATTATTATACCTATGCAGATGATTTTTTTAGTAGGGTCGTAAGAATTAACTTAACGATCGATAGGTAAATAATAATGTGACCTATATCACACGTCAATGAATTTTTATAACGATCGTTTATTTATTTATAAACAACTTAAAATTCATACATATATGAATTATTTATTTTTGCGGGTTCAGCGCTGGAAGGTTGTAAGGTTTATTTTTATAATGCCTCTTCAACAAACCAACATAGGTACAGCGGCATCATGACAACTGACGTTCAAAGTTGCACAAAAAAAAGCCGTGGCCGACCCAAAGTGTTCGACAAGGAAGCGGCGCTGGATAAGGCTATGGCACTTTTCTGGCAGCACGGCTACGAGGCAACTTCTCTTGCCGATCTGGTGGAGGCGACCGGGGCAAAAGCACCGACGCTGTACGCTGAGTTCGTCAACAAGGAAGGGTTATTTCGCGCGGTTCTGGATCGCTATATTTCACGTTTTGCCGCCAGACACGAAGCGCTGTTGTTTGCCGAAGAAAAATCAGTTGATCAGGCGCTGCGAGACTATTTCACCGCCATTGCCACCTGCTTTACCAGTAAAGACACGCCGGCAGGCTGTTTTATGATCAATACGTCCGCGGCGCTGGCGGCATCATCTACCGCGATCGCCAATACCATTAAGTCGCGGCACGCGATGCAGGAACAAACGCTGACCCAGTTCCTCCAGCAGCGGCAGCTGCGCGGCGAACTGCCGCAAAACGGCGATGTGCGACAGCTGGCGCAGTTCTTAAACTGCGTGTTGCAAGGGATGTCCATCAGCGCACGCGAAGGGGCTGATTTCACCAGGCTGATGCAAATCGCCGATACCACCCTGCGGCTGTGGCCGCAAATCCTCCAGCACTAATCTGCGCTTCCCCGGTGACAATCGCCACCGGGTTTTCCCCTGTCTTTCCTGATTAACCCCAGTTTTACTCATGTTTTCACACTGTTACGTATCAATTTTGTTGTAAATGATATTGATAACAATAATCACTACGTGCAAAATCCGCTTTTAAGCTTTTCTGCTTATTTCCATCTGTAACAACCGATGCGCCCGCATCGAACACTAAAAACAACATGACTGCAGTTAACTCATAAAAGGAATGCGTATGAACAAGCGTCTCTGGGTGCTTAACCCACTGCTGCTGGCCACCGCCCTGCCCGCCTTTGCCGCGCAGGCGGAAGAAGAAAACATTATCGTTAGCGCCAACCGAACTCACCGCACCGTCGCCGAAATGGCGCAAACCACGTGGGTTATCGAAGGTCAGGAGATAGAACAACAGGTTCAGGGAGGAAAGGAGTTCAAAGACGTCCTGGCCCAGTTGATTCCCGGAATTGATGTCAGCAGCCAGGGACGAACCAACTACGGAATGAACATGCGTGGACGGGCCATCGTGGTGCTGATCGACGGCGTTCGCCTCAACTCTTCCCGTACCGACAGCCGTCAGCTCGACGCTATCGACCCGTTCAACATTGAGCATATTGAAGTCATCTCCGGCGCCACTTCGCTGTATGGCGGCGGCAGTACCGGCGGCCTGATCAATATCGTGACCAAAAAAGGGCAGCAGGAACGCCAGGTGGATCTGGAATTAGGCGGCAAAAGCGGATTTGCCAACAGCAACGATCACGACGAACGCGTGGCGGCGGCGGTCAGCGGCGGCACCGACCATGCTTCCGGACGGTTATCGGTGGCTTATCAGCGCTTTGGCGGCTGGTATGATGGCAATAACGATGCGCTGGTCCTCGATAATACGCAGACCGGCCTGCAGCACTCGGATCGCCTCGATGTCATGGGCACCGGCACCATCAACATCGACGATAACCGTCAGCTGCAGCTGGTGACGCAATACTATAAAAGCCAGGGCGATGATTACGGCCTGTATCTCGGCAAAAACATGTCGGCCGTCACCGGTGAGGGCAAAGCCTATACCACCGACGGGCTTAATTCCGACCGCGTTCCTGGTACCGAACGGCATCTGATTAGCCTGCAATACTCCGATGCCGATTTCTATGGCCAGAATCTGGTCAGCCAGATCTATTATCGCGACGAGTCGCTGACCTTTTACCCCTTCCCGACGCTCACCAAAGGTCAGGTCAGCAGCTTCTCCTCATCTAAACAGGATACCGATCAGTACGGTGCGAAAATTACCCTCAACAGCCAACCGCTTGACGGCTGGGATCTGACCTGGGGGCTGGATGCCGATCATGAGACCTTTAATGCCAACCAGATGTTCTTCGATCTGAACACTTCGATGGCGTCAGGCGGCCTGCACAACGAGTCAATCTACACGACAGGACGCTACCCGGGCTATAGCATTACAAACCTGGCGCCGTTCCTGCAGAGTAGTTATGACCTGAATGATATTTTCACCCTGAGCGGCGGCGTGCGCTATCAATGGACGGAAAACCGGGTTGATGATTTTGTCGGCTACGCCCAGCAGCAGGATGTCGCCAGCGGCAAAGTGAACTCGGCCGATGCCATCCCGGGCGGTAAAACGGATTATGATAACTTCCTGTTTAACGCCGGTATTGTCGCCCACCTCACCGACCGCCAGCAGACCTGGTTTAACTTCTCGCAGGGCGTCGAGCTGCCGGACCCGGGTAAATACTATGGTATCGGCAAATACGGCGCGGCGGTCAACGGCAACTATCCCCTGCTGTCGAGCGTCAACGTGGGTGATTCGCCGCTGCAGGGGATCAAAGTCAACTCCTACGAACTGGGCTGGCGTTACACCGGCGATAACCTGCGCACGCAGCTGGCGGCATACTACTCCACCTCGGACAAAACCATTGTCGTTAACCGCACCGATATGACGATCGACGTCCAGTCCGACAAGCGGCGTATTTACGGCGTGGAAGGGGCCGTCGATTACTTCTTCCCGGATAGCGACTGGAGCACAGGTGCGAACTTCAACGTGCTGAAATCTCAGGTGAAGAGTGACGGTAGCTGGCAGAAATGGGATGTGACTCTCGCTTCGCCATCTAAAGCCACCGCCTGGGTCGGCTGGGCGCCGGATCCGTGGTCGCTGCGCGTGCAAACCCAGCAGGTATTCGACCTGAGCGATGCCAGCGGTAATAAGCTCGACGGCTATAATACCGTAGACTTTATCGGCAGCTATGCGCTCCCGGTGGGCAAACTGACCTTCAGCATCGAGAACCTGCTGAACGAAGACTATGTCACCATCTGGGGACAGCGCGCCCCGCTGCTCTACAGCCCGACCTACGGCAGCAGTTCACTGTATGAATACAAAGGTCGCGGCCGTACCTTTGGCCTGAACTACGCCGTCAGCTTCTGATAAAAAAAGCCCCTCAGCCTGAGTGCAGGAGGGGCAAATAACAGTCACGTCTTTTTTACGCTTTGTTGTTGAGGACCAGCTGGCCGTTACTGTCCAGCGGAATCTGCGTCCCGGGATCGTGTTCCATGCGGATTTTTCCCTGCTGTTCGCCAATTTTGTAGGTCACATCGTAGCCCAGCATTTTATCCGACTTGTCGTACACCGTTTTACAGCGCTGCTGCGTGGTGGTGTAGGTATCCCCTTCCTGCATCGAACCCTGAATCTGGTTACCGGCGTAACCGCCGCCCAGAGCGCCCACGACGGTCGCCACGCTGCGACCACGACCGCCGCCAAACTGATGGCCGATGACCCCGCCGGCAACGGCGCCAAGGACGGAGCCGGCGATGCGGTTTTCATCCTGCACCGGACGACGATGGGTCACGGTGACGTTACGGCATTCCTGACGCGGAGTTTTCACGGTCTCTTTTATCGGTGTACTGGACACCACTTGCGCATATTGCGGGCCACGATCTAAGACGTTAAGACCAGCGACAGCTGCAACACCCAGCGCGGCAGCCACGCCAATCCCTATACCCGCCAACATTGATTTATTCACGGGGTATCCTCCCTTGTTGCTGATAGAAACAATTTTGCTATCGACCCGGGGACCTTGCAAATGAGAAAGCGGATGAAAAATGCGGGGAAAAGCGGCAAACGGAGTGGATTCAGAGGAATCCGAGATGTTATGCGCGAAATGGCAGACAGAAATTCTGTCATTGAGCCGGCAAGGAGATTACCGGCTCAACGTTCACCTTGTTACCATCCCAAACGGGCCTGGCGGCACAATCCGGGAACGAGGCAAACAGACTATCAGTGCAGCTTCAGACGGGGACGAATGATGCGGTTGATGCGCCCTACCAGCATCATCAGACCGGTCTTGCAGTAGCCGTGCAGCGCAATCTGGTGCATACGGTACAGAGAGATATACACGAAACGCGCAATACGTCCTTCGACCATCATGGAACCGCGCATCAGGTTGCCCATCAGGCTCCCCACGGTCGAGTAGTTGGAGAGCGAAACCAGCGAACCGTGATCTTTATAGACGTAGGGCTTCAGCGGCTTGTCTTTCATCTGCGCCAGAATATTATTCAATGCGCAGGTCGCCATCTGGTGAGCCGCCTGGGCGCGCGGTGGCACAAATCCACCTTCCGGACGCGCGCAGGATGCGCAGTCGCCGATCGCATAAATATCCGGGTCGAGCGTCGTTTGCAGCGTTGGCTGAACCACCAGTTGGTTAATACGGTTGGTTTCCAGACCGCCGATCTCTTTCATAAAGTCCGGCGCTTTGATCCCCGCCGCCCAGACCATCAGGTCGGCATTAATGAACTCGCCGTCTTTGGTATGCAGACCGTTGGCATCGGCGCTGGTCACCATGGTTTTCGTCAGGACGCGTACACCAAGCTTTGTCAGTTCATTGTGAGCGGCGCTGGAAATACGCGGCGGCAGCGCAGGAAGAATACGCTCACCCGCTTCAACCAGAGTCACGTTCAATGCCTCGTTAGTCAGCCCTTTGTAACCGTAGCTGTGCAGTTGCTTCACCGCGTTGTGCAGCTCAGCGGAGAGCTCAACGCCGGTAGCCCCGCCGCCCACGATCGCGATATTGACTTTGCCGTTGGCGCCGAGGTTAGCCGAGTATTTCAGAAACAGGTTCAGCATTTCCTGATGGAAACGGCGTGCCTGGTGCGGGTTATCAAGGAAAATACAGTTCTCTTTGACGCCCGGAGTATTAAAGTCGTTAGAGGTACTGCCCAGCGCCATCACCAGCGTGTCGTACGGCAGCTTACGCTCGGCGACCAGCAGCTCGCCCTTCTCGTCACGCAGCTCGGACAGCGTAATGGTTTTCGCTTCACGGTTAATATCCGCCACTGACCCCAGCTGGAACTGGAAACCGTGGTTGCGGGCGTGGGCCAGATAGCTCAGCGCATCGACGCCTTCATCAAGCGAACCGGTCGCCACTTCATGCAGCAACGGCTTCCACAGATGGCTATGATTACGATCCACCAGCGTGATTTTCGCTTTTTTGCTACGCCCCAGCTTTCTCCCCAGCTGAGTCGCCAGTTCCAGTCCACCGGCACCGCCACCTACGATTACGATTTTTTTCAATGGTGTAGTCACGAGACCCCCTAAAAATATTAACCAATTGTTAATTAAAAGTTATATAAATAGCTCTTATTTAACAACAAGTTACAGCAGTGAAACCATTCAGCGAAATTGAGAATACCATGAACGGGTCATTGGTCATACCAAAATTGATATGCATCAAGTTTTACCGCCTGTTTTTTAACCATGCCATCACTGGCGCCATAAAAAAAGCCCGCCGTATTCACATACGGCGGGCCGGAGTCCAGGAGCGGTTCAGCCTAGCGTCTTAAAGGCTTTTATCCGCTGCAGATGGGGGGAGATGTTTTTGAATTTGTGGGTCTGCTCATTATCCCAGATGATTTCATAGTAGTGATGCAGCAGGTCAGCGGAACGCTGGCTGTCCAGCGCTTCGTCCTGGCGGGAGAGTATCACCAGACAACGATCGCGGTTTTTCTCGCGGAAGTTGTTGACGCACTTGGTCCCGATATCAGCATACTCTTCAGGCCTGTCGATCTTACCTTCCATGTTTTCTGCGGGAAACAGATTGGGGTTAAAAATGGCCTGACGCACATCGCAAAGGAAACCGATCCGTTCCGCCCAATAGCCGCCCAGACCGACGCCGCAAATCAGCGGCCGATCGTCAGTATTAAGCTGCAGCATTTTATCGACTTCTTTTAACAAGTGCTGCATATCATGTTTTGGGTGCCGCGTGCTGTAGCTTATCAGACGCACATCGGGATCGATAAACTGCAGCTGCAGCACTTTCTCATGGTTTCCGGGACTGTTTGAGTCAAAACCGTGTAAATAGATAATCATCGCATCCTCACCAGACTTCAGGTCAATTACGCAGACTTCGCCTCTTGCCAACGCGCGTGGAGCTGCTCCAGCTGCGCATTAACCGTCTTCCAACGGGCAGAATCCCTTAACTCCTGACGGGTAAATGAACCTTTATGATACAATTTCGTAACACGCTCTGCTTTGATCGGCGACAGGTTATCCAGCACGCTGACCGCACCCTTACGATTATTGCAGACCAGGATCATATCGCAACCTGCATCCAGCGATGCCTGCCCACGTTCGGCATAACTGCCCATGATCGCCGCCCCTTCCATCGACAGATCGTCAGAGAAAATGACCCCGTCGAAACCCAGCTCACCGCGCAGCACCGTCTTCAGCCAGTGCGCTGAACCACTGGCCGGGCGCGGATCCACATCGCTGTAGATAACGTGGGCAGGCATAATGGCATCGAGACGATTTTCCGCCACCAGGGTGCGGAAAACCGCCATATCCCGGGCCCGAATCTCAGCTTCAGCGCGCGGATCTCGCGGCGTCTCTTTATGCGAATCCGCGGTCACAGCACCGTGTCCCGGGAAGTGTTTCCCGGTGGTTTTCATCCCCGCCTCGTGCATACCGTCGATAAAGCGGCGGGCGATGGCCAGCGCTTTATCCGGATCGTCATGATAAGCGCGTTCACCGATCGCGGCACTGATGTGGCCGACATCAAGAACCGGCGCAAAGCTGATATCGATATCCATCGCGATCATCTCGCTGGCCATCAGCCAACCGGCCTGAGCCGCCAGCGCACCGCCCTCTTCCATCCCCAGCAGCGCCGCAAAAGATTGCGCGGCCGGCAGTCGGGTAAACCCCTCGCGAAAGCGCTGTACGCGCCCGCCTTCCTGATCGACGGCCACCACCAGATGATTGCGCGAAGCCTCGCGGATCTGGCGCACCAGTTCCCGCAGTTGGGCCGGATCGTGATAGTTGCGGGTGAATAAAATCAGCCCGCCCACCAGCGGATGGGCGAGAATCTCACGCTCTTCCGCATCCAGTTCAAACCCTTCGACATCCAACATTACCGGACCCACACTGACCTCTCTTATCCTTTTCATTCTTTGTCTAACTGACACCATGTTTCATCTGCCAGCGTGATAAATTGCCGGTCGCCGGTCTGCTGCCAGCGGCGTTCATACCAGCCCGCCATCAGCAATATGACCCAAGGACGCCAGCGTTGTACCTGCCGCCACAGCAGCCGCTCATCAATACGCGCCAGCCGGGCATATGCGGTGACCAGCTGGCGATGCGCCGCCGGCGCAATCCACACCGCGGCCAGCTCCAGCGCAATGTCGCCATCGCCCGCATATTCCCAGTCGATCAACCGCAGCCCCGCTTTCGTATGGACAATATTGCCGGCATGCACATCCATATGTAACGGCGCCAGCCGCAGAGGACGAGGCTCGCCGCGCTGCAACAAACGTTTATGCCAACGCAGCCACAGCGGCGTACGCCGCGCAGGATCACAGGCCAGCCAGTAGCGTTCAAGCAGCGGCGCCAGCGCCACATACCAGCCCAGACGCGACTGCCGGTGCAGATGATACAATAACCCTGCCAGCTGCGGGCACTCCGGAAGCGTGCTTTTCATCTCGCCATCGCAATATTCCGCCACCAGCCAGCCCGGCGAATAAAAAAGTGGCGCGGGGACGACGGTCTTCGGCAGGCGAGACAGGGTGCGGTACTGGCGGAGGAAATCACGAGCGGGAGCGTCGGGGTCGTGCGGCTGGCGCAGGACCAGCCGCCGGACGCCGTCGCTGATAATACAGCTGCCGCCGCTCAGGCCATTCTGGCCCAGGCCAGCGACAGGTGAATAGCGGGGGAAAAAGCGCGACAACACCTCATCGCGCGTCAGTTTACTGTTGCTGAACGGCACCTTTACCTGACCAAATAATCTCGCCAGTCTGCACCAGCATCAGCTGCATTTTCAGCTCAGGTGAATTGACGTTGCCGGTCGCATTCGAGTACAGCACGTACTGAGCTCCCACGGTACGGGCAATCCCCATCGCTTTGCTGCGGCTGCCGAGACTATCCTGAGGGGATAAACCCAGCTGCTGTTTTGCCACTCCCAGCTGCTGGGCAGACACCAGCGTAAATTTGCCATTGCCGCTCAGGGCATTGCGCAACGCCGTCGTCGCCTCTCCGGCGTTCAGCGTGCCGTTGGTGCGGTTATTCACACTGTCGACCAGCAGAATACTGCCCGCATTGACGCCGCCCGCCTGCAGCATTTGCCCCACCATCGGCTGTACCGCCGCATTCCAGTCATAATGACGCACGCGCGGCGCTGGCTGTGCCGGCTGCTGCTCGTGTTCAATCGGCCCTGGCTGCTCCGGAATAGTCGGAACCGTAGGTACGGTTGGCACCGTCGGCTGCGGCTGCGCGGGCTGGGTTGGCTTCGGCTGCGCCTCCTCAACGGGAGCGGGCTCCTGACGTTGCCCCACGCACCCGGCAAGGAATATCGCCAGTGCCGTGATTAACGCGTAGCGACACATTTTAATCATTACAATTACCCCTTACAGATAAAGATACAGGCGGGCCTTATGTGCCCCCAAAATATTTGCGCTACCGTACAAGGTGACAGAAGAGTGCGCAGGCACCGTGATACTCCGGGCCGGCTCCAGCGGATGCATTTCCAGTCCTCTGGCGTCATACCAGAAGAAGCGGTAATGCACGGTGATCGGTTCCTGTCGTTCATTAAACAGTCTGGAGGTGGCGGTTGCCTGAATCTCTGAGGCCGTGACCTCTGGCGCATCGGCGCTGATGCCCGCCGCCAGCACGTTGGATTCCATCACCAGAGTCTGCTGTTCACCAACGGGGATTTCCGCATGGGAACCGCACCCGACCAGGAGCACAGCCGCCAGAAGCGGGCCGAAATGAGCTGCGCGCATCGATTAACCTTTGTGAGCCAGCATCGGGCCTAGCGGGCGACCGCCCAGCAGGTGCATGTGGATATGGTAGACTTCCTGGCCGCCGTGGCGGTTGCAATTGACAATCAGACGATAGCCATCGTCAGCAAGACCTTCATCACGCGCAATTTTTGCCGCAACGGCCATCATGCGCCCCAGCGTCAGTTCATGTTCAGCGGTCACATCGTTGACGGTAGGAATCAGGATATTGGGGACAATCAGAATGTGGGTCGGCGCCTGCGGGGAAATATCGCGAAAAGCGGTCACCAGTTCATCCTGATAAACCATATCCGACGGGATCTCCCGGCGAATGATTTTGCTAAAAATCGTTTCTTCTGCCATGACTGATTCCTTATTAATTTTTATACCGTGCTCTGGCCTGCCTCTGCAGATAAACGCGGATGCACAGGATTCGCCTAAGAGTATGAGCGAGTTACTCCCTCTCTTTCAACCCGAATGCGCTTTTTCTTATGTCGCGACGGTGATAGCTGCTGATGGATTAATCATATTGCGGCTTCAGGCTTTGCGCCGGGCTCGCTTAAGGGCCTTTTTGGCACCACCGCGGGTATCAAAGGCTGATGCCCATATCTCTTTTATGCCTTAATACGTACCCCGGATTTCAGCCGGCAGATTGAGAACAATAAAAAAGGCAGCCATTCGGCTGCCTTAGTCTCCCCACATCACGACTTAGTTGCTGCGGATGTACTCATCCATTTCAGTTTTCAGGTTATCGGATTTGGTCCCGAAGATGGCCTGAACGCCTGAACCTGCAACAACCACACCGGCAGCGCCCAGTTTTTTCAGGCCAGCCTGATCAACTTTCGCTACGTCGGCCACGCTGACGCGCAGACGGGTGATGCATGCATCAAGGTTAGTGATGTTGTCTTTACCGCCGAACGCTGCAATCAGTGCCGGAGCCATTTCGCTGGTCGCACCGGCTTTGCTGTCTTCAGTCGTATCTTCACGACCCGGAGTTTTCAGGTCCAGTGCTTTAATCAGCACGCGGAAGATAACGTAGTAGACGATGGCATAGCAGATACCGACGATCGGGAACAGCCACAGTTTGCTGCTGTTACCAGACAGTACGATAAAGTCGATCAGACCATGAGAGAACGACGTACCATCACGCATACCCAGCAGGATACAGATCGGGAAGGCCAGACCGGCAAGAATAGCGTGGATAACGTACAGAATCGGCGCAACGAACATGAAGGAGAACTCGATCGGCTCGGTGATACCGGTCAGGAACGAGGTCAACGCTGCGGAGATCATGATACCGCCCACTTTCGCGCGGTTTTCCGGCTTAGCGGAGTGCCAAATCGCGATAGCAGCAGCCGGCAGACCGTACATTTTGAACAGGAAGCCGCCGGACAGTTTACCCGCAGTCGGGTCGCCTGCCATATAACGAGGGATATCGCCGTGGAAGACCTGACCTGCCGCGTTGGTGTATTCGCCAATCTGCATCTGGAAAGGAACGTTCCAGATGTGGTGCAGACCAAACGGTACCAGGCAGCGTTCGATGAAGCCGTAGATACCGAACGCCACAACCGGGTTCTGGTATGCCGCCCACTGCGAGAAGGTCTGGATAGCAGTACCGATCGGTGGCCAGATGAAGGAGAGGATCACGCCGGTGAAAATAGCGGCGAGACCGGAGATAATCGGAACAAAACGCTTGCCCGCAAAGAAGCCCAGATATTCAGGCAGCTTGATGCGGTAGAAGCGGTTGAACATGTACGCTGCAATCGCACCAGAGATAATACCGCCGAGTACGCCGGTATCAGCCAGGTGTTTGGCCGCAATTTCTTCAGCAGGTAAATGCAGAACCAGCGGTGCAACGACCGCCATGGTTTTCACCATGATGCCGTAAGCAACAACGGAAGCCAGCGCAGATACGCCGTCGTTATTGGTGAAGCCAAGCGCCACACCGATAGCGAAGATCAATGGCATATTGGCAAAGACTGAACCGCCTGCTTCTGCCATAACGTGGGAAACAACGGCTGGCAGCCAGCTGAAGTTTGCGGAACCGACGCCCAGCAGGATACCTGCGATAGGCAGCACGGAGACCGGCAGCATCAGCGATTTACCGACCTTCTGCAGGTTAGCAAATGCATTCTTAAACATAATTGAGAGTGCTCCTGAGTATTTGGTGCTTTTTACGTTTTCACGCATTGGCACGGGGGGAGAACCGTGCCGTGGACAGGACATCTAAGCGCCCTTTATTTATTACACAGAGTAAAATAATTGACGGAATCATTGTTTGACGGCTATCACGTTTCAATCAGTCAGCGTTGAAAAATTTACACCAACTTACATAATCCGTTTCTGGATGTTGCAAAAAACCCTTCACCGCCCATTTTGTGGCGGTGAACTTTACTCGCTTTACCTATTAATTACGAGCCTTAAAATAATAGAAAGATCGGCAGGTTACAGTCTGGCGGGGTCAATGTGGAACAGGCTGGCGAAATTTTGCGTGGTCTGTTGCGCCAGCTGCTCAAGCGAAACCCCCTTCAGTACCGCCATGTATTCCGCAACATCGCGTACCATTGCCGGCTGGTTCTCTTTGCCGCGATGCGGGACCGGTGCCAGGTACGGCGAGTCGGTTTCCACCAGCAGGCGGTCGAGCGGAACATAGCGCGCGGCATCGCGCAGCTGCTCGGCATTACGGAAAGTGACGATCCCGGAAAACGAGATATAGAAACCCATATCCAGCAATTTACCTGCCGTCTCCCTGTCCTCAGTGAAACAGTGTAGTACGCCACCGCAATCCGTCACTTTTTCTTCCTGCAAAATGGCCAGCGTGTCGGCGCGCGCATCGCGGGTATGCACGATAACCGGCTTGTTTAACTCGCGGCCAATGCGGATATGATCGCGGAAGGAAGCCTGCTGGCGGGGTTTGGTTTCCGGCGTGTAAAAATAGTCCAGCCCGGTCTCCCCCATTGCTACAACCCCCTCTTCCGCCGCCAGCTTACGCAGCTCGTCAACATCGTACTCTTCATCCTGATTGAGCGGATGTACGCCGCAGGAGAAAACCACATTGTCGCGCGGTCCGACAAGCTCACGCATTCCACGGTATCCCGGCAGCGTCGTGGCCACCGCGAGGAAAAACTTCACGTCACGGGCCGCGGCTTTTGCCAGCACATCGTCCACGTCTTTGTGCAGCGTTTGATAATCCAGACCATCCAGATGGCAGTGGGAGTCGACTAAAAACATAATGTCTCGCTCAGAGGTGGGATACGGGAAGTACCGTCCCAGGTTGCAGGTAATGTTCCCAGCGCAGAAGGCGCTCGGTTAGCAGCAGTTCGCGGTTGACGCCAACCACGTTCAACAACTGGTCGCGGCAGGCGCTGACATCGCGGGCGATCGCCTGCAAACGGGCGGCAGGCAGCGCCTGCGCCAGCTGATTGACCAGCGTCCAGGCATCAGGGTTACTCACCAGCGTGATGCCCTGTTGCCGTTTTTGTGCATCCAGCAGCAGCGATGCCAGCCAGTGCAAACGAACCGCGGCCTGTTCGTGATTCAAAATCGGCAGCAGCGCTAGCCAGTCGCCGCTGCTTAAGACGCCAGCCAGCGTCTGGGTAAGCTGCTGCCGGGAAGCCCAGTGACTCTCCTGCAGCAGATCCAACGCCGCTGCTGGCGCATTCGCGCTCAGGCGCAGCGCAGAGAGCAGCGTCTCCTGAGGCATTGTCACCTCGCGTTCCAGCCACGCCAGCCCGTAGGACTCTGACGGCGGCGCGAGGTGATGGAGGCGACAGCGGCTGCGCAGCGTGGCCAGCAACCGCGCGGGCTCCTGACAGGCGAGGAAAAACCAGGTATTTTCCGGCGGCTCTTCCAGCGTTTTTAACAGGGCATTTGCCGCCGCATCCGTTAACAAAGCAGCATCGCCTGCCCACACCACTTTGGCGCCGCCAAGACGGGAACGCTCATAAAGCTTTTCGTTAACGTCACGCACAGCGTCAATACCGAGGGCGCTTTTGCCTTTTTCCGGCGCCAGGGTGTAGTAATCGGGGTGCGTGCCAGCCTGCATCAGCTGGCAGCTATGGCACTGCCCGCAGCTTTTATTTCCTTCCGGCTGTCGGCACATGAGATAACGGCACAGCGCGTAGATCAGCGCCTCCCCTCCCATGCCAGGCAATGCCTGAAGCAGTAACGCATGGTGACCCCGTCCAGCCTGATAGCCGGCGACTAATTGTTCAAATGACGGGCGTAACCACGGGTACCATTTCATGCGCTTTGCTCCGCGACCCACCGGCGGATAACCGCCTTGATATCACTTGCGACGGCTTCCAGCGACTGCGTCGCATCAATGGTGTGAATAGTCGGATCCTGTGCCGCCAGCTCAAGGTAGCGCGCCCGGGTACGATTGAAGAAAGCCAGCGATTCTTGTTCAATGCGATCGAGTTCACCGCGCGCGCGCGCGCGCTTCAACCCCACCTCCGGCGTCACATCCAGATACAGCGTCAGGTGCGGGCGAAAATTACCCAGTACCGCATCACGCAGCGTAGCCAGCATCGTCTGGTCGATACCGCGACCGCCGCCCTGATAGGCCTGGGTCGACAGGTCGTGGCGATCGCCGATGACCCATTGACCGCGAGCCAGAGCGGGTTTGATCACCGTCTCGACCAGCTGAACGCGGGCAGCGTAAAACATCAGCACTTCGGCTTTGTCATTAATGACTTCATCGCCGGTGGACTGGATATCCAGCACCAGGCTGCGCAGCTTCTCGGCCAGAATAGTGCCGCCCGGCTCGCGGGTAAACACCAGATCGCTGATACCTGATTCCTGCAGCGCCTCCACCACCAGATTGCGCGCGGTGGTCTTCCCTGCGCCTTCCAGGCCTTCGATAACGATATAGTTACTGCGCATTTTTTTCCTTAAGTACTTTCAGATAATCCTGCACCGAGCGGTTGTGGCTGGCCAGATTGGTGTTAAACGTATGCCCACCCTTGCCATCGGCAACAAAATAGAGATAGGGCGTTTTCGCCGGGTGCGCCGCGGCGTTCAGAGAGGCTTCTCCCGGTGCGGCGATGGGTCCCGGCGGCATACCGCCGATCACGTAGGTATTGTACGCCGTCGGCGTCTCCAGATCTTTGCGCGTCAGCTTGCCAGTATAACTCTCCCCCATACCGTAGATAACGGTCGGGTCGGTTTGCAGACGCATACCAATCCGCAGGCGATTGATAAATACCGACGCCACGCGGTCGCGTTCTTCGGCAACCGCCGTCTCTTTTTCAATAATGGACGCCATGGTCAGCAGCTGGTTCTGATCTTTGTACGGTAGATTATCCATCCGCCCTTCCCAGGCTTTTTCGACCTTCGCGACCATCTTCTGATGCGCGCGCTTGAGGATCGCCACATCGCTGGTATGGGCGGTATACATCCAGGTATCCGGCCAGAACCAGCCTTCAACCCAATCCGCATGCTCGAGGTTAAGCGCCTGGGCGACGGTTTCGTAGCGGTCATCTGCCAGCGTATGTTTGATATACGGCGCATCGCGCAGCTGACGCAGGTAGTCGCTCACCCGCATCCCCTCCACAAAGCGCAGCGGGAACTGGGCCTCTTTGCCGCTGCCCAGCAGTTGCAGCATTTCCCGCACCGTCATGTCCGGCGTAAAGCGGTAGGTACCGGCTTTAAAGTGGGATAATTCAGGCTCAAGACGCAGCAGCCACTGGAATACGCGCGGCCGATTGATCACCTTATCGACATACAGCTGCTCACCCAGCGCCATGCGCCCGGTACCGGCCTCTAAGGTGAAGATCGTCTCTTCTTTAATCAGCAGCTTGCTCTGTGCAAGCTGACGAACTTTCCAGATGCCCGCGCCTGCAGCAATGCCCAGCACTACCAACAACAGCAGGATAAAACGTAACATTTTCTTCATGACTAACCAGACAGCTCACACAGTGGGGCTAAAAAATGATAAAGCTCTCGCGAGGACCAGCATGTCTCGTCCCAGCGGCGAACCGGTACCAGCGGCATCAGCGCATTGCATATCAGCACTTCATCGGCATCACGCAACGCCTCCGCACCCGCAGTGACTTCGACAACGCGAAACGGCGATTGTGCCAGTTGCGCGATGCAATGCTGGCGCATAATGCCATTGACCCCGGCATGATCGAGACGTGGCGTAAACACATCCATCCCCTTGCGCCAGAACAGATTCGCGGCACAGCATTCCGTAAGCCACCCGTCGCTGTCAAGAACCAGCGCCTCATCGGCGTCCGTCTGCTCAAGATGAGACCGGATCAACACCTGTTCCAGCCGGTTTAGGTGCTTCAGCCCGGCCAGCGCCGGATTACGTCCCAGCCGAACCGGGCTTAGCGTCAGCGCAACGCCGGTTTCTTGCCAGCGCGCATAATGCGCCGGATAAGCTGAAACGCTGAGGATACGTGTGGGAGCCTGACAGCTCGCGCCGCTGTAGCCGCGTCCGCCTGCACCGCGCGTCAGAATGACTTTAAGCACGCCGTCATCATGCGCCAGGTGCCGCATTTCCTCTTCCAGCGTTTGCCAGCCGGTGTAGGGAATCATCAGTTTTTCGCAGGCCTGCTGCAAACGGCGAAGGTGGGCTGGCAACATCTGTACTTTACGCCCCGCAATGCGTGCGGTGGTAAAGCACCCATCCCCAAACTGAATGGCCCGGTCATTAGCGGCCAGGGTGTCCCGTTCAATGCCATTAATCAAGAACATAGCGGCTCCTTATCGGTGGCCTGTCAGTGTCTCAGGATGAATTACGCAGGACAAGCAGAGAAAGCTGAAGAAAAAAGAAGGCCCGCATTTGATGCAGGCCTGAGTCAGGATTTAGCGGCAAGCGCGACGGGCTTAGATCTTTTTAAAGATCAGTGAACCGTTGGTGCCACCAAAGCCGAAGGAGTTACACAGCGCGTACTCCATACCGGAAACCTGACGCGCTTCGTGTGGAACGAAGTCCAGGTCACAACCCTCATCCGGATTATCCAGGTTGATGGTCGGCGGAACCACGCCATCGCGCAGCGCCAGGATGGAGTAGATCGATTCTACTGCTCCGGCAGCGCCCAGCAGGTGCCCGGTCATTGATTTGGTTGAGCTGACCATCACGCGGCTTGCGGCGTCACCGAAGACAGATTTAACCGCCTGCGCTTCTGCTTTATCGCCCGCCGGCGTCGAGGTGCCATGCGCGTTAACGTAAGCAATCTGGCCCGGTTCAATCCCTGCATCGCGGATGGCATTCACCATCGCCAGGGCCGCGCCGGCGCCATTCTCCGGAGGAGACGTCATATGGTAAGCATCGCTGCTCATACCAAAGCCGACGATTTCCGCGTAGATTTTCGCGCCGCGTTTTTTGGCGTGCTCGTACTCTTCCAGCACCACCATACCTGCACCGTCGCCCAGCACAAAACCGTCGCGATCTTTATCCCACGGACGGCTTGCCGCCTGCGGATTGTCGTTGCGGGTTGAGAGCGCACGCGCGGCGCCAAAGCCACCCACGCCAAGCGGGGTACTGGCTTTTTCCGCACCGCCGGCCACCATTGCATCAGCATCGCCATACGCAATCATACGCGCAGCCTGACCAATATTGTGTACGCCAGAGGTACAAGCGGTCGCGATAGAAATACTCGGCCCACGCAGACCAAACATGATGGTCAAATGCCCGGCCACCATGTTAACAATTGTAGACGGTACAAAGAACGGGCTGATCTTCCGAGGTCCGCCGTTGGTTAACGAACTGTGGTTTTCCTCGATCAGGCCAAGACCGCCAATACCGGAACCAATAGCGGCGCCGATGCGGGTTGCGTTCTCTTCCGTTACTTCAAGACCAGAATCCTGCATGGCCTGAACGCCAGCGACAATTCCATATTGAATGAAGGCATCCATCTTGCGCTGTTCTTTGCGCGAGATAATGTCATCACAGTTAAAATCCTTTACTAAGCCAGCAAATTTTGTTGCATAGGCGCTAGTATCGAAATGGTCGATCAGGCTGATGCCACTCTGACCGGCAAGGAGAGCTTTCCAGGTAGACTCTACGGTATTGCCGACAGGAGACAACATGCCCAGTCCGGTCACAACTA